>Ga0224555_1002976_pt1 | contig 18443 bp, 13 predicted proteins | sample 714S23034metaG_FD_180687 | JGI IMG/M metagenome (GOLD analysis project Ga0224555, IMG submission 180687) | Peat soil microbial communities from Stordalen Mire, Sweden - 717 S2 30-34 | ecosystem: Environmental > Terrestrial > Soil > Wetlands > Peat | place: Sweden: Norrbotten County, Stordalen...
ATCGACATCCACAACCAGAATCCCAAACCCTTTATCTGGACAGCCAAAGCAAACGACATCCTCGAAAAAGTTACACGCGCTCAGACCGCACTCAATAACAGACGATCTGCGTGAGACACTACACTAGATACTACGTTCACTACAACCATTCCATTGAGCGGTCTGAACGGGTCTTGACGCCGGTTTCTGGCTTGGCTGAACGAAGAAGTAAGAGTGGACATTCCACGAGCTTGATGACTTTCTCCGCAATCGACCCGAAGAACAGTGGATGCCAGCCGGAGATGCCGTGCGTGGAGATCACGCCATGTCGATACGCTCGCGCTCCGCCACTTCCAAGATGCACCCGGCTATGTCATTCGCGACTTCGACACTGGAACCTGCTTTGACTCCTTTGGTTGTGAGGACTGCACAGGCCTTCGCCAGATGCTTTTCTGCACGTGTTTTCTCTTCCTGTTGAAACTGCACCAGGGGAACAGCATATTCAGACGTGAAGGTCGAGAAGGACGGAACGACATTCACAAGAAAGAGCTCGGCATAAAAATGTAAAGCGAGGTCGGCGGCCGTCTTCAAAGCCGCTTGGGATGATGGGCTGAAGTCGATAGGCAACAGGATCTTTGTTGGGATGGACTCCAGAGCATGACGATCAGACATGACGGACCCCTCGCCGGACCATAGTCACGGCAAGTGACAATGTTCTCTCTAATAAGAACAAAGACTGTGCTCTCTTGCACGCTTAAGTTTTGCGCACCAGCTCTTTTCCGGAGGACGACATAGTGAATCCCGCCAGCTAGATAGCGGATCTCTCTGATGAGCAATTGTGACCTGCATTCCTGAGCTGGCCTGTTCAATACTGGCGACGCAATGTCAGAGCACTTGGCTGGATTTTGAAATGGCGTCACGTCGAGAGACAATACCGCAACAGATGCTTTTCTTTGCGTTTACCGGCGCCTGGTTACACAGCCTATTGCGAGTGAAGGAAGAGGATTCAGGAGAGTCTTAATGGCAGTTGACGTTTCGGCGTTTGCTGAAAATGTGCTTCGTGCTGTCGAAACCGGAATTCGGCATGAGAATACCGAGGTTCTGGTGTTATACGTGCTGCAACCGGTTGAGCCTGTGCCTGCGCCTGAAATGGCTCAAGATTACGCTCCCGAGTTGGAAGGGCAGAAGGAACCAGCTCGTGCATTGGTCGAGAGGACTGCGGGCGAACTGCGCAGAGTCGGATTTAAGGCACAAACCGAAGTCCTGATTGGAGACGTGACAGATACCATTCTCGACAGAGCAGCCCAATGGCGTGCCGATCTCATAACGGTCGGTTCGCACGGGCAAAGGAGCATCCCCGATTTCTTGCTTGGCAGCGTGGCCGAGTCGGTCGCTCGTCGAGCCGGATGCTCCGTGGCGATCATTCGCCCACCGTTCAGCACCTGAAGAACGGCTTGGCGCAGGCACGCACGATGCATGAGCAATTCGGAGCAAATATGGATGTGTGCCGAAGAAATTCTGTTTTCGCACATAGCTTGAAGTCTCCAAGACCATGTGAATGTTATGAGCGGATGGTGGCGATGAATGCGATTCTTCATTCTCCGGATGTTGGTAAGTATGTACGATTGCGAATTGACCGCCAAGCCGGCCAGAGCTGATTCGAATCGGCGCCTCAGTGTAACGGTCGATCGAAAGTGGAGTGAACATGACAGAAGCATTGACATCACTTATTGAAAGCGCTGCATGGAAGGCCCTTGAGGCCCACGCCGCGACAAACCGCACTCTCAGTCTTAGAGATCTCTTCGGGCAGGATCCAACGCGGGGGGAACGCCTTAAGGTCGAGGCGGCAGGCATCTACCTCGATTATTCGAAAAACCGCATAACCGACGAAACAGTCGCACTGCTCTTGCAACTAGCCGTCGAATCTGGCTTGCGCTCACGCATCGACGCGATGTTTCGAGGAGAGAAGATCAACGTCACCGAGAAGCGAGCGGTTCTGCATGTAGCTTTGCGCGCTCCAATTGGAGACGAGATTTTCGTCGATGGAGTGGACGTGGTGCCGCTGGTGCATGGCGTTTTAAATAAGATGGCCATGTTCGCCAACAGCGTGCGTAGCGGAGAGTGGAAAGGCTACACGGGAAAACCAATCCGCAATGTCATCAATATCGGCATTGGTGGGTCCGATCTTGGCCCAGTCATGGCATACGAAGCTCTGCGCCACTATTCCCAGCGCGATCTGACTTTCCGGTTTGTTTCGAACGTTGACGGTACGGACATCGCCGAGGCAACGCGCGATCTCGACGCGGAGGAGACGTTGTTCGTCATCTCCTCCAAGACCTTCACAACTCTGGAAACAATGACCAACGCACACTCGGCGCGCGTGTGGGCTCTTGAAACGTTAAAACATAGCGCCGCCATAGCCAGACATTTTGTCGCTGTCTCGACCAATGCCGAAGAGGTGGAGAAGTTCGGCATCGACACGGCCAATATGTTCGAGTTTTGGGACTGGGTGGGCGGGCGCTACTCGATGGACTCGGCGATCGGCCTCTCCACCATGATCGCGGTTGGCCCGGACAATTTCCGCAGCATGCTGGACGGCTTCCATGAGATGGATGTCCATTTTCGCACCGCTCCCTTTGAGCGTAATCTTCCCGTTCTTATGGGTCTCCTGGCACTTTACAATAACAACTTTCTCGGCGCGCAAAGCGTTGCAGTCCTGCCTTATGAACAATATCTGAAGCGATTCCCGGCTTATCTGCAGCAGTTGACGATGGAGAGCAACGGCAAGCATGTGATGTTGGATGGAGCGAGAGTCGATTACGGGACGGGGCCTATCTACTGGGGAGAACCCGGCACGAATGGACAGCACTCCTTCTATCAATTGATCCACCAGGGAACAAGGCTTATCCCTTGCGACTTCGTCGCGTTTACACAGCCGCTGAACCGAATCGGCCGGCATCACGACATACTTCTGGCCAATGTATTTGCTCAGGCCGAGGCACTCGCGTTTGGCAAAACCACGCAGGAAGTCGAGGCGGACGGCACACCTGCTTGGCTCGCGCCCCACCGCACCTTCGAGGGTAACCGGTCGTCGAACACAATCCTGCTTGAGAAACTGACTCCCGCTGCGTTGGGCAAGCTTGTCGCGCTGTACGAACACAGCGTTTTCACCCAAGGCACGATCTGGGGGATCGATTCATTCGACCAGTGGGGCGTCGAGCTAGGGAAGGTTCTTGCTCAACGCATCATCCCGGAACTCGATGACAAGATTGAGCCCAATTTGCAGCATGATAGCTCAACCACTGCCCTCATCCGGCGCTACCGGAAATCCAAGGAATCGTCGTGACGGATACAGAATGCTCTCCTGGGCATGAGGATGCAAATTGTCTTCCAGCCTGGAAACCCGGTGAGAGCAGAGTAAGCTCATCAATTCGCCTCATGGGCACACGGTGATAATGGCCAAAACTGTACAGATAGACGCGGCCGCTCATGGAATTCTAAATGTGTCTGCGCGTGTAAATGCGCTGAAGAGCGGAGTGCCCACTCAGTTCCGACTGGCGAGCATATTCCCCCACAACGGAGCCTTCAGAAGAGAGAGGGCAAGTTCAGGTACAAGGAGCTTTCATGACCACGACAAAGAAATGCGAACACACACTTTGCAACTGTACGGCAGCACCCGGAAAGAATCACTGCAGCGATATATGCGCCGATGCGAAGAAGACACCCGAACTGACCTGCCAATGCAAGCACTCGAAGTGCAGTGATATTGGCCTCAAGATGTAGCGGGGCATGACTCTTGACGCAACCGAGAGTCTCGAATTCCTCTCCGATGTTCAACCCATTTCAAAAGTGAAAGGCAAAGAGCACCTGATGTCATCTTCTGCGACACTCTCAGCGCCCATCGCTCCACCCGCATTGGACGAACTGTGCATCAACACGCTGCGTTTTCTGGCGGTGGACATGGTGCAGGAGGCCAACTCGGGTCATCCCGGTTTGCCGATGGGCTCGGCGTCCATGGCGTTCGCGCTCTGGGATCGATCGCTCAAGTTCAACCCGCGCGATCCCGATTGGCCGGACCGGGACCGATTCGTCTTATCAGCCGGACACGGGTGTGCGCTGCTGTATGCATTGCTCCATGTAACAGGGTTCGACCTGCCAATGGAGGAACTCAAGAGGTTTCGCCAGTGGGGCAGTCGCACGCCTGGGCATCCGGAATATGGTAAGACTCCGGGCGTTGAGGCTACCACTGGACCTTTGGGCCAAGGCTTCACCAACGGGGTCGGCATGGCCATTGCCGAGGTTGCGCTCGCAGCGCGATTCAACCGTCCGGGCCACAGAATCGTGGACCACTACACATACGTCCTCGTCAGCGATGGAGATCTTGAGGAGGGTATTTCTTCCGAGGCTGGTTCTGATGCGGGGCACCAGCATCTGGGCAAACTCATCGTTCTTTATGCAGACAACCACATAACGATCGAAGGCAGCACGGAACTCACGTTCACCGAAGACCGTTTGGAGCGGTTCGACGCTCTCGGCTGGCACGTGCAGAGGGTAGAGCGGAGCAACGACGTCGGATCGGTCGCACTCGCACTCGAGAAAGCCCGTGAAGAAACCGGACGGCCGTCCTTGATTGCCGTTCGCACTCACATCGGTTTCGGGAGCCCCCACAAGCAGGACACCGTTGCAGCCCACGGAGAGGCACTCGGCATAGAAGAGGTTCGCCTGACCAAAGAGGGGATGGGTTGGCCGGTAGAGCCTTCTTTCCATGTTCCCGAGGAGGCACTGGAACATTTCCGGGAAGCGATCGCGCGCGGAGCCTCCGCCCAGTCTGACTGGGAGTCGCGCTTCAAAGCTTTTGCAATGGAGTTTCCTGATCTCGCTGTGGAGTTTCATCGAGTTATCGACAGGCGCCTACCAAAGGATTGGGATGCCGACCTCCCGGCATTCAGTGCGGCGGACGGTCCGATGGCGACTCGAGTCGCATCGGGAAAGACGATTGCAATTCTGGGCTCTCGCTTGCCTGAGATGATGGGAGGCTCGGCCGATCTTAACCCAAGCACCCACACCAATAGAGAAGGTGCCGGAAACTTCGAGCCGGATAACTGGGGCGGACACAACATGCACTTCGGCATTCGAGAGCATGCCATGGGCGCCATCCTGAACGGAATGGCTTTGCATCGCGGCCTCATTCCTTATGGCGGAACGTTCCTGGTATTCAGCGATTACATGCGTCCTCCCATGCGCCTGGCTGCCATGAACGCGTTGCCGGTGATCTATGTCTTCACCCATGACAGCATTGGTATGGGTGAAGACGGCCCGACTCACCAACCCGTAGAACAACTCATTGGATTGCGATCGATCCCAGGTATGGTAGTCCTGCGACCGGCGGATGCCAACGAGACAGTAGCCGCCTGGCGCGTTGCGATTGGAAGAAAGCAAGGACCTGTTGCATTGGTGCTCACACGACAGGGACTTCCAGTGCTTGACCTGAATTCCTATTCAGCAATTCCCGCTGGAGTTCCGTTGGGCGGCTATATCCTCGCGGATTCTCTGGCGACTGGAGCTCCCGACATCATCCTTATTGCTACCGGATCGGAGGTGCATCTGGCACTCGTTGCCCGTGACCGGCTGCTGACAGAGGGTGCGCGTGCGAGAGTGGTGAGCATGCCGAGCACAAGCCTCTTCGCGTTGCAATCGGACGATTACCGAGAAAAGGTGCTGCCCGCGGATGTGCCGCTCTTGGTCATCGAAGCGGGTTCTCCAGTAGGATGGCAGTCCTTTGTTGGTCCCCGGATCGCCGTTATTGGGATCGACACATTCGGGGCATCGGCTCCCGGGCCAGTCGTGATGCAGCACTACGGATTCACTGTGGAGAATGTCTGCAAACAAGCGCACGCTGTGCTCGACCGGCTTAAGGAGAAAGCATCATGCGCGTAGGAATTGCATCGGACCATGGCGGGTTCGCCTTAAAAGAACAGATCGCGGAGTTGCTGCGAGGTGCGGGCCACGAGGTCGTAGACTTCGGCGCTCATCAACTGAGCCCAAGAGACGATTACCCCGATTACGTGATCCCTATGGCCAATGCCGTGGCCGCTGGCAAGGTGGATCGCGGAGTAGCACTCTGCGGCAGTGGAGTGGGCGCATCCATCTGCGCCAACAAAATTGCCGGTGTGCGCGCTGGTCTCATCCATGACGTATTTTCTGCCCACCAGGGAGTTGAAGACGACGACATGAATGTATTTTCGCTCGGCGGGCAGGTGATCGGGCCAGCACTGGCCTGGGAATTGATCGAAACGTTTCTTAAGGCTCGCTTCAGCGGCGCCGAACGCCACCAACGCAGAGTCGACAAAGTGAAGGCGCTGGAAATGCACGAGGTTGCGTTTTGAATGTATTCATTGAGCTGAGCGCATTCTGGTGCGAATGAGGAGCGGTCGGCAGTTGCGGTTTGCTGGGATCGAGCTTCACCCGACCACGAAAGCGAGAATCAGATGCGTCCGGTTTCGGCCGGGAATTGGTACTTGCAAAGCACGCGATGGAGGATTTTCCATGATCGAGATTCTGAAGAGCTTTCTCGACAATGTTATAGCGCTCTCCTGCAAGGGACAGGTCACAAAAGAGGATTATGACGGGATTCTTGTTCCGGCCATTCTCGAAGCGCTCAGGCGGCACGACAAGATCCGGCTTCTCTACAAGACCTCTGCGGATTTCACCGGCTACGATCCAGGTGCTCTCTGGGAGGACCTGAAGATTGGGGTGGAACATCCCACGCGCTGGGAGCGCATCGCGGTGGTCACGGACATGGACTGGATCGTACAAATGATGAGGATATTCAGCTTCCTCATGCCCTGCCCGGTGAAGTTGTTTTCTCCATCGGAGGCTGCGCAGGCGCATGCCTGGATCATCGCTGCCAGTTGAGCCAGGAAGGACGCAAGCATTCTTGTTGTGAAAAGGGTTGGAGGAGGAATGAAATGAATGCTACGCAGAAGCTACACGAAATCGGCCAGAGCATCTGGCTCGATAACATCACCCGCGGTCTGTTGGCCAGCGGCACGCTTCAACGCTATATTCAGGATTTGTCGGTTACGGGGCTCACTTCGAACCCCACGATCTTCGATCATGCGATCAAGAACAGCCTCGACTATGACGACGCTATCAGCCAAAAGCAGAAGGAGGGAAAATCGAGCGAGGCGCTATTCTTCGAACTGGCAATTGAAGACCTCAGGCAGGCCGCCGATCTCTTTCGGCCGATCTACGACCGGACCAATGGTGTGGATGGCTGGGTGTCCCTGGAGGTCTCGCCCCTGCTGGCTCGTGACACGGCCGGAACTCTTTCCGCGGCCAAAGCGCTCCACGCCCGCGCGGGACGGTCCAATCTATTCATCAAGATTCCGGGTACCAGCGAGGGCCTCCCAGCCATTGAGGAGTCAATCTTCGCAGGAGTGCCGATTAATGTGACCCTGTTGTTCTCCAGCGCGCAATATGTCGCGGCCGCCGAGGCATACCTGCGCGGCATCGAGCGGCGCATCGCCGCTGGGCTAAATCCCGATGTCGGCTCTGTGGCTTCGCTGTTCGTCAGCCGCTGGGACGTCGCGGTAGCGCACAAAGAGCCCGAGTCGCTGCGCAACCAACTCGGCATCGCCATCGCCGGGGAGACGTATGAGAGGTACCGCACTCTGCTTGACTCGCCGCGGTCGCAGCGCATCTTGAATGCCGGCGCCCATCCGCAACGCCTTCTTTGGGCCAGCACCGGAACCAAGGATCCCAAAGCCTCCGAGATTCTGTACGTTCAGGCCCTCGCCAAGCCCCTCACTGTGAATACGATGCCTGAAGTTACGCTGAAGGCCCTCGCGGATCATGAAGAATTCGGCGAAGTTTTACCCGCGCATGCCGACGAGGTGCTGGCCGAATTCGCCAGAGCTGGTATTGATACCGGAGCGGTGGCCACCCAACTTCTCGGAGAAGGGGTCGCCTCCTTCGCCAAGTCTTGGGACGACTTGCTGGCTTGCATCGCGTCCAAGAGCGAGAAACTCAAAGCCGCCTGAGTCCAGAATCGTGAGGTCGGGAGATGAAAACGGAAAGCAACTCTACAGGAACCTAACTTCTTACCGATTTGACTTTAGCCTCGGAAGGTCGCTGACCGGATCCGCGCTCGTGATTTGGTAGTTCTTGTATTGAATCGTCAATTCGGCACGTCCCCCAAACCGAATCGCGGTGACGCTATGATTGCGCTCGGGCAACCAGAAGTCGCTCACTTTCGTGTATGCCTCTTCGATCTCGCTATTCTTGGTCCAGAAAGAAGGGTTCTTCGCGGGCTCTGCCTCTAATCGGGTTACAGCAAAGTCCATCGCATTCACCCAGATTCGGCCACGGTAAAGAAACTTGTCTTTCGTTCTGGGCTTGACGCTAAGTACGTACATGGAACCGGATGGCGTGCGCTCGTATCCGACCAGCGAGAAATCATAATTGTCCATGTTCAGAGCAGTACGTTTTTGGGCCTCCACGCCCAACGCCTCCTGTTCGGCCTGTATGAGCTTTTTGAATACCTTGCCGATGATCAGCTCGGACCCAGTCGAAGACCGAATTGTGAATTCCTTCGTTCCGGGTGACCGGTACTTTAAGTCCACGACCATTTCCGCACTGCGAGTATGTGAAAATCCGTGGTATTCCAAATGGTAATGTCGTGTTCCTTGGTAAGAATGCAGCGCATGAGCCCGCTTTAGATTCATCGCGATCAGGTTTTCGACGACTTGGTCTCCGCTAAGTGGAGCGTTCACAAGCGGAGCGGACGCACCAGGTTGTTGCGCACTTGCGGGCTCCTGTAGCCCCAGGCAGACCAGGAACACCGGGATCAACAGCACCGAAGGAAACGAAGCCCGTACAGCTATTGGGGAGTATCCTCGACTATCTTTCCTATAAAGTCTCATAGCCCCACCATCTTCGAGCTCGACCGCTCAAGTGCTTGCCTGTAGATGGGATAGTCGTCCTCAATTTCTTCACCCATATCCCGGGACCTTCTCCCGTTGGGCCTTGATGAGGTAGTGGTTCCATTACGGATCATCCTGCAATCGCTGATGCTTTTCATCATCATGTTAGAACTTCGACCGCCGCGCAGTAGTACCTTTGCAATTTGTTGCATGGTCTTAATGCAGCATTACGATGGACCGGGGATTGACACAGTCCTCCGCCTCGATTTCGACTGGATGCCGCTTAACTGTCGGTGAACATTGCTTTCTCGGGATGTCCCTTGGCCAGTGGCGCCGGTGCAGTCGCATCGCTGAAGTCCGCCGTCCATTGCCAGTTCCTGATCTCGGGCATATCTTCCAAATGCTCGCGAATGTAGTCGTGATGTTCTTCGAGCTTCTTGCCGAACAGATCGATGGCAGCCGCAGCCTGCACGCGGAGCCGAGGCACGTGCTTCAGTGCATCCAGCGCAAGGTGAAAACGGCTCATTTCGTTCAGCACGACCATGTCGAACGGTGTGGTCGTCGTGCCGTAATCCATATAACCGTGCACATGGAAGCGGCCTTCATTGGAGCGCCCATGAACCAGCGTATGAATCAGCCAGCGATTGTTGTGGAAGGCGAAGATCACGGGCGCCTTCTCTGTGAAGAGCGCGTTGAACGACATTTCGTCCATCCCGTGCGTATGCTTGTCGGGAAACATCAGAGTCATCAGGTCCACAACATTCACAACGCGCACCTTGATGCCGGGCACATGCTTCTGCAGAAGCCATGATGTGGCGCAGATCTCAATGGTTGGCACGTCGCCGGCGCAGGCCAGCACAACATCCGGTTCTCCGCCTCCATCGTTGGTTGCAAATTTCCACGTGGATGCGCCTTTCGAGCAGTGATCAAGAGCCTCGTCCATATTGAGCCATTGGAGTTGAGGTTGCTTGCCGCAGGTGACGACGTTCACGTAATTGCGGCTGCGCAGGCAATGGTCGAAGACGCTGAGCAGGCAATTGGAATCAGGTGGATAATACACGCGGATCACTTCGCTTCTGCGCTCCAATGCATTGACTACGTATCCGGTTGCCTGGTGGCTGAAACCATTGTGGTCGTTGCGCCATGCGTGACTGGTGAGCAGAACATTGAGGGACGCGAGCGGCCTGCGCCAGGGGAAAGCTTCGCATTGCTCCAGCCATTTGGCATGTTGCGTCGTCATGGAATCAACCACCTGCGCGAATGCCTCGTAAGAGGACCACATGCCATGGCGGCCTGTAAGCAAGTACCCTTCAAGCCATCCTTGGCAAAGATGCTCGCTCAGTACCTCCATCACGCGGCCATCCGGGCCGAGTTCGTCATCGATCGAGACAATCTCCGCCATGGAGCAACGCTTGGTGGCCTCGAAGATGGAATTCAGGCGATTGGAATTCGATTCATCGGGGCAGAACATGCGAAAGTTCTTCGGATTCATTCTGATGATATCGCGGAAGAAATCGCCCAGCTTGCGTGGAGCTTCGGCCAAAACCTGCCCTGGCCCGGGGATCTCGAGCGCGTAATCCGTGAAGTCGGGCAGCGCCAGGGTGATCAACTCGCGCCCTCCATTCACATGGGGATTGCCTCCCATGCGGCGATTTCCAACGGGCGAGAGAGCCGCGAGTTCGTCGATGAATTTGCCGTTCGTGTCGAAAAGTTCCTGAGGCTTGTAACTCTTCATCCAGGCTTCGAGGATCTTGAGATGCTCAGGATTGTCTTTAACCGATGCGAGCGGGACTTGATGCGCGCGGAAGGTGCCTTCAATCGGCGTTCCATCCACTTCCTTCGGACAAGTCCATCCCTTGGGCGTGCGGAAGATAATCATCGGCCAGATGGGCTGCTTCTTGAAGCCGTTCTTGCGCGCCTCCTGCTGAATTCCGCGGATCTCGGCATAACAATCGTCAAGCGTTTGAGCAAGGAGTTGATGCACGACCTCCGGGTCGTCGCCCTCGACAAAGCAGGGTTTGTAACCCCTTCCTACATAAAGGGCCTTCAAGTCCGCGTCGCTGGTGCGTCCCTGGGCCGTTGGCCCTGAGATCTTGTATCCATTGAGGTGAAGGATCGGCAGGACCGCGCCATCTCGCACCGGGTTGAGGAAGTTGACGGACTTCCAACTGCCTTCAAGCGGGCAGGTCTCGGATTCGCCGTCCCCGATGACACAGGCGACGATCAGGTTCGGATTGTCGAAGGCCGCACCAAAGGCATGCACAAGCGAGTAACCGAGTTCTCCACCCTCGTGCATCGAGTTCGGAACGTGCGGTCCGCAGTGACTCGGCACCCCACCCGGCGTCGAGAACTTACGAAACATAAGCCGCAGGCCGTCTTCGTCGTGCGTAATCTCCGGGTGTACCTCGGTGTACGATCCCTCAAGATAAGAGCAGGCATTCAACGAGGGGCCTCCGTGCCCCGGGCCGGAAATGTAAATAATGTCCGCGTCATGCTCTTTGATCAGCCGGTTCAAGTGAATGTAGATGAAGTTCTGTCCAGGCGAGGTTCCCCAGTGACCGAGCAACCGTGGCTTGATCTGTTCTGCCTTGAGCGGTTCGCGAAGCAGGGGATTGTCAAACAAGTAGATCTGGCCGATGCATAGGTAGTTCGCAGCGCGCCAGAAGCGATTCATCTTGTCGAGCATCTCCGGCGAAAGCGGTCCTTTGGGTACTGGAGCTTGTGCCTCAAGTTTTCCATCTGCCGCAATTGCGGTTGAGAGAGACACATCGAAGATAAACCCGGAAGAGTTGCCAGTCTGATCGAAGTTCTTGCTCAGTGATTGCGGGATGCCATCCTGAGCGGAGTTGATTGGGAGTTCCTTGGTGGTCATCTTGAAGGTTCCTCTCTATTTTTCCGCAACTGGTAACAGCGCGGCGTGAACTTTGAGAAATTGGTTTGTTCGGGTCTGCCCGCGAAGGTTGCCTGATGTCATTTCGTCAACAGCTTCTCGATCGCTTGAAGTTCGAGACGCCGCTTTGCGGTTATCTTGGGGTTCGCCATTTTGAGCCCCTCCAGCGTATCAAGGACGATTTGGGAGACGATCAGCCGTGCGTTCTCCTTGTCGTCGGCGGGGACGATGTACCACGGCGCATGACGAGTGCTTGTCGCATGGAAGCAATCCTCATAGGCCTTCATGTACTGCTTCCAGTATTTCCTCTCGTGAATGTCGGAGGTGCTGAACTTCCAGTTCTTGTCTGGCTCATCGATGCGCGCGAGGAATCGCTTGCGCTGTTCGTCGTGAGAGAGATGGAGAAATATCTTCGCAATCCGCGTGCCGTTCCTATGAAGGTGCTTCTCCAGATCCACAATGGAGCCATACCTCTGCTTCCAGATGTCCTTCTCGTCGCACAACTCCCCGGGAAGCCCCTGGCTGCGAAGAATCTCCGGATGCACTCGAACGACTAGCACTTCCTCGTAATAGGAACGGTTGAATATGCCGATGCGTCCGCGCTCGGGAAGGCGGCACGTAGTGCGCCAGAGGAAATCATGTTCAAGCTCCTCGGCGCTCGGCTGTTTGAAGCTGAAGACCTCGCAGCCCTCCGGATTGACCCCGGACATCACATGCCGGATGGCGCCGTCTTTGCCGGCGCCGTCCATACCCTGGAAGATCAGCAGCAACGCATAGCGGTGGGACGCGTAATGAAGCTGCTGCAGCGCGCTGAGCTTCTCCATGTGTTGGTGCAAAAGTTCCTTGTACTGCTTATTCGACTTGCAATAGGGCTGGACAGTCGTCGGCCATTTACTGAGGTCGACCCTTTTGTCTTGTGGAACACGGAAATCCTTTGAACTGATTTGTATGTTCGATTTGTCAGTCATGCCATCCCCGTTGTTCGTGTCTGTTTATTTGTTGATTTCATTTTTCTGACGCTCCGGCTCCGCCTTCTCCCAGTCCTGAACGGTTTTAACTTCCTCGCGCCCTAGCTCCTCGTAGAGTTCATGGACTCGTTTGACGAGCTGTGGCGACACATCAGACTGCGTTTTGTCTTTAGCATCCGGCTTTAGCTCGTCAGCCTTGGCTTCCGGCTTCGGTTCGTCAGCCTTGGCTTCCGGCTTCGGCTCATCCGCTTTGGCATCGGTCTTAGGTGCATCAGCCTTGGCTTCCGGCTTCGGCTCAGCCTGGGCGTCGGACTTAGGCTCAGCATTGGCCTCAGGCTTCGACTCATCCGCTTTGGCATCGGTCTTAGGTGCATCAGCCTTCGCCTCCGGCTTCGGCTGGTCAGCTTTGGCATCGGTCTTAGGTGCATCGGCCTTGGCTTCCGGCTTCGGCTCGGCTTTGGCTTCATCATTCCGAATTTCCTGCTCCGCCTTCTTCCAGTCCTGAACTGCTGTACCGTCGTTGCCGGCTCGCTTTTCGTAGAGCTCGTAGGCTCGCTTAGCGATCTGTGGCGTCAAATCGGAGGGTGCCTTGGCTTCGGGCTTGGACTCTGCTTTGGCATCAGGTTTCGGCTCGCCCTTGACGTCAGGCTTCGCCTCGGCTTTGGCATCAGGCTTCGGCCCTGCCTTGACAAGATCGAAAATCTTGTATGCAAGCAGCTTCACGCGGTCGTTAATGAGAGCCCATACCAGGGCGTAAGCCCAAACCAGCCCCGCCCACTTCCAGCCGAGCGGCGCCATGAAGAGCCCATAGACCGCGATCAATGTTGCTATGGTCTGTGTGCCAAGCACCGCTATCCATAGAATCCGCGCGGGGCGTATGGACCAGAATGGACCGCGTGTGCGCGTGAGGAAGATGGTCAAGTGTCCGGCTACAGAAAGCTTCAGGTACATCAGTGTCTGGACGTGCAAGCGGTCGAAGTGAAAGACGCGCTCGCCCAGATAGAACAGACCAAACGCAGAGACAACCCCGATGACGCCCAGCACAGTGGAGATCGCCAGCACGAGCCGCATGTTCCAGGCTTCAGGCTTGTCTTTGTACTGAACATTGTCATAAGCGATGGACAGGATAGCTCCATCGTTGAGCAGCGCCAGCATGACGATCATCACGGCGGTGAGGGGATAGAAGTTGAACACCAGAATGGCGAGCGTCATGAAGAACAGCACACGCAGCGTCTCCGCGATGCGGTAAATGGCGTAGCTGTTCATGCGCTGGAAGATGCGGCGGCTTTCCTTGATTGCGTCGATGATCACCGACAAGCCGGAGGTGAGCAGCACAATGGATGCTGCCGCCCGCGCCGCATCTGTCGCGCCGGAGACTGCGATTCCGCAGTCGGCCTTCTTGAGCGCGGGAGCGTCGTTGACACCATCGCCAGTCATGCCAACGATATGGCCGTGTTTCTGCAGCACGTCAATAATGTGAAACTTGTGTTCGGGAAAGACCTGCGCAAAGCCATCCGCGCCTTCAATAGCCTTGGCCTGCTCCGGGGTCGCATCCTTCTTCAGGTCGCCCAGTGAGTTGGCATCCAGGATGTTCGACCCCAGCCCCAGTTGTTTCGAGGTTTCCCGGGCGATGGCAATTTGATCGCCCGTAACCATCTTGATCTTCACACCCATCTGGCCGGCGCTTACGATGGTTGCTTTGGCTTGCTCGCGGGGCGGGTCGAACAGCGGCAACATACCTACAAACTTCCACTTGCCTTGCTCATCGGCCCGCGCCACGCCGAGGGAACGAAAGCCGCGTCCCGCGAATTCATTTACGGCCTTCTCGACCGCTGGCTTGACCTCAGCGGCGTTGGTTGACATCTCCAGAATCACCTGTGGCGCGCCCTTGGCCACAAAGAACTGCTTCCCGTCCGCTCCTTTGACAGTGGCTTCCGTGCGCTTATGCACCGGATCGAAAGGCTGAAAGTGCAGCACTTGGAAGCTCTTCAGCTCCTTGTCGTCTTTCACGCCGCCAATCACGGCAAGGTCGATGGTGTCCTTGTCTTCCGCACGGGAGGCGAGCGCAGCCCACAGAATGATTTGATCGGAAGCGATATCGTCCACGCTGAAAGGGTCACCCAGCGTGAGTTTGTTCTGAGTGAGTGTGCCGGTCTTGTCCGAGCACAGCACATCCACGCCAGCCAGTTCCTCAATCGCCGACAGGCGGGTCACAATTGCTTCCTTCTTCGCCAGGAGACGCGCGCCGACGGCCATCGTCACCGATAGCACAGTGGGCATCGCGACAGGAATCGCGGCAACCAGAAGCACCAGGCAGAATTCCAGTGTGGTGAGAACCTTGTCGCCTCGGAAGAGCGCAACGATCAGGATTAGCACGACCAGAGCTACAGCGAGGATGATCAGGTAGTCGCCAATCTTCATCACTGCCTTCTGGAAGTGGCTGGCGGTATTGGCCTCCTGCACCATTTGCGCGGTCTTGCCGAAGTAGGTGTTCGTCCCGGTAGCGTACACCATCGCGTCGATTTCGCCTTGACGAACGATTGACCCGGAAAACACTGCTCCGCCAGGTTTGGCGGTGACGGGCAAGGACTCGCCGGTCAAAGCGGACTGATCCACCTCGATCGAATCGCCATCGAGCAGGCGCGCATCTGCCGGAACGATGTCGCCGAGCCGCAGACGGACGACATCGCCAGGTACCAGTTCACTTGCCTTGGGATTCAGCCACTTGCCGTCTCGCTTGACTTTCGCCAAGATCGCCAAACGGGCTTTCAGAGCGGCGATGGCGTTACCAGCCTGATGTTCTTCCCAGAAGCCGACCACTGCGTTGGAACAAAGCAGAAGGAGAATGATAAGAAAGTCCAGCCAGTGTCGCACAGCTGCCGATAGAATGACCGCCGCTTCAATCATCCAAGGGATGGGGCCCCAGAAATACGTGAGGAATTTGAGGAATTCATTGGTCTTCTTTTCCGCGATCTCATTTGGACCGTATTGCGCCAGACGCTTTTCGGCCTCGGCCTGAGTGAGTCCGTCTGCCGATGACGCGAGCTTCTTCAGGAGCTCAGGCATGGGAAGGGTCTTCAGAGCATCCTTGTCATCCTTCGGAGCCGGCTTGGAATCCGGCTTCGGCTCAGGCTTATCCGCATTCGGCGTCGGCTTCGGCTCGGGCTCATCTGGATCCGATTTCACTGTGATCGTTCTCCTGTTTTTGCTCCATCCGCCAGGCGCCTATCCCGGAAAGGCGCGGGAACTCGCTGCACAGGCATTGAAGAAGAAAGCTCATTGGAGCCTTTTTTGGATTCCCAAAAAGCCGGCGCATTCACCCAGCAAGCCGTCCAGGTATTCCAGACAGGCCTCTGCAAGAAGTATCAGTTCGCCTAGAACTCGACGCTGTGCTGTTTTGCTCAGGAATGGCTGAGCGGCCACTCCCCTGGAGGTTGTGCAGAGGACCGTTCGCGAAGCTGAGGTCCGTTGGGGCAAGTACGCAGAGTGCAACCGCGGACAAGACTTCCCATTTCGAACTGCCCTAAATCCCATCTCTGCTGTGATGCAGATCTATTCTGAGATCGGCCCAGGAAATGGACTTCACCCAGCGAGTGGGGATCAGCATTGAGCGGCCGTGCAACCAGTCTCCGGCTTTCACATCTAAGTAGCCGAGATGCCAGGAAGCCTCGTCCATGATCAAGCCTTCCAGGCGCCCAATCTCGCCGTCTGTGGCCCAAACCTCATAATCAAGTAAGTCCCGGGCGCTGCGGAGATGCGGGTCCTCTTTGGTGTGGACAGGGTACTTCCTTCCGGTCGGAATTAAAGCTCCGCCCTCCAAATGGGTGGATACCCAATAGGCCATCTTCCCCCAGTATTCCTCCATCGCAATTTCTTGCTGGCGAGAAACCGGCTTTTTCGGTATCGACATTAGGGCTATCGCGCACTTGCTCTTTCGATAAGCGGACAAGGATCGTTCTCTTCGTCCAATCAGGCTGTTCGACTGCTGAAATCGCAAGAACCACATCTCGCCGTTTGAACCAGGTTCCCACGTCAACCACCAAATAATGAATCCTCCACGAAAGGCCGTCGAAAAGAAAGTTGCGGACGGTCCCGATCTCGCCATCCGTTGCTATTACGGTCGAGCCTCTCAAAGTTTCCAGGTCGAGAAGCATATTCCTCCTGCGGGTCGAAAGTCATGATAACTGCGCATAAACAAGAAGACTGTCCCGCTTTGAACAGCATATGTAAGAGAAGATCCCGACGTAGAACAGCTGATAGACTCAAGCATCCACGAAGTTGATTCAGCCATCCTTCCAGATTGTCCCTTCCCGATGCTCGACTGCCATGAACTATTGCCGCCTACTTTTCTTCATTATGGGTTTGTATGGAGAATGGTCTCGCTCTTAAAAAACACAACGTCGTCATTCGCGCAGCATGGCACTTTGCGATTGAGCCTTTCGCATAATATCTTCACTTCAAAGAATGGGTAGGATGACATCATTCCAAGCCACGGTCAGGACTTTTGCAAAGCCTGCTATGGTCTGAGGGTGCCGTTCTGGTTGATCCAGCCGCCTCGAAAGAAACGGTGATGCACCATGCTTTGGGCAAGCAGAAAAACGGCGACGGCCAACCCAACTAGAAACAGGAACTGTCCAATTCGGAACCAGGGCGACTTTTCCTTTGCAGGGACTGCCTTATCCGAATTATTAGTCATCTGAATTACCTCTCCGCCAAGTCAAGCGACTGTCGTGATAATGCCATTCGTGCGCCTGGACCGACACAACAGTCTGCGCTGTTTTGCTCAATATCGGAAATTGCCGAACAGGCTCCATGAGATGATCGCGCATCTCAGCTCAATCTGAAATCTCCTTTTGCATTGCAAATCGCTGAAATGATACTGCCTTTGAGCGGCTTCGCAAGATGGGGTCCGCCGTTGTGGCCAGTGGAGCGCCATGGCGCCGCGATGCTCTGCAGCGGCTTTGCGGTTTGGCTGAAGGTACCTTGCGGAAAAACCGCAGCACACTGCGCCATGGCCCGCATAGGCGCCAACAATCCAGTCCTGCAGGGGAAGTTGTTTTCCGCAGTCTAGGCACACCGTCGTGACGAATTTTGCCGCGCAGTGCAGACACACGGCTAAGTAAAGCGCCGCGCAGTGTTAACCAAGCTTGCAACAGAGTACAAGCGATGACTGATATTAACGACGAGTTGGCGCAGAATTACATTAAGAATAGACCGCGATTTAACGTGATCCGGTTCGTGCCTGTTTAGCCACCAGCTGATTCGGTCGGCCCAGGTACACATCAGACGGCAGGTATTGACGCCGCTCTCCACACAAAGGACAGCACACCAAGATGGACTGGAAGGGGAACTCCTGGACGCCGGCGGCCACGTTCCGCCGGCAGCGTTTGCACTCAATTACGAACAGCTTGCGTTCTGGCATTCCGAAGCCCATCAGAACATTATAGGCGAACAATTGGCGAACATACAATCCTCTGGAATCCCTGGCGGTGGTGCAGTTTCCGAATGGCGTCTACCCATCCGCAATTCCTAATAGCTTCATGCGCGGACCGACTCTAGCCTGCATTATTCATGAAAGTACAGCGAACGGCGTTTTGGGCGGTACGAGATTGCCGAAAATGCGGACATCGGCGTGATTTTGCCATGCAGGGAGGCAGCGACGAGCCTGGCTGGCATTTAGCG
>Ga0224555_1002977_pt1 | contig 18439 bp, 17 predicted proteins | sample 714S23034metaG_FD_180687 | JGI IMG/M metagenome (GOLD analysis project Ga0224555, IMG submission 180687) | Peat soil microbial communities from Stordalen Mire, Sweden - 717 S2 30-34 | ecosystem: Environmental > Terrestrial > Soil > Wetlands > Peat | place: Sweden: Norrbotten County, Stordalen...
CAATCTGCGCGATTTGTATTGGACGCCGGCGCAGATGATCGCCCACCACACCAGCAACGGCTGCAACCTGTTGCCGGGCGACTTGCTGGCAACAGGCACAGTGTCCGGCGCTGAGGAAAGCAGCGCAGGCTGCCTGCTCGAATTGACCGGTGGCGGCAAGCTGCCAATTCAACTGCCGAATGGAGAAACCCGGACCGCGCTTGAGGATGGCGATGAGATGATTCTGCGCGGGTATTGCCGGCGCGAGGGCTATCCGCGCGTCTCGGTTGGCGAGTGCCGCGGGCTGATATTGCCAGCCGTTTAGATTAACCTTCGATTCTTAGGTCGATAGCGGCTTTTACCAATCAAAAAGAAGACAACCGTCGTTATCTTCCTTCTTTCCGGTATTCAAAGTCCCCATCCAGCGGCCTATGCTCATGGTCAGCAAGTGATGAGGATCACCCCGATTCCCGATCCTGCATCACAACAACCGGAGGTCCCGATGGCAACTCTTGCGTCCAGCACGCTGATGACCGGGCAGGATTTCCTGCCCTTGAAAGGCACGGACCACGTGGAGTTCTACGTGGGCAACGCGCGCCAGGCAGCCTACTTCTATCGCACCGCCTTCGGCATGAAACTGGTAGCGTATGCCGGACCGGAGACGGGCCTGCGCGATCGCGCCTCGTATGTAGTGGAGCAAGGTAAGGTTCGCTTCGTATTCACCACCGCGCTGCGTCCCGTCGGACCGATTGCAGAGCACGTGGCGAAGCACGGCGATGGAGTTCACGCGATCGCATTGTGGGTAGACGACGCGCGCCAGGCGTGGCTGGAGACAACAGCTCGCGGCGCGCGCAGCGTTGCCGAGCCAACTGAGACAGCCGATGAATATGGCCGCGTGACCACCTCGTCGATTGCGGCCTATGGCGACACGATTCACACCTTCGTCGACCGCGGCCACTATAACGGAGCATTTCTGCCTGGCTATCGCACCGAGAAGGCAGACACCGTGGCACGACCCACCGGCCTCAAGCACGTCGATCACATGGTGGGCAACGTAGGCTGGCACGCGATGGACGAGTGGGTTGACTTCTACGCGCGGGTGATGGGCTTTCAGCTTTATCAGCACTTCGACGATAAGGACATTTCGACCGAGTTCTCGGCGCTGATGTCGAAGGTGATGTCGAACGGAAACGGCTACGTGAAGTTTCCCATCAACGAGCCGGCAGAAGGCCGCCGCCGCTCGCAGATTGAGGAGTATCTCGACTTCTACCAGGGCCCGGGCGTGCAGCACATTGCGCTGGCCACCGACGATATTCTCGACACCGTTTCGCGGATGCAGGCGCAGGGCGTTGAGTTTCTGACCGTGCCGCACAACTACTACACAGAGCTGGCGGCGCGCGTGGGACCGATCGACGAGCCCATCGAACAACTTGAGCGGCTGGGGATTCTGGTGGATCGCGACGATGAGGGCTACATGCTGCAGATCTTCACGCGGCCGGTGGAAGACCGACCGACGCTGTTCTACGAAATCATTCAGCGCAAGGGCAGCCGGAGCTTCGGCAAAGGCAACTTCAAGGCGCTGTTTGAAGCCATCGAGCGCGAGCAGGCTCTGAGAGGAAATCTCTAATGGCTACGATCCTGGAGTTGCCCAAGGCGTCGTCTTTCCTGATCGAGCAGGACTATGCGGCGTACACCACGGAGCAGCACGCGATCTGGGCGGAACTGGTGAGGCGCCGCATGCCGCAGCTTGAACAGCACGCAGCGGCCGAGTATTTGGATGGATTCGAATCGCTCTGTCTTCCCTACGATCGGCTGCCTAACCTGGCCGCTGTCTCCGCAAAGTTGCAGCGCCGCACCGGCTGGAACACCACGCCTGTAAGCGGCTTCATGCCGGCACCGGCTTTCTTTGAGATGCTGGCGGCGCGGCGCTTTCCCACCACAACCTGGCTGCGCGATCGCAAGTCGCTCGAATACACGCCTGAGCCGGACATCTTTCACGATGTTTTCGGTCATGTGCCGATGCACGCGCACCCGGTGTTTGCTGACTTTCTGGCGCACTATGGGCAGGTGTGCTCACGCATCTTCGACGAAGCAATTCTCGAGCGCATTGGGCGCGTGTTCTGGTACACGGTGGAGTTTGGGCTCATTCGCCAGGGCGGCCGGTTCAAGGTCTACGGGAGCGGGCTCATCAGCTCCAACGGCGAGTGCAGCAACGTGATTGATGGAGGCTGCGAGGTGCGACCCTTTGTGCTGGACGAAGTTCTGCGCACGCCGGTCAAGGTGGACGAGATGCATCACGTTCTTTTCGCGATTGACAGTTTCGACGAAATCTACGAAGCGATGCACACGCTGGAAGCACGCGTCGAGCGCGGATCGCGGCTGGACGACTAAACCGCGCAGCCCCGAAACTCAGCAGCGCTCGACGGCAAGCCCCACGGCGTTGCCGCCACCCAGGCACAGTGCGGCGATGCCCTTGCTTTTGCCACGCTCTTCCATTGCATAGAGGAGCGTGGTGAGCACGCGCGCGCCGCTGGCGCCGATGGGATGGCCGATGGCCACCGCGCCGCCATGCACGTTGACTTTTGCTGGGTCGAGGTCGAGGTCGAGGTTGACTGCGAGAGCCTGCACGGCAAAAGCTTCGTTCAACTCGAACAGGTCTACATCGCCGAGCGGCCAGCCGGCCCTTGCGGCAGCTTTTCGCACGGCTTCGATCGGCGCGAGTCCGAACCACTCCGGCTCGCCGCCGCTGGTGGATTGGGCGCGAATCACGGCGATGGGTTTGAGGCCCAATGCCTGCGCTCGTTCTGCGCTGGTGATCACAAGCGCCGCCGCGCCGTCGCTCACGCCGGGTGAATTGCCCGCGGTGACGGTACCGTCTTTTTGAAATGCCGGCTTGAGGCTGGCAAGAATATCTACGGTGGTTTCAGGGCGAATGGATTCATCGGTCGAGAAGATGCGGGGTGGCGCACCTTTCTTTGCGGCGGGAATCTCGATGGGAAAGATCTCATTGCGGAATAGGCCATCCGCGGTGGCAGCGGCGGCGCGGCGGTGCGACTCGGCCGCAAAGGCGTCTTGCTGCTCGCGGGTAAAGCCGTATTTCGCGGCGATCATCTCCGCGCCAACGCCCATGTGAAAGCCTTTGTATGCTTCCCACAGACCGTCGAGGATCATGGAATCGACCAGTGTGCCGTTGCCCATGCGGTAGCCGGTACGCGCCTGGGGCAGCAGATAAGGCGCGTTGGTCATGGACTCCATGCCGCCAGCGACGACCATCTCGGCATTACCGGTTTGAATGGCCTGCGCCGCGAGGGCGACGGCTTTGAGCCCCGAACCGCAAACCTGATTCACAGTGAAGGCGCCGGCTTGCGGAGGGAGGCCACCGTGAATCGCTGCCTGGCGCGCGGGGTTTTGGCCGAGGCCGGCCTGGAGGACGCAGCCCATGATGCACTCGTCTACTTCCGTCGCTGTAATGCCGGCACGCCGCACCGCCTCGCGCACCGCAAGCGCGCCCAACTGCGGCGCTGAGAAAGAGTGTAAAGACCCCTGGAATTTGCCGACTGGGGTACGCACAGCCGAAACGATCACGACCTCTCTCATGTGGGATGCTCCAAAGGGGTGGGGCGAATTGAGCTTCTCTATTCAGATGCGTCCGGCGGCGCGAAGATCGCGAATTTCTTCGCCGTCGAAGATGCGGGAACGGATTAGGAAGCGAACGCCTTCGGCGTTGTCGAGCGAGAACATGCCACCTCGGCCGGGAACGACGTCGAGGGTGAGTTGGGTGTGCTTCCAATATTCGAACTGGCTCTTGCTCATGTAAAAAGGCTCGCCGTCGACCTCGCCTAACTGCACGTCGGAGTCGCCGACGATGAACTCGCCGCGCGGGTAGCACATTGGGGAGCTGCCGTCGCAGCACCCCCCGGACTGGTGGAACATGAGCGGCCCATGCTTCTGGCGCAGGACGCGGATCAGGTGAATGGCGAGATCGGTGGCGATAACCTGCTGCGGGATTTCGGCCATCGCGTTCCCTTTCAGCTACTCGTCGGTGCTTTTCAGCCCGCTCGTTTCGTTCGTCGGTTTATTGTCATCGAGTCCCGAAGAGTCGGCTGGATCGACGGTTCCGAGAGAATCGTTCACAACGCCGTCTTTGGTTTCTTCTTCGGCATCGGGATCGCGTTCTACGTTCACTCGCTTGGTTGCTTCGGGCATGCCTGGCACCTCTACAGATTGAGATGCCAAAGCAAGCCGCGGCGTTTGCGTAAGGCGTACCTCAGGAGCTAAAGCCCGCGTCGATTCGATCAGCGTTATGCCGGGGATAAATCCCCGGCATACCATCCCGGACGAGTGTTTCCGCAGCCTGTGAAGCCGTGCCCTTCCAAAGCCAGTTTATGACACGGGTTAAAAGAAGCCGAGCTTCTTGGGGCTGTAACTTACCAGCAGGTTCTTGGTCTGCTGATAGTGGTCGAGCATCATCGAGTGCGTCTCGCGGCCGATGCCGGATTGCTTGTAGCCGCCGAAGGCCGCGTGCGCCGGATAGGCATGGTAGCAGTTGATCCACACGCGCCCGGCTTGAATGCCGCGGCCCAGACGGTGGCAGCGATTGACGTCGCGGGTCCAGAGGCCTGCGCCGAGGCCGTAGAGCGTGTCGTTAGCTATTTCGAGGGCGTCGGCTTCGGTCTTGAACGTGGTCACCGAGACAACCGGTCCGAAGATCTCTTCCTGGAAGATGCGCATGCGGTTGTGGCCGCGGAAGACGGTGGGCTGCATGTAGTAACCGCCCTCTAACTCGCCGCCAAGGTGAGCGCGGCTGCCGCCGGCCAGTAACTCGGCGCCTTCTTTCTGTCCAATGTCGATGTAACTCAGGATCTTTTCCAACTGCTCGCTGGATGCCTGCGCGCCGATCATGGTGTCGCTTTCCAGCGGATTGGCCTGCTTGATGGCGGCTACGCGCTTGAGGGCCCGCTCCATAAAGCGGTCGTAGATGCTTTCCTGAATGAGCGCGCGGCTGGGGCAGGTGCAGACCTCGCCCTGGTTGAGCGCGAACATGACGAAGCCCTCAATGGCCTTGTCGAAGAAGTCGTCGTCTTCCTGCAGCACGTCGGCGAAGAAGATATTCGGCGATTTGCCGCCCAGTTCCAGCGTTACGGGAATCAGATTCTGGCTGGCGTACTGCATGATGAGGCGGCCGGTGGTGGTTTCGCCGGTGAAGGCGATCTTGGCCACGCGCGAACTAGATGCGAGCGGCTTGCCCGCTTCCAGGCCAAAGCCGTTGACGATGTTGAGAACGCCGGGAGGCAGCAAGTCGGCAACCAGTTCAGCCCAGACAAGAATGCTGGCAGGGGTCTGCTCGGCGGGCTTGAGCACTACGCAGTTGCCGGCGGCGATGGCCGGCGCCAGCTTCCATGTAGCCATCAGGATGGGGAAGTTCCAGGGAATGATCTGGCCGACGACGCCGAGCGGTTCGTGAAAGTGGTAGGCGACGGTGTCGTGGTCGATTTCGGAGATGGTGCCTTCCTGGGCGCGAATGCAGCCGGCGAAGTAGCGCCAGTGGTCGATGGCCAGGGGAATGTCGGCCGCGGTGGTCTCACGAATCGGCTTGCCGTTGTCCCAGGTTTCGGCCAGCGCCAGCAGGTCGAGGTTGTCTTCCATGCGCTGGGCAATCTGATTCATGATGTTGGCGCGATGGGTGGGGCTGGTGTGGCCCCAGGCGTGGCGCGCCGCGTGGGCTGCGTCGAGCGCCAGGTCAATGTCTTGCGCGTTGGAGCGCGGAATCTCGCAGAACGTCTTCCCGGTGACCGGGGTGATGTTCTCAAAATACTGGCCGGAAGCAGGCTCAACCCACTTGCCGCCAATGTAGTTGCCATAGCGGGGGCGAAAGCTCACTTTATCGCTGAGCTTGCCAGGATGCACTGCTGTTGCTGTCGCCATCGAAGTATCCTCCAGGAGGGAAATACCGCGCAGGTGCAGGCGCAGGGGACGCGGCGCACGAATCATACACTCGCCCCTGGCAGAGTCGGCAAGCCCACGGTGTAAACCATTGCAATCTGGGACTGCAGGCTCGATTGGCGGGGTGGTGCCGTCATTTCAGGCTGTCAACCGTGATCGAAGTCACGCTTCCAAGCGAGGCAATCGCGCTATTTATAATTTGTGGAGACGGGTGCGGATTGCCGGTGCAGTCGCATGTTCTAAAAGCGAGGTAACTATGGAACCAACAGCGATTCCAGCGGCGGTGAAAGTGGAAGCCAAGGAGGCTGTTTCAATGCGGCAGGTTGAAAAAGAGTCGCCCCTGGAGCTTTTCAACTCCGCCGAGGCCAATGCGTTGCGTGCGGAGATCATTCTCACGGGCCGGAAGCTTTGGGAGCGGCAGTACGTGGACGGCAACGGCGGCAACATCACGGTGCGACTGGGAACGGAGTATGTGCTGTGCACGCCGACCATGCTGAGCAAGGCGGATTTGGAGCCTGCCGACATCTGTTTGTCTGACATGAATGGGAAGATCCTGGCCGGCGACAGGACGCTGACCAGCGAACTGCTGCTGCATCTGGAGATTTACAAGGCGAATCCGAGGGCCAAGGCGGTGGTGCACTGCCATCCTCCATATGCGACCGCATTTGCCATTGCGGGGACGGTGCCTCCGAACGGGCTGATCCCGGAGTATGAGGTGTTTATTGGGCCGGCGGCGGTGGCGCCGTACGAGACTCCGGGCACGCAGGCATTTGCCGAGACCGTGCTGCCGTATGTGCACGAGCACAACACCATTCTCCTCAAGAATCACGGGGTGGTTTGCTGGGCTGACACCGTAACCCATGCCGAGTGGCTGTGCGAGATTATGGACACCTATTGCAGGACCTACCTGATTGCCAAGCAGATTGGCGAGCCGCTGGGGGTGATTCCGGAGGACAAGATCGACGATATTCTGCGGCGGAAGCAGTGGATGGGCTTGCCGGACGCGCGGATGGGACGGATTGGCGGCGATCCGCGGGGTGGGGACCCGAAGAATACCGCTGAGATTGTGGAACTGGTAAAGCGTACGGCTACGGGGTCACATAGCAGAGGCTAGGACCGGAAGCTCACAGTTTCACAGTTACACAGTACCTACCCCCTCCCCCTCCCCCCCGGTATGTTTGGAGTAAATTCTCTGTTTTCAATGGGCTGGAGGCAGAATTCTACCGTAAGTTATATTGTTCTCAATCATTTGGAAGCTAAAATCTTGAAAACGAAGAACTTGCTTGGATCGACGTTTGGCCCTCGGGGTGGACGCGGTTGCCACGGGTTGTGGGACATGCTTCATATGGATAGGGTAGCAGTTCTAGAGAAACAATCGGCAAACTTGTTTTGTGGTAATGCGCTGATTATAAAAGAGATATATTGACTCTGAGAAAAATGCACTTGACTTCATGCGGGCTGGAAGCCGGGCGGACATGCTTGGGGGACAAGTGGGGTGATTCTGAAATACGTTGCAGAACTCACGAAAGACAGACGCAGGTCCTTCGACTCACCACCCCCAAACTGAAATACGTTTGGGGCCCCTTTCGCTCTGGATGACATTTCATTTTTATGTGATGAGCTTCAGACTCACCACACTAGGAGTCGGTGCGCAAGAAACTTGCTGCAGTCGTCAGGGCGTACTCGCAATCTGCCGAGACGGGACATTCATAACATTGGGGGGCCTTGTCCTTGCACAATGTCTTTCCATGGATACGCAGCAAGAGATGGGCGTCCCTGAGGCGGGCGGCGCTTTTGGGCAGTTGCGGCTTCAGGGCTTCCTGAACGGATTTGTACGTGGCTCCGTAGTTTTTCTGCGAACGGCCCCAGCCGAGGCGTACCAGCACGCGCAGGCCATTCGACTCCAGGGGAAGGCCGTTGGAGACACCGCACAGCAGCAGGATTTTTTCCGCGCCGGGATCGCCTACACAGGGAAATTGTTTGAGCGCCTTTTTGGCCTCGGCATAGGACATGGCGAGAATTGAATCGAGGTCTCCGTTGAATTGGCTCAGCGTGATGCCGGCGATCTGACGCCAGCGGAAGACGCGTGTTTCCGGCCTCATGCCGCCGCGTTTGGCAAGCGGAAGCAGGAGCTGGTTGGGTGCGGCATCGATCGCTGCCGCCGTGAGCCCAACCTGGTGGCGCAAGGCTTCGAAGACTTCAAGACGGCGCTCGTCTGGGAGGAGGTAGCAGGCGTTCTCCCAGAGGACCAGCTCAAAGGGGCCTTTGGCGGGCGGGAGTTCGGGGGCGCCGTAGTGGCGTTTGAGGCGGGCGATTAATTGGGGGAAGGTTTGCATTGTCCTCTTTGCACGTGTGTTGGGTTGATCGGCCCGCGCGATGGGAATGGTGACCCGAGTCTATCGGGGAGTGAACGGCCGATGCAACCGAAATTACCCGCGCCAAACAGGACAGCAAAGAGGAACCGCGGCGGGTAGGCAGCCAAGTTTCCGCATTGGCGACCAACCGCCCGGAACTCGCTGGTTGTATCCTTCTACAAGATGAATCCGTTGGTAATTAGGACGATGGCGGCCACTATGACGGCCTTCGTGTGTGTATGGATTTCAGCCTCGCCTTCCGGCGCGTCGGGACAGGTACAGCCGAGGCTGGTCGGTATTCTTGAGGACAATCCGGGACTCTATGCGGGTGATCCACGCTATCGTGATGTGCGAGTTGTCTTTCGGAAAGAGGGAACCGCATGGTTCGCATTCCCGAACAACTGTCCAGACCAAAACTGCTTAAAGACAATAGCGGCCAAGTTTCCGGCGCAAGTGAATTGGACAGTTTCATTCAACGGTAAGCAGGTGGGGCACGTCGTAAGCAATAGACCGCCGTCCTTTGACTTCTATTCGACGATTGGCCAGCAGGCTATCGTCGGCAGCAACGCGCCACCCACGATTGGCAAGCCTTCCGCGGCCTTCGCTGGATTCCTCGGGGTGCCCGTTTATCGACCGTTGGTTGCCGTTTCTGAACCGAACTTTCGAGACCCCGAAGACTGGAAGCCGACGCAGCTTTCTAATGATGAGACTGTTACGGTTCGCAAGGCATTCCGGAATCGATTTCCGAAGGTTACAAACTGTAGCCAACAAGACGTCGAACATGGAAAGCCATGGCCTTACACCGACGCAAATATGATTTTGAATAAAGCGTATTCCTCGAACCGACACTGGCTCATCGCTGAGGTTGTACTTAGCGGGTACGAGTGTGACGGCCCTCCTGACGAGGCATTCACTTCTCAGTGGTTCGTTATCACGCCGGGGCAAGAGGTACGTTTTCTGGACTCAAACATGTGGCTCGTTGACGCCGGGGACTATGACAATGACGGTAGGACCGAACTGGTCTTCTCGATTGACGACTACAACCGGGGCGGATACAAGCTGTTCTACGATGACCTGAGCCGAAGCGCCATATTCGAGTTCAGCTATCACTGACGACCTCTCAGTGCCATGTCTGGTTGACCGGCAATTTGGAAACTACCATTCCTTCAGGCGAGGGAAAGGCGAAACTGTGCTACACTGTATTTGCGCTCAGTGATTTGGCCGTGAGCGGCGGTTTGCCCTTTACGACGGCAAGTTTGCCTGGCACAGATTTCCCCCAAGCACCTACACACCAGGGTTCCCAGGAAATGGTCTTTGTTTCCTGGGATGGTAGAGCGTGATACCCATCAGTCTCCCAACCGGAGCTTCTGTCGTGGACTGTGTTCTGGTCCGGCGGAAATCGAGCGCAAATGCCTCCTTGAATGGACGGTCGCGCTTAACCGGTAAGCAGGGAGCGGGTAGCCGGCCGGCAATGAGCCGCTTGGCGTACAAGTAGCGTGTGGCAGGTCCGGGCCGTGGCGTTCCCTTTTGAATGCCGGTTGGCCAGTCTCGAACGACTTTCGGTTCTCCCTTACGCAAATTTAGAAGCAGGTTCGCGCGCGATCAGTATTCGTGTGCTCGCCTCATGTCCGGTTCCGATTGCAGGCCCCTCAATTATGGTGGCTCGCGGAGCCTTTAGGAAATGACTATTTTGACGACTCAGTTTTCACAGTTTTCTCTTTCGGCTGCGCTGATGGCGCGGCTTGACGCTAACAAATTTGAAATTCCCACCCCGGTTCAGGCCGGCTGCATTCCGCCGGCTCTCGAAGGCCGCGACATCCTGGCCACCGCGCAGACGGGTACCGGCAAGACGCTCGGCTTCCTTATTCCCATCGTTGAAATGATGCAGAAGAACGAAGCGCGCGGCGCGCAGGCTCTGATCCTGTTGCCGACCCGCGAGCTGGCCATGCAGGTGGAGAAGGCATTCATCGCCATCCGCACCAGTGGGTCGCAGACCTGCGCTCTGGTGGTTGGCGGACTCGCCGAGCGGTCGCAGCTCGACGCAATTCGCCGCGGAGCGCGGCTGATCGTGGCCACTCCCGGCCGCCTTGAGGACTTCATGAAGCGCAGGCTGGTGAAACTCGAAACCGTAAAGATGCTGGTATTGGACGAAGTGGATCGGATGCTCGATATGGGCTTTCAGCCGGCCATCGCACGCATCGCGGCCACGCTCCCGACGGAACGGCAGACGCTCTGCTACTCCGCCACGCTCGAAGGCGCGGTAAAGGAAGTGGCCCGCAAGTACCTCAACAATCCTGCTCGAATCGAGATCGGCTCGGTGCTCAAGCCGGCGGAGAACGTCGAGTTGCGTACCTTTGAGGTCGAGCCGGACAAGAAGCAGGAATTGCTCGAACACCTGCTGGGCGCCGAGACAGGGAGCTTCCTGGTTTTTGTGCGCACCAAGCACGGCGCCGATCGCGTGGCGCGCAGGCTGGTCCGCTCCGGGCATTCGGCAACGCAGATTCACGGCGACCGCTCGCAGGCCCAGCGCAACCAGGCGCTGCGCAGCTTCTCCGAGGGACGTCACCGGATACTGGTGGCTACCGACGTGGCCGCCCGCGGCATCGACGTGGCGAATGTGGCGCATGTGATCAACTTCGACATGCCCAAGGTGGCGGAGGACTTTGTCCATCGCGTAGGGCGGACGGGGCGGGCTTCGGCGCATGGGGTGGCTTCCACTTTTGCGGCACCGGCGGAGCGCGGCGACTTGCGCAAGATTGAGCGGACGCTGTCGTTGCAGATGAAGCATTTCCGGGTGCGGTCGGCGGATTTGAACGCAGCGTAAAGGCAGCTTTCAGCTACTAGCTTCGAGCTTTCAGCTCCGACGCGGCTTGTTGAGATTCATGCGTTCCCAGGTCCCAAAATCGGGACCTGGGGCACCCAGCTTTGTTACTTGAGCAGTCAGGCGAGGAACGGGACCTGGGGCACCCACCTTTGTTACTTGATCAGCGACCCGGGACACCCAACTTTGTTGCTTGAGCGGACGGAATGGGTCAGGGAGGCTGAAAAGCTCTCCTCAGCCCGGCTTTTCAGCCGTCTTTTCGTTGACTCTGGGTGTTGTTTCGGGTATTCTGGAGTCCTTGCGCGGTGTTGCGCCTGGGGTCTGTGTGTATGCACCCGGACTCGGCTGGTAAGCCCCTGAAGAGGCTGCCCGGCACAGGCCATCGGCTGCTGGACGCGAATTTCTATTGATCGAGCGTTCAGTCAGGCCAAAGCTCCTTGAGGGCCAGCTTCACGCAGTTCTCACCCGAACAGAATTGTTTGGAAGTGGGTAGAAATCGGGCCCGTGCGCATTTCGCGTGGGTCAAAGCGCTTTGCGCGAGAGTTTGTTGGTCAGTTTTACCGGTGGGGTGTAACCGCCGGATGAGTTTTTAGAGGCAGGAGATCGAAATGGGTACCTTTGTTCCGAGCGGCAAGGATATTGCGCGCAAGTGGTTTGTGGTAGACGCAAGCGGCCAGACACTGGGCCGGCTGGCAACCAAGGCAGCCGATGTGCTGAGCGGCAAGCTGAATCCGCAATATGTGCCGTACATCGACATGGGCGACCACGTGATCGTCATCAACGCGGAGAAGGTGCGGCTGACCGGCCTCAAGGCCGAGAGCAAGCTCTACCGCCGCTACACCGGTTTCCCCGGCGGGCTGCGCGAAGAGTCGTTTGTGCGCCTCTTGAATCGCAAGCCGGAGCAGATTCTGGAGCAGGCCATCAAGGGCATGCTGCCCAAGAGCAAGATGGGCCGCCAGATGGCAACCAAGCTGAAGGTTTATCGCGGTGACAAGCATCCCCACCAGGCGCAGGGGCCGGTGGCGCTGGCGATCAAGTAAGACAGAGATCAGGTTTCAGAGATCAGAGATCAGGGTTTGGCCGGGTACTTTCAGAGTGCCTGGCGGAGAGAGCAGAGAATGGCAGATCTGGTTCAGTATTACGGGACGGGGCGGCGCAAGTCGGCGATCGCGCGCGTCTTCCTGCGTCCCGGCACGGGCGAGTGGAAAGTTAACGGCAAGGCATTCGAAGTGTACTTCGTTACCGAGCAGCAGCGCGTGGCCGCCAAGCGGACGCTGGTTGTGGCCGAGCTGGCCGGCAGCTTCGACGTGGTCACCACGGTGAAGAGCGGCGGCGTGGCGGCACAGGCCGATGCCGTCAAGCTGGGCATTGCCCGCGCACTGATTCAGTTCAACCCCGAGCTGCGCAAGACGCTGAAGGCCGAAGGCCTGCTGACCCGCGACGCCCGGCAGAAGGAACGTAAGAAGTACGGGCAGAAGGGCGCCCGCAAGCGGTTCCAGTTCTCGAAGAGATAGTTTTCAGGTGTCGGTTTTCAGTTGTAAGTTATCAGTTTTAAGTTGTCAGAATCCGCGACGGGCGGAAAATGAAAACTTACAACTTGAAACTTACAACTTGCGTTACCAATCTCCCGCATAGGCGGGTTCAATCCGGGGAAGGCAAAGCCGGCCCGGATGCAATTCAATAAGGAGGCCCATTGGCCACGATCACAATGAAGGAGCTGCTCGAAGCTGGAGTTCACTTCGGGCATCAGACGAAGCGCTGGAATCCGAAGATGAAGGAATACATTTTTGGCGAGCGCAACGGGATTTACATTATCGACCTGCAGAAGACGCTGAAGCTGTTCAAGGACGCGTCGAAGTTCGTCACTGAGCTGTGCGCGGGAGGCAAGACGATTCTCTTCGTCGGCACCAAACGCCAGGCGCAGGATGCCGTGGCTGAAGAGGCCACACGCGCTGGGATGCCGTATATCAACCAGCGCTGGCTGGGCGGCCTGCTGACCAACTGGGTGACGGTGCAGAAGAGTGTAAAGCGCCTTCAGGAACTGGATGAGATGGCCGTGGACGGCCGCTACGACCTGCTGACGAAGAAGGAAGTCATCAAGCTGGAGCGGGAACGCAAGCACCTGCAGGCCAACCTGGCCGGCATCAAGACGATGAAGCGGCTGCCGGATGCGCTGTTCATCGTGGACTCGAACAACGAGGCGATTGCCGTCAAGGAAGCCCGCAAGCTGGGGATTCCGGTGGTGGCGGTGGTTGACACCAACTGCGACCCGACGGTTGTGGACTACGTGATTCCGGGCAACGACGACGCGCTGCGCGCCATTCGCCTGTTCACCTCGAAGATCGCCGATTCGGCGGCCGAGGGCGTGAACCTGGTGGGCGACAAGGCCTTCACCGAGGAACTGCCTGTGCCAGTCGCGGAAGAAGCGGCTGTCGAAGCGGCTCCTGCGGAAGAAGTGGACCTGGAAGCGGCGCTTGGCGGCGGCATTCGCAAGGCGCCGGCCGTGGTGGCTGCGCTGGACGAGGCCGAAGTGGCCGAGGGCGCACACTAAGCTTTCGTCGCACTTCAAGTGCGGACAACGGGACAAGCGTGGCCGCCAGTCAGACAGCCACGCTTTTCTTTTGCCATCTGCGGCAGGGCGGACCAAGATCGAAGAACAGAAGCTCCGCGAGGGGCTGGGGAAACCAGGAAGAGAGAGATGACGACAGTGAGCGAAAAGATTGATGCAAAGTTGGTGAAAGACCTCCGCGAGAAGTCCGGCGCGCCCATGGGCGACTGCCTCAAGGCTTTGCAGGAGACCAAGGGTGACATCGAGGGCGCGTTCGTTGTGCTGCGCAAGCGCGGCATGGCTTCAGCGCAGAAGAAGGCCGCACGCAGTACGAACGAAGGCGCTGTGGGCACCTACATCCACGCCGGCGGCAAGATCGGCGTGCTGCTCGAAATCAACTGCGAGAGCGACTTTGTGGCCCGCACCGATGACTTCCAGGATCTGATGAAGGACATCGCCATGCACATCGCGGCCAGCGATCCTCGCTACGTGAAGCTCGAGGACGTGACCGTGGATGACCTGGAGCGCGAGAAAGATATCTATCGCGCGCAGGCAGCAGCAACCGGCAAGCCGGCTCCCGTGATCGAGCGCATCGTCGACGGCAAGATGGCCAAGTTCTACGAGGAGGTTTGCCTGCTGGAGCAGCCGTTTATCAAGGACCAGGCGGTCAGCATCAAGGAACTCATCGCTCAGAAGGTGGGCAAGCTGGGCGAGAACATCACTGTGCGCCGTTTTGCGCGGTTCAAGGTGGGTGCGCCTGACTGGACCGTGGCAACGACCAAGGCCGTTGAAGCGGCTGGCGAGTAGTTTTCTCGCCACGAATTGGGATGAGGAAAAGGCCCGGGGCGCAAACCCTGGGCCTTTTCAGTTTGAGGTGACCTGGCATCCGGATCAGGGCGCGGAATCCTTCACGTTACCGCCGCAATCCGAGTGGCCGCAGAGGCAGACAATCTCCATTCTGGTTCCGATCTGTTCGCAATGGGGACTGCAATACTTGGCATTCGCGGGTGGGACACACGTGCATGCCAGATTGGCACATTTCTTGGGGTTCGCCATGGTTCTCCTTCCTCGATACCTTCCGATAGGCTGCCGCTTGGCGGCACGCCAGCATTAGACTCCAATCCGTTGCAAAAGGAAAGTACTGGAACGATCACGGCAACTTGAGATGGGGAAGCGGCCCGTAACCAGAGCGGGCGGGTTGCGTCTCAAAGCGACCGGCCCAACCCAGCGGCTGGTATGCGATACTCGAAAAGGCATGTATAAACGCATTGTTCTCAAGCTTTCAGGTGAGGCACTGGCCGGGGATCGGGGCTTCGGCCTTGACGCCGACAAGGTGGCCGGGATTACCGATGAAGTCGTCGAGATTCACGCACTTGGCGTCGAAATCGGCATCGTGGTGGGCGGGGGCAACTTCTTTCGCGGCGTGGAGGAGCAAGCCAGGGAGATGGACCGTGTGAGCGCCGACAGCATGGGCATGCTGTCCACGGTCATCAACGCCATTGCGCTGCAGGACTCCATTGAAAAACGCGGCGTGCAATGCCGGGTGATGAGCGCCGTGTTCATGAACCAGTTGGCCGAGCCGTATATTCGCCGGCGGGCCGTCCGCCATCTCGAAAAAGGCCGGATCGTGATTTTTTCCGCGGGCATTGGCAACCCATTTTTCTCATCCGACACGGCAGCGAGCCTGCGCGCGATGGAGATCAAGGCCGATGTGCTGCTGAAGGGCACCAAGGTCGAGGGCGTCTACAACGCCGATCCGGTGCTGTTCAAAGATGCGGTCAAATACGACGAGATTACCTACATGGAAATCCTGCAGCGGGGGCTGAAAGTGATGGACCTGACCGCGGTGAGCCTGTGTAAAGACAACAACCTGCCGCTGATTATTTTCAACATGAACCAGCCGGGAAACATCAAGCGGGTAGTGCTGGGCGAAAAGGTCGGATCGCTGGTAACGGCGTAGAGACAGTGGTTAGTGGTTAGTGGTTAGTGATCAGTGGTCAGCGTTGGATCGCCGGGCCGGTACGTATTGGTCAATTTTGCATGTCATCGTTCTGGCCGGAGACGTCTAATAGCTAAGTGGAGACGAGCAAGCCAGCGCGACTGAATGCACTCACGGGTTTGCGTACCTTCGCGGCCATTAACATTGTTCTCTTCCATTTCTCCGACCCACGCAGATTTGGCTTTCTGGCGCCGGTGATCAATGCCGGATATGCCTCGGTGAGCTTTTTCATCCTGCTCTCGGGATTTGTGCTGGCGTATAACTACGCCGGGCGGGCGCGGGCCGGTAAACTCGACCGGGTGAAGTTCTGGAAGGCCCGGTTCACGCGGCTTTATCCCATTTACCTGCTCAGTTTGATCCTCAGCTGGCGCGTGGTTTCCCAGGAACAGGGCGCGCACACCCACGCGATGTTCTGGTTGGGAATGGTGCTGACGCCGCTGCTGCTGCAGGGATTCATTCCGTCGATTGCGACGTTCCTGAACACACCGGCGTGGACCATGTCGGCCGAATGCTCCTATTACGCAGTCTTTCCCTGGCTGGCGAGCTGGAAGCGGCCCGATGCGTTGAGGCCGCACCTGATGAAGATGGCCTGCATCTGGTGCCTTGGGATACTGCCCGGCGCGCTGTATATCCTATTCAATCCAGACGGGATCGCGCATCCGGACCGGTGGAGTTACGGGCCGTGGCTGCAGGCTCTCAAGTACACGCCGTACACGCACTTTGCCAGCTTCGTCTTCGGCGTGATGCTGGCCAATCTGGACGAGATGATCCCGCGGCAGAGCCAGCGGCGGCTTTGGCTGGGGCTGGGTGGGTTCGCCGCCCTCTTCACACTGCTGGAACTGGGACCGGCGGTACCTTACGCGTTGATTCATGACGGGCTGCTGATGCCGCTGTTCGGGTGCATCGTGCTGGGGCTGGCGGGACAGAACCTGCTGGCGTCCTGCTTCGGCTTGCGGCCACTGGTGTTTGTAGGTGAGGCCAGCTACTGCCTCTACCTGCTGCACTTCTCGCTGTGGAATTTGATTCACGACTCGCATGTGCTGAATCGGCTAAACCTGAGCCAGTACGACCCGTGGATCAGCTACGGGATTCTGATCGGGCTGGCTCTGCTGGCGCTGCACCTGGTGGAGAAGCCGGCGCAGAAGCTGCTGCGCCAGTGGATGGACGCGACTCCTCGAGTGAAGGAACTGAAACTAGAGTTGGCCAGCGCGGACAAGGATGGGCCTTGAGTGCAGATGACAGGTTACAGATGACAGTTGGCGGTTTTAGCTTTCCCAGGTCTCAAAAATCGAGATCCTTCGGCAAGCTCAGGACAGGCTCTGGGGCACCCAGCTCCTCTTTCAATGCGAACTTTTGAGTCACGGCGCTTGCTCAGTCTTGCTGGGCTAGGGCTACGAAGCTGTGGGCGGGTATATCGACCTGGAAGTCGGTGTGCGGGGGTACGTGGCGGGGATGGCGCAGGTTGGACGGCGGCGGGGGTGGGGGCGTGGCTGCGATCGCTTCTCCGGTGGCCAGGTTTCTTAGCGTGGCGGATGTGCCGGGTAGGGTGACCGTGACCTGGGTAGGCTCATCGCGATAGGACTCGACCACAAAGGTGTGGTTGTCGTAGGCGAAGAGACTGACCTGGGAGGGCGCGTCGAGTTGAACCGGCAGGTCGCGCAGCAGGTATTGCTTGATCTGGGTGAGCACCGGCTGCGGGAGCGCGTAGAGGTCGTTGGGATTCTCCGGAATCGTGAGCACGTAAAGAATGCCTTTGGAGTAGCGGTCCATGATGAGCAGGGGCGCGCCGCGTCCGTTGGCGGTTCCGCGCACCACGGGCCACGCGTCGTTGGTCTGGAAGCCGATCTCGGGAATGAGCACATCGGAGGTCTTGCCCAGGTCAGCGCCTGCGCCTGCGCCGGACGCGCCCCAGTATTGCTGTACGCGGAGAATGTTGCCGGTGGCATGGATGTCGGCAATCTGGTCGATTCCCTTCCCCTGAAGGGCGCGCAGCAGGCCGGAGGTGATGACGATGTTGCCTCCCCCTTCAAGGTGCTTCCTGATTTTCGCGACGAGTTCGGGATCGAATTTGGCTGACTCGGTGAGCAGGATTGTCTTTGCGGCGTCTGGGAATTCCGGATGGAGGTCGATGGGGATGCCGATCATGCCGAGGTAGTTATGGAGGTAGTCTTCGCCGGTGGATTGGTAGGGCTTGTAGCTGGCGAGTCCGATCGGGTTGCCGAGCTTGCCGACGAGGGCGTTGACGGCGCCAAGCGCGTAGCCGGCCGTAGTGGCATAGGTAACGGGTGCTGAGGGAGCGTAGGCACTGTGCCAGTTGTTCAGGCCCGCGGCGGTGAATGTGGTGTCGCGGGAATCCCATGCGGCGCGGTCGCCGAGAACGGCTGGCCGCAGCAGATCGCTGTATTGGAAGAGCAGGATCTGCGGGGCCTTGGCCAGCATGGTGTCCCACAACTGCTCTGCGTAGCGATCGAGATAGCGGTTGTCGTATGTGTCAACCCAGCCGCCGCCGTTGCGTCCGGGGCTGATGTTGTCGAAGTAGCGGACGATCTGGTAGCTCTCATACTGCTGCAGGTGCTGGTCGGTGGTGACGGGGTCGCGGGTTTCGGTCCCGGTGTAGATGCTATCGAAGATCTTCGGCTCCTGGTCGAGGTCGTAGCCGTTGGCCTGGAAGTGCTCATACCAGTTGGGAAACTTGATGACGATCTTCACCTTGGGGTTCACGGCCCGCGCGGGACCGACCACCAGGTCGCGCGAGACCTGATCCATGAGCTGGAGGCGGAAATCGGTCCAACTCT
>Ga0224555_1002978_pt1 | contig 18431 bp, 11 predicted proteins | sample 714S23034metaG_FD_180687 | JGI IMG/M metagenome (GOLD analysis project Ga0224555, IMG submission 180687) | Peat soil microbial communities from Stordalen Mire, Sweden - 717 S2 30-34 | ecosystem: Environmental > Terrestrial > Soil > Wetlands > Peat | place: Sweden: Norrbotten County, Stordalen...
AACCAAACTGCTCCAGGGTTTCTTTGCGGGACATGAAATCCTCCTGCTAGAAACCTCAGGCTTCCCAATGGTCACTGGAAGTACCAACCGTGGTTCAACTGAATTTCAAATGCGATTGCCCTGACCCAGCGACTTGAACCTGTCGCTGGGGACCCGGCAGGGAACGAGGGAACGTGGCTGGCGAGTCAATAAGTGAGCGAATCACCGAGGTTTGTGCTGTGGTGCGGGCGGGAGTGGGTGAGCACGGCAGCTGCGGCAACGATAAAGATGGGGAAGCATTGCACGGTGTATCGCGGTTCAGGATTCTCCATGGCGCCGAGGACGATGAATCGCAGAATGAGATATGAGCCGAACATCCAGGGCCAGGGGACCCGGCGGCGGAGGAAGGCCCAGGCGGCAGCGGCGACGTAGAAAAGATTGATGAGGCCGAGGAAGATCGCCCAGGCGGATTGGGCGGGGTGGACGCTCCAGCGCCACCAGAAGACATCGAGGTCGTACTCGAGGGTTCTGGGGCGCAATAGCATGTCGGCGTCGCGCAGCAGGGGCAGAGTGACGTAATAGCGGAATGGATGGTCGTGAATACGCTGATCGGCGAGAGCAGCGAAACGGGCGTCGAGCGAGGGCGGCAGGGTGGTGGTTTGGTTGTACTCGGCGATGAGCGCAAGGGTTTGCTCGCGTTGCTGCGGTGTGTCGAAGGCGCGGGCGGGAATGTCGGCGAGATCGATTGTGTCTCCGGGGAAGTTCCAGCAGACATTGGCCGTGGAGACGAACTCCACGGTCCAGGTGCGGAGCCAGCGGCGTGCGCCGGCGAGCGACGGCTCGCCGGGATCGGCGTAGCGTGGCGCGAGGGGCTGAAAGACATGGAAGTCCACCCAATTGCGTACAGTCCACGGGACGAGAGGCAGTAATGCGGCGGCGCAGAAGATGGATAGGGTGGCGAGGTTGCGCCGCAGGGCGAAGCTCGGAAAGGCGGGGCTTGCAGGCTGCGCGGAGGAGCGGCTGCGGATGCCATAGAGGAACAATGCCAATCCGATGGATGCGAAGAGGAGAATGCCGTCAGGGCGCAGGAGCGCGGCGAAAGCCGATGCGAGGCCGGCAAGGATCAGCGCTGGGAAGTCGCGGCTTCCCGCGGCCTGAGCGGCCAGGGCGCGGCCGGCTGCATAGAGCCCGAGAGAGATGGCGGAGACGGAGAAGCACTCGGTCATCGCGATGCCTGCATAGGCCGCGGTAAAAGGGCACAGCATGGCCAGCGCGAGAGCGACCTCGGCCGCACGATCGGAGAGATGGCATCGCGCAAAGGCCGCAAGCAGAAGTCCAGCGGCGAGATCGGCGAGGGTCTGGAAGAGAAAAACGGCATTGAGCCATGTGTTGGGCCAGAAGCGCGCGAAAAGAAACTCGAATGTGGCGAGGAAGATGGGATAGGCGGGCAGGCGATAGGTGGTGGGAGAAAGATCGGCGCCGGAGCCCATGCCGTAGATGCCGTAATGCAGCAGATTGTGGCCTAACTGGAGGTAGTCGAGAGTGTCGTCGTCGCCGGGTCGCGGGAACCAGATGAAAAGGAGGCGCAAGGCGATGCCCACGGCGATCCACAGAAACCAGCGGCGAGGCCAGAGCAACCAGCGGCGCGGCCAGCGCGGTACGCGGATGAGACGGGGCATGTCTTCGAGGATACAGGGGAGCTGCGGCGAGACTGCGAGTGGGAAATCCGGCGTGCCGCGGACTCCAGCCGTCAGGACGACGGGAACGGAAACGCAGAACGAGGGAGCGGAAATGCAGATTCTTCGACTTTGTCCGCTGCGGCGGACTTCGCTCAGGAGGCGACTAGCGTAGGACGGCGGCGGCGCGCGAGGAGCGGGAGAACCTGGGCGAGAGCCGCTTCAACGGTAAGGCCGTAGCGGGCGCGGAGTTCATCGATCTTGCCGTGTTCGATGAACTGATCGGGCCAGCCGATACGGACGACAGGAACGGAGAGTCCCATCTCGTCGAGAGCTTCAACGACCGCGGTACCGAAGCCGCCCATTTTGACGTGATCCTCGAACGTGACGAAAGCGGCCACGCGCGAGGCATAGCGCGCGAGAACTTCGCGGTCGAGCGGCTTGATGAAGCGGGGATTGATAACAGCAGCGGAGTAGCCGTCGCGTTCGAGAGACGCGGCGAGCCCGCGCGCCAGATTGATCATGGGGCCGAGACCGATGATGGCAACATCGGAGCCGTCGGCAAGCACCTCGGCCTTTCCAAGGGGAATCGATTGCGGTTCGGACTTGCGGGCCACGCCGGCGACAGTGCCGCGCGGATAGCGGATTGCGCTTGGGCCGGGCAAGTCGATCGCAGTCTTGATCATGTCGGCCAGCTCGTCTTCGTCTTTCGGCGCCATCAGGACAATCTCGGGAATGCCGCGCAGATAAGCGATGTCGAAGAGGCCGTGATGCGTGGGTCCGTCATCGCCGGAGAGGCCGGCGCGGTCCATGCAAAACAGGACGGGCAGCTTCTGCAGGCACACGTCGTGGACGACGGGATCGAAGGCGCGTTGCAGAAAGGTGGAATAGATAGCGCAGACGGGGCGATAGCCGCGCGTGGCCATGCCTGCGGCAAAGACGACGGCGTGCTCCTCAGCGATGCCGACGTCGAAATAGCGCTTGGGGTGGCGCGGCCGGAAGTGATCGAGGCCGGTGCCGTTGGGCATTGCAGCGGTAATGGCGACGATACGCGGGTCTTTTGCGGCGAGATCGGCAAGTGTGTTGGCGAAAACCTCAGCGTATGTAGCCGATCCATCGGGGGTCTTGCCGGTCTCCGGATCGTAGGGCCCGAGGCCGTGGAATTTCTTCTGTCCGTCGAGAGCGGGCTGAAAACCGCGGCCTTTCTGCGTGAGGATGTGGAGCAGAACAGGGTGGTCGATTGACTTGAGGAATTTAAAGGTCTCGACCAGCAGCGGCAGGTTGTGTCCATCGAGGGGACCGAAATACTCGAGGCCGAACTCCTCAAAAAGGATGGAGGGCCACAACATGCTTTTGGCGGCTTCCTCGGCGCGGCGGACAACCTTGATCGCGGTCTTACCGCCGAAGCGCTCAATGAGACGCGTGGCGCGATCGTGCATATGCTGATAGTGCTCGTTGGTCACGATGCGGTGGAAGTAGCGGGCCACCGCGCCAACGTTGCGGTCGATGGACCATTCGTTGTCGTTGAGGACGACGATCATGCGCCGGGTTTGGGCGGCGATGTTGTTGAGCGCCTCAAAGGTGATGCCATTGGTGAAGGCGGCGTCGCCAGCGACGGCGATCACGTTCTCGTGGCCACCGGCGAGATCGCGAGCCACGGCCATGCCCAGAGCGGCGGAAAGCGCGGTTCCAGCGTGGCCTGCGCCATAGCAATCGTGCTCACTTTCGGTGCGCAGCATGAAGCCGTTGAGGCCGCCCGGCTGGCGGATGGTCTCAAAACGGTCGAGGCGGCCGGTGAGGATCTTGTGAATATAAGCCTGGTGGCTGACGTCGAAGAGGATCTTGTCTTCAGGCGTAGAGAAGACGGCGTGCAGAGCGAGGGTAAGCTCGACGACACCGAGATTGGGGCCGAGATGGCCGCCGGTTTTCGAAAGTGTCTGGATGAGGAAGGTGCGAATCTCCTCGGCAAGCGAGGCCATTTGCGCATAGTCGAGGCGTTTAAGGTCGGCGGGAGAATGGATGGATTCCAGCAGTGTTCCCATGTACTTCCTTCCCCCGGGGGAAATCAAATAAGACCGGGAATCCAGGGAAAAGTAACCGGTTCGAAAGCGCCCCTGAAATGGGGTCTGTGGTTCCGGGAAAAGAACCCGGGGATCGCCTGCGTTAAGTATACCTGCGCGGCAAAACGCGGCTTCGATGGATTAGACGGCGGGATTGCGATGGGGTTTGGGGCGAGAGCGCCGCAACGGTAATTGGAAAGCGTCTATACTTATGCCTCGGTGGGAAGGATAAGATCTGGATGCGGAAATGCGCGATACTGCTGCTTCTTTGGGGAATTGCCTTCCCAGCGATGGCGGCCAAGATCATGTCCATCGATCAGATGGAGCAGTTTCTGATCAAGCTCCACGGCAAGCCGGATGGCAAGGTGGCTGGGGAGCTTGAGGACGCACAACTGACGGAACGGGTGAACCCGGCGAGGCTGGCGCAATGGGAGACGGAGTTTCCCGGCCCTCGCGCCCACAAGAAACTGATGCAGCTGGCCGATCTGTCGGCTTCCCTGGATCCCCCCGCGTCCGATGTGGTTCCTGATCCGCTGCCTGACCCGGATACCCAACGACACATTCTGTGGATGGCCGAGCAGTATATGGGGACGACCATGTCGCGATTACCCGACTTTTTCGCGACGCGCGAGACAAACTACTTCGAGGACATTTCTCAGCAACCGAACCCCGATTCCGTTGGTGGAAGTAGCACGAAGCTGCAGTGGACCAACGTATACAACCAAACAGTGACCTACCGCGACGGGCGGGAGGTGCCTTTCGAGGATGCGGGCAAACGGGGGGAGGAGCCAGCTTTAGGGCTCACCACCCACGGCGAGTTTGGGCCGATCCTTTCGCAGGTCTTGAACGACGCGCTCGAAAACCAAGTGGGCTTTCTGCGATGGGAACAGGGCCCGAGAGAGGCGGCGGTTTTTAGCTACGCCGTGCCGGAAAATGCGTCGCACTTCCAGGTCAATACCAGGATCGGAGGCCAGGCGCAGACCATTCGTCCCGCTTACCATGGAGAGATCGAAATCGATCCAGCAACAGGCGAGATTCTAAGATTGAGCGAGATTGCAGATATGACGCCGCCGCACCAGGCTTTGCACGCGGCAATCGAAGTGGAATACGGGTCGGTGACGATCGGGGGCCGCAATTACATCTGCCCGGTGAAGGGCGTGGCTTTTTCGAAGATTTCAGTTCCGACTACGAATGTGCGTGGAGTTTTGCTGGACGAGAGTGTGTGGCCCATACAAACCCATTTGAATGATGTTGCGTTTACCGGCTACCACCAGTTCCGCTCGGAGGCACGGATCGTAGGAGATCAGAGCGACGCAAGCCGGTGAGACGAACGACGAGCGTCTATACTTATGCCTCGGTGGGAAGGATAAGGTCTGGATGCGGAAATGCGCGATACTGCTGCTTCTTTGGGGAATTGCCTTCCCAGCGATGGCGGCCAAGATCATGTCCATCGATCAGATGGAGCAGTTTCTGATCAAGCTCCACGGCAAGCCGGATGGCAAGGTGGCTGGGGAGCTTGAGGACGCACAACTGACGGAACGGGTGAGCTTGGCGAGGCTAACGCGCTGGGAGGCGGATTTTCCCGGCAAGCGCACGCAAGAAGAGCTGATGAAGCTGGCCGATACGACGGCCTTTATGAATCCTCCGGCAAGCGATGTGCTACGCGATCCGCCGCCGGACATCGAAACACAGCAGCGCATGGTTTCGATGGCCCTGGACTACGTGAGGACGACGACGGCGCGGCTACCGGACTTTTATGCGACGCGCGAAACCACACACTTCGAAGACACGCTTTCGCATCGGGCGGAATACACCTATCCGGGGTCGATGGCGATGGGCGCGCACGGGCCAGAGGGGGAGCTTCCGACTCAAACCCCGGGCGTGGGCAGCACCGCCGAATACAGGGGACTGCACAGTACCGGCGAATACAGCATGACGGTGACCTACCGTGATGGGCATGAAGTACTTGACGAGGACGCGGGCAAACGGAAGAAAGTGGAGGAATCGGCGCTGGGGCTGACCTCCAGCGGTGAGTTCGGGCCGATTCTCGGGGCGGTGATCAACGACATCATCCCGACCGGGGTGATTTGGTCGCGATGGGAACAGGGGATCGGTGAGCCTGCGGCGGTCTTTCACTATGCCGTAGCGGCGAATCAATCGCACTTCCGGATCGGAATTAACGTCGACGGAAAGGGGCAGGCGCTCTTTCCGGCCTATCACGGAGAGATCGAGATCGATCCGGCAACGGGCGAGATTCTGCGGCTGAGCGAAGTGGCGGATCCTGCGCCCCCGCATGCGGGGATGCGGGCGGCCAAGGTGGTGGAATACGCACCGGTGAACATTGGGGGTCGCAGCTACATTTGCCCCGCGAAGAGCGTGGCTTTCTCCACGATTCCCGTGCCGAGTGCGAGCGCGGCGGATGAACTTTCAGGGCCGGTGCAGGTCAATTTGAACGACGTAGCGTTCACGCACTATCACGAATTCGGCTCCGAAGCGCGAATCGTGGCGAATGCGAGCGGCAGCGGCAACGCGCCAAGCGGGAGTGGAGCGCCGGAAGCGAACACTTCGGAGAGCGCTACGACAGCCAGCCTGCCGGCTGCACCAACTGCCCCGTCCAGTACCGGCGAAGCTGCTGAGCCTGCCTCCGGTTCAGCTCCGCCGGCAGCAACTGAAGAAGCACAGATGACACCTGCCTCAAACCCGGCGCCAAATCCTGCTTCGGAGACGGCGGCAGCGACGGGAACCAGCCCGACCGCGAATCCCTCCGGCGATGCCACAGAAGCCTCGGCGACTTCAGCGCCCGCAGGCGCGGTCTCGAATGCGCCTGCCACGGGCACTGTGCTCCATGCCCAGTCCAGGCTGGTTGTGCTGGATGTGGAGGTGACCGACCACGACAAACCGGTGAAGGGATTGGATCGCAGCCGGTTCCATGTGTTTGAGGATGGGCACGAGGTGCCCATTGCGTCGTTTGAAGAGAACGAACCGCCGGCGAGCGTGGAGATTGCTAAGGCTCCAACGTTGCCACCGGATACGTATTCGAATGTTCCGGTGTATCCGGAAACCAGTGCGGTGAATGTGCTGCTGCTGGATGCACTGAACACTCCGATGGGCGACCAGGCGCAGGTGCGAAAACAGATGATCGCGTATCTGAGTACGATCAAGCCGGGGACTGCGCTCGCGATCTTTACGCTTTCGTCGCGTCTGAGGATGGTAGGGGGATTTACGACGGACGTGGCAAAGCTGAAACAAGCTCTTGAGAGCCGAAAGCCAATTGCGCGGTCATCGGCCGATGTTGGCGCAAACAGCAGCGAGAGCATCTCGTCGAGCCTCGTCCAGGCGGCATCGAGCGTGGCGACGAGCAATGATCCGGGGACGCAATGGCTGGTGGGCCAAATCATGCAGTTCGCGGCCGACACGGAGACCTATGAAACGAATCAGCGCGTGACGATGACGCTGGATGCACTGAGCGAACTGGCGCGTTATCTGACGGCGATTCCGGGAAAGAAGAATCTGATCTGGTTTTCAGGGTCGTTTCCGATCGGACTCAGTCCCGACGCGATGCTGTCGACGCAAATCAAGGATGTAGGGGACTATTCCGTCGATATGCAGCGGACGAGCACGTTACTTTCCGCGGCGCGCGTTTCGGTGTATCCGGTGGATGCGCGAGGACTGATGACGGCGCCAACGGTCGATTCGAGCTACACTCCGCCGCTGGCGACATTGCAAGGCGTTGGCCCCGTCGTCGCGAACGATAACAATAATTTTTCGATGCAGACGTCGCAGGAACAGGGGACGATGAGCACGATTGCCGCGGAGACGGGCGGGCGCGCCTACATGAATGGCAACGGCCTGAAGGAGGCTGTGGAGAAGATTGTCGCGGAGGGCTCGAGTTATTACGCGCTGAGCTACGTTCCGCCGGAAGAAACGGGCGGCAAACACGGCGCCGAGTTTCACAAAATCGAAGTCAAGGTGGAAGGAAGCAAATATCAGCTTGCCTACCGGCAGGGCTACTACTCGGACGTTGCAAGCAAGCCCGCGGACAGCAGTGGCGGAGTGCCGGGTCCGATGACCGCCGCAGCAGTACTCGGCGCACCGCTGTCGACGCAGATTCTGTTTCAGGTGCGGGCTCTTCCTTTGGGCGATCCGGAGTTGACGGGTCCGTTACCCGGGAACGCGCCGGCCGGTGACAAGGCGGCCAGCCTGAAAGGTGGAGCGCACCGCTTTATTGTGGACTTAAGCGTTGACCCGAAGGGCCTGACGTTTGCGGAGGGCGCAGATGGGACGCGGCGCACGCAGTTGGAGTGCGCGTTGGTAGCCTATGACGGCGAGGGCAAACCGGTGAATTCCCTGGGCCGCAGTTTCGACCTTCATCTTTCCCCGGAGCAATACCAGCAGGTGCAGGCTGCGGGAGGAGCGGTTCCCGTGCGGCTTGCGATGGACTTGCCCGCAGGCGACACTGTCTTGCGCATCGTTTTGTACGAACCGGTGAGCGCCAGAACCGGGTCGCTTGAGATTCCGATGCGTGTGGCGGCCAAGTAGAAGAATCCGGCCTGCTGCCTTCCACGTGGCTTCGTCGAAATTCTTGTCGACTGCTCTACGCGCGTGCCGCCGGAATGTGAAGAAGAAACAGCGCCAACATCAAGACGCCGCCCTGCATAAGTGGCATGCAGATCGACGCGGCTGTGCAGCCCAGCGTTGTAGGATGGGCGCATAGACGTCAAGTTCATTGGAAGGCGGGAGCGTGGCTGCAATGCGGAATCTTCTTTCTTCGTTCATTTTGATTGCGGGGTTGGCGGGGGCAGGTTCGAACGCGGCGTGGGCGCAGTTACTGGAGCCTGGAGCGCAATCGCAGACGCCCAATCCTCTGGCTGACGCGACGGTAAAGCCGGGCAAGATGATTCTCTACGACCTCGAGGCGCGCTTTGCCAAGGATGTGGCGGAGCGCGGTGGCGCGGCATTCGCGTCGTGGTTTGCCGACGACGGCGTAGCACTGGGAAACGGAGCGGCGCCACTGATTGGAAAGGTAGCGATTGCAAAATCTGCGAACTGGTCGCCCAAGGACTATGAACTGACCTGGACGCCAACGGAAGCGATGATGGGGCCCTCGGGAGATATGGGCTACACGTGGGGCCATTTTGAGGGGCACAGCAAGGACGCGAACGGAAATCCCGTGGTCACGAGCGGACGGTACATCACCATGTGGCGCAAGGAGCCTGACGGGAGCTGGAAGGTGGTTCTGGACGCGGGCGCAAACGAGCCACCGGCAGCCGGCGACTGCTGCAAACTGCCCAATCAGTGAATAGTGGAAAGCGGTCAGCGACGTTTTCGGTGGAGTTCTTGTCGAATGGCGCCAGGTAACGATCGAAGAGTGTCTATAGTAATCACGAAATGAATCGAGTGGTACAAGAAACCGCCGGTACTTCAGTTGTACAGCTTTTTCCTCCGACTGACCGGATAGTGGAAGAGCCAAGTTTGTCAATCTCTTTGATACTGGCTGCCAGGTACGTCTATCTATATGAGCGCGATGGTAGGTTCGCATGGGGGAGAGAACCAGGAAGCGGTGGCGCGTCCGGAGATCGGCATCTTCGATCGCAACCCCGATCCTGCACTGGACGAGCTCGTTGAGCTCGCAGCGGTGTTGTGCGACGCCGAATACGGCTACATCGGCTGGATGGACTTCAACCGCCTGTGGTTCAAGGCGCGGTTCGGGTTCAGGGCGACAGACCAGCCGCGCGCCAGCACCGCATGCCAATGGATGCTGGAGAAGAGTGAGCCGCTGCTGATCGCGGACGCGAGCCAGGATCCGCGCTTTCCTCCCGAAGGCATTCCGCTCGCCGGCGCGGGTTCCTGCCTTTCTTACGCGGCCGTTCCGCTCTTCAGCAGCGACGAGCACCTGATTGGCACGATGGCGGTGCTGTCGCGGAAGCCGGACCAGTTCAAACTGGAACATCTGACGCTTTTGGAGATTCTGGGCCGCCAGGCGGTGACGCGGCTGGAGCTGTACAACCGAATCCGGCTGCAGGAGCAGGCGCAGCGGCAACGGCAGCGGACCGAGCGTGCGCTGGCGATCGAGCGTTGCTTTGTAGCCGCCACGCTGGACTCGATTCCCGCGCTGGTGGCTGTGCTGGATACGGCGGGACGCGTGGTGCGAATGAACTATCCCTGCGCGCAACTGACGGGGTTGAGCCTGGCGCACGCCGTGGGCCGGCCGTTTGTGGATGAGTTTCTGGAACCGGACGACCGCGGATGGGCGGCGGGCAAACTGCGCGAGGCGGCGACCGGGCAGGCTTCAGGACCGCATGAGACGTTTTGGCGCGCGGCAGGGGGTGAAGGCCGGCGGGTAAGTTGGACCCTGCGTCCGCTGCTGGGCCCGAATGGAGAGATCCAGTATTTGATTGTGAGCGGTCAGGACGTGACCGACCAGCGGGAGATGGAGAAGACGCTGCTCAAGAGCGAGGCCCGCTATCGCGAGGTGGTCGAAAACAGCCTGGGTTTTGTTTTCACTTGCTCGATGGAGGGGCGGCTGACTTCGCTGAACGCGTTCACGGCCGAGACGCTCGGATACCGCGCTGAGGCGCTGATGGGGCGATTTGTGACGGAGCTGTCCGATGCCGAGGGCGCAGCGGCGTTCCAGGATTGCCTGAATACGCTGGAGAGCGCGGAAGAGTGGCAGGGTGCATTGCCATTGCGGCGGAGCGATGGCGTGTATCGGCGCATCGCTGTGCGCAGCCGGCGCATGCAACTGCCGGGCGAACGGCCTTTCGTGCTGAACCACGGCATGGATGTGACCGAACAACACGAGGCTGAAGAAGCGCTGCACATGGCTACGCGGCAGCGCGAGTTGATCCTGGAAGCGGTGGACGACGGCATTTTCGGCATGGACCTGAATGGCAAAGTGACCTTCATCAACGAGGCCGGCGCCCGAATGCTGGGATACACGGCCGAGCAGCTTGTCAGCCGCGATCTGCACGAACTCATCCACCACAGCCACGCCGATGGGACTCCGTATTCGCGATCGACGAGCCCGATTTTGCAGGCGCTGCGGCGGTGTGAGCCGATACGCATGCGGGACGAAGTGTTCTGGCGCCAGGACGGGACGGCGGTCCCCGTCGAATACAGCGCCACGCCTTTGCTTGAGGAGGGCCGGGTTTGTGGAATGGTGGTGGCCTTCCAGGATGTGAGCGAGCGTCGGCGCCTGGAGAAGATGAAGGACGAGTTCATCTCCACGGTAAGCCACGAGTTGAAGACACCACTGACCTCGCTGCGCGCGTCGCTGGGATTGATTCATTCGGGCACGCTGGACAAGCGGCCGGAGAAGCAGCGCCAGATGATCGAATTGGCGATCGGGAACTGCGACCGGCTGGTGAGGCTGGTGAACGACATTCTGGACTTCGACCGCGGAGAAAAGGGTAGGCTGCCGCTGAATCCCGAGGCCGTGGATCCGATGACGCTGCTGCGGCGGGCGGCCGACGTAGCTCACAACGCGGCTACGCAGGCGCGCATTGAGTTCCGCTTCGAGGTGAATGCCGCACCGGTCTTCGCGGATGAGGGACGAGTGTTGCAGGTCCTGAATGAACTGGTGGGCAACGCCATCAAGTTCTCGCCGCCGGGCACGGCCATCCGGCTGGCGGCGTGGGATGTGGATGGAGTTGCACCGGGTGCCAGCGCTGCAGAGGCAGGTGCGGTGTGTTTCATGGTCGAAGACCAGGGGCGTGGCATCGATCCGGAGAAGCTGGAACGCATCTTCGATCGATTCGAGCAGGGCGATGCCTCGGATTCGCGCGCGCTGGGCGGAACAGGGCTGGGATTGGCGCTTTGCCGCAGCATTGTGGAGCAGCACGGCGGGCGCATCTGGGCGGAGAGCGAAGTGGGCAAGGGAAGCCGGTTCCTGTTTACGCTGCCCGCGGCAACGGCGGCTGAGACACGATAAGACAAGAAGGCGCAAAAGGGCAAATACCTACCTTGTCGCGTGCGCTGGTCGCTTGCCACCGTTGCTTGCTGCGCGCCGTGAGACACTGGCATCGGCGGCAATCTCCGCGACGAGTCCGCGTCGGCCGATTCATTCTTCATGGGCGCATACACACGCTTTTCCAACTTATTGTTTGGACGTCCTCTGCCTACCAGCGCGGCGCGCGCCGAGTGCATTGGACCCATAGCCGGAATCCCGGTCTTCGGGCTCGACGCACTGAGCTCGGCAGCCTATGGGCCTGAGGCGGCGCTGACGCTGCTGATCCCGCTCGGCCTGTTGGGCGTCAAGTACATCGTTCCGGTCAGCACGGCCATTGTGATCCTGCTGGTGATTGTATTTTTCAGCTACCGGCAGACGATCGAGGCGTATCCGCACGGCGGAGGCTCCTACACCGTAGCCGGCCAGAACCTGGGCGAGGGCGCCGGGCTGCTGGCGGCGGCCGCGTTGATGATCGACTACGTGCTGACCGCGTCGGTGGGGATTTCAGCCGGAGTGGGCGCGCTGATTTCGGCTGTGCCCAGCCTGCAACCGCACACGCTGGAGCTATGCCTGCTGGTGCTTGGCCTTCTGACCATGGTGAACATGCGCGGCGTGCACGACACCGGCGTGGTGTTCATGATCCCGACCTATCTATTTACGGGAACCCTGCTGATTGTGATTGCGGTGGGCGGATGGCAAGTGGTGCACGCGGCGGGGCACCCCGTGCCGGTTACGCCGCTGCCCGCGATTCCGCCGGTGACCGAGATGGTGAGCTGGTGGCTGATCCTGAAAGTTTTTTCTTCAGGATGCACCGCCATGACAGGCGTTGAGGCGGTGAGCAATGGCGTGACGGCGTTCCGCGAGCCAACCCGCAAGAATGCCAAAACGACATTGACCATCATCATCGCGCTGCTGATCGTCCTGCTGGCGGGGATTGCGCTTTTGTGCCGCGCCTACGGCATAGCGGCCACCGATCCCGGCAAACCGGGCTACGAGAGCGTGCTCTCGATGCTGACGCGCGCAGTGATGGGGCAGGGATTGTTTTATTACCTCACGATCGGTTCTGTGCTGCTGGTGCTGGCGTTGAGCGCGAATACCGCGTTCGCCGATTTTCCGCGGTTAACGCGGGCCATCGCGATGGACAATTATATGCCGCACGTTTTTCTCATTCGCGGGCGGCGGCTGCTGTACTCGTGGGGTATTTACGTCCTGGTTGCGTTGACTGCCCTTCTGCTGATCCTGTTTGGCGGCGTGACGGACCGGCTGATCCCGCTTTACGCCATTGGCGCGTTCATGGCTTTCACGCTGTCGCAGGCTGGGATGGTGGTGCACTGGAAGCGGCAGGGTGGGCCACGGATTCGGATTCTCGTGAACGGCCTGGGCGCAGTTGCCACCGGCATCACGACGCTGGTGGTGTTGGTGGCCAAATTCGCTGAAGGCGCGTGGATCACGGCACTGCTGGTGTTGGTGATGATTCTGTTCATGCGCGCAGTGAATCACCACTATGTGCGCGTGAACCGCGAGATTGATCTCGACAGGCCCTTCATACCCGCCGAAGTAAGCGAGCCCATCGTAGTGGTGCCCGTGGACCGCTGGACCCGGATCAGCGAGAAGGCGCTCTCATTTGCGCTGTCGATGTCGTCTGACATTCGCTGCGTTCATGTGCAGACCGGCGAAGAATCCGATCCCTTTTGCGATACATGGGAGAAGCAAATCCTGGCGCCGTTGCAGGCCGCCGGTCGCTGCATTCCCAAGCTGGTGACGCTCAAATCGCCCTACCGCTACGTGCTTTATCCGATCGTGGATTATGTGCTGAATGTGGAACGCGAGCGCGAGAACTGCAAGGTATGCGTGCTGGTGCCGGAGCTAGTGGTGCGCCATTGGTGGGAAGGATTGCTGCACAACCGGCGCTCGGACCTGCTGAAGATGGTTTTGCTGATGCGCGGCAACCGGCGCATTGTTGTGATTAATATTCCGTGGTATCTGGAGAACGGATGATCTTCGCGCCGGGTGCCCGGCCGGCGCACCTTTTCGCGCGGATTTCAGTCCAAGATTCAAGTGCTTCCGGCGCCGATGGGCTTCGTGAAAGGCGGGGGGAGAGGATAGTCTAAATAGGTACCGGAAACCAGCCACAATGCCTGTTCGGGAAGGAACCCCGGATGCCGAATGGTTTGCTTGTGCACGGTGCTCATTGAGGAGACTTACAAGTTGAAGAGGACGTTGTTGTTCTTGCTTTTAGCCGTGGTTCCAGCCGCCCTGGCGCCCGAGAGTGCCGCCGGCCAGGTGAACCCGGAGGCGGCGCCCGGCCCGGCGCAGGCCGCACCCTACAAGTACGAGGTATTCGCGGGCGTTGCCTATAGCCGCCTCAGGCAGGTGCCCGTTTCGTTCAGCGGATTGGTAGGCGGGAAGATTTCAGTGGCCCGCGATTGGGGAAAATATTTTCAACTCATGGGATCGGTGGACTACTACAAGTTGGGGACCGGCCACGCTGGACTGCCGAATCCCGGCGACCCGTCGATCTACACGTTCCTGGTTGGGCCGGCACTCCACGCTACGCTCTATGAGAACCTCAGCGGAGTGGTTTTCGGCGAACTGGGCGGAGAGCATACCGGGGGCGAGCGCATGACGCCCAGTATCTCCTTTGCGGGTGGCTTTGGCGGAGGCTTGGCCTATAGCCTGGGCCGCAATTGGGCCGTGCAACTTACCGGCGACCGCGTCGCCGCGTCGTTCTCACTGCCCAACAACACTCCGCAACTGGGCAACTCAACGAATCGCACCTGGAACGTGCGCGGGACGTTCGGCGTGGTGTACCGGTTCTAGATCTGCGGACGCGAATCTGAGCGCCGAGGCATTTGCGCGTCAGTTGAACGCAACGCAATCGATCATTTTGACTAGGAAAGCGGGGGATGCTTGCGCATCCCCCCTTTTGTTTTGCTCGCAGCACGGTTCAAATAGGCTTCTTCGCCGGAACGAAGCGCGCGCCTCAGGTGTGAGCTGGGTCGAGGATCGATCGGCCAACTGAGGCGGGGGCTGAATTCCCCGAGAGGGCGAGCTTGCCTTCGGCCATGCGCACAGCTAAACGCATTGCGGCCTTCATATTCGTAGCGTCGGCCTGGTTGCGCCCGGCAATGTCGAAGGCTGTGCCGTGGTCGACGGAGGTTCGAATGATCGGAAGCCCGAGCGAAACGTTGACGCCGCCTTCGAAGTCGATCAGCTTCATGGGAATGTGGCCCTGATCGTGGTACATGGCCACGATGAGATCGAACTCTCCGCGCAACGCGCGGACGAAAATCGTGTCTGGCGAGTGGGGGCCGGAGCAATCGATGCCCAGGGCGCGGGCTTCCGCAATCGCGGGAGCGATGATTTCAGCGTCTTGCCGGCCAAAGAGGCCGTGTTCGCCGGCGTGGGGGTTTAGGCCGCAGACTGCGATGCGCGGCGCGCGGCGGCGCATCCAAAGCAGCGCATCGTTGCCAAGCTGGATGGTGCGAACGATGTGCGCCCGGTCGAGGCGGCACGCCTGTTCGAGAGCGATATGCGTGCTCACGTGCACTGTTGCCAGCTTTTCTGAGTAGAGCAGCATCCGCGGTTCGGGCGCGCCGACCAGTTCGGCGATGTACTCGGTGTGGCCAGAGAAAGCCTGGCCGGAAAGCGTGACGGCCTCCTTGTTCAGGGGCGCAGTAACCATCGCGTCGGCCTCGGCCTTCATACAAAGCTCGACAGCGCGCCGTACGTAGGCGATCGCCGCAAGACCGTACGCGGCGCGGAGCTGGCCGAACTCGATGACATGATCGGCGGCGAGCGCGCCGGTTTCGACCAGAGTACAGGGCAAAGAGGCGGCGTCAATGCCGCAAACATAGCGAGCGGCGTTCAACGCGGCCGAATCGGCGATGAGAATCCAGTGCGCAAGCGAGGCGATACTTTGATCCTCGAGAGCCTTGAGGGCGATTTCGGCGCCGATGCCGGCCGGGTCTCCAATGCTGATGGCGATGCGTGCAAGCCTGCTCATGCTCGACCTCGTAGCGCGGCAAGGATTTCGTTGAGTGCGTTCGGCGAGCCAAAGCCGCCGGACTTAGTGACGACGGTGCATCCATGGGCATCGCCGCCCTGCACAACGCCCCACGGAATGCCCGGCGCGAACTCACCCTGGAGGATAAAAGAGTGGGCATCGAGAGCGCGAACAGCAAGCTCCGCGGTTTCGCCGCCGGTGAGGATGAGCGCCTGAGGAGCATACGACCGGAACGTCGAGCGAATTCGAGCGGCGGCGCCGAATGAGATATGAAGACGGAGGATGCGGACGGTGTCGGCGTCGCCTGAGTCGAGTTCCTGTAGCTGGAGCCTGGTGACGGGATGCGAGGTTCCGGCGACGAGTAACGTGCGCGTGGCCGGAGGCACGAGAGCTTCCTGCGGGCGCGCACGAATGAGTCCGGCGAATGCCAGCGCAAGGCCGGCCGAGCCCGCATAGAGCAGGCCGGGGAGAACCTCAGCGGCGCGGGCCAGAGCATCGAGATCGGCTTGGGTTGAACTGTCGCAGATGAGTAGGGTCATGCCTGAGTCCACAGCAGGCGCGAGCTCGCGAGCATGGGAGATGTGGATGATGCGGCCGCGTGCCGTGATCGGAAACAGGCGATCGAGGTGAATCGTCGAATGTTTTCCCGCTGCATCCTGAATCTCCAGGATGCCGTCGCTCACGGTGCGGCCGGCGGCGGGAAATGCGGGAGCAAAAAGGATGGCGCGGGTTCCGAGCGCCCGATGCGCGGCGAGCAGCTCAGCACCGAGTGGACCTCGTGCGGCAGAATCGACCTTCTTGAAGAAGAGCGAGTTTGGATCGCCGGCAAGAGCAGTGACGGCGAGAGAAACGGCTCGGGCCGCGCGGCGCGGTGAAAGCGCGCGTGAACTGGTATTGAAGGCCTGCACGGTCTCCGGCGTGGAAAAATGAACGCTGGTCCCGAACCAGACGCGGACCGTGCGCCCGCTGCGGAGAAAGGCCGCCCCGGCATCGCAGGCGCCGGTTAAATCGTCGGCGAGGAGAACGATGCGGCCGGAGTGCGGATCGGCGAATGAAGGCGGAACGAAGTCCGGGCTGCGGGCTTCGGTTGGCATTGGGGAGGCCTCACTCTTTTTCAAGAGTATAGGATGATCGTCTCCTTTGGGGAGCGCTGAATCTGTCCGAAACGTTACCTTGGAGAGCGAAGTAAAAGCCACCCTGCGACACGCCTGAATGGGCATGTGAGTTGTTGAACCGCTCAGAAGCTGGACAAAACGTGCGTTGAACAAAATGTCTGCTGGACAAAACGCCGCAAATTCGCGAAGGTGAATAGGATGGATCGCCGGAGCTTTTGCCTTTCTGCCGCCGCTGCCACCCTTGCCGCAAGCCGCACCAGCTCGGTTGCCGCACTCGCCGCGCTGGATCCTTCAGCGCCGGCCAACGGGCCACTCATTACCCTGAACGAGATTGAAGCGATCGACCGTGAGCGGATTCTGCGCGCCGCCAACGAGTACCTGCCGCAGCCGCCGATTACCATCACCGCGTCGTCTTCGCCGCGCAGCAAAGGCGGCAAGCAGGACTATTTTTCTGAGGCAGATTACTGGTGGCCCGATCCCAAGAATCCCAACGGCCCGTACATCGAGCGCGATGGCTATTCCGATCCGCAGAACTTTAACGATCACCGCCTGGCGCTTATCCGGCTTAGCCTGATCGTGCCTGTGCTCACGGCGGCGTGGCTCATCACGCAGGACAAGCGCTACGCGGAGCGAGCGGCCGTGCATCTGCGCGCCTGGTTTCTCTCGGCGGATACACGCATGAATCCGTCGCTCGAATATGCGCAGGCGGTGTGGGGACTCGCGCTCGGCCGCAGTTACGGCATCATCGACACGCTGCACCTGGTCGAAGTTGCGCGCGCCGCGCGGCATCTCGAGGTCGCCCAGGCCATGACGCCGGCCGAGTCCGCCGGCGTGCGCGAGTGGTTCACCGAGTACCTCTTGTGGATGCGCTCGTCTGACAACGGCCAGGCGGAAGAAGCGGCCAAGAACAATCACGGAACATGCTGGACCGTGCAGGTAGCGGCGTTCGCAGCCTATATCGGAAACGAAAATGCAATGTCGCTGTGCCGCGAGCGATTCCGCGATCATCTTTTACCCGAGCAGATGGCGGCAGACGGCAGCTTTCCGCTCGAGCTCAAGCGATCCAAACCCTACAACTATTCGCTCTTCGATCTCGACATGCTGGCGATGGTTTGCGTCATTGCTTCGGCGTCCGGCCTTTCGCCAAGCGGAGCCACCAACAATCTGTGGCAGTTCGCGCTGCCTAACGGCAACCTGTACAAGAAGGCCGTCGATTTCATGTTTCTAACCATCGAGGACAAGAGCAAGTGGCCCTACGCGCACGACGTGGAATACTTCGACGACCTGCCCAACCGGCAGCCCAGCCTGCTGTTCGCGGGACTGGCGTATCGCGAGCCGAAGTACATCGCGCTGTGGCGCACGTTGCCGCCCGATCCCAAGACACCTGAAATTATCCGAAACTTTCCCATACGGCAGCCGGTGCTCTGGGTAAGGCCGGTTTAGGGTGTATCGACATTCGCCGTGGGTCGTGGACCGTGGGTCGGGGGTCGTGGAGGCCGCTGGGTGCTGAATTGGGTCGATTTGGGGCCGTTTTGCGCACAAAAATCGACAAAAATCGCAAAAAATCGACGAGGATTTTGAGGTATATTTGTTGATGATAAAGGAGTTATTGCCATTTTTTGAGTTTCAGAGTGTATAAAATCACTC
>Ga0224555_1002980_pt1 | contig 18415 bp, 16 predicted proteins | sample 714S23034metaG_FD_180687 | JGI IMG/M metagenome (GOLD analysis project Ga0224555, IMG submission 180687) | Peat soil microbial communities from Stordalen Mire, Sweden - 717 S2 30-34 | ecosystem: Environmental > Terrestrial > Soil > Wetlands > Peat | place: Sweden: Norrbotten County, Stordalen...
GCCGACGAAGTTTTCATCGGCTCAGGACAAAGCTGATTTCGGCAACGCCTTCTTGCACTTCATCGAATCAGAGTGGGCGCGGACGGCATTTTCCAAGAGCTTCTACAACCGCCTTTCGATGTGCTTTTTGCACATTGCCCATAACGATGCCGCGGGCTTCTATGCGACATGGTTCACGTCGGATGCTGACCGTCTTTCATTCTTGCGCCACGCGCTCTCCTGTCCGTGCTGGGGGGATCCAGAGTTCACCTTTTGCGACGTTGAACGCGCCATCCAGCAAGAGATTCGCAAGCGCAACTATCTTGCTCGCTATGAACTGCGCGCTGCCGAGGCTGTGCGTTCCGGCGAGATGGAGACGCTCAAGCGGCTTGAAGCGAAGTATCGAACGGTGGCCAGCTATCAGCCAGATGCGGACTCGGCCCCGACGATTCCACAGGCGGCCGCGCAGGAGGTTGCCAGGACAAGAATACCTATGCAAGCCAGCCTCTTCTAACCACAACATAGATTCATCTCACAATCCGCAGACAAGGAGACAGACTGCAATGGCCAAACTCCAAGCAGAAGTGTTGTTGCGAGAGTTTAACTACAACGGTGTTCGCATTCCTGACCCGGCACCGCAGATGAGCGTAGAGCAGGTTCGCGACCTCCTCACTCCACAATTTCCCGAAATTGCTACCGCAACCCTCACCGGTCCGGAAGACACCGGGACCACGCTGCGTTACACCTTCAATCGAGCGATTGGCTCGAAGGGGTGAACCGTGCCCGCGCCCGCATTGTCGCACGATGAACTGGTGACGGCGTTCCTCAAGAAGGCCGCGGAACCACCGCCAGAGGCCAACCTCATACTGGCGAGGCATCTTCAATGCAAAGAATCATGCGATCTCGCGCACGCCGTCTCAGAAGCGATCAGGCACTATGTGCCGCCGGGAAGTTATCGGCTCCCGACGCCGCCAGAACTACTTCCGCCATTGGGATAGCGACGCTTGCACCGGCGTTCGGACAGGCATTGCCATCGCTCGCCGGCGTGCGCGCCGACTATAACCATGAGGTCAATGCTGAACTTGTCTATGAACTCTGCGCCGCGTTGGTGCGCGAGGGGCTTGGAACTGCGGAGACCTGGAAGAAATCTGGCGGCAACGCGCTCGCTTTCGCGCAGCACGCCATGATGAACGCGATTGGCCCTGAGCGTTGCGATCTGCTGCAACGCAATGTCGAGTATCACCTTGAAGTGAGCGATCAACTCGGCCGCGCTGGGAGCGATACGGAACTCGAAAGTGGGCAACTGGTTGTCACCGTAGAGTGTGGTGGATCGGGGTACTTCAGGATTGGACCAGCGCTTGATGCGCTGGAGGCTGAGGCCGATGGATTGGGCGCAGCGTTCTATTGGGCGCTGACCTTCGCGCTCTATCGCGTGATGTGGATCTATAACCACGACAATGCGCTGATGTACGAAGAGCGGATGCGCGACTATGCCGCTGAGGACGACGCAGAGAACCAAGGTCAGTATGAGTTTCCAGAAGTGGAGAAGGCGCTGCCGGAGTGCATCCGCAAGACGCAGAAACGCGAACCTCCTGATTGGAAGGCACGAGACCGCGATCTGCTGCGCAGGTTTCGCAATGGCAAATTCAGTTCATGGTTCGAGCGGTTGCGGCGCATTCAGTGCCTGTCGCGGCTACCACTCAAACAGTCGCGAGAGTTCCTCGAACTTGGCTATTACGACGATCCTCCATTGCCGTCTTTGCTTGTTGCATTCAAAGAGCATGACGCCATCACCGCCTGTTTCGACGAAGAGGGCCAGTCCATGATGGAGGGCACCGCAGAGCCGACCGTGTGCGCTGTCTTCTCGCCGGGGAAGCCGGAGCAGGTCCGGCAAGCTATTCGGATCGTGGATCGCTTCATCGCGTTGAATTGCGAGTTATTTCGATTGATCGAGGAAATTCAGGAGAGTTATCATGCAGACGCACCTGTCAATCGGGGAGAACCATCGCTTCGAGTTGCATGAGGCGCTGCTGATTTATCGCGACCGGCAAAGCAGTTTCATCACCCGCCACGACGTGACCGCCCGCAAAGATGCACCGCCCACTCTAGGCCCCGCGCAGCCGCTCACTGTAGCATTCATCGAGTCTCTGACGCGATCCCTTAGCGGCAGCGTGCAGGCCGAAGTGCTGCCGGCCAACGTTCTGGCCAAGGCGGACCGCATGATCGTCTGGTGGACTCCAGCGCGGTACCGCCAGATGTTCTACGAGAACTCCGCAGGCAAAGCTGCGAAGTTGAATGGCTGCATCTTCCCGCAACCTCCATTGGTCTGGCGGGTCTCGAATGGGGAACTCAACATTCGGGCACTCACTGAGAACAAGCGGCCCGATAGTTCAACAAAACTTGCCGTCGCGCCCTTCTGGAATCTCTCGGACGATGGGCGCGTATGCACCGGATCCATGCGACGTCCGGACAGTGCATCTGTCGCATCCATCCCGGCCTGGGAGCGCGGCTTCTACGAGAGTGCCTTCACGCACGCCAACGTTGGCCGTCTGACGCGCCACGAAGGCGGATTCGATGGGATGTGGAGTAGCCTGACCGGCAAGCGGCAGAAGTTCCCACTCGAAACGCTCATCGTCCTTCCGCAGACGCTCACGCAGTTCGTGCGTGGAGAGAGAGGGTGATATGCGCATCGAACACGCGCTTCCAAGCGATCTGTTGGGCCAGAAGCCGGTGCGTGTACTGGTTGTCGGCGCGGGCGGGACCGGCAGCGCCATCGTCATGGGACTGCCCTATCTCGACCAGGCGATGCGGGTCTGGGGCCGGTCATCGGGGCTGGAAGTTGTCATGATGGATGCCGACACGGTCTCGGAGACGAACTGCGTACGCCAGCCATTCTCGGTCTCCGACATCGGGCAGAACAAAGCGACCGTCCTCATCAATCGCATCAACCTGTTCTGGGGAACGCGGTGGCGGGCCGAGCCGACTTACTTTGATGAGCAAACCTTCGACCAGATCGATGACAGGTCCATCGATCTACTGATCGGTTGCGTGGACACACGCGCGGCGCGGAGCGTCATTGCGCGCGTGTTGACCAAGGCCAGGAACCGCACTGCGTATTGGCTCGATCTCGGCAACAACGCATCCAGCGGCCAGTTTGTTCTCGGCCAGCCATTGAACGCGCGCAATCGCAGGAAGGCCGCACGATTGCGCACGGTCAGTGAACTGTATCCAGAGATCATCGACGCCGAGGCTGGTGAAGACCCGCTGCCCAGTTGTTCTGCGGTCGAGGCGCTGGACCGGCAAGAACCATTCATCAATCAGACTCTCGCATCGGCCTCACTGGCCATGCTGGCGCGACTCTTTCGCTACGGTAAGCTCACACACCACGGCGGGTTTTTCAACGCACAAAGTGGACTTATGAGCCCTTTGCCCGTCGATCCACAACTCTGGTCAAAGACCAAGATGCGCAGTCGGCTCACGTCAGCAATGTTCAAAAGGAATTGATGCGTCATTCCTGCGCTGGATGTATGTTGGAGAGTATCGGAGGATCTCTATGGAAATGACTCTCGACCATACTCTGGCGTTGGAAGCAAAAATGATGGTGGCGTTGGCCTTTCGAAACGGCCCAATTGAAGCATTGCACGAAGGGAAAGCCTGCGCTGTATGCACTGGCAATTCGACCTTCTCTCACATCTCAAACGAGGAGATGAAGGCCATCATGAAGTCGGCTGTAGATACGCTCTACCGCCTTCTGTGGCAACGAGAGAACGATTCAATGCACTACTTGGCAAATCTGGCGCTGGGGGAGCGTTACACCGCGCTCTGGGATGATCCAGAACTCAAGGAGCTACAAAGAACTGAAACTCACAATTCATGAGGAGGATTTTCAATGTTCAAAGAACTTCTACCAATCCTGCGGGACCGCGCGGTGTTGCTCACGGTCACGCTTGTCGATGCAGATCAGATTCGAGTGAACATTGTGCCGAAGAAGCTCAAAGACGGCGACAATGATGCTCTCACTACGCCACTCAGCGTTACCGGCACTGCTGAGGATCTCGATGCCGAGTTGTCCACGACCATCGTCAGTTTCGTCGGCTCCCATCTTCAAATGAAGAACACACTGGAGAAGGCCAAGGCTGAGATGGATGCGGCTTCCAAGGCTGCTCAAGCCGAAGCGCGCGCCAAGTCCAAGACCCCGGCCAAGACAGCGCCGCCGAATACGGAAGTCACTCAGAGTGTTCCGACCGCCAAGCCCGCCGAACCAGCCAAGCCCGCGCTCCAGAAGCTTGCAAGTCTCTTCGATATGCCGGCACCGGCGGCCACAACCATTGCCACACCAGCCGAACCCGACGACGACCCTGGATTTGCAGAGATCGACGATGACGAACTAGTCGAAGAGGCAGAAGAACTGGATGACGCGGCTTAACGGCTACCATTCTTCTCTCAAGAGTGATGCGGATAGCTAGCGTGCCCGGTCGTTAGTGGGGTTTCAGGCGGGAGAATGCATTGGACGGCTGGACCCAAACGCACGCCTACTCGGAAAAATTCTGTGCTGGAATGAAATCGACGACCGCGAGTGCTCTTCCCCCACATACATATACTAGTTGAGACGAAAGGTAGGCAACCAGTTCTCTAAACCACTCAATGAAGTCATCGGCGGTAGCGAAATCATGCTTATAATCTGGCTTTCCTCCTATCCGTTTCAGGTGATTCATAGCGAAGTGAATATCTGCCAATGAAATCAACTGGTCGAAAACGAGCTCAGAACCAAAATCAGCCACCTCGGAGCTGAGCGTTCTTACTATTCTCTCTATTTCGGGGGCGCTTTGTGTGAAGTGCCAGTGCGGTTGTGCGTGGCCGGAATGGGGATCGGAAACAACGTTCCAATCCCATTCTGCTCTAATTACCGGATAAAGATCGCCTCCGGGGTATGACTGAAAAATACTGAGACTCGAATGGTCCAGAACATATGCGTGCATATTCTCACGCAGTTGAGAAACACCGAAACGAAGGACAAGCCCGAAATAAAAAGCTTCACTCGGAACGCCTGAAGATCCTACTTGGCAAAGGTATCGCCCATCATGTTGACGTGTACCAACCGCAACGGATTCTGGGATAGTGATATGAAAGGGCCCCGCCGATCTATCAGATCGACGATTAAGCACCAACTGAGGCTGTCCGAAGCCCTCCCTCAATATCTCTTCGATATTCCGGATTAGTGCAGCAGAGTATTCGATCATTAGAGTGCAAGAACGACAGAAGATACCGCTTCGTCTACATACTTCCAATCTACTACTTCGGAAGTTTGTATATGTTCGCCAACCTCGACGAGCCGATGCAGAATCTTGTCCGCGAGTTTCGTTGGATTTGGTAGTGGTATGGAGTCGACATACCTATTGGATAGATCCATTTGCCCGCCAGAAACCTGCACGGAGGTGTAACTTGCAAGGGCGGTAAAAACACTACTGTTCAAGAAAGCACTCATAATCAAATAGACTTCGTCACTGGTGAGTGCTTCCACAGGCACGGCACCGCTTCGAATATTCCATGAATGACCAACCACTACCACAAATTTACCTTCACGGTCAAAAGCGAATGGCCGCTCGCGACCGAAGTATTTCGAAATTATGCGAGGCGTTTGATTCTCAAGCCAGCGCCTGGGCTCACTTAAGCCCCACCAACGTTCTTTGTCATGAAGGCTCTTTCGAGCCCGTAGGCGGTCTTCATTTGGATTCAGCACGTCCGCGAAGAACCGCGGAACCAAGCGCGGAAGATCGTTGTCAGTCTGGATTATAGGTAATCCGATCGTATTTGGGTAAAAGATGTAATGGGAATCAAGCAGTCTACCGTTCAGCAATGAGGGATTCATCACCGCCGGCCGAAAGAAGTCCCTCTCCCGTACATCCAAACCTTGGACGTACTCTTTGGGAACGATGAAGAGGTCGTCACCCATCCGCACACCTTGGTTTATCTCGAAGAGTTTCTTAGCCGGGATAGTCTTTCTGGATTCACCCAAGCGAGAGAAGAATCGCCACGCCATGAACTCACGAGCTTTCCAGGGTGCACTGGATTTAGCTGCGTCTTTCCTTACATAAATAGAGTACTCATCCGAGCTAACGGGATCCGAAATGGTTCTAGTACCTGGCAGGTCATGGGTTTTACGAAGTGCTCTTAAGGCACGACTATATGAGGCTGGTTGGGAGTCAGACCAGAGGACCACAGTCCCGGAGGACTCAGCCTGGTGTTTCTTCGCGATATAGAACCCGGCATCTACCAAAGCATCTGAAAATACGTTTTGACTTCCGAGCCTTGCGATTAGCTCTACGGTTGCTTGCTCGGATATTTGTCTCCGTAATGGAGACGATGATTGTGCTTCCAAGAACGAATTGGGGACTATGCTTGCAACTACTCCACCGTCTTTTAGTGCCTTTATCCCTCTGGCTGAAAAGAGCATGGCTAGGTTAGGCCGATTGACCTGCATATCGCCTAGGATCTCCTGTGCAGCCGATTGCTGATTGTTGCTCATCCTTGTCCACGCCAAGAAAGGGGGATTCATGATCAAAAGATCGATGTGGTCAGGCCATTGAGGCGCTACAAGGGAATCTTTGGTCTCGATTTCAATGTTGTGTTCGTACATAGTCCACGACCGCCGCTCCCAGTGCAGAATGAAGCGAGCCATCTGAGAAGCTATTGGCGATATGTCCCAGCCAATAAGTCTTATTCTCCCTTGGTATTTTTTGAGACGTATGAGTCGGAACGCTTCACGCAGCAATTCACCTGACCCACATGCCGGATCGAATATTGTTATTTCCGGCATAGTCAGATCGCCTAGAGACAGTATGGACTCCTCGGATAATGTGCGAGCTAGAGCGGCGGGAGTGAAAAACACTCCTATAGCGGCGTCTACCTTTCGCTTACTCACTTCGATCGGTCTTTCAAAGCCTGGTAGCCACATCGTAGGCGGCAATGTGGCTGCTCGGTGGGCTTCCTCAAATACCGCTCCTGCTGCGTGCCGAAGAATAAGAGATACGTCAGGCCTAAGAACCTCGAATTCACCGAGGCCGTAAAGATCACGTTGCAACCCAGACCAACTCGCGTCGCTTACTAGCGCGTGCGATAGCTGGACGGTTTCGGCGGAAAGCCCCCATCGCTCTGCATCTTGCTCGCTTATTCGCTCAATATTGGCGGCAGAAGAAGCAAGCAGGTGAAGGAAGATCAGGAGCGACCCGCTCCCGTCTGCGTCTTCCAAACATACCGCGCGGATCTTCCGGAACACCTGAAGCGAGTGTGCGACAATGCTCTTTGCACGGTTGGGAGCTTCTTTTTCAAGGTAGCGATGAAACTCGTGCAGCTTTTCGAGGACACTCTTGAGTGAGTACGTCTCTTCGGATGAGGCGCGATCCCATTTGGTAACTAACAAGCGATCCGAATCGAGCGTCAGGTAGTGGCCGACATCTGAAGACCAAGCTGTACTTGCCCGGGTGGCTCGCGTGTTCCCGCCTTCGAAATCTAAGCAGAAATTCCCAGCTACCCCGTTAAGTAGCGCGAAGCGTTTGGCGCTGTCCTCGTCCCTCAACGGGACGGGGAGCAATCCGAGTGCATTTCGCCACGCATCGGCACTTCTGAATTGCTCAACGAAATTCACCTAGACCCCTTGACCATTATATGTGGAATAGCTGTTTTGAAAACACTCAGCTCTCATGTAGTGTATCTCTTGCCACAACAACCTTCCGCCCACGCTGTCGGATCCGGTTCTCCTATTCTATTTTTTGTTGCAACCGTCTCATTGCGCTCCGGTTATGCTAGGCCACAAGGCTCCGCCGCTCCGTCCAAAAGCGCCTCGATTCGCTCGACTTCGAGCCGCCTGAGTTTGGCGGTGCTGGACCACTGCTCCATTCGTTCAGGGTCAGTGGAGAAGTCGGCGGAGATTTCCATCCACCTGTTCTCGTTCTCACGGGCCGCCTTGAGCGCGGCTTGAAGCGTCTCGATTTGCTGATCCCTTGATGAACTCATTCAGCAATCAGTTTATATCGTCGTCGCTGTTTCGCTCCAAAGCTGCCAGCACGGTAATCAAACGCATTCCAGAATGGTTGGCCGACCACCCATTCTCCACGTCCGAACCGGTATTCCGTCTGAGGTAAACCCAAATGAAACCATCCAAGCTTTACGAGGCGCTTCATGCGCTGATCGGCGAACGCGTGCCTCTGCATATCTGGGGAGCGTGCGGCGTCGGCAAGTCGCAGATCGTGGCAAAAGTCGCGGACGATCTCGACTTTGATTTCCTGGACGTTCGTGCCGTGCAACTCGATCCGGTCGATCTGCGGGGACTACCGCGGATTGCTTCGGATCAGACCGAATGGGTACCGCCAAAGTTCCTTCCCTCAGCCGGGAAGGGCATTCTCTTCCTCGATGAGCTAACCTCAGCGCCGCAGATGACGCAGGCCGGGTGCTACCAACTGGTGCTCGATCGCAAGCTGGGAGAGTATGTGTTGCCAGACGGCTGGGTGGTTATTGCCGCTGGCAATCCGGCCTCCGAGCGGGGCGTGCATTTCTCGATGCCGCGACCGTTGCGCAACCGGTTTGTTCATCTCGAACTCGAAGCCGACTTGAACGACTGGTGCAAGTGGGCCGTGGGCGCGGGCGTGCGGCCGGAGATCATCGCGTTTCTGCGCTTCAAGCCAGACCTGCTGCATACGGCCGATGCGACCTCGGACGCCAATGCCTGGCCCACTCCCCGTTCCTGGGAGATGGCCTCCAATGTTCTGCGCGGCATTGCCAACCGGCAGAAGACTACCTTTCTTTCTGGTGCAAGCGAGTTCGAGGCGCAGTTGCTGGATGGAACGGTGGGGCCGGCTGCTGCTGCGGAGTTGATTGCCTTCTTGCGGCTCTTCCGGCAGTTGCCGTCGATTGACGAGATTCTGCTCAACCCGGAGACGGCACCGCTTCCGGCGGAGACTTCGGCGCAGATCGCAATTGCCACGGCGCTGGGCCGGGCCATGACCGACAACTCCGTGGCCAGAGGACTCAAGTATCTCGACCGTATGCCAACCGAAATGCGCGTCATGGCGATGCGCGACGCGGCGGCGCGGGACACCGCCATCACCCACACGCCGGAGTTCGTTCGCTTCGGCGTGCAACAGGAGGCCATTCGATGATTACTGAACGAGCCATGCTCGCGGCCGTCCATATCAGCATTTGGACGGCCATCAAACACGACCGCAAGATCAGCCGCGACGTTGCCGACCAGCACGGAGCGCACCAGGGTGCGGGCCGGTACAACAAGCAACTCTTGCGCGGCGCCGACAAACTCGATGAACTGCGCACTCTGGCTGGACAGGTGCGGCAGTACTTCTACAAGATCACGTTGCCGTGGTCCGATGAAGGCTTTCGCCTGTTGCCATCAAACCTTTACTTCGATCTGACGGCCCGTATGCGCGAGTTCGAGGCCAGCTTTGAGCAGGGCGTGGAGGGCTTTCTGCAAGTCTATCCGCAGTACATCGAACAGGTGCGTCCGGAGCTGAACGGCCTGTTTCGAGAGGAAGACTATCCCGCCGCCGACAAGTTGCGCAAGAAGTTCGGCGTGAAGCTGGAGATCTTGCCCATCCCGACCGGCAACGACTTTCGCGTGCAGATGTCGGCCGAGGAACAGGCGCGCGTGGCCCGCGAGATCGACGCCAATGTTCGCGAGTCCTTGACGCGCGGGACTGAGGATTTGTGGAAGCGGCTCAGGGACGTGGTTTCGCACATGGTGGACCGCTTGAACGAGCCGGAGTCGCGCTTCCACGCGACGATGGTCACGAATGTCTTTGACCTGGTGGAGTTGCTGCCGCGCCTGAACGTGAATGGTGACGCCGACCTGAACCGTTTCGCCGATCAGATCAGGCAGCGGTTGTGCGGCTTTACGGCGCAGGATCTCAAGAAGCACGACCTGCTGCGTGTGGCCACGGCAAACGATGCTGCGGAGATCGTTGCCGAGATCGACAGCGTTCTGCGCGAACGCGAAGCCAGCGTGCCGGAGGAGGCACCGGACGCTCCAACGGTCGATGACATCCTCTCCCGTATGTCTGCGTACATGGAGGTGCCAGCGGCGGCATGAGACACGATGTAACCACAACCATAAATTAGCCGGAAGAAATGGTCGGTGGTTCTAGATCCGTCGGGTCGGTCTGAGCCTCCGAAGGAAAGCGAGGCCTAACAAGACGTTCGCTGCGGCAGGGATGTCAGTAACGCTACTTTTTCTTCTGAGCTTTACATATCTGAGGATCAGCTCCGCGGGCGACTAGGCCGTCGCGCCACTCGGAGCGGTCGCAGGCGTCAGCGACAGCGAGGTCCAATTCTTTCTTGCCTGCTCCATCGGCGATGAGTTTATCGACGATAGGGAGGATGTTTTCGACAGGCGGTGAAGTCCAAATGGCTATCGCGAGCGCTGAACGGCCATCATGATCTACGGCATGGATATCGTGAGGACGAGAAAGGGCATCGTCGATCATGGACCACACGCCTGACTCGACAGCGCGCATGAGGAACGTCTGGTCAGCCGGTTTTTCGTCAGCGTTGTATGTGTCTTGAAAGGAGGCCTGCGGATCGGCGCCAGCTGCGATGAGCATTCGAGCGATCTCAATCTGACCTTCGGCTGCTGCCTTGCCGAGGGCTCGCTGGATATCGGGCTTGTTTGCTCGCACATCAGAGTCTGCCAGAAGTGCGGCTATGACTTCTTTCCTCGATGTCGAATCGCCTCGATAGTTCGCGATGTCATCGAGTAATGAACCCGATGGGGACCACATTTCAATTACGCCTTTGGGCTTGCTTTCTCCTGTTATGGGAGCTCCGGCTGAAAGCAAATCACGAACAGCATCCGCCTTGCCGTATATCACTGCTCGATGCAAAATAATATTCGCTTGTTTTGAAGTTGGAGATATGCCTGCATCGCTCATGGCTTCGAGTGTGCGAGAACTGGCTGTCACCCAACGAGCAGAGTCTGCGGTCTGATCTACAGCATCTTCGAGTTCTGTGACTGCGGCGGGCATGCCAACCCACTCGCCGACATAATCGGTGATGACCTTCTTCCTCGCTCCGACTACCAGTTCCAAGCAATATGTCGGGTTGTCGGTCACTCCAGCGCGGTATTCGTTTTTGAGTGAGAAGAAGTTCGCCTTACGGAATTTCTCAAGGAGCTGCAGCGCAGCTTCGGGACTGACATGGGTGGTGCGTTCTCCGTCGATCGAAACGTACCAGCCACCTTTGTACGAAACCGTGCCGTCGCCGCGAATCGTGACCGTGTAGGCTGGACAGGAGCCATAGCACCCTGAACGCGACAGACGAATGGAAAAAGTGGTGGGTGGACTTGGCACAGGAAACGACGAAAAGGTCTTCTGTGGTGAGAGAAAACCAGAGTCCTCGCGGGAGAGGAGTTCAACTGTATCTTGCGCCCAAGCTTCCACGGGATTCCCGTTGCGAATGAAGGGGGCATATGTCACTTTCCGAATGGCTTCGATGAGTTCACCCTGAACGTAGTGAGGGGTCAGGTAGTCCTCAGTCTCGATGTCCTTGACTTCGATGACACGGCCAGCGACGTCGAGATGTAGCCAAACATTGGCGTTGGCAGGCATCCCGTGGTCGGAGGTAATGCGCAGACCTGGAATAGAACTGCGATGGGTAGCGGTTTCCCGCAAACCAGCCACCAGAACTCCGGCTGGAGGGTGGAACGATGCGACGTGAGTACGTTGGGAATCCGAAAGGGAAACGAGCGAGAGGCCAATAGCTACGAGCATCGCGAACTTGCGGTAGACGTGCATATTGTCTTAGACACCTTCTACTCAGATTTTGTTCCCAAATTTGGAGGCCCGGTTAATTTATGCCTGTAATGACACACCATGTGCCTTTACCCATAAGATGGCAGTGTTTTGAAGCATATGATGACAGCTCCTCTCCACTAACCCCTTTGAAACCGCTGCACCCTTGGTGCCCTGCAAGACCGTTGTGAACCATAAGTTGTCAGTGAGTCTGAAATGTGGGCATAAAGTGACAGTAAGAGCGGGGCGCCCTACAAGGTCGAAGGGCGCCCCTGTATACGCCTTGGTCGCAGCGATCCCGAGTACCCCCCAACGAAAATCCACAAGGCCGCTTTGAGCAGATGGTGCGGCACACCCAGGCGCATTTCGCCCCAATTTCCATTGAAAGCATGTGACGGTTGCTCGTCACTGCCAGCATACGGGTACATCGATGACAACTTATGGCTACCAGGATGACAACTTATGCTTCAAATCACACACCACACTCCGGCGGCAGAGCGCATCCGGAAGGCACGCACCACGCTTCTGCTGGACCATCCGTTCTTCGGCTCGCTCCTGTTTCGCTTGAAGGGGCGCGAACATCGATCGATTCCAACCATGGCGACTGATGGCGTGTCGCTCTACTACAACCCTGAGTTCGTCGATACGCTCAACTCGGCAACGCTGGCCGGGGTGTTGGCCCACGAGGTTATGCACCCCGCGCTCCAGCATCATGTGCGGCGTTCCGGGCGTAATCCAAAGCGGTGGAATGAGGCGTGCGACTACGCCATCAATCCGCTGCTTCTCGATGCGGGCCTCAGCTTGCCGGACGGCGTTCTTGTCGATCACCGCTTTCGTGGCATGAGTGCCGAGCAGATTTACAACGTGCGCGATGCAGAAGCACAGCAGCAGTCTGGCGGCCAGAACAGTGCAAGCGACAGTGCCGGAACTGGCGCGGGCGAAGCGCCGGATAAGCAAGCCAGCCCCGATGAGCCGACCGTTCCAGAGACAGAAGGCGGCATCGGCCAGGTTCTTGATGCACCTTTACCGGATGAAGAGACGCCAAGTGCGGAAGAGCAGGCGCGAGAGTGGAGTGTTGCCGTCAACCAGGCCGTCACGCTCTCGAAGCAGGCCGGCAAGACTCCTGCGGGTTTGGCCCGCACTCTCGAAGGAGCCGCAGAGGCAACTGTGGACTGGCGTGAACTGTTGCGCCGGCTCTGGTCCGACACCATCCCCGCTGATTCGAGTTGGATGCGGCCCAACCGCCGCCACATTTGGAACGGACTCTATCTGCCCGGAGTTGTGCGCGAGGGTGTCGGCGAGATTGCCATCGCTGTCGATTGCTCTGGCTCAGTGAATGGCCGGTTGTTGCGTCTCTTTGAGGCTGAGGTCTGCTCAATCCTCGAAGGCCAACGCCCACAGTGCGTCCACGTCCTGTACTTCGACACTGAGGTACACAAAGTGGAGACCTATCAAGCCGGAGAAACCGTTCATCTCAATCCCGTCGGGGGAGGAGGCACAGACTTCGGTCCATGCTTCTCTTGGCTGGATGAGCACGGCATTCAACCGCAGACACTGGTATTTCTGACCGACCTCTACGGGACATTTCCCGACGACGCTCCATACTATCCCGTGCTCTGGGCTTCCACCGGCGGTCGTCATGCGCCATTCGGAAGCGTCATTCCCATGCAAGCGGCATAGCCAATGCGCAGTTCGTTGGTAGTGGCGCGCTACGGAGCATCCCCATGAACAACCAGTTCTTCATCTTTACCGATGGCTCGTCCATCGGCAACCCAGGCCCTTCTGGCTGGGCGGCTATCGTGATCCACGGGACAAGACGGCGGGAGATCGCTGGATCGGTTCCGTGGTCTACCGTCTCTGAAATGGAGATTCGCGCCGCAGTCGAGGCCCTACGCCTTACGCCAACCGGCGCGCAAATCGAACTTCGCTCGGACTCGGAGTTGCTGATCGACGGAATGCGGTTTCTGGTTTTTCGTTGGCAGCGGCTTGGCTGGCGCAACAGCCGTGGCTTTGAGTTGCAGCACCAGGAACTGTGGCGCGAACTCCTCGCACTCAGCGCACCACGAACGATTCGTTGGCGATGGATCAGAGGACACAACGGTCACCCCATCCAGTCCCGCGCTGATGCACTTGCCTACCGAGCGGCCAGAGGCGTTGCCGTACAGGAGCGAATTGCCGCCTGAGCTTTCTGGCAGACGTACACCCAAACAGGAGATAAACGATGGCAACAATTGCCGAAACGAATTCGCTCTTCGAAATTGATGCTGAACTGGACAGCCTCTTCGACGAGATTGAAGGGCAGACCGCCCAGGCTGGCGAGCCAGCGGAAGAACTCGTTGCTCGCTTCCAGCAATTCTGCTCAGCGCACGGCGAAAAGGTGGACCGAATAGGACGTTTCCTGCGCCGGATGGAAGCTCGTGAGCAGTTTTGCCGCGCCGAGGCTGCGCGTCTCGGCGACCGGGCACGAGCCGCAGCCGGCAAGGTGGAGCGAACCAAGAACATGGTTCTTTATTATCTGATGAGCCGCGATCTCAAAGCGATCGAGGGGCGCGAGTTCACCCTGCGCGCCCAGAAGAACAGCCAAGACTCCGTGCGAATCACCGACGAGGCGGCGCTGCCGGTCGCCTTTCGCAAGATCGATGCCCGTATTGGCGGCGTCCTCTGGGAAACGGTTCTTGCGAACCTTCCCGACGAACTTGGCAAAATCTTCGAGAGCACAGTAGAAGAATCAAGGCCTGACACGGATTTAATCAAGGCAGCTATCCAGCGCGAAGAAGAAGTTCTCGGCGCTGAGTTACGTCGAGGATGGCACCTGCGAATCAAGTAGCTGTGACCCAGCCTCCGAGAATATGAAATTCCTAGAGACTGGCAAGCCCGAATCTCCCGGTGGATTCGAGAACAAAAGCGACTCTTGAGTACAAATGGTACTTCCAGTGACGAAAGTGTTATGTTCGACTGCTTGCTACTTAGGCACGCAGGCTGCTACTCCAAGAATGCCAGTCTTCTGTGACAGCATAACGACACTGCCACCCGAGAGTACGGCAATGTCGCCTTTCTCCATGCGGATATGTCCTTCTGGTTCACCGGGGAGGCGGGCGAGTTCGGCTTGTTCCCAAGTCCCGTCGGCTTTGCGGGAAACTCTGAGCGCATAGCCATAGTTGAAGCCCAAATGAGCAAGTCCGAATAGGGCCACTGCTCCACCGTCTGCGTATTCAAGGCCGTGAACATTCTCGCGGTCAAGAACTACAGGAGTGCCTTGGAATGGTACCCACGTCAATGAGCCACCCCATTCCCCGTGATCAGTACCAATGAGTTCTCCGGCCATGTTTTCAGTCCTGAAGCGCAAGGCGTGAGCCTCTATTTCAGGATCAGGACTTAGAGAAAAGGTTTGACCTTGCCATTGCCACCGATTGCTTCGGCAAGATGACCGAATGCCGCCCACCCCTTCGGTGATGACCCACGTTGGGTCGCGACTTTCCCCTTGATCATCAACTACCCATGAACCGCGCTTAACGACTCCTTTGGGTGCCTGTAGCGCAGATGCCGTCTGTGCAGCCTGCTTCCTGATCTCGGCCATCCAAAAGTCAGAGGCCAGTTTGTTCAAGGCGGGGATCGCTTTCTTGTCACCCATCCAACCAACACTCGATATGGCAGCGTAGACAATCCGCCAGTCTTTTGATGAAAGCGCCTCTTCGAACTGAGTAGTTGCCGGGGCGTATCCCAAAAAGCCCAGAGTCAGTATGCCGTATGCCTTCTCTGTGCCATTGGGGGAGGTCAGGAATGGCATGAGATACTCTCCAGCAGCCTGACCGTCTGGGCCAAACTCTGCAATCTCACGCAGGCACAATGAAGACTTCAATGCGAGAAAGTCGAATCTTTCTGCGGAGGGCTGACAGGATTTAGCCGCATCAACCACAACGACAGGATCACGTAGCGCCTTTAGCGTCTTGCCGGCTTCGGTCTTCAGAGCCTCATTGGTTAGCAGGCCATGTAGCTGGATACCTGCGGGCTTTGCCTTGATTCCAAGCGCACCAATGGCTCTGAGCGCTCCTACCCTTTGGCGCGTAGACTTCTGTTCGTCGAGGGCAATCGCGACCCATTGAGCGGCAAATTCGGTCGGCGGATGGAGCATTCCCTCGATGATCCTCGCAGCCTCCACGGATGCCGCGTCATCCTCGAAGGCAGGTAGCATGTATGGGGCTGCCTTCAAACTCAGTCGTTCCAGCGCCGCTTCCGTGCAGTTTCCTTCTCCATGCGGGATGTCGCTGACAAGGATGCGTATCGCGTCAGGCGTTGCGATCCCTTCAAGAGCACAAGCCGCCCAGCCGCCTGGATCGGCTTGTAGTGCCACCTGCAACACAGGAACGTCTGTTGCCTCCCAACCTTTCCAGTACTCCAGAATCAGTCCTGCACTTCTACGCCATCCCGGATGGGAACCGGTTGCCCGCTTCAGCAGTTCCAGTTTTGCAGGAGCGCCAAAGCGTTCCAATTTGCGGGCAATCACATCGCCGTTCTCCCAGTCTCCAGTGTCTTTGGCAGGGACAACACTGTCGAGAAGGCCCATGCAGGATTCGAGCGTGTTGCACTGGTCGAAGCCTCTTGGCACCTTGATGGCGAAGGCGGAATGTGTTTCACAGGCCAACAACACAAACAAAATCGCAGCATATCGGCCAAGCTGAACGGATCGTCCCATAGACTTCTTCCTTATTGAATTAGACACCGTCGATTCAGGAAGTGTTCCAGAGTTACCAGGACCAAGCGCCGTCCCCATTCAGTTCCCAAGATGACAAGCCAATACACTGCTATTTGAATTTCTTTAAAATGCTTGCTCATTGCCAGATTCGAACTCTTCTTCTGCTCTCGGCAAAATCTCTTTTCTGCTTCTGCACGGTGCCCATCTGGTCAGGCATTCCAGTTGGAAATCCATGAGCGCTGCTTTCTCCTCTGGAGACTCCTCGGGAGTGAAACTGGCTTCAAGACGGATTCTCCGCTGAATGAAACCACGATTTGGATATTTTGCGATGGTATAGGAACTTGCGCCTCTGAGCTTTACGCCTTCGAAGGAAGCGACATCAAGGCTGGGCCAATACGTGGAACCAATCTTGCTTTGAAGCAATAACCCTCCCTCCGGGGTGATCCACTGACTAACAGGCAGCGCCACAGACATACCAAACCCCTTACTGGTCACCTTACCGTGCACAATTTCAATTCTCGCGAATACTGAAGAGCTACGCAACCCAAACAGTTCCAGTGCCCTTGCGCCTATATGTGGCCCCTCCTCTAAAACAAACTGCGGTGCCGTGAATGATAGGTGGTGAATTTGGATTGAGTATTCGCAATTCTCTGCAGTACAGTTCCCGTACCAACCGCCCCATCTTCCCCAACGATTCATGAGCTTCTGGGCATCTGCCCAGGAACTGTGATCTACCTGAAGAGACTTAATATCTTCAAGCATAGCCTTCGCCCTCATGCGGAACAGCCACTGGCTGCCTTCCATCGCAATCGCACCGGCAACCATTGCCAGAAGCGCTGGAAAAACGATCCTACGAACGTATTTATTGATGTCTTTCCTCATTCGAGAAACGCCCTCTTCTCAGACTTACTTCGAACCTGAGGTAGGGCAAGACATAAGGGCTTGGGTTGACCAGAGTTCAACCTTCCCAAATATCCGATCACCCAACCATTTTCCGCTTGGACTAATTTTGAAATCCTGTGCTGGATGTAACTGCCAACGGCATTTTGCGATGCCATCAGAGTTATAAAGCGCTGACACCTTAAACTCATGCACAAACAATTGATTGTGAATGTGGTCAATGTCCGCAGCAGAAAAGGATTCAGGGCAGCCCACCCTGGCCATAAAAACAACGGTACGGCGAGGGGGGCGTGCCTAACAATTTTCTGGTTTACAAATCACAACTTCGATTTGCTGGTTACTTCACATTTTGGAGCGAGCTTTCCGATACCGCCGCAAGATAAAGATGGCGGGGAAAAGAATGATCGCCAGCCAAATTAGAATAGAGAGGCCGTACTCGACCAGAAACAAGAATATCCCTACCACCGTTCCGGCAGCGTTGCGATATCCGGCTACAAATGCATTATGGAATCGCAGAGAGAAGGCTGCGGAAGTCGAAGCGATCTCTTCTTTGTATTCCTCACTCAATTGAAGATCAATGGTTGCGAAATCAACTCGATGCTCAAGTGTTGTCTGTTCGGCCTCCATGCTTTCAATCTCACCGCGGACGCGCGCAATCGACTCCTCTACTTCGAGAACGTCTGAGATATTTCCGGTGCGCTGCTGAAGAATTCCGCGGAAACGCTCTTCGGTCGCGCGGGCTGTCTTGAGGCGCTCCGCCAAATCGGCGTGCTGCTGAGAGACATCTTCGCCGGATTGCGATTCCTTCTCAACGCGGCCGAGAGTCTTCAGATCGCTAATCGCATTGAAAAGGTCTGAAGCTGGAATCCGCAAAGAAGCCGTCAATATCCGGGGAGCATTGGCAGCGGATTCAACCGAAAGCTGCGCTGAATATCCGTGATGACGAGCAAGCATTGCGTCCAGCGAAACGCGGGCGGTGGTAAGGTCTTTCACTGTGATCGACAGCGAAGCGGTGCGCGCGATCATGGGAGCAGCTGGCGAATCCGAAGAG
>Ga0224555_1002985_pt1 | contig 18395 bp, 17 predicted proteins | sample 714S23034metaG_FD_180687 | JGI IMG/M metagenome (GOLD analysis project Ga0224555, IMG submission 180687) | Peat soil microbial communities from Stordalen Mire, Sweden - 717 S2 30-34 | ecosystem: Environmental > Terrestrial > Soil > Wetlands > Peat | place: Sweden: Norrbotten County, Stordalen...
CGTATAACTCAAGAGTCCCGCTTTGGGCCTCGACCGTGCCCGAGTTGTCCAGATAAGGCTGGATGTAGGTCTGGCCGGAAGTGACCGACTTGCGCAGAAGGCCCGCGTTATGAAACTGCTCGGCGCCCCAATTCCACTGCAGCCCCTGATCGCACTCGATGTTCCAGGTCGCTCCCGCCTGGTTCCAAATCGCCCCCGTATAATCACCGCCCTGCGCCGTATTGTTGTACTCCTGGATGGAACCCCCCTGCCAATTGACTGTTCCCAAGTTGGTCAACACACCCTGAACATTAAACCAGTTGAGTATGTTCAACGCGCCGCCCGCCGCCACCGTGATCGCGCTGCCTCCATTTTGCTCGGTCACCCCGTTGAAATTGGCCACCGCGTTTGAGGCGATGGTCAGAACGCCCAAAAGGTTCGCGTTGTTGAGCGTCAGCGTTCCGGCAACGATGTTGGTCCCGTTGAGCGTCGCATCCTCCAGCGTCAAATTGGTGATGGCCCCTCCTTGAAAACTCGGATCCAGCCACACATTGGCGCCGTTGATCTGCAGGTTGGCCGGCAGGTTGGTCAGCAACGTCACCGTTCCGCCCGTGACCTGGCACACCCCCGCTCCGCTGAAGTTGTCCGACGGCGCAATGGCAAAAGTGCCATCCAGATCAATCGCCGCCCCGGCATCGGCCACAAAATGGCCGCCCAGGTTGCTCCCTTCGTATAACTCAAGAGTCCCGCTTTGGGCCTCGACCGTGCCCGAGTTGTCCAGATAAGGCTGGATGTAGGTCTGGCCGGAAGTGACCGACTTGCGCAGAAGGCCCGCGTTATGAAACTGCTCGGCGCCTGACCACGACTGCAGCCACTGATTGCACTCGATGTTCCACACCGCGCCAAGGGCGTTCCAAATCTGCCCGGTGTAAGTGCCGCCCTGCGCCGTATTGTTGTACTCCTGGATGTTGCCCCCCAGCCAATTGACCGTTCCCTGGTTGGTCAGAGCGCTCTCGATGTTGCACGACCCCAGAATGTTCAGCGTTCCATTGGCCGAAACCGTCATCCACGAATTGGAATCCCCTCCGAATGTGCCGTTGCCCCAATTTAATACTCCCTGGGCCACCATCCACACGCCGGAAAGGTTGCCATAAACGGTGGCCACTCCGCCCGGGCCGATGGTCAGATTGCCGCTGACGCCGCCGCCGTTGAGCGACAGTTGGCCCGTGACCGTGTTTGTGGCCGCCAACAAGGCGCCGTTGAGGCTCAGGTTGGTAATGGCGCCACCCTCAAACGACGCATCCAGATAAACGGTCCCCCCGGTCAACTGCAAGTTGGGCAACGGGTTGGTCAGGATGGTCAGGCTGCCTCCGACAAATTGAAACGATCCCGGCCCGGACAGATTGACCCCCGGCCAGACTGTATAAGTGCCGTTGAAGACAATCGCCGCGTTTGAACTGGCTTCAAAAGCCCCCAGCATCCCGCTGCCCTCATACACCTCCACCGTGCCGGTCTGCGCCTGCACGGTGCCTGTGTTGTCCAGATAAGGCTGGATGTAGCTCGTGCCGAAACTCAATGTCTTGGTCAACAGTCCGGCATTATGAAACTGCTCGGCGCCTGACCCCCACTCCAGCCACTGATTGCACTCTATGTTCCACACCGCGCCAAGGGCGTTCCAAATCTGCCCGGTGTAAGTGCCGCCCTGCGCCGTATTGTTGTACTCCTGGATGGAACCCCCCTGCCAATTGACTGTTCCCAAGTTGGTCAACACACCCTGAACATTGAACCCATTCAGAATGTTCAAATCACCGCCGGATCCCACCGTCAGGAACGCCCCCCCTGCCAAGGCGCCGCCCCACCAATCACACCTTCCGTTGACCGTGAGCACCCCCGGTCCCTGAATGGCGCCGCCGGAAATGGACAGGTAGCCGTAAGTGCCAACAGAGCCGGCCCCGTTGATTTGCAAGGTCGAACCGCCCATGGCCAGCATTTGCTCCCCTCCGCTTGAACCCACAGTCAGGGTGCCGATCGTGGCGTTGACGTCCATCGTCACCATGTAGAATCCATTGGACGTGATGAAGACATTGTCAGAGGCGCCGGGCAGTTGGTTGGGACTCCAGTTGGCCGGGGCGCTCCAGTTGCCCCCCGCAAGGTTAGTCCACGCAATGGTGGCGGCGGGGACGGAAACCGAGGCCGACACGATCAGGCCAACGGAAAGAGCGAGAATCGAACGATAAGTTGTAGTCATGTGAATGAGAGGTAGTTGCGGTAGGACAGGTTTTCAGGACAAATTGAGCCGTCATGCCATCTGCCCAAGGCCCCTTGGCAGCGCGGCTTTCCCCTGGACGCGCCCGGCTCAGTGGAACAGCCAGGGTTGTCAATATATACCCCCTCCGCCGCTATCAAGGCCGCGCCCGACAAGCGGAACGGCATTGTGCTGCGCGTTCACCTGTGCCAAGCGAGTCATACTAATCTGACCTTTCCCATTCGGTCTCATGCCCACGAACAGCGTGGGGCTTTTTCGCAGTTTTATTCCTCTCCACAGGTTTTGCAAGTCTTTTTTTCAGTCTTTTTTCCAATCCGCCCCCCGTTTTCCCTGGCAAAAGGAGCGCTTCGCTGCGATGAATGGCCCAGAACAACTCTCGCGGGACCGCCACCTCCGCCATCTGAAAAACCACCTGTCGGGCATGGCGCACGACCTTCGCCCCGATCTTGATCAGTTTGTGCTGGCGATTTGGCCAAAGTTGCCGGTCTGTCCGCAGCGTGGCAGTAGCGAGGTGAGCCATAGCATCAGACCAAAACTTCCCGGAAGAACCCCTTCTTTTCGGCCAGCCACACACGCGCCAGATCGAAGGCCGCTTGACGCGCGCCTTCCAGCCCCAAGCCATGCGTGGTCAAGCCCAAGCTTGGAATGGGGGAACAGACCATGCCGTGAATTATTCCTTTGCCGAACATTCCTCTGCCGATTTCTCCTCAACACGTTCAGGCCAGAAAAGGTCGTTGTCGAGCGAATGATTGCCAGGGGAATCATCGTTCAAAGTCTTCTTCCCGTTCCCCTGACCATCATTCCTCTGACTGAGAGGCCCCCGCTTTGGCATTGTCTTCGCCACGGGCCGGGCATTAGCGTTTGTTCGGTGTCACAATGAAATTGGATCGTTCTCGATGCGTTTCGGCCCTGCCGCTGCTGGCGGCGGCGTTGGCCGTGGCGGCGCTGGTGTTTTGGTGGTCGCGCCAAGGCGAAGGCGCCGCCTCCGAACGCCTGCCCGGCGCCGACCAACCGCCCGGGGCCGATGCCGCGGCGGCGGTCAATCCCGTTTTGGCCGGCAAACTTATCCAGGGCCAGGCCCAGCCGGCCAATCTCCCCGGCCTCTGGCCTCAGTTCCGCGGGCCTAACCGCGATGACATCAGCCCCGACACCGCGCCGCTGGCCCGCTCCTGGGACGCTGCCGGGCCGCGCCTGTTGTGGGCGGTGGATTGCGGGGAAGGCTACGCCGGGGCGGTCGTTCGGGAAGGCCGCGTCTATCTGTTGGATTACGATTACGGCAAAAAGGAGAACGCGCTGCGCTGCCTCTCCCTGGCCGACGGCCGCGAAATTTGGCGCTTCGCCTACGCCATGCAGGTCAAGCGCAATCATGGCATGACTCGCACCGTGCCGGCGGTGGCCGACAAATATGTCGTGGCCCTGGACCCCAAGTGCCACGTTCTTTGTCTGGACTCGGCCACGGGCGAATTGCGCTGGGGCTTGAATCTGGTCCATGAATATGGAACGACCATTCCGCCCTGGTACGCCGGCCAATGCCCGCTCATTGACGGCCAGGCCGTCATCCTGGCCCCCGGCGGACGCGATGCCTTGCTGGCCGCCGTCGAGCTTGCCACCGGCAAACTCCTCTGGCGATCGCCCAATCCGCACGAATGGAAGATGACGCATTCGTCCGTCATGCCGATGGAATTTGCCGGGAAGCGATTTTACGTTTATTGCGGCAGCGGCGGCGTGGCCGGCATTTCGGCCAAAGACGGAACATTGCTGTGGGAAACCAGCGAATGGAAAATCAGCATTGCCACCGTGCCTTCGCCGCTGGTGCTGGACGGCGGGAGAATTCTCCTGTCCGGCGGTTACAACGCCGGCAGCCTGCTGCTGCGCCTCCGGGAGCAGGACGGACGGCTCGTGCCGGAAACAGTTTGGAAGCTCGGTCCCGAAGTTTTCGGCGCGACGCAACACACCCCCATTTTCCACGACGGCCTCATTTACGGCACGCGGCCCAACGGGCAATTCGTCTGCCTGGGTCTCGACGGCAAAGTCCTCCGGGCCAGCCCCAAGGGAGAAGACTTCGGGCTGGGGCCTTTTCTGTTGGCGGACGGCTTTTTCTTTGTGATGAACGACGCGGGCAAACTAAGCCTGCTGGAGGATTCCCCGGCGCGATTCAATCTTTCGGCCCAGGCCCAGGTGCTCCAGGGCCGCGAGTCCTGGGGGCCGATGGCCCTGGCTGGCGGACGTTTGCTGGCGCGCGATTTCACGCGCCTGGTCTGCCTGGACGTTTCCCAGGCAAAATGATCACGGATCGCAAGGAAATTGGTTAAATCTCAGCATTGGCCAGCTTTGCGCAGTTCTTCTCGAACGCGGACGCGCGAGGGGCTGTTGAACTGTAGCAATTCCGCTGTCGCGCGCCCGACTGGCGTTCGACCGATGATGCGTGCTCCTTCGAGATAAAAATGATCCGACCAAGTACATAGTTTTTGGCTCGTTCCCGGACTTGATCGCGTAGAGCGTTTGGGATTTGGCTCACGAGGGGGACGGAAGGTGTTGCCAGGCTCGGGCCTTGATGAGCGCAAAAAGATGATTCAAAGATTCCACCGCGTTCAACTCGCTTTCCTCGTCCGCACTGAGAGTCCCGGCACGGCTCTTGTCCAGCAAATCACGAACCCGGCTTTGGGAGTCCTGCGATACTTGAAAGGCGACAATTTCTTCCGGCTGCGGGCCGCGTCCGAGAAACTCAATCAACTCATCCACCACCGCCAATTTTGGCATCTGCGTGATAATCCGGCCGATCAGGTGTTGCATTCCCTCGCGGTCCACTCCCAACCGGTTCGCCTGATCGTCTGGAATTTCGATCGTCAATTGCATGTGCCGCAACATACGATCCTGCCCCAAAAGCGTCAACCTAGGAGTTGTTGTGTTGGTGGGGACCCTTTTCAAATTAGGCTGCCGCTAAACTATGCTGGATCTCTTTCGCGCGGTTTGTGTTCAGGCGAGCCTGCCATTTTGGCGGCGCGTTCTTCGACGCGCTCCCGGAAGAGGCGCACGAGTTTATCCTGGTTGTCGCGCCACAGCAGACCGAGCGGAATGACTGGAAAATCAGGCAATTCGATGGCCCGCAGTTCGGGCGGCAGCGTCACCCCGGGGATGCGCACGGACAAGCCGAGGCCGTACCCTTCCTGCACGTAACGCGCCACCAAATCCAGGGAACCCACTTCAATGCCGGGCCGCCATTCAATTTCCATTCGTTTGAGCGTTTGCTGGAATTGCCGGCAGATCATTTCCTCGGGTGGCAAGGAGATGAGCGGTTCGTCAATCTTCGAACGTCTCCACAGTTCAGCGGCGGAAACAAGTTTGTGCTTTTTGGGCGCCAGCAGAATCAAATGCAATGGATAGAGCGGCTTGGCGAAAATCTTGCGCGGCAATTCGGCCGGAAGAAGTGTGATGGCAAGGTCAATCTCCCCTCGTTCAATGTCTTGCAGCAACCGCGGCTGGTTGGATTCGCGAAGAACCAGGTGCAGACGCGGGAAGACCTTTCGCACCTGCTTTTCCACCACCGGCAAATGATCCGTCAAAAAAATGGGGGAGGCCCCAATGCGGATGGAATCGCCGCCTTTGACCTGTTGTTCGAGCCGTGGAAGGCCGCGGAAGAAAGGCTCGATGGCGTGAAAAAGAATCTCCCCTTTCTCGGTCAACCGGAAGGGCCGGCGATGATAGAGTTTGGCGCCAAGAGAAGCTTCCAGATCGTTGATTTGCCTGCTCAGCGTGGGTTGTTCCTTGTCCAGCGCGCGGGCCGCCGGGCTGACGCCCTGATGGGTGACGACGTGAAAAAAAAGTTCCAACTGGTGAATGTTCATTTGATCGCAAGGCAGTCTATTCCGACGGCGGCGATCTCCGCCAGTGATTTTAACGCTCATGCGGGACTCGTGGCGGAAACGTCCGGCCATAGCCTTTTTCTATGATCGTATGCAGGTGACGGAAGTTCCCGGACGGGCCAAATTGAACCCATGAACGGATTACTCAAACGCAAATCGCTGAAAATTCTGCTCGTGCTTCCGGCGGGTGAAAAGGTGCGGGTGACCCTCCAACGGCCCAAGGTGCCGCGCCGCGCCATGTTGCGCTTTAGCGTGCTGCCCCTGACCGTCGTGGCGGCGCTGACACCGCCGGGGCATGACGTGCGCATCGTGGACGAGAATGTCGAACCGCTGGATTTTGACGCGGAATGCGACGTGGTGGGCATCACCTTTATGACCGCCTTGGCGCCGCGAGCGTGTGAGATAGCGGATCGTTTCCGGCAACGCGGCAAGATCGTGGTTGGCGGCGGTTATCATCCGACCCTGCGGCCGGAGGATTGCGCGCCGCACTTCGACGCCACGGTCGTCGGCGACGCGGACGGTTTGTGGCCGCAATTCCTGGAAGATGCGCAGCAAGGCGCGGTCAAAAAAGTGTATCGGCGAACCTCCACACCCGCCCCGCAGATGGAAACGCCGGCCCCGCGACGGGAATTGTTGGCGCGCAACGCGCGCCATTATGCGACCATTAACGCCGTCCAAGCCGGACGCGGTTGCCGCCACAATTGCCGCTATTGCTCAGTGACCGTGTTTCATGGGCGGACTTATCGTCACCGTCCCGTGGCGGATGTGATCACGGAATTGCGGAGTTTTTCGGGCGATTTCATATTTGTGGATGACAATATCATCGCCGACCGGGACTACGCGCTGGCGTTATTTCGCGCGATGGCCCCCTTGCGCAAACACTGGGTGGGCCAATGTTCGGCGCTGATCGCAGACGATCTTGAACTGCTGGAGGGCGCGCGCGGGGCCGGTTGTTGCGGATTATTCATCGGATTGGAAACGGCCAACCAGGCGAATCTGGCCCTGATGAATAAGAATTTCAACCAGGTCGAAAGCTACACCGCCCGGTTGCGGCGAATTCACCGTGCCGGCATCGGCATCGTGGCGGGCATGATTGTGGGGATGGATGGCGACGACACAACCGTGTTTCAAGAGATGCTGCGCTTTTTGAAGGAGACGGAGATCGAGGCGGTGCAGTTGAATATCCTGACGCCATTGCCGGGGACGCCGCTGCATGACGAGATGCAAGCGGCTGGACGCGTGACGGACCGGGACTGGAGCCATTACGATTACCGGCACGTGGTTTTTCGTCCGGCGCGGATGTCCGGGGAAGAGTTGCAGGCGGGAGCGGATTGGGTTTACGCGCAGTTTTATCGTCTGGATCGGATTGCGGGGCGGTTTGCGCGGGCGCTTTTCCGCGTTGGCTGGCGGCCGGCATGGCTGGGATTGCAATTAGGCCTGACTTATCGCCGCGACAACCGGAACGAAGGAGTTCACGGATGCAACCCGGCCAGCAACAAGCGATTACTTTGGCTTCCCAAAGCCGCCCGGCCATATTATTGTCCCTAGTATGCTGACCATTGAAGGCACATATAAAAACGGCAAAGTGGAACTCGCCGAAATTCCCTTGCAAGTGAACCAATCACGCGTGCTGGTGACCTTCTTGGAATCGAGCGGCGTTGACTTGCGGACGAGGGGGATTGACGCGAATCAAGCGGCCGATCTTCGCGCTCGATTGAAGACGTTCGCGGAAGATTGGGAACGACCTGAAGCCGATATTTATGACAAAGACCCGGCGCGGTGAGGTTGTCCTGGTGCTTTTCCCAAATTCCGATTTGCGCACGGCCAAGCGTCGTCCCGCGTTGGTGATTCAGAGGAACGATCTCAACAGCGGCGTTGCACAAACAATCGTCGCCATGATTTCGAGCAACCTTGCCCGGCGCGGTCATCCAAGCCGGCTTTTTGTTGACCTCAACTCAGCAGAGGCCAAAACCGCCGGACTTCGCTTGGATTCAGTCATTATGATGGACAATCTGGCGACGGTGCTGGATTCTGAGATAGATTGCGTGCTGGGCCACTTCCCGAAGATGGAAGCTATGGATGCCGCGTTAAAGCATACTTTGGATCTGCATTAAGACGAGCCAGCGTAGAAGTTAATGAGCGAAGTGCAGGCGGCCATCGCCGAAATGAAATCGCGGCGCATCACATTGAATCCCCCAGGCAAACCGAAGCTTCGCATCAAGGAACTGATTAGCGAAGGCCGCTCATGATGTCGGGTTTTATTGAGCGCGGCATGAGTTCGGATATGGCTGCGCCCGAGGACGGGCGCGCTCCGACATCAACGCATTACCGTTTCCATTATCATGGCTATCGCGGCCTTGCGTTTTGATCCGGTTCGACTTAATCTTGCATGAGTCTGCGAGCGCCAGACGAAACGCGCATGAGCTTGCTTGGTAATATCATTATTTGGGTGGGCTGCATAATCTACCTCGTCGGAGAGGCAAAGTTCATGGTTGTGGCCTATCGCCGCAGTCTGCCTTGGTTTTTTGGATATCTGTTTATTCCGCTCGTGGGACTGCTTTTCTTCCTCCTCAACATTAGAAAGACATGGCAATCGGTTGTGCTGCAGATCGTCGGATTGGTGATCGTGGTTGCCGGGTGCTGTCTCGGCGGAACTGACCTTTTACAATGACGCAGTGCAAAAGGAGTTCTTCGGCAGGGACGCCACGCGGCGGCATCCACTGAAATGCACCATATACATGGAACCATCCTTCCAAGCCACGCCGCACACATTGAACGATCAAAACCCACTCGACAATGCGAAAAAGCGATTGGCGGTTAATCAAACAGACAAAAAATGTCAAGGCTTGCACAAAAGAGGGTAAGCCGGGGGCGGTAAGATGGATTAAGTTCTTAAAGATGGCTGAGATATGAGCAGGCATTCTCCAACTTCCGGCGCCGGACGACGCCAATTTCTGCGCGACGGGTTGCGCTACACCGTTCTGGGCGCGCTGGCCGCCGTGAGCGGCAAGTTGATCGCGCGCCAGGCCGCCCGCCCCGCCGGCCAGGTCTGCCTCAGCGCCGGAATTTGCCGGGGCTGCGAGGCCTTTGACGATTGCGGACTGCCCCAGGCTTTGTCCGCCAAGGATGCGCTCGGCCATTCCTCTTCGAGGTTGCCATGAAACCGGAATTTGAACTTTTCGACCGGCGGAAGTTTTTTGGCGTGGTGACAAAAGCCGCCGCGCTTTTCAGCCTTGCCGGCGGAACGAAAGCCGGTGCGCAAGACAAAGGCACGGCCAACCCTTTTGCCTACGATATTTCCCGCTTTCAGAAAACCGATCCCAAACTCATCGCTTACGAGGAAGTGGCGCGCTGGCCCGTTCCTCACAAGGACGCCCGGCGGTTGGCCATCGGGCCGGATAACCAACTTTACGTGTGCGCGGGCAACTATATCAATTCCCTCAGCCGCGCCGGCCAGCGCGGGTTGGAATTGGCCCTGACGGGGCCGGCCTGTTGTGTTGCCGTGGCCCGGGATGGAACCATTTTCGCCGGCCAGCGCGATCATATCGAGGTCTTCAACCCCAAGGGCGCGCGGTTGGCCCGATGGGCCGCGCCAGACCCCAAGACCTGGCTGACTGGCCTGGCGGCCGATGACAAGGACGTCTTCGCGGCCGATGCCGGGAAATTGGTGGTGCTGCGCTACGACCGCGCCGGAAAAATCACCGGCCGCATCGGCACCAAAGATGCGGAGCGGAATGTGCCGGGATTCATCGTGCCCAGCCCGTTTCTGGATGTCATTATATGCCGGGACGGCTTGTTGCGTGTCAACAATCCAGGCCGACACCGGATTGAAGCCTACACTTTGGACGGGGATTTTGAGGGGGCCTGGGGCAAACCCTCCGCCGCCATCGAGGGCTTCTGCGGTTGCTGCAATCCCATTGCCGTGACGGCCCTGGCCGACGGGCGGATGGTCACGTGCGAGAAAGGCATTCCGCGCGTGAAAATTTACAGTGTGACGGGCGAGTTTGAGTCGGTTGTGGCCGGGGCGGAATCGTTCCCGGAAAACGCCCATGCCTGCAACGACCTTAATGATTGCGTCCACGGCGGGATTGACGCCGCGGTGGATTCGGACGGGCGCATCTACATCCTGGACATCGTCGCCAGTGACGTGCGGGTGATGAAAAGGAAGGGATGATGGAGCCGAAACCCGCAAACCCGTTGACGCGGCGCCAATTGTTCCGCGGCGCCGCGCGCATGATGACCATGACCGGCCTGGGCGTGGCGGTGGGCGCGCTGGCCACCCGCGGCGCCAAGGGAGCGTCGGTGTGGCAAATTGACCCCGCCCGCTGCCTGCATTGCGGCAACTGCGCCACCCATTGCGTGTTGGAGCAATCGGCCGTCAAATGCGTCCACGCCTACGCGGTGTGCGGCTACTGCCAGCTATGCACCGGGTTTTTCGCGCCGGAGCCAAACGAACTGACCACGGCGGCGGAGAACCAGCTTTGCCCGACCGCCGCCATCAAACGCACCTACGTCGAAGACCCCTATTATCAATACAGCATTGACGAGCAATTGTGCATCGGCTGCGCCAAATGTGTCGAGGGCTGCAACCGCTTCGGCAACGGCTCGCTTTTTCTGCAAATCCGCCATGACCGTTGCCTCAACTGCAACGAATGCGCCATCGCCCGCGCCTGTCCGGGCGACGCCTTTCGCCGCGTGCCGGTGGAACATCCGTACCTGCTCAAAACCACCAGCCGCTAAATTTATGGCTCGCCATTTGAAATTCGTCGTGGCGCTTGGAGTCATGTTGCTGCTGGGGCTGATGGTTTCCGCCGAGCAGCGTTTCCCGCCGCCGGATTTTGAAAACGGATACGTTCTCCCCTCCGCCTCCACTCCCCCCGCGCGACAGTTTTGGCTGCAATACGCCGATGCCGGCGTGCTTTTGGCCTGCCTGGCCGTGGCGGTTTTTTTGCTTTACAAGAAACGCTCGCGCCGGGGGCTGTTCTGGCTCTCGCTCTTTTCCCTGGCGTATTTCGGCTTTTACCGCAAAGGCTGCGTCTGCGTGATCGGCTCGCCCCAAAACGTCGTTTATGGCCTGTTCAACCCGCAGTACGCCGTGCCGGCCACGGTGCTGATTTTCTGCTTCGCGCCCATCGTGGTGGCGTTGTTTGCCGGGCGGGCCTTTTGCGCCGGAGTGTGCCCGCAAGGGGCGTTGCAGGATTTTATGCTCATCAAGCCCGTCTCCGTCCCGCTCTGGCTGGAACAGGCGCTGGGCGTGATTCCCTTTGTTTTTTTGGGCGCGGGACTCATCTGCGCCGGCACGGGGACCGGTTTTCTGATTTGCCGTTATGATCCTTTCGTGCCGTTCTTCCGGTTGTCGGGCGGCCTGTTTATCCTGGCGGCGGGAGCGGTCTTTTTGCTGGCCGGGATGTTTGTGGGCCGGCCCTATTGCCGGTTTCTTTGTCCTTACGGCGGGTTGCTCAGACTGGCCTCGCTGGCTTCCAAATGGCGCGTGCGCGTCACGCCCGCCGTTTGCACGCAATGCCGTCTCTGCGAAAAGTCGTGTCCCTTTGGCGCGATGCGCGAACCGGCGCCCGCCCAAACCAATCCAACGGGGCTGGCGGCGGAGCGAAAGCGCCTGGGCTGGTTGCTGGTTCTTTTGCCGGCGCTGGTTCTGGCCGGCGCCTGGGCGGGCGCCAAACTCAGCCCGGCCGCCGCGCAACTGGATCCCAATGTCGCCCTGGCCGAACGCTACCTGCGCCAGCAAAGTCATCCGGCGCAATACGGCCTGATGACCCCGGAGGCGCTTTCCCTCCAGCGCGCTTCCGAGAATCCAGCGCCCATCCTGCAATCGGCGGCGGAGGCGCGGCGGCGTTACGACACGGCCTGCCGGCTCTTCGGCGGCTGGATCGGGCTGATCCTCGGTGTCAAGCTGATAGCGCTCTCGCTGCGCTCAAGCCGGACGGATTACGAGCCGGACCGCGGCGCGTGTTTTGCCTGCGCCCGGTGCTTCTCCGCCTGCCCCGACGAACGCGTCCGCCTCGGCCAGATATTATGAACGCTTCCCCGGTTTATCGCGCGCTTGTGTTGACCGCGTGGGTTGCGGGCGTGTTCTGCGCGTTGCTGTGCGGCGTCCTGGCTTACGAGCATTTCGCGGCTGCCACCAATGATCCCTGGAAATCCCCCCAACTGCTCGCCCTCAAGGACAAGCTGGCCGCCGAGCCGAAAAACGAGGCGGCGCAAAAGGAAATTCGCCAGCTCGACTTGCAATTTCGACGGCAATTCCGCCGGCGGCTCGCGTTGGACAAAACAGGCGCCTGGCTGCTGGCGGCCGGCGTGGTCGTGCTGGCGCTGGCCGCCGGCCGGGCGGTCACGCTGAAAAAACCGCTGCCGCTGCCGCAACCAAAAACCGGCGGCGGCGAACAGTCCGTGAGACTTGCCTCGCGCGCGCGCTGGTCCCTGGCGGGCGTGGGTCTGGTTATCGCGGGATCGCTGCTGGTGGTCCGGCTTGGCAACACGTCCTATTTGCCCGCCAGCCAGGCCGGCTGGCAAAAACTCCTTGCCCCATCCGCCGCGCAGGAAGCCCCGGTGGAAGACGTGCCGGCCCTGGCTGAGTTTCAGGCCAATTGGCCGCGCTTTCGCGGATGGGACGGCAGCGGGGTGTCCCTCTCCGGCTCCAACGCCGTGGCGGGCGTCTTGTGGCAATCCGCCATCCCGGCGCCGGGGCACAGCTCGCCCGTGGTTTGGGGAGATCGTGTTTTTATTTCCGGCGGCACCGTGGCGCGGCGCGAAGTTTTCTGTTACAACGCCGCCACTGGCGCGCTGCTCTGGCAGCGCCCGCTGGAAAACGTCCCCGGCAGCCCACCCAAGGTCGCGGAGGTGCCGGAAGACACCGGCTACGCGGCTTCGACGATGGCGACGGATGGCCGGCACGTGTATGCCATCTTCGCCAATGGCGACCTGGGCGCGTTCAATTTCGACGGCACGGTGGCCTGGACCAAATATCTTGGACCGTGGAAAAATCCCTACGGTTACGCCACCTCGCTGGCCGTGTGGGGAAGCAACCTGCTCATCCAACTGGATCAGGGCGACGCGCGCCCGGCGGGATCGAAACTGCTTTCGTTGCAGGGCGCCAGCGGACGGGTTTTGTGGGAGCGCGACCGGCCCGTGCCGGCGTCGTGGGCCACGCCGATCGTTATCGAGGCGGCGGGCAAAACGCAGATCATCACCCTGGCTAATCCGTGGGTCATTTCCTACGCGCTGGCCGGCGGCAACGAACTTTGGCGCGCGCAACTGCTGGAAAACGAAGTCGTGCCTTCGCCCGTGCTGGCCGGCGGATATGTCCTGCTGCTCAGTCCCAGCACCAGTTTGATGGCGTTGCGGCCCGATGGCGCGGGCGATGTCACCAAGACATGCGTCGTCTGGACGAACGAGGAGAACGTCCCCGACATCTCCAGCCCGGTCAGCAACGGCGAACTGGCTTTCACCGTCACCAGCGGAGGAATGGTGACGTGTGTGGGGGTCGGCGACGGCAAGAAGGTTTGGGAAAAACAGTTGGATATGGAAGTGCAGGCCTCGCCGGGCCTCATGGGCGGACGGCTCTTCGTGCTGGGCGAACATGGGCCGCTAGCGATGCTGCAAGCCGGCCGCAAGCCTGACGACTTGGGGCGCATTGCGCTGGCGGACAGATTTGTCGCCAGCCCCGCTTTTGCCGGCGGGCATGTTTTCCTGCGCGGCATGACCAATCTTTATTGCCTTGGCCCCGCCGCCGCCAAATCGGCCAAACAACCCTGAGCCATGTCAAACGCGGACCTGAAATATGTCGAGAACACGGTGCAACGCCTCGGGCGCAAACCCGAGGCGCTGATTCCGATTTTGCAGGCGCTGCAGGAATATCATGGCTACCTGCCCCGGGAATCGTTGGCGCGCCTGGGCGAACTGACCGACATCCGGCCTTCCGCCATTTCCGGCGTGTCAACATTCTACGATATGTTCCGCCTCAAGCCGGCGGGCAAACACATCTTCCGAATTTGCATCGGCACGGCTTGCCACGTGGCGGGCGCGGAACGGGTTGAGGAAGCATTGCGGCGGCAACTGGGCATTCCTCCCGGGGCCGACACTGATCCGTCGCAACAGTTCACCATCGAGCACATCGCCTGCCTCGGTTGCTGCACGCTGGCGCCCGTGGTCAAAATGGGCGACACCACGGTGGGATACGCCTCGGCGGAGAAATGTTCGGAGCAAGTCCGCGATTATCTCGCCCGCCAGACGACCGCGGCGGGCGCGAAGTCCACCGAGGAATTGGACCACGCGCCGGCCAACGGCGCCGCGCAAATCAGGGTCGGTCTTGGTTCCTGCTGCATGGCCAAGGGCAGCGATTTGTTATTTCACGCCTTGCGCGAGGACGCGGGCCAATGCGACGGCCATGTCAACATCAAGCGGGTGGGTTGCATGGGCATGTGCCATCGCACCCCGATGGTGGAAGTCGCGCTGCCGGGCCAGGAGACGGCGTACTATTCCGGCTTGACGGAGGCCCAGGCCGGCGCGTTGATGGAACGGTATTTCCACCCGCGCGGCTGGCTGCGCCGGGCCGGCCATCTCTGGACCCGCCTGTTGGACGGCCTGCTGCTGGAGGAGGCCGCGCCGGAACAGCAAGTGGGGCGCTTCTCCATGAGCAAACGCGATCCCGACGTCCGCGCCTTCCTCGAAAACCAGGTGCATATCGCCACCGAACATTTCGGCAAGCTTGATCCGCTGGACCTGGATGAATATCTCGCCCATGACGGCTTCGCCGCCCTCCGGCAATGCCTGGCCGCGCCGCCGGAAGAACTCATCGCCGTCATCGAGAAGTCCGGCCTGCGCGGACGCGGCGGGGCGGGATTCCCCAGCGGCCAAAAATGGCGCGCCGTGCGCCAGCAGCCGGGCGAGGTCAAATATGTGATCTGCAACGGCGACGAGGGCGATCCGGGCGCGTTCATGGACCGCATGATTCTGGAATCGTTTCCGTATCGCGTCATCGAGGGCCTGGCGCTGGCCGCCCTGGCCGTCGGAGCGGGCGAGGGCATTTTTTACGTTCGCCACGAGTATCCGCTGGCCGTGCGGCGCGTGCGCGCGGCCATCGCGGAATTGGAAAAACGCGGCTGGCTGGGCGGGCGATTGATGGGCGCCGGCGCGCCGTTGCGCCTGAGCGTGGTGGAGGGCGCGGGCGCTTTTGTGTGCGGCGAAGAAACGGCCCTGATCGCCTCCGTCGAAGGCCGGCGCGGGATGCCGCGGCTGCGCCCGCCATTTCCCGCCGAGTCGGGCCTGTGGGGCAAACCGACCCTGATCAATAACGTGGAAACGCTGGCGTTGGTTCCGTGGATTTTCCGGCACGGGGCGGAGAAATTCGCCGCCTACGGCACGGCCAAAAGCAAAGGCACCAAGGTGTTCGCCCTGGCCGGCAGAATCCGCCGCGGCGGGTTGATTGAAGTGCCCATGGGCACGACGTTGCGCGAGATCGTCGAAAACATCGGCGGCGGGGCGGCGGAGGGACGGCGGATCAAGGCGGTGCAAATCGGCGGGCCGTCCGGCGGTTGCGTGCCCGCCAGCCTGATGGATACGCCGGTGGATTATGAATCGTTGCGCGAGGCCGGCGCCATCATGGGGTCCGGCGGGATGGTGGTGCTGGACGACTCGGCCTGCATGGTGGACATCGCCCGCTATTTTCTCCAATTCACCCAGAACCAATCCTGCGGCAAATGCACCTTCTGCCGGATCGGAACCAGGAGGATGCTGGATATTCTTGACAAACTCTGCGCGGGCAAGGCCCAGCGCGCGCATCTGGAGGAATTGGAACGGCTGGCGCGGCAGGTCGGCGCCGGCAGCCTGTGCGGCCTGGGCAAAACGGCCCCCAATCCGGTCCTCTCGACCTTGCGCTATTTCCGCGACGAATACGAGGCCCACCTGCAAGGCCGCTGCCCGGCGGGCCGCTGCGCCGCCCTTGTCAAGTATCAGGTCACCGCCGATTGCACCGGCTGCACCCTGTGCGCCCAGCATTGCCCCGTCCACGCCATCCCGCTGACGCCCTACGTCAAACATGAAATCAACCTGGAGCTTTGCACCCGCTGCGACACCTGCCGCAAAGTCTGCCCCCGCCACGCCATCGAGGTTTCATGAACGCTTTTACCATTACCATTGACCAAAGAACCGTCGAGGTGGCGCCGGGCCGCACGGTGTTGCAGGCCGCGCGGCAAATCGGCCTGGAAATTCCAACCCTGTGCCACCTCGAAAAGTGCGGGCCTCTGAACTCCTGCCAGGTGTGCCTGGTCAAAATCGCGGCCAACGGCCACAGCCGGCTGGCGCCCGCCTGCGCCACCCAGGTTGCGCCGGGCATGGTCATTGAAAGCGAAACGGAGGAAGTCCACGAGGCGCGCCGCACCGCGCTGGAATTGATCTTCAGCGACCACTTGGGAGATTGCCTCTCGCCGTGCCATCGCCTTTGCCCGCTGCAGTTGAACATTCCCGTCATGATCCGCCAAATCCAGTCGGGCCGCCTGGACGAGGCGATCACCACCGTGCGCCAATCGCTGCCGTTGCCGGGAGTGCTGGGCCGCCTTTGCCACCATCCCTGCGAACAAGGCTGCCGCCGCGGCGTGTTCGACGAGCCAGCGGCCATTCGCGAAATGGAACGATTTTTGATGGACCACGATCTGGCGCGGGACTTCAGCCAGTCCAAAGCCACCCTGCCCCATCATGCCGCCGGCAAATGGTCCGTCGTGGTCGTTGGCGCCGGCCCAACCGGCCTGGCGGCCGCCCACGACCTCGCCCGCGGCGGCCACGCCGTCACCGTCATTGACCGCCACGCCAAACCGGGCGGGAGATTGCGGGACGTGCCGGAAGCGGACTTGCCCCCCGCCGTCCTGGAGGCGGAAGTCGCGTTGCTGGCGAAGATGGGGATTCAATTTAAGACCGGCGTCGAATTGGGGAATCAAGTGACTTTGGAAGGCTTGCGGCTCGGCTTCGACGCCATTCTGCTGGCTGTGGGGGAATTAGGCGAAGGCGACGGCGCGAAACTGAATCTGCCGCTGGCCGGAGCCGCGCTCAAGGCCGATCCGTCCACCTGTCTTCTCAGCCCGCCCAACATTTTCGCCGCCGGCGCCTGCGTCAAGCCAGTCAAACAAGTCGTGCGGGCCATGTCCGAGGGCCGGGCCGCCGCCGAGTGCATCCACCGTTATTTGCGCGGCCAGCCGCCGCGCCGACCCGAAAAGCCGTTTTCCAGCATCATGGGCCGGTTGGAGCCGGGTGAACTGCGGGATTTTCTGCGCACGGCCAGCCAGGAACACAGCGCGGCCCCGTGCGCCCGTTGCTCCGGGATCAACCGCGACGAGGCGGGGCGGGAGGCCGCGCGCTGCCTGCACTGCGACTGCCGGTCCTCGGGCAACTGCCTGCTCCAGCACTACGCGCAAGTCTATAACGCCGACGCCAATCGGTTCCGCTCCGAGCGCCGTCCTTTCCAGCAGGAACTCCAGCCCGGCGGCGTCATTTTCGAGCCGGGCAAATGTATTGACTGCGGGATATGCGTCAGGCTGGCCGAAATGGCGGCCGAGCCTCTTGGCCTGACCTTTATCGGACGCGGTTTCGACGTGCGAGTCGCCGCCCCCTTCGGCCACCCCATCGAAGACGGCATGAAGTCCGTGGCCGCGGAATGCGTGCGCCATTGTCCAACCGGCGCGCTGGTGATGGCCGGGGATAACACGCGAACACTGGAGCGTCCAACCGTTAAGGCTGGATGAGATGCTGTCAGAATCCGATTCACACTTTGCAGAATACTGCGTTCTGCCCTTGGTTCCGGCGGAGAAAATCACGGCCAATTGTCGCCATGATGATATCCGGTCAGGTCCGCTGCGCGAAATGCCGCCATGAAATCCTTGACGAATTCGTGCTGCGGCTTCTGCTCCAATGTCACGCGCAGCAACTTGAATTTCGCCGGCGGTTTGCCCTGGCCAACATTGTGGAGGAAGCCAAAATCACGCGTGAAACACAGGTCGAAGTTCCGAATCGCGAATTGGAATAAAAATGCATTGGTAAAAATGCATTGGGGTCACATCTAAAAATGCATTGGGGTCACATCTAAACATTCTACATTTGCATGAAGAAAGAGATTTAAAATGTAGAATGTTTAGATGTGACCCCAATGGCTCGCTCCCCTTTGAGAATCCCCTCACCCAGAAGGTCGGGCAGGGCCGTGCCTGCCAGCCAGGCCGCCAGCGCATGCTCGCTCAACGGTTCCACCAAACGGTTGATCACCGCCGCCGCCGCCAGCGCTTGCT
>Ga0224555_1002986_pt1 | contig 18390 bp, 15 predicted proteins | sample 714S23034metaG_FD_180687 | JGI IMG/M metagenome (GOLD analysis project Ga0224555, IMG submission 180687) | Peat soil microbial communities from Stordalen Mire, Sweden - 717 S2 30-34 | ecosystem: Environmental > Terrestrial > Soil > Wetlands > Peat | place: Sweden: Norrbotten County, Stordalen...
CCCACATTCCCACCGGCACGACTATGGGTTTATACTCGTTCAGGCGATCAACTACACCCCACTAAACTGTCACCCATGTTGTCGGGCTAAAGTGTTACCCATGTCCCCGGCCGCACCACAAAGCCTCCTGAAAGGGAGAAGCCGTGCGTACCCCTGCGTTCGGATTCGTGCGAATTCACTGGGAGTGGAGAGTTTCGCCATTTCTGTGTCGCACACCCCACTGCCGTCCGCCAGGAGGGATAAGAGCCGCCTAGAATAAAGATGGATCGCCAATATGACTCTGGCCGAACAACTTGCTTTGCAGACGCGCGAAGGCGATTTGTACGAATCGCTGGGGGGGAGTCGAATTCGCTGCTACGCCTGCGGCCACTGCTGCCCGATCTCTTCCGGGTTTGCCGGCGTCTGCAAAGTCAGGTTCAATCGCGGCGGCAAGTTGATGGTTCCCTATGGCTACGTCAACGCCCTGCACTGCGATCCGATCGAAAAGAAGCCCTTCTACCATGCCCTCCCCGGGACGCGCGCGCTCAGTTTCGGCTTGCTCGGCTGCGACTTGCATTGCGGCTACTGCCAGAACTGGGTGAGTTCACAGGCGCTGCGCGATGTCCGCTCCTCGCTCGATTTTCGCGAGATATCGCCGGCCGAAATTGTCGGGCTGGCGCTGCGGCAGAACGCGTCATCGATCATCAGCACCTACAATGAGCCGCTGATCACCAGCGAATGGGCGGTGGCCGTGTTCCGCGAAGCCCGCCGTGCCGGCCTCACTACCGGATATGTCTCGAACGGGAACGCCACTCCGCAGGTGCTGGAGTATCTGCGCCCCTGGGTGGATCTCTACAAAGTGGATCTCAAGAGCTTCGACGACCGCCGGTATCACGAGTTAGGCGGTCGCCTCGCGCCGATCCTCGATTCCATCGCGCGCATCCACAGCATGGGGTTCTGGCTGGAGGTCGTCACGCTGGTCGTACCGGGGTTCAACGATTCGGATGCGGAACTAGGAGCGCTGGCGGGTTTCCTAGCCGGCATATCTCCGGACATTCCCTGGCACGTCACCGCATTCTACCCGACCTATAAGATGACCGGGCCGGGCGCCACCACCGCTCGCATGCTGGAGCGTGCCGCATCGATCGGGCGCGCCGCCGGACTGCGCTACGTTTATGCGGGGAACCTCCCGGGCAGCGTCGGCGAACTCGAAAACACGAACTGCCCGAATTGTCGAACTTTGCTGGTGGAGCGGTCCGGCTTCGAAGTCTTCCAAAATAGATTGACGGCAGACGGCGCCTGCCCGGATTGCCAATCGGCGATTCCGGGCTTTTGGCGTCCCGGCCCGCGGCGAGCGCGCGAGAACTTCGCGACGATCCAAGAACAATGTGATTGACCGCATGGCTTCCTTACACGCAACACCATTTTCCGGCTCGTGGTATCCAGGGCGGCGCGCTGAGCTGGAGGCGCTCCTGGAGCGGCTCTTCGATGGTTCGCTGAAGAGGACCGGCCCCAGCCTGCTTTCGCGCCCGCTGGCATTCGTCGTTCCGCATGCGGGCCTGGATTACTCGGGCACGGTTGCCGCGTCGGCTTACCGCCATTTGCAAGCTGCGAAACCCGAACGAGTATTCATCCTCGGATTCACCCATAGCGGCGGCCGGCCGGGGGTCTCGATTCCCGATATCGATGCGTTCGAGACTCCGCTCGGTGAAGTCAAGATCGATCGGGCGGCCGCGCGGGAGATGGCGTCCGGCGGGCAATTCGCGATGGTCGCCGAAAGCCAGGTGTGCGATCACTCGGTTGAGATCCAGCTCCCGCTGTTGCAAAAGGCCGTGCGCGGCGTGCCGGTGGTTCCGCTGTATGTGGGTCATCTGGATAACACCGAGCGACACGCGGCTGCGCAAGCCCTGGCGCAACAGATCAGGCCAGGTGACGTCTTATTGGCCAGCTCCGACCTGACTCACTATGGCAAGAGTTTCAATTATGAGCCATTTCCCGCCGGTCCGGACGTGGATCGGCGTCTGTTCGAGCTCGATTCGCGGGTCATCGATGCGGCCGGCAGTCTTGCCCCCACCCTGTTCCTCGACACGTTGCACGAACTCCACTCCACGGTTTGTGGGTACCAACCGGTCGCCCTGCTGCTCGAAACCCTCGGCCTCTTGCCGGGCGAAGAGGTGTTTCAGCAGACGCTGGACTACCAGACCTCGGCCGAGATCACCGGCGATTTCGAGCACGTTGTCAGCTACGGATCTCTCGGCTACTTTCGCGCCGATTCCTTCCGCCTGGATGAGCAAGCCCAGCGAGCGCTGCTCAAGAGCGCGCGGGAGACCCTCCAGCATCTGTCTGCGACTGGCGAGCGCCAGGCAATTCCGCCGCCGGCGGCCAGCCCGATGCTGATGCGGCGTGCGCCCGCCTTCGTAAGTCTGCATTGCGGCCGGGAGTTATTTGGCTGCATTGGCCGGGTGACTGCGGAAACGCCGCTGGCGGAAGCGGTACCCAACCTGACACTGGACGCGGCGCTTGACGACCCACGTTTCGCCCCGCGTGCCCGCGTGCCGGACGGGATAGCGATCGAGATCTCAGTGTTAACACCGATGAAGCGAATTCAGGACTGGAGAGCGTTTCAGCTTGGACGGCACGGTGCGTATCTCGAGTCCGGCAGCCGCAGCGGATTGCTGCTGCCGCAGGTCGCCAGTCACGGCGACTATACCCAGACCAGCTTCCTGGAAACTCTATCTCGAAAAGCCGGCCTTCGCCCCAGCGCGTACCAGGATTCGCAATCACGCTTGTCCGTATTCCAGGCGCAAGTGTTCGGAGATGGTTGTTGAGGCTCTGTCGAGTGGGCAGTGGGCAGTCTTCGGGTAGCGCGTCAACCGACCGGAGGAGCGCGCTCGGTTCAGATCAACACTATCTGCGAGGTTCCGACTGACGAAGGCGCGGCTAAGCCGTCTTCGCCGGAGCGGTTTCACCACAGATTCTTTAGCGAGTCCGCTCCCCGTCGCCGCGTAAGCCCAAGTTCATCACGGCTAGGCTTCGGCGTGCAGCGTTAAACAAGCAGGCCTGGGTTGCGATACCATACGGAATCGAACCTGCCATGGCGGCCACTTCGGGCAAACGGGATTCCGAGCGAGCAGACTACGCCTCCGCACGGAAGCCTCAAGAAGAGGCACTGGAGAGCCACCGTCATCTCCTGGGCGAGGAGCATCCGGATACGCTGACCGCGATGGCTGGCCTCGCCGCGACGCTGTTCAAACAGGGCGATCCGGCGGGCGCGCGGAAGCTCGAAGAGCAGGTGCTGTCGACCCGTCGCCGTGTGTTGGGCGAGGAGCATCCGGATACGCTGATGGCAATGAGCAATGTCGCCGTGACGCTCCGAGCGCATGGCGATCTGGCGGGCGCGCGGAAGCTCAACGAGCAGGTGCTGTCGACCCGCCGCCGTCTGCTGGGCGAGGAGCATCCGGATACGCTGACCGCGATGGCTGGCCTCGCCGCGACGCTGTACAAGCAGGGCGATCTGGCGGGCGCACGGGAGCTTCAGGAGCGGGCGCTGGCGGAATGCCGTCGTGTGCTGGGCCCGGAACATCCGAACACGCTGGCCGTGACAAACAATTTAGCCGCGACGCTGTACGAACTGGGCGATCTGGCGGGCGCGCGGAAGCTCGAAGAGCAGCTGCTGTCGACCCGCCGCCGTCTGTTGGGCGAGGGGCATCCGGATACGCTGACCGCGATGGCCAGCCTCTCCGCGATGCTGTGCGAGCAGGGCGATCTGGCGGGCGCGCGCGAAGTTCAGGAGCAGGTGCTGGAGGCGCGCCGCCGCCTATTGGGCGAGGAGCATCCGAGCACGCTGAGGGCAGTGAACGATCTCGCCGCCACGCTGTACGCGCAGGGCGATCTGGTGCGAGCGCGGAAGCTTCAGGAGCAAGTGCTGGAGGAAAGACGCCGTCTGTTGGGCGGGGAGCACCCGGACACGCTCAGCACGATGAACCTTCTTGCTCTGACGCTCTACCGACAGGGCGATCTAGTGGGCGCGTGGAAGCTTCAGGAGCAGGTGCTGGAGGCGCGCCGCCGTCTGTTGGGCAAGAAGCATCCAAGCACGCTGAGGGCGATGAGCGAGTTGGCTCGGATGAAACCGAGAACCTTGAAGCACTGGCTGCAGTTCCTGTTTCGCAAATAGCGATACTCCGCTGGCTCAGCTCGACGCAGCGCTAACCTGCGCGCCAGCGAGACCGGGCCTTACACTCCCGAATTAATCCCCGCGATCGCTTCGGCAATCTCGCGGCCCGGATATTCGTAATCCACCAGCTTGCCGGAAATGAAATTCTCGTACGCGCTGAGGTCGAAATGGCCGTGGCCGCTGAGGCCGAAGAGGATGACTTTGCCCTTACCCTCTTCCTTGGCGGCCAGCGCTTCGTCGATCGCGCCGCGAATGGCGTGCGCACTCTCGGGCGCGGGCAGGATGCCCTCGGTGCGCGCAAACTGGATGGCCGCCTCGAACACAGGGAGCTGCGTGTAGGCCTTGGCCTCGATGTGCCCCAGCTTTACCAGATGACTGATCAGCGGCGAAGCTCCGTGGTAGCGCAATCCGCCGGCGTGGATCCCCGGCGGCATAAAATCGTGGCCCAGCGTGAACATCTTGACCAGCGGCGTGAGCTTGGCCGTGTCGCCGTAGTCGTACGTGAACTTGCCCTTCGTCAGGGTGGGACAGGCGGAAGGCTCGATGGCGACGATGCGCGGGCCCTTGCCGGTGAAGCGGTCGAGCACATAGGGCAGCGCCAGGCCGCCGAAATTGCTGCCGCCGCCAAAGCAGGCGATCACCACGTCCGCTTCCTCGCCCGCCATCTGCATTTGCAGCTTGGCTTCCTGACCAATCACGGTTTGGTGCATCAGCACGTGATTGAGCACGCTGCCCAATGAGTAGTTGGTGTCCGCGTGGGTCGCGGCGTCTTCCACCGCTTCACTGATGGCGATGCCCAGGCTGCCGGGCGAATCCGGATGCGCGGCCAGTACCCCGCGGCCGGCATTGGTTTGTTCGCTCGGGCTGGCAAACACCTCCGCGCCCCACACGTGCATCATCATGCGGCGGTATGGTTTTTGATCGTAGCTCACGCGCACCATGTAGACCGTGCATTCCATGCCGAACATCTGGCAGGCCAGCGCTAGCGCGCTGCCCCACTGCCCCGCCCCGGTTTCCGTGGCCAGGCGGCGGATGCCGGCGCGCTTGTTGTAATAAGCCTGCGCCACCGCCGTGTTGGGCTTATGACTGCCGGCCGGGCTGGTGCCCTCGTACTTGTAATAGATGTGCGCCGGCGTATCGAGCGCCTTCTCCAGGCGCCGCGCGCGATAGAGAGGCGTGGCGCGCCACAGGCGATAGATGTCCATCACCTCGCCCGGAATATCGATCTCCGGCTTCGGGGAGAACTCCTGCTCGATCAGTTCCATCGGAAAGATCGGCGCCAGATCTTGCGGCGTCAGCGGCTGATGAGTGCCCGGATGCAGAGGCGGGGCGAGCGGCTCCGGGAGCGATGGCAGCACGTTCACCCAGACCGCGGGGATCTGGCTGTCGGTAAGAAGGAATTTGGAGGCTTCAGACATGGAAGGCTTATTGTAATACGAGTGTGGGGCGGACGCCCCACCGTAGTCATAGCGCCGGCGGTCTTTGCCGCCGGCAGGTTGACAGGCGAAAGCGCCTGTCCCACTTTGCTGCGGGCGAGTGGGGCAGGCGCTTCCGCCTGCCAACCGATTCTTCACAACTCCGCAAGACGCTGGGAAAGCGACGAACGCCGAAAAGCCCGGAACGGGGCGGAAGATCCGCGGCGCCCCGCCCCACCGCTCGATTTGGTTACCATGTGACTTCATGTTCGATTGGAAGCAAGATCCGCACCGCCGGCTCAACCCGTTAACGGGCGAATGGGTGCTCGTATCGCCGCATCGCACCCAGCGGCCCTGGCAGGGGCAGGTAGAAGAGACCGACCACACGGCGCAACCCGAATACGACCCGAGTTGTTATCTTTGCCCTGGCAATGAGCGCGCTGGCGGCGCGCGCAATCCGCGTTACACATCCACCTTCGTTTTCGATAACGACTTCGCCGCCCTCCGCCCCGATACGCCGCCGGACCGCTTCGATGAGGAAGGGCTGCTGGTGGCGCAAGGCGAGCCGGGCATCTGCCGTGTGGTGTGCTTCTCGCCCAAACACGATCTCACCATCGCCCACATGGAACCCGGCGATCTACGCCACGTCGTCGACACCTGGGCCGGGCAATACCGCGAGCTGGGCGCGCGCGAATCCATCCGCTACGTGCAGATCTTCGAGAATCGCGGCGCCATGATGGGCTGCAGCAACGCGCATCCTCATTGCCAGATCTGGTGCAATTCACACTTGCCGAACGAGGTCGCCAAGGAACAGGCCGCGCAACTGGCATGGCGCGAGGCGCGCGCGCGGTGCCTCATCTGCGACTATGCGGCGCTCGAAGCCGGGCGCCGGGAACGGCTGGTGGACGAAAACGCAAGCTGGATGGCGGTGGTGCCGTTTTGGGCGGTGTGGCCGTTCGAGACGATGGTGATGCCCCGGCGTCACATCGGCGCCATCGATGGCTTGGATGACGCCGAGCGCAACGGCCTGGCCGACATCCTGAAACGCCTGACCGCGCGCTACGACCGCCTCTTTGCGGTTCCCTTCCCCTACAGCATGGGCTTTCACCAGAGTCCGACCGATGGCGAGACGCACCCGGAGTGGCATATGCACCTGCATTTCCATCCTCCGTTGCTGCGCTCGGCCACCGTGCGCAAATTCCTGGTCGGATATGAATTGCTGGCTACCCCGCAGCGCGACCTCACGCCCGAAGCCGCCGCCGAGCGCCTGCGCGCAGTGTAGCTTCCGTGGCGCGGGCTGTCAGCCTGCTGAGCCGAGAGTCGTCTCGGCTTTTCTTTCTGACTGCCGGGAATACCAAGACACGTCGGCAGGAATGCCGACGCGGCACGCAGGAGTGCGTGCGCCACAGTTTCTACTGCACTGCCCCATGCATCGCTTGCTTGGCGAATTCGCCGGATGCGTTCAGCGTGTAGTTCCAGTCGCTAATCAGCGTCGGACCCCACTCCGGGTCGAAGCACCACACCATCCAACTGATGCCCTTGCTCTCCAGGTATTTGATGATCGACGGCCCGTACGGAACTTGCCCAGCGACTCCCGCAGCCGGCTCCGAGAATCCGCCGAATTCGGTGGCGACCACGGGGTAAGTGGCGGCGGCGAAACCGAAGTCCTCTTCCCATTTGGGCTCCCACGGGCGCTGCCGCTTGTTGGCATAAGGATGAACCACGTAGCCGATGCCCTCGGCGGCAATCGGGCTGAGGATCAGCGGAGTCAGATCGTACGCCCAATCGAATCCGGCCACCAGCGGTATCGCTTTCGCATTGTTCGCGCGGATGATGGCGATGATATTTTCGTTGATCTTCTTCCAGTCGTCCCAGGAGACCGGGCCGAGCTGGTTGCGAAACGTGGTCGGCTCGTTGAAAAGTTCAAAGAACGCCACCGTGTTGTGGCCGGCGAAATGGCGCGCCATGATGCGCCAGAATTCGTACGTCTCCTGGAGCGAAGTATCGTACATCGGGTCTTGAAAAACGCCAGTCGTGAGATTGCCGATGGAGTGCCAGTCGAGATCCACATACATCCCCAGGTCGGTCGACCATTCGACGGCCTGGTCCAGCAGCTTGAGATATTCAGCCGGCGTTCGCTCGCGCCAGGCGATAGGGTGGACGGGGATGCGCACCACGTGGGTTCCCATCTCAGCCACTTTGACGAAGTGCTCGCGGTTCCAGTGGCCCTGCATTTCGAGCTTGTCCGGATCGGAGATGGAAAGGCCGCGGAACAGCACCGTCGCGCCCTGCGGGTCGACGAACTTGTTGCCCTTGACGGAAATCAACGGTAGCTTCTTGGCGTTGGCGGTGTAAGGACGGACGCCGGCGCCGGTATCGTGCCACCAGGTGTGCGTGCGCGCCGCGGGAACGGTCTGCGCCTGTGCCGCAGCGGCAATGAGCGCGGCGCCGAGCGAAATCCGGATGGCGGTGTATTTGCTTGAGAATCGCATAGGGATCAGATTGCTATTCATAGCTCATTGCTTGATGAAGCGAAAGGGGGGGCGGGCTTAATTTGCCTGCCGCAAAACCAAAGCGGGCGCGCCAAGCTGATACGCTGGTCTTTTGGACGAGATGACTATGGATGCCGACGAACTGCGGGCGCTGCGCAGGAAGCAACACGATTTCACCGACCAGCTTCGCGAGATCGGCTGGTACCACAGCTTCGAGTTGCCCGATGGGACATTAATCAACGGCTACATGAGCCTGGAATGGGAGCGCGAGCGCTGGTCCCGCTTTCCCATCCCAGCCGATCTCACCGGCAAGCGCGTGCTCGATATCGGCGCCTGGGACGGTTGGTTCAGTTTCGAAGCCGAGCGCCGCGGCGCCGCTGTGACATCCGTCGATTGCCAGGAGCAGGCGAACTATCTGTACCTGCACCGCAAGCTCGGGTCCAAGGCCGACTACCGCAACCTCGACCTTTTCGAATTGCCCTGGGTTGACTTGGGCAAGTTCGACATTGTTTTTTGTTTAGGCGTGCTCTATCACTTGCGGCATCCGTTATGGGGCCTGGAGATCCTCTGCGGCCTCTCGACCGAGCTCGTCATCGTCGAAACCTTCGTCACCGATGGCGCCAACTGGCAAGATCACGTGAACGACATTCCGCGCATGGAGTTCTACGAGACCACCGAGCTCAACGGCAATTTCGACAACTGGAACGGCCCGACGGTCGGTTGCGTTCTGGCGATGTGCCGCGCGGCCGGATTCGCGCGGGTGGAACTGATCGCGGCCGATCCCGAGAACGCCGTGGTAGCGTGTTTTCGCAAGTGGCCGCCGGAACCCGCCGAACCGGCCCAGGAGCCGCCGGAACTGCTGGCGGCAATCAATCCAACAACTCAGGGCGTCAACTTCAATTCCAGGCGCGACCACGATATCGACTGCTGGTTCCGCACCAACTCGGCGATTCCATCGAAAGAGGAGTTGCTGCTCGATGTCGGAGAGTTCGGCGCTGCCGCGACACTGGTCGCTCCAGACAGCGGAATCTACTGGGCCAAATTCACCCTCCCTCCCGGCTTGAAAACGGGCTGGAACGATGTGCGGCTGCGCCTCCCCAACAGCCGTTTCAGCGCCGCGCAGCGCATCGCCATCGATATGCCGCGGTCGGCTGAGCGCATTGTGATCGCCGGCGTTCGCGATTCGCTTCACTCGGAAGCCGACTGCGTGAATGTCACCGAAAGCGGTTACCTTTCGTGCTGGGTGAAAGGCCTCCCGGAGAACGCCGACCGGGGTAACCTCCGGCTGTGGCTGGGCGACGCGCGCATGGCCATCACGTTCGCCGGCGAGCCCATCGAAGGGCGCCGGCAAATCAACGCCAAGGCGCCGCAGGATTGCCCGAAAGGCGAGCTGCCCTTGCGCGTGGAATGCGCCGGCGTGATGTCGGAACCGGTGGCCGTGAAAGTGACTTGAGGGCGGATCGGTCAATTCCGGCAAAATCGCCCAAATTATTACCGAAAACAAAGCACTTAACCTCTGTTTTTTGGGAGATTCGCCCAAAATGACCGCTGCTCATCGACCCTGTCCGTGGGACAGATCGTGCCCACGGGCTGGCGTTAAGTTATTGAAAAAACTCAAAACCGGTGCCAAAAAGTGGGCCAATCGTGCCCACGGGGCCTCGCTGAAGCAAAATGAAGTGGTTGGGCCAAACTGCCTGCTTCACAATCTCACTGTGCCACAAGAGGGTGGGCGGGAGGCGCATTCCGAGCGCTGGAATATTGTGTAAGATTATTGGATAAAATAGCTTAGCAAAATTTTGGGAAGTGGTGAATGAAGGCGCCGGCAATCCGGAGCCTCCAACCAAACGAACGGGCGATTTCTTCACTCGTGCGCCGGGCCGTTCGTGGCCTGGCTGAGGCAACCCTCCCGGCTGTAAGCTGGGATTGTGAGGGGATGCGAGTGATGCGTGGCTGGCGGCCCTGCTTGATTTTGTTGCTGGGGGTTTTGATCGTGCTGGCGGCGGGCGCGTGGGACGGCGTGGAAGGCCGCAACAACGCGGCTGTAAACGCGCCTGGTGGAGAGGCTACAATCAGAATCGACTATCCGCAGGATGGATCGATCTTCCCGCCCGATATCCCGCCGCCGGAGTTCCTCTGGCGGGACAGCGCGGAACGTTTCCTCTTTTGGCAGATCGAAATCTCATTCGCCGATCATGCGTGGACGGTTTATGGAGTTTCCCACGGCGAGCACCCCCGCATTGGCAAAATCGATCTGGATTGCGTCGCCAGCACCAACGCACCGCCCACGCTGACGCCCGAAATAGCGGCGGCGCATGCCTGGAGGCCGGACGCGGCGACGTGGCGGACCATCCAGCGGCATTCGGTCGCAAGTGCTGCGACGGTGACCGTCCTCGGCTTTCGTGGCAACGGCGGAGGCCAGCCGGTGTCGCGCGGCAGCATCACCATCCGCACCTCGAAGGATGCGGTGGGCGCGCCGATCTTCTATCGCGACGTGCCGCTGATGCCCTCGGAGCTGGAGAAAGGCGTGATCAAACCGCTGGCCGCGCAGGCCCTGCCGCTGGTCGCCTGGAGAGTTCGCAACGTCGGCGAATCGAGCAGCCGCGTGGTGATGGAGAACCTGCCGGTGTGCGCCAATTGCCATTCGTTTTCGGCGGACGGCAAGACGATGGGAATGGATTTGGACGGGCTACAGGGCAATCGCGGAATGTACTTTCTGGCGCAGGTGGCGCCCGAGATGGCGGTCCGCAAGACAGACGTGATTCAGTGGAGCTCGCCCGAGGGCAAGCTGAAGGGGAACATCCGGATCGGCTTCATGTCGCGGGTTTCGCCGGACGGGCAGTACGTGGCGACCACGGTCAACCCGGCGGCGATGTCGGCATCCACAGGAGCGCCTCCGAGCAACTATTATGTGGCCAATTTCAAGGACTACCGGTTCCTCCAGGTATTCTATCCGACGCGCGGGATTCTGAGCTGGTTCAGCCGCGCGACGGGAGTGCTGCGGCCGCTCCCCGGCGCCGACGATCCGCGATTCGTGCAGATGGGCGGCGTCTGGAGTCCCGACGGCCAGTATCTGGTATTCGCGCGTGCCGCGGCCACCGACCCCAATCCACCGGGTGTGCCGCTGGCTAAATTCGCCAACGATCCGAACGAGCTGCAAATCCAGTACGACCTGTACCGGATTCCGTTTCACAACGGCGCGGGAGGCGTGGCGGAACCGATTGCGGGCGCGTCGCAAAACGGCATGAGCAACACGTTTCCCAAGGTGTCGCCGGACGGGCGATGGATCGTGTTCGTCGAGTGCCGCAACGGGCAGCTCATGCGTCCCGACAGCCAGTTGTATATCGTTCCCGCGGCCGGCGGCGTGGCGCGGCGGATGCGGTGCAATACGGCGCGGATGAATTCGTGGCACAGCTTTTCGCCCAACGGGCGCTGGCTGGTGTTTTCGTCGAAGGCGCGGTCGCCCTACACGCAGATGTATCTCACCCACATCGACGCAGACGGCAACGACAGCCCGGCCATTCTGATCGAGAACACAACCGCGGCCAACCGAGCGGTGAACCTGCCGGAATTTGTGAACATTGCGCCAGATGGGTTGCGGCGGATCGGCGGCCCGGTGATCGACTATTACAAGCTGGTGGACGGCGCAACCTACCTGCAAAAGACGGGGTCGTACCAAGCGTCCGCCGCGAAGTGGAGGCAGGCGCTGGAATTGAACCCCGACGACGAATTCGCGGAGCGCAAGCTGGGAGCGCTGTTGTTGATGATGGGCCACCGGGAAGAATCCGCGGCGCATTTGCGGAAGGCGAACGAGATCGAGCTCCGCGCGGCGCTGGAGACGGATCCCGCGTCCGCGCGGGCGCACAACGATCTCGGCACCCTGCTGGCCGAGACAGGGCGCGTGCAGGAAGCCGTGGCGCAATTCGAGAGAGCGGCCACGCTGAAACCGGATTACGCCGTTGCGCGGACGGGCTTGGGTAGCGCGCTCGCCAAGCTGGGAAAGCTGGACGAGGCGACGGTCGAACTGCACAAGGCGATCGAATCGGACGCGCGGTATGCACCGGCCCACTATGAGCTGGGGCTGGTGCTGAGCCAGCGCGGGGACGTGCAGGGAGCGATGGCCGAATGGCGGAGCGCGATCGAGATCGACCCGAAATACGCGGAAGCACATGACAGCCTGGGCGACGCGCTCGATGCGCAAGGGCGAACGGCGGAGGCTCTGGCACACTGGCGCGCCGCGATCGAGCTCGAACCGAACGACGCGCAGGCGTTGCGCCGGGCGGCGTGGGTGCTGGCGACCTCGCCCGATGCGACCATCCGGAACGGCGACGACGCGCTCCAGTTCGCCGTGCGGGCGGTGGAGCTCTCGGGCGGAAAAGACGCGTGGGTGCTCGACACGCTGGCCGCCGCCTACGCCGAGAAGGGCCAATTCACCGACGCCGCGCTGACCGCGCGTAGGGCGCAGGCGCGCGCCATCGAAGAGAAACAGCCCGCGCTGGCGGACGAAATCAGAAGCAGAATTGCGTTGTATGAGGCGGGAAGGGCGTTTCGGGAGGGGGAAGGAGCGGGCGCGCGGGAGTGAGACGGCGGCTGTTTGAGGTTGATGTCCCACCAGCGGACTTCCGGCCGAGCCCTTGTGCACTTCAGCGAGTCGCGCGTTAGACGTCAGCTTGCCAGTCGCCAACTTTCTTGGAAAGCCAGTTTCCGCTATCCCCACTGTATTGCCCCAGGCATCCAGCTTGTGCATCGTTTGCGCTCTCGCGTGCCATCGCCTACGCTGGATGGAGGCAAGGTGTCCTTGCGCTCACGAGAATCGGATTCAGTCAAAACCGCTGCAGAACTGTTCTCAGCCTCGTTCGAGGGTGACTACGAAGATGAGCAGCCGTGGGACGCGGTTGGTGTGCTTCGCCGACGCAACAGCGACGAAGTATTCCAATTGGCTGCGGCGTACTGTCGGTCTGATATGTCGATTCACCGCGCACGAGCTCTGGATGTTCTGGCTCAACTGGGAGCCGGACGACCCCTCTCGGAGCGACCCCACTTCAGCGAGAGTGTTGCCCTTGCGGTCGCGCGCCTTCGTGACGAGGATCCGCTTGTTGTCCATTCCGCTGCTTGGGCGCTTGCCCACCTGAACGACAGCATAGCGGTTGCAGCCCTGATCGAAATCAGGAAGCATCACGACCCTGACGTCCGGCAGGCGGTAGCTGTTGGAATGGCTAATAGCCAGCGGGCCGAAGCCATCTCCACGCTAATGGAGCTGATGGAAGACGGCAGTGACGAGGTCCGAAACTGGGCGACATTTGAACTGGGAATGGCTTACGTCGATGATAGGTCCCAGCTCGGCACTTTGGATTCAAGTGAAATCCGCGATGCCTTGAGCAAACGGCTGAACGATTCATTCTCCGAGGTGCGTGCGGAGGCGATCTGGGGGCTCGCGAGACGCAGGGATCGAACCGGGCTGCGACTCCTCTTGGAACTTCTGGACGGCGAAGAGCGAGCCAACGGCGACGAGATGACTGCTGCCGAAATCCTTGACCGGGAATACGACGCTCCGGTTGAAGACTTACGGAAGGGCCTGCAAAGTCTGATAGACGCCACCTAGTTCCTGTGAAACGGGGTTACCCGAAACTGGCAATCCACATGCGCGAGAAAGCCGTCATTGCTGACTTGTCCCGTCCGTTGGCCGGGAACACCTGTTCGCGCATGGGCGCCGGGCGTCGGCACGAGTGCCGACGCGGCACGCACGAGTGCGTGCGCCACGTCAGAATAGGCTAGTTATATCCTGACACGCCCTTCAGATCGGCTTTGTCGCAGGCGTAAATCAGAATGTTGGTGTCAAGGGCGATCATGAAGCTCGTCCCGAGACGGTAAAGGCTCACGGGAGAAGAAACTCATCCCCTCGATCCCAGCCATGAACCGCCGCAGGGCCGCAGGCCTTTCTGGGCGATCATCGTCGTCGAGCGCCTCAACGATCAATCGCACACGCTGGGCCTCACGCAGCACCAGTCCCTCGCTGGGCTTGAGAACGCCGTTTGTGTAGACAGCCTCCGTGAACTGAGTCATTCCATCAAGCCCTCTGTCATTAGATTAGCTCGCGCAGCCCGACGCATCAAGTTTCGGCCGCAAGTCCCCTACCGGTCAATGGTTGCCATCATGCGCTGGTTGTAGCGCGGGCCGGACACGGCTTCGGGAGAGAGTGCGTGATCGAGCCGAGCTATATCATCCGGCTCCAGTTTTAGCGACACGGCGGCGGTATTTTCTTCCAGATAGGTTCTACGCTTGGTGCCTGGAATAGGCACGATGTCCTCACCCTTCTGCAATAGCCAAGCTAATGCCACCTGCCCGGGTTTCGCGTTCGTTCGTTCCGCGATTTTCTGAACGGCCGACGCGGCGCGCACGTTGGCATCGTAATTCTCGCCCTGAAAACGGGGGTCGCCGCGGCGAAAATCGCCTTCGGGATATTCTTCCGCGCGTCTGGCCGTCCCGGTGAGGAAGCCGCGGCCTAACGGACTGAACGGCACCAGGCCGATGCCAAGCTCGCGCAGCACGGGGATGATCCGCGGCTCCAGATTGCGCTCCCACAGGGAGTACTCGCTTTGCAGCGCCGTCACGGGGTGGGTTGCATGGGCGCGCCGGATATTCTCTTCACCCGCTTCCGAAAGACCGAAATAGCGCACCTTACCGGCGCGCACGAGGTCCGCGACCGCTCCCGCGACGTCTTCAATCGGGACATGGGGATCGACCCGGTGCTGGTAGAGCAGGTCGATGTGATCCGTTTGCAGGCGCCGCAGCGAACCCTCGACCGCCTCGCGGATATGGCCGGGCCGGCTATCGGTTCCCGCGATTGTGCCGTTCTCGATGCGAAAGCCAAACTTGGTGGCAATCACGGCCCGCTCGCGGCGCCCCTTTAACGCTCGTCCGACGAGCTCTTCATTGAGGAACGGGCCATAGACCTCGGCAGTGTCGAAAAAAACCAGTCCGAGTTCGAGTGCACGGTGGATGGTGGCGATGGACTCGGTGTCGTCCGGCACGCCGTAGGACTGGCTCATTCCCATGCATCCGAGTCCAAGCGCGGACACTCGCAGGCCGCGGCTGCCCAATTTTCGGTGAGGAATCATAATCCTAATTATCGTATGCTCGATGTGCGGATCGGGACTTCGGGCGCGCCTATGGCCGCTCTTCTACGCCCACCTTGCCGGCGAAGCTGCGGTAGGCGTAAACGAAATACGCGGCGGTCAGCAGCATGCCGGGGATGAACCAAACCAGGCCGACGCGCAGGCCATAAGGCGCGGCCGAGGCATTGGCGATGGTCAGCGAGAGCTCGGGATCGCCATTCGAAGGGAGCACGCACGGATACAAGCCGAAGGCCACGCTCACCAGCATCGCAGCGAGAAACAGGGACGAAGCGAGAAAGGCCGCCCGCTCCCGCAACCGATAGTTCATCACCGCCGCGGTGAGCAAGGCCGCGATGGCGACGAACGGGAACACCCAGCCCCACGGCCGCGCGACGAAACTCGCCTGCAAGCGCGGCTGCACGCGAAAACTGGCCACCGTGAGCAGGTTCATCAAAACCAGCACGCCCCACCAGACGCGGCCAGCCACGCGGCGCGCCCGCACTTCGATTTCGCCCGCGGTCTTGAGCGCCACCCAGAGCGCACCGTGCAGCGCCAGCACGGCCAGCACGGTCACGCCGGCCAGCACGGTGTACCAATCCAGAATGCCGGGGGACTGACCCGGCGTCCAATCGGTCCACAGCGGCAGGAAGAATTCGCCCGACGCATCGAGCGGCACGCCGCGCACCACGTTGCCCAGCGCCGCACCGAAGAAGATGGCGAGCAGCGCGCTCGCGATGGCGAAACCGGCGTCCCAGAGCGGGTGCCAGACGGGGCTTTCCACGTGGTTGCGGAACTCAATCGAGACGCCGCGCAGGATCAGCAGCCACAGCACCATCATCAACGGCAGATAGAAGCCGCTGAAACTGGACGCGTAGAGCGCCGGGAAAGCGAAGTAGAGGGTGCCGCCGGCGGCCAGCAGCCACACTTCGTTGCCATCCCACACAGGGCCGATGGTCGAGAACACCACGCAGCGCTCGGCGTCGGTGCGCGCGACGAGAAAGTGTACGATCCCAGCGCCGAAATCGAAACCGTCGAAAATCACGTAGGCCACCAGCATGCAGGCGACCAGCCAGAACCAGATCGTTTCCATAATGACTCCTCAAACCGCGGCCGCGCGCTCGGGCCCCTCTTCGATTTCACGATAGACCAGGAACAGGAACAGGATCGAGAGAATGGTGTAGATCCCCAGAAACCCGATCAGCGTAAACAGCGCGTTGCCGGAGGAAACTTGCGCCGAGACTCCCGCCGGCGTGCGCATCACGCCATAGATGAGCCAAGGCTGGCGCCCCACTTCGGCGGTGATCCAACCGGCGGTGTTGGCGATGTACGGGAATGGCAGCATCATCATGAGCAGCCAGAGCAATGGGCGCGAACGGTAGAGCGCGCCGCGCCAGAGACGGAACGCCGCGATGGCCAGCACGGCGAGAAAGATGGTGCCCAGCCCGACCATGATGTGGTAGCTGTAATAAACCAGTGGCACGCTGTCCGGCCAGTTCTGCGGCGGGAACGAATCGAGTCCTTTCACCTCGGCTTTCCAACTTTGATACGTCAGGAAGCTGAGCGCGCGCGGGACGACGAGCGGATTGTCAAGCCGCCGGCGGTCCATGTCGGGCTGGCCTAGGATGGCGAGCGGCGCGCCCTGTTCGGTGGTGAAGAGGCCTTCCATGGCAGCCAGGGTCACGGGCTGGTGCCAGGCGATGTTGCGGCCCTGCCCGTCGCCGGAGGGAAAGAGCATGAGGACGGTGGCGAGGATGCCGGCAATCACGCCCAGGCGGACGAAGGTGCGGCCGTGCTCCTGGTGGCTGCCGGTGAGCAGATAGAACGCGCCCACCGCGGCCATCGCGACGCCGGCCGTCACCACCGAGCCGGCCATGGTGTGGATGTATTGCCAGCCGAGCCACGGATTCAGCAGCAGGCTCCAGAAGCTGGTGAGGACCATCTCGCCATGGGCGCCGATGGCGTAGCCGGTCGGATGCTGCATCCAGGCATCGGTGGCAACGATGAAGAATCCTGAAAGCCACGAGCCGAGGAACACCAGCAGGGCGGTGAACCAGTGCGCCTTCGGGCCCAGGCGCTTTTCCCCATATAGGAATGCGCCGAGAAAACTCGATTCCAGGAAGAAGGAGAAGACGCCCTCCATGGCCAGCGTCTGGCCGATCACGCCGCCGGCGGATTTGGCGAAGCGCGACCAGTTAGTGCCGAACTGAAACTCCATCGGGATGCCCGTCACCACGCCCATGGCGAAATTGATGGCGAAAATCTTGGCCCAGAACCGGGCGGCGCTCGCGTAGTGCGGGTTGCCGGTGCGGAGCGCCATGGTCTTCAGAATCAGAATCAGCAAAGCGAGCCCCATGGTGAGTTGGGGAAAGAGATAGTGGAAGGTGACGGTGAATGCGAAGTGCAGACGATGAATGGTAAGCGCGTCCATAAGACTCCGGGGCGGGTCCGCGGCCGGCGTGGGCACGCGCGGCGGGACCGCAACCTTCCATGCAGTTTATCTCGCGGCGCGGGACAGCGGGTGTGCGCGAAGATAGTCAGGTAGGGCATGCTTTAGCTTGCCCAATTCAGGATTCACACAAATGCCGGCGGACGAAGAGTACATGCGGGAAGCACTACGGCTGGCGGCGCACGGAGCGTCGCTCGGCGAAGTCCCGGTGGGCGCGGTAGTGGTGGTGGGCGGCGCCATCGCGGGGCGCGGTTGGAATTGCCCGATTGAGCGCCACGACCCGACGGCTCACGCGGAGATCATCGCGTTGCGCGAAGCGGCCGCGGCAGCCGGCAATTACCGATTAGCGGGGGCGACGCTATACTGCACGCTGGAACCGTGTGTAATGTGCGCGGGCGCGCTGGTGGCGGCACGGGTGGAGCGCCTGGTGTTCGGCACGCGCGATCTGCGGTTCGGCGGCGTGCGCAGCAAATTCCGCATCGCCGATTCCGGCACGTTGAACCACACGGTGGAAGTTGTGGAAGGCGTGCTGGCGGTGGAATGCGTGGAACTGCTGCGCGAGTTTTTTGGGGAGCGACGGTAGAGCCTGAATTCCGAAGCTGGACGCCTTGTATCAGGGCACGGCTTGAGCCGTGCCGCCGACAAGGGTACGGACCGGGGACATGGGTGACACTTTAGCCCGAGGACATGGGTGACAGTCCGAAGGGGTGGGATCTGATCGACCTGAAAAGCACGCCAAGCTAGAAGGCGATGCCATGGAAGGAAGACGGAC
>Ga0224555_1002987_pt1 | contig 18390 bp, 17 predicted proteins | sample 714S23034metaG_FD_180687 | JGI IMG/M metagenome (GOLD analysis project Ga0224555, IMG submission 180687) | Peat soil microbial communities from Stordalen Mire, Sweden - 717 S2 30-34 | ecosystem: Environmental > Terrestrial > Soil > Wetlands > Peat | place: Sweden: Norrbotten County, Stordalen...
GTCGGGTCACCGGATGCGGGTGAGTACCCGTGCCGATGGGGTGACGGTGATCGACGACGCCTACAACGCCAACCCGGACTCGATGCGCGCAGGGCTGCAGGCATTGGCCTGGATTTCCAGCAGCAGCGGGGCCGGCCGTCGCCGTAGCTGGGCGGTGCTGGGCGAGATGGCCGAGCTCGGCGAGGATGCGATATCCGAACATGACCGCATCGGCCGGTTGGCGGTGCGATTAGATGTGTCTCGACTCATTGTTGTGGGAACGGGGAGGTCTATGGGCGCCATGCACCACGGCGCGGTCATGGAAGGCTCGTGGGGCGGGGAAGCCGCCATCGTCGCCGACGCCGATGCCGCCCTGGCCGTGCTGCGGGCCGAGTTGCAGCCCGGGGACGTGGTGCTGGTCAAGGCTTCCAACGCCGCAGGCCTGGGGGCGCTGGCCGACTCGCTCGCCGCCGACGGCCGGGGCGATCCCCGATGATCGATATCCTGATCGCCGTCGGCATCTCGCTGACGGTGTCTATCCTCTTGACCCCGATGCTGATCCGGCTGTTCGCCAGGCAAGGCTTCGGTCACGAGATCCGCGAGGACGGCCCGCCAAGCCATAAGACGAAGCGCGGAACGCCGTCGATGGGCGGGGTGGCGATTCTGGCCGGCATCTGGGCGAGCTACATCGGCACCCACCTGGCGGGCCTGGCGTTCAACGGCCAGGGCCCGTCGGCCTCCGGTCTGCTGGTGCTGTTTTTGGCCACCACGCTGGGCGCCGTCGGATTCGTCGACGACCTGATCAAGATTCGGCGATCACGCAACCTCGGCCTCAACAAAACGGCCAAGACCGTCGGGCAGATCACCGCCGCCGTCCTGGTGGGCGTGCTCGTCCTGCAATTCCGCAACGACGCCGGCCTGACGCCGGGCACCTCCGACCTGTCCTATGTGCGCGAAATCGCCACCGTCACACTGGCTCCCGCGCTTTTCGTGTTGTTCTGCGTGGTCGTCGTCAGTGCCTGGTCCAACGCCGTCAACTTCACCGACGGCCTCGACGGGTTGGCCGCCGGCTCGATGGCCATGGTCACCGCGGCCTACGTGCTGATCACGTTCTGGCAGTACCGCAACGCCTGTGCGACCGCGCCGGGCCTGGGTTGCTACAACGTGCGCGATCCGCTGGACCTGGCGATCATCGCGGCGGCGACAGCCGGGGCCTGCATTGGCTTTCTGTGGTGGAATGCCGCGCCGGCCAAGATCTTCATGGGCGACACCGGATCGCTGGCTTTGGGCGGCATCATCGCCGGGATTTCGGTGACCAGCCGCACCGAGATCCTCGCGGTGGTGCTCGGCTCGCTGTTCGTCGCGGAGATCGTCTCGGTGGTGGTGCAGATCTTGGCCTTCCGCACGACCGGTCGCCGGGTGTTTCGGATGGCGCCCTTCCACCACCATTTCGAGCTGGTCGGCTGGGCTGAAACCACGGTGATCATCCGGTTCTGGCTGCTCACCGCGATCAGCTGCGGCCTGGGGGTGGCGCTGTTCTACAGCGAGTGGCTCGCCGCCACCGGCGGCGGCTGAGATGAGCCGCGCCGGCGACGATGCAGAGCGCAGCGATGAGGAGGAGCGGCGCAAATGAGCCCCGACCCCGCGCTCGAGCCGTTGTCGGCGGCGTCGCGGGTGCTGGTCGCGGGGGGCGGTGTGACCGGCCGCGCGGTGCTGGCGGCGCTGCGCACGCTGGGTGCGACGGCAACGCTGTGTGACGACGACCCGAGCACCCGGCAGCAGTTCGCCAAGACCGGCGTGGCGACGGTGGATTCGGCGACCGCCGTCCACCACATCGCCGATTACGCCCTGGTGGTCACGAGTCCCGGTTTCCCGCCGACCGCGCCGGTGCCTGCCGCGGCGGCGGCGGCCGGTGTGCCGGTGTGGGGCGACGTCGAGTTGGCGTGGCGGCTCGATGCCGCCGGCTATTACGGACCGTCGCGGCGCTGGCTGGCGGTCACCGGCACCAACGGCAAGACCACCACCACGTCGATGCTGCACGCCATGCTCGTCGCCGCAGGCCGCAGCAGCCGGCTGTGCGGCAACATCGGTAACCCGGTGCTGGATGTGTTGAGCGAGCCCGCCGACCTGCTGGCCGTCGAGCTGTCCAGTTTTCAGCTGCACTGGGCGCCGTCGCTGCGACCCGAAGCCGGGGTCGTGCTCAACATCGCCGAAGACCATCTGGACTGGCACTCCACCCTGGCCGATTACGCCGCCGCGAAGGCGGGCGTACTGCGTGGCCGGGTGGCGGTGGCCGGGCTGGACGACCCGCCCGCGGCGGCGCTGCTGTCGGCCGCCACGGCACCGGTACGGGTCGGCTTCCGGCTCGGAGAGCCTGCTGCCGGGGAACTCGGGGTGCGCGACGGCATGCTGGTCGACCGCGCTTTTGCCGACGACCTGCCGCTGGCGGCGGTTTCGTCGATCCCGGTGCCGGGCCCGGTCGGCGTGCTCGACGCGCTGGCGGCCGCCGCGTTGGCGCGCAGCGTCGGGGTGTCCGCCGAAGCGATCGCGCAGGCGCTGGCGTCGTTTCGGGTGGGCCGGCACCGCGCCGAGATGGTGGCCGTCGTCGACCAGATCAGCTACGTCGACGATTCCAAAGCCACGAATCCGCACGCCGCCGAGGCATCCGTGCTGGCGTACCCGCGGGTGGTGTGGATAGCCGGGGGTCTGCTCAAAGGCGCGTCGGTCCGCGCGACCGTGGCCAGGATCGCTCCGCACCTGGTCGGGGCGGTGCTGATCGGGCGGGACCGGGCCATGGTTGCCGAGGCGTTATCACGACACGCGCCGGATGTGCCGGTCGTACAGGTTGTGACAGGTGAGGATATTGGCATGCATGCGACTGCTGAGTCTCCTGTTGCACATGTGGCAAAAGTGGTTCCGTTGTCGGACGAGACTGTCGGCGCCCGCGTGATGAACGCTGCCGTGGCCGCCGCCCGAGACCTGGCCAGCCCCGGCGATACGGTGCTGCTGGCACCGGCCGGTGCATCCTTTGACCAGTTCAGCGGTTACGCGGACCGCGGTGACGCGTTCGTAGCCGCCGTGCGCGCCGTCTCCCGGTAACTGGAGTGAACAACCCATTGACCCGGCTGCTGCGCCGGGGAACCAAGGGTGGCCAGCCGGCGGACGGCATGTCTGACACGGCCGAGGAGGCCGGTGCGTCCGAGCGCAGCGACAGCGTGGCGGTGACGGCCACATCGTCGGCCGCAGCCGCCGGCGGACCGCGCACCCGGTTCGGGGCCTGGCTGGGCCGGCCGATGACGTCGTTTCACCTGATCATCGCGGTGGCCGCGCTGCTGACCACGCTGGGTCTGATCATGGTGCTGTCGGCGTCCGGGGTCCGTTCCTATGACGACGACGGATCAGCCTGGGTCATCTTCGGTCGCCAGGTGCTGTGGACGATCATCGGGCTGTTCGCGTGCTACCTGGCGTTGCGATTGCCGGTGCGGCTCATGCGACGCTTGGCGTTCTCGGGTTTCGCGCTCACGATTGCGATGCTGGTGCTGGTGCTGATCCCGGGAATCGGCAAGGAAGCCAACGGATCCCGCGGTTGGTTCGTGATCGCCGGATTCTCGATGCAGCCCTCTGAGCTGACCAAGATCGCCTTCGCCATCTGGGGTGCGCACCTGCTGGCGGCGCGGCGCATGGAGCGAGCCACGCTGCGGGAGATGCTGATCCCGTTGGTGCCGGCGGCGGTCATCGCGCTGGCTCTCATCGTCGCCCAGCCCGACCTGGGCCAGACGGTGTCGCTGAGCATCATCCTGCTGGGCCTGCTCTGGTACGCCGGCCTGCCGCTGCGGGTGTTTCTGAGTTCGCTGTTCGCCGCGATCGTGGCGGCGGCGATCCTGGCGGTGTCCGCGGGTTACCGCTCTGACCGGGTTCGGTCGTGGCTGGACCCGGGCCAAGACACCCAGGACTCGGGATATCAGGCCAAGCAGGCGAAGTTCGCGCTCGCCAACGGCGGCATCTTCGGCGACGGTCTGGGCCAGGGCACCGCGAAGTGGAACTACTTGCCCAACGCTCACAACGACTTCATCTTCGCGATCATCGGTGAGGAGCTCGGCCTGGTCGGCGCGCTCGGCCTGCTGGGGCTGTTCGGGCTGTTCGCCTACACCGGGATGCGCATCGCACGCCGGTCCGCCGACCCGTTCCTGCGGCTGCTGACGGCCACCACCACGATGTGGGTGATCGGCCAGTCGTTCATCAACGTCGGCTACGTGATCGGCCTGCTGCCCGTCACCGGTATCCAGTTGCCACTCATCTCTGCGGGTGGAACATCCTCGGCCACAACGCTTTTGATGATCGGGATGATGGCGAACGCAGCCCGGCACGAACCCGAGGCCGTTGCTGCGCTGCGAGCCGGGCGCGATGACCGGATGAACCGCATCCTGCGTCTGCCGCTGCCGGAGCCCTATGCGCCAACCCGGGTCGAGGCGTTGCGCGACCGGCTGCGCAGCCGGCCACAGCCGGCCAAGCCGCAGCGCACCGCGGACCGTAAGGCATCCGGCGGTCGGTCCGGGGGGTCGGCGGCAGCATCGGCGGTGGATCGGCGGCACGCGCGGTCTGGGGGCAAGGGTCAGGCAGAGGGGAGGCATCATGGAGGCGGACAGGGGAACCGCGGCCAGCGTCACGCAAGCACTGGGCATGGTCGTGCAAAGGGCCGCGTACTGGAAGGTCAGCGCTACGGGTGAACGACTCGGTCAAAGAGCCAGCCGGGAACTCCTCGTTGTCGGTTGTGCTCGCGGGCGGCGGTACAGCCGGCCATGTTGAGCCCGCGATGGCCGTCGCCGACGCCCTCGTCAAGCTAGATCCGGAGGTCCGAATCACCGCGCTGGGCACTGCGCGAGGTCTGGAAACCACGCTGGTGCCCGAGCGCGGCTACTCGCTTGAACTGATCACGCCGGTGCCGCTACCCCGCAAACCCACCGGCGATCTGGCCCGCCTTCCGGCGCGGGTGCTGCGCGCGGTTCGGCAGACTCGCGCCGTGCTGGACAAAGTCGACGCCGATGTGGTGATCGGGTTCGGCGGATACGTGTCACTGCCCGCATATCTGGCCGCCCGCGGGTTAACGCGCCGGCGGCGCGTGCCAGTCGTGATTCACGAAGCCAACGCCAGTGCCGGGCTGGCCAACCGGGTCGGGGCCCGCAGCGCGCAGCGCGTGCTTTCGGCCGTTCCCGATCCCGGCCTGCCGCACGCCGAAGTGGTCGGCGTGCCGGTTCGAGCAGCCATCACCTCGCTGGACCGCGCCGCACTGAGGTCAACGGCGCGCGCGCACTTCGGATTCGCCGACGACGCCCGGGTGTTGCTGGTGTTCGGTGGCTCGCAAGGAGCCGCGTCCATCAACCGGGCGGTCGCCGCGGCCGCCGGCGATCTGGCGGCCGCGGGAGTGGCGGTCCTGCACGCTCACGGCGCCAAAAACACCATCGACCTGCGCACCCCGGACCCCGGCGACCCGCCGTACGTCGCGGTGCCCTATCTGAGCCGGATGGACCTGGCCTACGCCGCCGCCGACTTGGCGATCTGCCGGTCCGGTGCGATGACGGTCGCCGAAGTGACGGCTGTCGGCCTGCCCGCGGTGTACGTGCCGCTGCCGATCGGCAACGGCGAGCAGCGGCTCAACGCGTTACCGGTGGTCGATGCCGGCGGCGGCTTGCTGGTCGCCGACGCCGATCTGACGCCGGGCTTCGTGGCCGCTCATGTTGCCGGGTTGCTCAACGATGCGCCGCGGCTGGCGGCGATGATGACGGCCGCGGCTCTGGTCGGTCATCGCGACGCGGCGCAGCAGGTGGCGCGTGTCGCGCTGGACGTCGCGCGCGAAGCACGGGACGGGAAGCGCGCGAGAAAGCAGCGGGGTGCGCTGGACGTCGCTCGCGCAGCGCGGGACGGGAAGCGCGCGAAGAATCGGCGGGGCGCTTTGGATGTGGCGAAGCAGGCGCGGGACGGCAAGCGCCCCCGCGGAGGAGGCCGACGGTGAACACCCCGCCGCTGCCCCCCGAACTGCAGCGGGTGCACATGGTCGGCATCGGGGGAGCGGGCATGTCGGGTATTGCCAGGATCCTGCTGGACCGCGGCGGCATGGTGTCGGGGTCAGACGCCAAGGAGTCGCGCGGTGTGCGCGCGTTGCGCGCCCGCGGTGCGCTGATCCGGATCGGCCACGACGCGTCGTCGCTGGATCTGCTGCCGGGCGGCGCGACCGCCGTGATCACCACACACGCCGCGATCCCGAAGACCAACCCCGAACTCGTCGAGGCCCGTCGCCGCGGGATCCCGGTGGTGCTGCGGCCGGCGGTCCTGGCCAAGCTGATGGCCGGGCGGACCACCCTGATGGTGACCGGCACGCACGGCAAGACCACCACGACGTCGATGCTGATCGTGGCTCTGCAGCAATGCGGCCGGGATCCGTCCTTCGCCGTCGGCGGTGAGCTGGGCGAGGCCGGCACCAATGCGCATCACGGCAGCGGCGACTGCTTCGTCGCGGAGGCCGACGAGAGCGACGGCTCGCTGTTGGAATACGCGCCGAATGTCGCGGTGGTCACCAACATCGAAGCCGACCATCTCGACTTCTTCGGCAGCTCCGATGCCTACACCGCGGTCTTCGACTCCTTCGCGGAGCGCATTGCCCCGGGCGGGGCACTCGTCGTCTGTACGGACGACCCGGGGGCGGCCGCTCTGGCGGAACGCACGGCGGCGCTGGGGATCCGGGTGCTGCGATATGGCTCGTCGTACGACGGCCCGGACCACAAGTTGGCCGCGACGCTGCTCTCGTGGGAACAGCAGGGAACCGAGGCGGTCGCGCATGTCAAGCTCGACGGGGAAAAACATCCGTGGGTGATGCGGCTGTCAGTGCCAGGCCGTCACATGGCGCTCAACGCGTTGGGCGCGCTGCTGGCCGCCACGCACATCGGCGCCCCGGCCGACTGCGTGCTGGACGGGCTGGCCGGTTTCGAAGGGGTACGTCGCCGCTTCGAACTGATTGGAACCGCGGTCTCGGTGCGGGTTTTCGACGATTACGCCCACCACCCCACGGAGATCAGCGCCACCCTGGAGGCGGTGCGTACGTTGCTGGAGCAAACCGGCACCGGCCGGTCGCTGGTGGTGTTCCAGCCCCATTTATATTCGCGGACAAAAGCTTTCGCCGCTGAATTTGGCCGCGCGCTCGACGGGGCCGATCAAGTTTTCGTGCTCGACGTCTACGGCGCACGCGAACAGCCCATTGCCGGAGTGAGCGGGGCGAGCGTAGCCGAGCACGTCAGCGTCCCGGTGCAATATCTGCCCGATTTCTCGTCGGTCGCCCAGGCGGTGGCCGAGGCTGCCAAACCGGGCGACGTCGTCGTCACCATGGGCGCCGGCGACGTCACGATGCTCGCGCCCGAGATCGTCATCGCGCTGCAGGTGCGGGCCAACCGCGGCGCGCCGGGCCGGCCGGGGGGGTCGTGGTGACCGAGGCGGACGGTGTTGCGCCAGGCGAGGTCGGTGACGACCGGCTCGGGGAGACCACTGTGACCGAACCGATCGCAGCCGCCGGGCCACCCGCCGACGACACCGGCGTTGACGAGGGCAGCGACGCAGAGCAGGGGCAGACCGAGGAATCCGACGTCATCGAGGGTCCCCGTCGGCAGGCGCGCCGCGAACGCGCCGAGCGGCGCGCGGCTCAGGCGCGCGCGGTGGCGATCGAACAGGCCCGCCGTGAGGCAAAACGCCATGCGCGCGGGCACACCGCAGACGCACCCAAACCCGTTCCGCGCGGCGCCGTCCGGGGCTTACGGCTGTTCCTGGTGTCGATGCTGCTGATCGTGGCTGCCACCGCGGCCGGGCTGGTCCTCTACTTCACGCCGGCGATGTCCGCGCGCAGCATCATCGTCACCGGGATCGGGGCGGTGACGCGTGAGGAGGTCCTCGACGCGGCTCAAGTCCGGCTGGGAACGCCGCTGCTGCAGATCAACACTGACGGCATCGCGGACCGGGTGGCGGCGATCCGCCGCGTGGCGAGCGCCCGGGTGCAACGCGAGTACCCTTCGGCGCTGCGGATCACCGTCGTCGAACGGGTTGCGGTGGTGGTCAAGGACTTTCCCGACGGTCCGCATTTGTTCGACCGTGACGGCGTCGACTTCGCGACAGCGCCGCCACCACCGGCGTTGCCGTATATCGACGTCGACAATCCCGGGCCGACGGATCCGACGACCAAAGCCGCGCTCGCGGTCCTGACCGCGCTGCGTCCGGAAGTCGCCGCACAGGTGGGCCGAATTGCCGCCCCGTCGGTCGCATCGATCACGCTGACGCTCGCCGACGGCCGCACGGTGATCTGGGGGACCAACGACCGCACCGAGGAAAAAGCCGAGAAACTGGCGGCTCTGCTGACCCGGCCCGGCCGGAGCTACGACGTGTCCAGTCCGGATCTGCCCACCGTCAAGTAGGGCGGTCCCCGGTCGAGCACCCGCCACGGGAAATTCGACCGAAATTCGCCCGCCGCTCCTCGGCGCGCCTGCGTCGATCGCGTGCGCAGCGGCAATACCGTTCTGTTTGCGCGAATCAACTTGACATAACTCTAACTCTTTACTTGAGGTTGAGGTTTGCCAGGCGGGTTCGCTACAGGCCAAGTCCCACCAGGGAGGAACACAATGATGACCCCGCCGCACAACTACCTGGCCGTCATCAAAGTCGTAGGGATCGGTGGCGGCGGCGTTAACGCCGTCAATCGGATGATCGAGCAGGGCCTCAAGGGCGTGGAGTTCATCGCGATCAATACCGACGCGCAAGCGCTGCTGATGAGCGACGCCGATGTCAAGCTCGACGTAGGGCGCGAGTCGACCCGAGGGCTGGGCGCCGGCGCCGATCCGGAGGTCGGGAAAAAGGCCGCCGAGGACGCCAAGGACGAGATCGAGGAGCTGCTCCGTGGCGCCGACATGGTGTTCGTCACTGCCGGCGAGGGGGGCGGCACCGGCACCGGCGGGGCGCCCGTTGTGGCGACCATCGCCCGCAAGCTGGGCGCGCTGACGGTCGGCGTCGTTACGCGGCCGTTCTCGTTCGAGGGCAAGCGGCGCAGCAACCAGGCCGAGAACGGCATCTCGTCGCTGCGGGAGAGCTGCGACACGCTGATCGTGATCCCCAACGACCGACTGCTGCAGATGGGGGACGCCGCGGTGTCCCTGATGGATGCGTTCCGCAGCGCCGACGAGGTGCTGCTGAACGGTGTGCAGGGCATCACCGACCTGATCACCACGCCGGGCCTGATCAACGTGGACTTCGCCGACGTCAAGGGCATCATGGCGGGTGCGGGTACGGCGCTGATGGGCATCGGTGCGGCCCGCGGTGATGGTCGTGCGCTCAAGGCGGCCGAGATCGCGATCAATTCGCCGCTGCTGGAAGCCTCCATGGAGGGCGCGCAGGGTGTGCTGATGTCGATCGCGGGCGGTAGCGACCTGGGGCTGTTCGAGATCAACGAAGCGGCTTCGCTGGTGCAGGATGCCGCCCACCAGGACGCCAACATCATCTTCGGAACGGTCATCGACGACTCGTTGGGAGACGAAGTGCGGGTCACGGTGATCGCGGCGGGCTTCGACGCGAGCGGGCCCGGCCGAACGCCGATCGTGGGCAGCGCGACCGGCATAGCGCCGGGCAAGGCGGGCAAGGTCAGTTCGAGCTTGTTCGAGCCGGTCGACGCAGTCAGTGTGCCGCTGCACACCAACGGCGCGACCTTGGATATCGGCGGCGAGGACGATGACGTCGACGTGCCGCCCTTCATGCGGCGCTAGCCGCGCGACGCGATGGGGGCCGCGACGCGGTGTCGGGGCGAGGTGGCGCAACCCTGGCCGGATACTGGGTGGGTGAGCGTTCGCATCCGGCGTGTGACGACAACCCGCGCTGGCGGCGTCTCGGCGCCGCCGTTCGACACCTTCAACCTCGGCGACCATGTCGGCGACAACCCGGCTGCCGTGGCCGCCAACCGCGCTCGGCTGGCCTCGGCCATCGGCCTTGGCCCCGACCGGGTGGTGTGGATGAACCAGGTTCACAGTGACCACGTAGAGGTGGTGGACGGTCCACGTGATACCCCGGTCGACAACACCGATGCACTGGTGACGCGCACACCGCGACTGGCTCTGGCGGTGGTGACTGCCGATTGCGTTCCGGTGCTGCTGGCCGACGCGCGGGCCGGCGTCATCGCCGCCGTACACGCCGGCCGTGTCGGAGCGCGCGACGGCGTGGTGGCCCGGGCGGTCGAGGCCATGCTGGCCGTGGGCGCGCATGAACCGGACATCTCGGTCCTGCTGGGGCCTGCGGTCAGCGGCCGCAACTACGAAGTGCCCGCGGCGATGGCCGACGAGGTGGACGCGGCGCTGCCGGGCAGTCGCACCACCACGTCAACTGGCACTCCCGGGCTGGATCTTCGCGCCGGAATCGCTTGTCAGCTAAAGACTTTGGGTGTTAGCGCTATTGATGTCGACCCGCGGTGCACGGTCGACGAGGGTAGCTTGTTCAGCCATCGCCGTGGCGCCCCGACCGGGCGGCTGGCATCGGTGGTGTGGATGGAATGAATGCGGTGGCGGTAAACCTTTCAGCCCGACCGGAGCGGGAATTGGAATTGGCCGACGCTTTGGTGGCGTTACGATCGCGGCTCGGCGCGGCCGCCGAAGCGGCCGGCCGCAAACTCGACGAAATTCAACTTCTGCCTATTACCAAATTCTTTCCGGCAACCGATGTGGCGATTTTGTCGCGATTGGGATGCCGCGCCTTCGGCGAATCCCGCGACCAGGAAGCGGCGGCAAAGGTGGACGAAGTCGAGCGGTTGCTGGACGGCTCGGAGGGTGGCGATCCCACGTCGCCTCGCCGGCATTGGCACATGGTCGGCAAGATCCAGCGCAACAAGGCTCGCTCCTTGGCCAACTGGGCGCATACCGCCCATTCGGTCAGCAGTAGCCGCGTGGTGGCAGCGCTCGACCTAGCCGTGGCCGGAGCACTGAGCGAGGGTCGGCGGGAGAATCCGCTGCGGATCTACGTCCAGATCAGCCTCGACGGCGACGCGACCCGCGGCGGCGTCGACGTCTCGGATACCCGGGCCGTCGACGAAATCTGTGCGCAGGTCGAAGCTGCCGGGTCCCTGGAGCTGGTCGGGCTGATGGGCATCCCGCCGCTGGATTGGGATCCCGACACGGCGTTCGCGCGCCTGCAGTCAGAGCACCATCGAGTGCGCCGCGCGCATCCGGATGCGGTGGGGTTGTCAGCAGGGATGTCGAACGATCTCGAATCCGCGGTCAAACATGGTTCGACCTGTGTGCGTGTCGGTACCGCGTTATTGGGTCAGCGACCGCTACCGTCACCGTCAATAGTCACTCCAGTCACATCTTCATCACAGACACCGGAATTCCCAGAGCCGTAGAAGGGTCAAGCGATGAGCACACGGCACAAGGTCAAGGCCTACTTTGGTATGGCTCCGATGGAGGACTACGACGACGAGTACTACGACGACCACGCCCCAAGTCGGGGCGGGTACCCGCGGCAGCGATTCGCCGACGACGGGTACGGCCGCTACGAGGGACGCGAATACGACGATCCACGCAGCGAGTCTGGGGAATTCGCCTCGGCTAGCTACCGCGGCGGGTACCCCGAAGAACCCCGGTTCCGCGGACACGAATACGACCGCGGTGACCTGGCCCGGCCACGCTTGGGGTCGCTTCGCGGCTCGACCCGCGGCGCACTCGCGATGGACCCGCGCCGGATGGCGATGCTGTTCGACGAGAGCAGCCCGCTGTCGAAGATCACCACGCTGCGACCCAAGGACTACAGCGAGGCCCGCACCATCGGAGAGCGGTTCCGCGACGGCACCCCGGTGATCATGGACTTGGTCTCGATGGACAACGCCGACGCCAAGCGGCTGGTCGACTTCGCGGCCGGGTTGGCGTTCGCGCTGCGCGGTTCGTTCGACAAGGTCGCCACCAAGGTGTTCTTGCTCTCACCCGCCGACGTCGACGTGTCGCCCGAAGAGCGCCGACGCATCGCCGAGACCGGCTTCTACGCCTACCAGTAGCCGCGGGGCGGGTCAGCGTCGGAGCCGGTAGGCTGGCGTTGCCCTGCTCGCTGCAGCTAGGGCTGTCTCCAAGGTCACATCTTCATCACTAAGGGTCGGGCTCTAGTTGACGCTGTTCGTGCACATCATCGGTTTTGCGTTGTTCGTTTTCTGGCTATTGCTGATCGCGCGCGTCGTCGTCGAGTTCATCCGATCATTCAGCCGCGATTGGCATCCGAGGGGCCTCACCGTGGTGATTCTCGAGATGATCCTGTCGGTCACCGATCCGCCGGTGAAGCTGCTCCGTCGGCTGATACCACAGCTCACGGTCGGCGCTGTGCGCTTTGACCTGTCCATCATGGTGCTGCTGCTGCTGGCGTTCATCGGCATGACCATGGCGCTGGATTACCACACCTGAATCCTTTGGGCTTGTCGCGCTGCCGCCACGTGCCGGCGTAAGGCGGTTTGCCAGAGCCCCGATTTGGTTCTCTTAAGGCGTTCATTTGTCGCTTCTTAAACTGTGAAATTCGGTCTTATTTATCGACCGATTCGGCAACCGGCGGGTCTGGTGTGACAGGATGGGCCGCAGTTGCAATACGGCTACGACAACGTTCATGACGACCTACACTTTCCTGGTCGGTCTGACTGTCCACACTCGAGGGGGCTAAGAATGCCGCTGACACCCGCAGACGTCCACAATGTGGCGTTCAGTAAGCCGCCGATCGGCAAGCGTGGTTACAACGAGGACGAGGTCGACGCCTTCCTCGACCTGGTCGAAACCGAGCTGATCCGGCTGATCGAGGAGAACTCCGATCTGCGTCAGCGAGTCGCCGAGCTGGACCAGGAGCTGGCCAGTGCCAGGTCCGGCGGCGGCGCCAGTGCGCAAGCCACCCAAGCCATTCCGCTGTATGAGCCCGAGCCCGAACCCGTCAAGCCGCCGCCGCAGCCTGCTCCGGTGGTCGCAGCTGCTGCCACCCCCTCGCCCCTCGTCGAGGAGCAGGCCTTGAAGGCTGCCCGGGTGCTCAGCCTGGCCCAGGACACGGCTGACCGATTGACCAGTACCGCTCAGGCGGAGTCGGACAAGTTGTTGGCCGACGCACGCGCCAACGCCGACCAGATTGTCGGCGACGCCCGTCGCGAGGCGGAAACCACGGTCTCCGAGGCCCGCCAGCGCGCCGACGCGCTGCTGGCTGACGCGCAGACCCGTTCCGAAACTCAGCTGCGTCAGGCCCAGGAGAAGGCCGACGCGCTACAGGCCGACGCCGAGCGCAAACACTCCGAGATCATGGGCACCATCAACCAGCAACGCACCGTTCTGGAAGGTCGGCTCGAACAGCTGCGCACATTCGAACGCGAGTACCGCACCAGGCTCAAGACGTACCTGGAGTCTCAGCTCGAAGAGCTCGGCCAGCGCGGATCGGCGGCGCCGGTCGACTCCAGCGCAACCAATGACTCCGCCGGGTTGAACCAGTTCAATCGAGGTAATAACTAAGTCGGCCGACGGTACCGGCATCGGCGGTCGGTATCCTGCACAGTTGGCAGTGTCGCCCGCTCCGCTGGAGGTTAACTGATGCTGATTATCTCGCTGGTCCTAGCAGTGATAGGCCTTGCCGCGTTGGTGTTCGCGGTGATCACCAGCAATGAGTTGGTTGCCTGGGTATGCATCGGTGCCAGTGTGCTGGGGGTGGTGCTGCTCATCATCGATGCGCTGCAGGAACGTCAGCGACGCGAGGCGGGCACAGCAGTCCATGAATCCGGCTCGGCGGAATCCCCGGAGTCGCACGGCGACGACGAGGCCGCGGACTATCCCGCAGACGCGCTCGACGAGAGCGATGACACGTCAACGCACACAGAATCGGACAATGCTGCCGACGACAGCGTCAGCGACGACCACACCACCCGCTAGGCCCGCTCAGTTCGCCGACGTCGTGGCGGTGTTCAGCAACTCACGGACCTCTTTGTCGCTGACCTGATGGAAATCAGCGAAAACCTGCCCCACAGCGTCGAAGTCGGTCGGCATCGTTGCACACACCACGTCATCGGCCTCGCGGGCCAGCAATTGGCATACCGACGGGGGACCCACCGGGACGGCGACGACGATCGAGTCGGGGCCGCTGGCCCGCAGTGCGCGCACCGCGGCGAGCATGCTCGCACCGGTGGCAATCCCGTCGTCAACCACGATCACTGTCCTGCCGCGCGGGTCGACAGCCGGCCGCCCGCCCCGGTAAGCGTGCTCGCGCCGATCGAGTTCGGCCGTCTCGCGGGCGATGACGTCGTGCACCTGCTCGTCGCTGATATGCAGGCTCGCCAGGACATTGTCGTTCATCACCACGCCGCCGCCGGTGGCCAGCGCGCCCATCGCCAGTTCGGACCACTGCGGCACGCCCAGCTTGCGCACCAGGAAGACATCCAGCTCTGCGCGTAGAGCCGCGGCGATCTCCCAGCCGACCGGTAGGCCGCCGCGGGCCAACCCGAGGACCAGCAGCCCGTCGTTGCCGCGGTACGGCGCCAGTTCCTCGGCCAGCACACGACCGGCTTCTCGGCGGTCGCGGAAGGTGCGTCGCGGTGTCCGCCGCAGAAAGCCGCTCGGTCGGTCCATGGGTGCTGCTCGCCGTTGTTTGTAGGTGACACATCGCAGCTTACGACCGGTGTTGTCGCAGGAAGCCCGCTTGCGTGCCGCGATTCCTATCGGGCATTCCCGGCCATATGCACGCGGAAACCCACGTGGGGACAGGGCGTGCAGAACCACCGCGGCGCATTACGCGAAGTATCCAGTGCGGCTTGCTGATTCGACGCGTTGTGGCCAGACAGGGCTCCTACAACACAGGGCTGTTACAACGGTGTGCGCGGGTGTCCGAGGGGGGACTTGCCCACTAACCCTACGCATCGATTTGAGTTCCTAGCAGGCACTTTACGGTCCCAACCCACGATCCGGCGCTGCGAATGCATCGGCGAACGGCCACCCGCCTTGCGGGGTGGGCACCAACGGCTCGATCAGCTCCCACTGGGCGTCGGTCAAGTCGGAAGGATAGCCCTTGTTCTTGGCCACAAGTCCACACAGCGCAAAACGTGCTGGCCTGCCTGAACGCGTGTTCAGCGTAGTGGTACTTGTCCGTACCGGCGTTTGCTGGAAAGTTTCGGCGCTGCAGCCAGCTTGACGGCCGTCCGGACCTTAGCGGGCTCCAAAAGATTCCGCCCGGAGCGGTGGGGCAAACGAACGGGCAGGTGTTCTTGACCATGCTCGGCCTGCCGCTCAACGATCTACCCAGCCTGCTGACCATGAAAGACGGGATCATCCGACCGCACGAGATCGTCGGAAAGCCCCTAGGGCAGCCTGATACCGACGCCCATCAGGCTGCGACTGCCGCGTCGATCTATGAGTACTTCACCCAGACCATGGAGGAACATAAACTCGATCCCCGCGACGACATGTTGAACTGGTTCCTAGAAGCCGAGATCGACGGCGACGGCCTCACGGGTGAAGAGATCCTCGACATCTGCTTCCTGTTCCTCATTGCCGGACTCGACACCGTATCGGCCTCGCTTGACTGCTTTTTTAGCTACCTAGCTCGGCATCCGCAGCTTCGCAGAGCCATCGCCGGCGGCCAGTCGAGCATTCCGTTCGTCGTCGAGGAACTCTTGCGGTGGGAAACGCCAGTCATGGCCGTGGCGCGTGAGGCCAAACGTGACACTGAACTTGGTGGATGTCCGATCCACGCCGGTGAACAAGTGCTGGCCATGCTCGGCTCTGCGAATACCGATGAAAACTATACGCCCGACGCGGGAGGAGTACGGTTTGACCGTAAAGTCAACCGGCACTTCGGCTTTGGCGGCGGAGTGCACCGCTGCCTGGGCTCACACCTTGCTCGCATCGAACTTCGCACCGCCCTGCGGCTGTGGCACGAGCGCATCCCCGAGTACCACATCAAGCCGGGCGTCGAACTCGACTTCACCCCCGGCGTCCGCGCCGCGCAGACGTTCCCGATGATCCTGCATACAGGAGCCGACTAGCCATGCGAATACGAGCCGAGGGAATAGAGGTCCAAGTGTGACCTTTCTTGGCCTGATATCGCGGCCAGGCAACTCGCACCAACCGAACAAGCACCGTTACCAGCTGTCCGATTTGAGGACCAAGTGAGGACCGCACATTATGCGCGCCTGACCGCCGTTGAGCTGGGCTTTTGAGACCAGACGGACTGGCCTCACCCCGCATGGTTGATCCAGGAGAGTGAGAGTCTTGCCGCCGCGGTAGTGGGCAGGAAGGTTTGATGACGATGACGATGACGACGAGGAAGCGACACAGGGTGTCATCTGGTGATCGACAGTTGCCTCAGGATGAAATCGGTACGTGGCGTTGAAGGAACTGGATCTGATCGGACACGATCTGTTCGAAGTGCGGGTCCAGGTAGGGCTCGAAGTGGGTGCAGTCGTAGGAGAGCACTTCACCTTTGGGGATGCGGGCCACGATTTTTTGGGCTTTGGCGTACGGGGTGACATCGTCGTGTTTGGCCAGCTGCACCAGTGTCGGTGCGGTGATGTCCGCCGCGTGGCGTCCCGGCGAGTAGAACGGGACGCGCAGCGCGATGCGGGCGGCGACGTCGTTTTCGGCGAGGAGTTGTTCGTGCTTGTCCCCGGCCATCTTCTCGACGAGGTCAAACGCGCCCGGGGAGGTCATTATCGCGACATCGCCTGGCCGGCCGACGGACTGCACCCGAAATGGTTTCCGCCCGAGCCAGGAGCCCACCTGGTCGCGTACGGCCGCAACGATCAGGCGGGTAACCAGCTTCGGGGGCTGGGCGAACGCTGATGCCGGGCCGGTGACGTGCGGGACCTGGACGATCGCGGCGGCCAGTTCGTGGTCGTGGGCGGCCAGGTCCAGGACGTGGCCGCCGCCGAACGAGGAGCCCCATCCCACTACGCGGGTGGTGTCGACGCCGTCGAGGCTGCGGGCGTAGGCGACCGCGGCGCGCCAGTCGGCGTGTTGGCGGCCGATGTCGAGAACGCGGCGAGGTTCGCCTTCACTGGCGCCCCAGTGCCGGTAGTCGAAGACCAGGGCGGCGTAACCGGCCTGCGCGAAGCGTGCGGCGTAAGCGTCCAGGCGCAGGTCACGGAAGGCGGCGAAGCCGTGCGCCAGCACCACGATCGGCGGGTTCTCGACTCCATCGGGCCGGTACAGCCACGCCGCGCACGTCGTGCCCTCGGACAGATACGTGGTGTTGTCGCGGACGAAGGTGTGCTCGGTGGTCATGGACTCTCCTCGTGAAACAGTTTTCTTGACCTACCTCGTCACGTGCGAACCTGCCAGCTACGCCGGGCCTGTCGGCGGCTCCGAGCTGATCTGGCAGCGCTACCGCGCGAATTTCCAACCAGGTACCTGAAGTTCGATGAAGGTGCGCCCGAAGGGATTCGAACCCCTAACCTTCTGATCCGTAGGCACAGGCCGATGGTGCGACCAGGCACGATACGAGTTCTATTGTCGTGTAGGTGGAGGTGTTGGGAAGCCTGACTGTCGTCATCGTTGTCGTCAGAACTGTCGTCAGCTCACGGTGCGAAACAGCGGCACTCCCATCGCTTTCTCATACCGGGCGATCCTGCGCTGACGATCGGATGTGTCAAGGGTGGCGAAGCCATCAACGTAGTGACGTCGAAGACGCCCTTTACTCAGCCGATCGGGAAGTTAGACACTGCGGAATGGGGTGGCTGGGAAACTTCGAGGCGGGGGTCGCCGGATCATCTTTTCAAACCTGTGTAGGCGTTAGCCGACGGATTTACAGTCCATGTCGCGATGCTCACCGCCGGCGCGGCGGGCCCGGGCCAGCAGCAGCCCCCGCTGCCCATCGCAGAGCACTATCTGATTGGGGCTCGACACCGGCATCCACCGTTTGTCGCCCCCTCCCGGCCGGTGCCGGCGACGACACGCCGGGCATCGGGTCGAGCATTATGGACGCCGTGCCCACGCCTCCGGAGTCGATCAAGAATTCACTGCGTTACCGGCTGATCACCCGCACCCGCCAACGCTGGCCACAGCTGGCCGACCTCACCATCGGCCACCGCGGCCAGTTCGCCTACGTCGGCGGGCAACTGGCCGATGGCACCACACTGCCGCTGTTCCGCCTGCGCTACGGCGGCTCAGCCAACACCTGGGGCTTCGCGATCCACCTCGCTAGCCGTGACGGCTACGAAGACGCCGTCCTACCCAGCGGATACCCCGTCGGCACCCCCGAAGAAGCCCTCGACTGCGCCTGCGGCCTCTACCTCAACGACCCCACCGCTTGGACCCAACCCCCGACGAACTAACGGGCGTGACCACTTGTTCGTCAGGGCTATGAGCACCCTGCAATCAGGGAATGTTGTGGACCTCCTTTATGCAAGAC
>Ga0224555_1002988_pt1 | contig 18386 bp, 14 predicted proteins | sample 714S23034metaG_FD_180687 | JGI IMG/M metagenome (GOLD analysis project Ga0224555, IMG submission 180687) | Peat soil microbial communities from Stordalen Mire, Sweden - 717 S2 30-34 | ecosystem: Environmental > Terrestrial > Soil > Wetlands > Peat | place: Sweden: Norrbotten County, Stordalen...
TGCCGGCCACACCTTGGGCAGCATCGCAGGCCATGCGCTGGAATTATTCACCTGGTCGTTCAGCATCAGGTAGGGCGCTCCATCCACCATGAACGCCCAACGCCCATCTTTCTGCACGAACTTCGGCATCTGCGACACACTCGCCTGCGCACTGGAGGGCGCCGCGCCTTGTGCGAAACCGAAACTCGAAGCCATCAGCGCAGCCGTAACCACACCACTCACACACACGCGCCGGCAAGACCCCGTATTTTGCATGCAGGAATCATACCCGCTCTGGTCCGGTTAATCCCTCTTTCTCCATGGTTGCCTTGGCCACTACTCGCCCAGCATGATCCGCCGAATCCCCTGCGCCCGTCCCGTGCCGCCATCACACTCGATCAGCGTCGCGCACATCTTCGGGTTGGCCTTCGCCGGCTCAAACTTGGTCGGCATCCCGGTCAGGAAGCGCTGCACCACCATCTCCGTCTCCACCCCGATCACGGAATCGAACGGTCCGCTCATACCCACGTCCGTCTGGTAGGCTGTGCCCTTGTGCAGCAGGCGTTCGTCCGCCGTCGGAACATGGGTGTGCGTCCCCAGCACCGCCGTCACCCTTCCATCCAGATACCAACCCAGCGCCATCTTCTCGCTGGTCGCCTCGCCGTGAAAGTCCACCACAATCACCTTCGCGGCGATCTGGTTCAGCAGGCCATCCGCCTTGTGAAAGGGATCGTCGCAGCTGGACATGAACACGCGCCCCTGCAGGTTCAGCACCGCATACGCCTGCCCGGTCGGCAGCTCACCCTCATACACCCCGAAACCCGGCGTCCCCACCGCATAGTTTGCCGGCCGCAGCACCCTGCGCCCCCGTCCATGCGAGTCCGCGGGCACCGTCATGTACTCGAAGATTTCTTTCTTGTCCCAGACATGGTTCCCGGTCGTGATGACGTGCGCGCCCAGGTCAAACAAGTCCTCCGCAATCGAGGGCGTTATGCCGAACCCGCCCGCGGCGTTTTCCCCGTTGATGATAAGCAGGTCGACCTGGTTGGTCTCCATCACGTGGTCAAGATGTTCGCGAACGATGCGTCGTCCTGCCGGCCCAAATATGTCCCCAACAAAGAGAATGTTCACTCCTGAAGGCTATAGCATTTCGCCGCCCCGCGTCGGCGGAAACCGCAGCCTTCGCGCGGACTTGCCGCCGTGCATTCAACCCATTTTTGCCGTAGTCGGGTTGAGCCCTGTTGTGTTAGTTTGGCCTGCATGGCACAAAGCGGTCGTTTCGGACTCAGTCTCAAAATCCTGACGGTGTTGGGCACGGAACCTAGCACCATGCATACCTCGGCGGCAATCGCGGAGACACTCAAGGAAAGCGCGGTTATGGTTCGCCGCTGTTTTCTCCTCTTGCACAAGAAGGGCCTGGTGGAACAGCGCAAAGGTCCCCACGGGGGGGCCCGGCTCAAGCTCGCGCCCAAGCAGATCGGCCTCGGCGACGTCTACCTGGCCACGGAAGGCGACTGGCTCGTGCTCACCGATCCAACCATTGCCGGCCTGCTCCGGCGCGTCCGCGAGGAAGGGGTCCTGGCCATGAACGAGACCACCCTGGCCCAGGTTCTCAAGCGCATTCGCAAGAAGTCGCCCGGCGCGAAGGCTCTCAACGGCGCCTCGCCGCACAAGAAAGCCGCCGCGTAGGATCGTTCGCCCGTCGCCCCGGTCCGCCCCGCCTGCGCTGCCCCTGCAAATCTCTTCCTCGAAGGAGACACCCGGGTTGGCGTGCGACTTTGCGCGTTTCCCTCCCGGCAGGTATAAAGGGGATGCAAGCTAATTCTTAGTTGTCTAAGAATTAGCGGCGACAGAGGAGGATAGGCAGTGAAAACACACGAATGGATGCGCGCGCGATGGGCCGGATTCTTCATCGGCGGAATCTCTCTCGCCCTGCTTTGCGGCGCGGCCCGGCCCGCCACGGCCCAGCAGGACGGCGCTCCCGGCGTTACGCTCGCGGCCCTGGCAGATTCGCCAACGCTTCCCGATGCGCCGCTGCCCGTGGCTCCGGCGGACTCCGCGCTGGAACGTGCCGCAGCCCAGTCATCCAACGCTTCCCCTTCCGCGCAATCGCCCGCGCAGGGTTCGCAGCCGCCCGCGCAGGGCGAGCCAACTCCGCCCGGCGCGCCGTCGCTTGGCGACCTCGGATTGACGCCGGCAGATACCGAGGGCAGCGCCGCGCGCCAGGCCATCATGGACCGCCGCACCCACATGCTCAAGCTCCACCAGCGCCTCGGCCTCATCACCGTCATCCCCGTCGCCGCCGCCTGCATCAGCGCCGTCGGCGCGCCACCCGAACACGGCAACTACGGCAACACCACGTCACGCGACATCCACGTCGCCCTCGGCGCCACCGCCGTCGCTATGTACGCCTGGACCGCCTCCTACGCCATCCGCGCTCCCAAGGTCTCCAACGAGCACGCGCGCGGCGGCGTGAAATGGCACAAATACCTCATTTATATTCACGCGCCCGGCATGGTGCTTACGCCCATCCTCGGCGCCATGGCCTTCAATCAGATCAACAGCGGTCAGAAGGTCCACGGCATCGCCTCGGCGCACGCCGGAGTCGCCGCCGCCACTGCGATCAGCTATGGCGCAGCCATCATCGCCGTATCCTGGCCCATCCATCTCAAGTTCTAGACTCCGAGGCCCCATGAAGCATTCTTCCGTGCTCGCCGTCCTGCTGTTCGCGCTGCCCGCCTTCGCCCCCATTCACGCCCAGGCGGGTCCGTCCCAGCCCGACCAGACCTGGCTCCTCGACCAGTCCACTCTCAGCTATCACATGTCGCATCCGATGCACGAGGTCGACGGCGTCAGCCACGCCGCGCGCGGCAAAGGAGTTTGCCACGCTGGGCAGTGCGACTTCCTCGTCGCCGCCGCGGTCAAGTCCTTCGACTCCGGCGACAGCAACCGCGATCTGCACATGATCCAGACCAGCCGCGGCGCCCAGTTCCCCATCGTCAGCGTTCGCCTCCGCCTGCCGCAGGCGGCGCTCGCATCGCCCACGCTCGACTGCGACATTGATGTCCAGTTCGCCGGCAACACCGCCCACTACTCCCACGTGCTCTTCCATCAGGCAATCGAGGGCAGCGCGCATCACATCACGGGCACCGTTCCCGCAACCCTCACCGACTTCAAGATTGAGGCGCCCACCTTTCTCACCATTCCCATCAAGAACGATATCCCCGTCCGTGTCGACATGGTCTGGAAGCCAAGCTAAAACAGTTTCCAGTTCTCAGTTTTTCAGGTCGGCAAACGTTCGCTGGCGGCTCAATTTGGTCGTCTTGAAAGGGCGGGACTTCAGTCCCCGCCGCTGAGCCCACAGCTTTCTGGACCACTTACAACTGGAATCATCCCGCCAGTTCTTTCCGGATCGCCAGCAGCTCCTGGCGCCGCTTCGGCGTCGTCTTCGGATAGGACATCTTCAGCTCGCCCAGCGTGTCCAGAACAATCTGCGAGACGATCAGCCGTGCGTTCTCCTTGTCGTCCGCAGGCACCGCATACCACGGTGCATGACGCGTGCTGGTCGCCTGCAGACACTCCTCGAACGCGGTGCCATAGTCCTTCCAGTACTTGCGCTCGTGGATGTCCGCCATGCTGAACTTCCAGTTCTTCTCCGGCTCGTCGATCCGCGCCAGGAACCGCTTCCTCTGCTCCTCCTTCGACAGGTGCAGAAAGAACTTCACAATCCGGGTCCCATTGCGATCCAGGTGTTTCTCCATATCCAGAATCGAGCGATACCTCTGCTTCCACACGTCCTTCCTGTTCTTCGGAGTATCCGCCACTCCTTCACCCGCCAGAATCTCCGGATGCACCCGCACCACCAGAACCTCCTCGTAGTACGACCGGTTGAAGATCCCAATCCGCCCGCGCCCCGGCAGCTTCTGCTCTGCCCGCCACAGAAAGTCGTGCTCCAGTTCCTCCGCGCTCGGCTGCTTGAAGCTCGCCACCTCGCAACCCTCCGGATTCACTCCCGACATCACGTGCTTGATCGCGCCATCCTTGCCCGCCGCATCGATCCCCTGAAATACCAGCAGCAGCGCATACTTGTTCGACCCGTATAGCAGCTCCTGCAGCGAGCTCAAGTCGCTAACATGCTTCTCGAGAACCTGCTTGTACTCCTCCTTCGAGCAGCACATCGTCTTCACGCGCGTCGGCCAGTCCTTCAGCTTCACCTTCTCTCCCGGCTTCACCAGAAAATCCTTCGTGTCGATCTTCATTGCTCTCCCTCCAAATCCGCAATCATCCCGTGTCCCGGGTGCAGCGTGAACCAGGACCGCGCCTGCGCAGTGCACAGGTACATCGTCACCACTACCGCAACCGCTATCCGATAGTAGATGATCAGCACTCGCGCATGGCTCACAGGCGGCCCAATAATAAAGTGCCGGAGCGAGACGAACGTCAGCAGGCACCCAAGCAGCACCAGCCACATTGCCCATCTGCGGCCGCGCCAGTAAAACCACAGCACCAAACACTCCATCACCGAAACCGCGAAGCCGACCACAGCAGCGCCAAGCACCGTCGAAATAAACCTCAGCATCCCGTGAGACATGCTCCACCGCAGCGGCAGAGGACTGGCAAGTATCGCCACCAGATGAAGCAAGACGACAACCATCATCAAAACGCTTGTAAGCTTGACTCCAACCGGTGCACGCATGGTAACCATGACCTTTAGATTCCAATTAGCGAGAAAACTAAGCCTGAGAATCGTACGACCATCAAAAATCTTGCCGATCTCGATATCCACCCCTCTCCGCGGATGACCGAAGTCGACGTCCTCATCCTCGGCGCCGGCGCCGCCGGCCTCATGTGCGCCATCCAGGCAGGACGCCGCGGGCGCCGCGTCCTCGTGCTCGAGCGCGCCGAGAGTCCCGGCAAGAAGATCCTCATCTCCGGCGGCGGCCGCTGCAACTTCACCAATCGCAACACCGCACCGGAAAACTTCCTCTCCGCCAACCCGCACTTTGCCAAGTCCGCCCTCGCCCGCTTCACTCCGCGGGACTTCCTCGCGTTGGTTGAGGCGCACGGCATTCCCTGGCACGAGAAGACCCTCGGTCAACTCTTCTGCGACCGCTCCGCCCACGACATCCTCAACCTGCTGCTGGCCGAATGCGCGGCCGCCGGCGTTCGCGTCCAGCCCGGAACCCGCATCCTGTCCGTCTTCCGGACCTACTCCTCCGCCGCACGCTTCCGCGTCGAAACCTCCGCCGGCAGCTTTGCCGCCGCCTCGCTCGTCGTCGCCACCGGCGGACTCTCCATCCCCAAACTGGGCGCAACCTCGCTCGGCTACGACCTGGCAGGCCAGTTCGGCCTCGCCCTGGTCGAACCTCGACCCGCCCTGGTCCCGCTCGTCTTCAACCCGCAGGACAAGGCTGCCTGGTGCGATCTCGCCGGCCTTTCCGCGGAAGTGACCGCTTCTATAGCTGCGTCATCCGACAGGGCCAACGCAAAGCCAAAGACGGTGCGAAGCACCTTCCGCGAAAAAATGCTCCTCACTCATCGTGGACTCAGCGGCCCCGCCATCCTGCAGATCTCCTCCTACTGGCGGCCCGGCGAGCCCATCGAGCTCGACCTCGCCCCCGGCTTTGCGCCGCTGCACGACCCAAACTCCGCACCCGCCCACGGCCAGGGCTCCAGTGTCTTCGCTCCGCTCGCCCAGCCCGACTCCCGGCGCGACCTCGCAGCCGCCGCGCTCGCCCTGCGAAATGTTGAAGCTGGACCGGCCCTGCCCGCGCGTTTTGCCGCCCGCTGGCTCGCCCTGCATGCGCCCGCCCAACTCGACGGCGCACCCCCTTCCCTGTCCAATGCCACGCTCACCCGCATGGACCGCAGCCTCCACGCATGGCGCATTGTCCCCGCGGGTACTGAGGGCTATGCCAAGGCGGAGGTCACTGCCGGAGGGGTATCGACCGCCGAACTCGACGCAAAGACGATGCAGAGCCGCAGGGTCCCCGGCCTCTACTTCATCGGCGAAGTTGTCGACGTCACCGGCTGGCTCGGCGGCTACAACTTCCAGTGGGCCTGGGCTTCCGGCTTCAGTGCCGGCCAATCCGTCTAGGACGATAGCCGCTCAGTTGGAACGATTCTCGCTCTCGGCCTCCTGATCGCCCATAGCGCCCAGCTTGAACCTTGGACCATTAACCTCGAACCTACTGCACCACCAGCGTCAACCCCACGCTCCGCGTCAGCCCCGCGCTCGCCCCGGAAACCACCAGGTTATAGGTCCCGGCCGGCGTCGGGTTCCCGCCGCTCCCGGTCGATGAATTGCTGGTCAGCGGAATCAGTCGCGAAGCCCCGCATCCCGCTGCGCCCATCACGCACGCCAGTAGCGCAACTCCGCCCAGCCGCCGCCATCGCCTTCGTCCCAAACCAAGCAGGCCCAAAGGCAGCAGCCCCGCCAGCCAACACTCCAGGCGACCGCCCGGCCTCATCGGCAACTGCAAACTCGCAACGTCGGTCGTCACCGTTGCCGTGATCGGCGCGCTCCCTCCCAGCCCCGCTTGCGCCGGATTCACCGTGCAGGTTGCATACGCCGGCGCCCCCGCGCAGGAGAACGCCACCGATCCCGGCACTCCGGCCACCGACGTCAGCAGCAGCGGATACACCGCATCCCCGCCCGCCGCGATGCTCTGGGTCGTGCTTCCATTCGCGCTCAGGGCAAAGTCCACGCCCGCCCCGGTCAACTGCATGCTCTGCGGCGACGACCCTGCATTGTCGGTCAGCGTCACGCTGCCCGTGCGCGCCCCCGCCGCAGTCGGCGTAAACGCAATCTCCACGGTGCACGCCCCGCCCGCCGCCAGGCTTCCTCCGCAGGTGTTGCTGCCGGCAACAGGGGCAAAATCCCCGGTCACCGCCATGCTCTGGATCAGCAGCGGTAACCCTCCGTTGTTGGTCAGCGTCACCGTCTGCGCCGCCGCGGTCAGCCCCACTCCGGTCGCCGCAAACGTCATCGCAGACGCCGGCGACAGCGACACCCCCGGCGGCGCCACTCCAATCCCGCTCAACGCCACCGTCTGGCTGCGATACTCATCCGCCACCGTCAGCACTCCGGCTCCCGGGCCCACGTTCTTCGGCACAAAGCCAACCAGCAGCGAACAGCTCGAGTGCCCGTTCAGCGAATTCCCGCATCCGTTCACCACGGTAAAGTCGCCGCTCGCAATCTGTGCCGCAATCAGCGTCAGCGCCGCATCGCCCGCATTGGTCAGCGTCACCTGCTGGGTCGCACTCACCGTATTCAGCTGCTGCGCCGCAAAGTTCAGGGTCAGCGGCGCCAGCGCATCCGTCGCCGGCAGCAAGCCCACCCCGCTCAGCGACGCCGTTTGCGTGCCCGCGCTGTCGGCAATGCTCAAGCTGCCCGTCCGCGTCCCGCCGGCGGTCGGCTGGAACGCGACCGACACCGTGCACCCCGACGAGGCTCCCAGCGACGTGCCGCAGGTATTCGCCGTAATCGCGAAGTCCCCCGTAACCGCCGGCGGCTGCAGGTTCGCAGTGACTCCGCCGGTATTGGAGACGGTAATATTCTGGGCCACGCTCAACGACCCCACATTGGTGCCGGAATATGTAACCGTTACGGGATTCAATACAATCGCCGCCGGAGGCGCGCCGGTTCCGCTCAGCGCCGCCGTGGCCTGTCCTCCCGCAACATTGCCATATACCGTCAGCACGCCCGCGCGGGAGCCCGTCGCCGCGGGTAGAAACGTGATCTGGACCGCGCAGGACGCGCCCGCCGCCACACCCCCGACCGCTCCCGTGCAGTTGTCGGTCTCGTGGAAATCGCCCGTAGTTACAATTTGGCTCACCGCCAGCGTCGCATTGCCTATATTTGTAACCGTTATGGTCTGCGCGGGGCTGGCCGTCGCCACGGCCTGGGCTGCAAACGTCAGGCTGGGCAGACTCAGCGTCATTGCGGGCGCGGCCGGCGTCGCCGCCGTCAGCAGCGGAATCTCCCAGATGCCCCGCCCGTAGGTTGCCGCGCGCAGTTCCCCAAAACGCCCGTCACCCGTCGCCATTCCCGCCGCCGCCGCCAAACCGACCACCGGCGCGTTGGGCAGCCCTGTCCCATACACGCTCCAGCAGTTGGCGGACGCGCAACTCGCAACCTGTGTGGTGCCATAAACACCCGTATCCATCGCCACGTACAGCGTGTTCGCGTCGTTCGGATCGACCAGCACGCCGTTCGCGGGCGCATTCGGCAGGTTGCTGCTGATGTTCGTCCAGCTCCCGCCGCCATTGGTGGACCGGTACACGTGCGGCGCGTTGATCCCATTGCCCGCAAACCCCATTACCGTGGCATAGACGGTCTTCCCGGTCGCATCGTGCGGGTCCGCCGCCAGCGAAGAAATGTCGAACCCGCCCGGATTGAACACTCCCGCATCTGCCGCATCGTTGGTCACGGCCGATTTGGCCGCATCCGTCCACAGCGTGGTTGCGCCCGCGGTCCCCGCCGCGGCGTTCGCAAACACGGCACCGCCCAGGCTGCCTCCGCCGTCCAGCGCCCCGGCCAGCCCTGCGTACAGTACGGTCGAGCCTGCATTCTGCGCCGCCACCGCCCCGCTCGCCGGTCCGCCCGCCGCCAGCGATCGCACGCTCGGGTTCACAGCCCCGCTGCATGCCGAATTCTGCGGCCCCCCCAGCATCGCGCTGAGGTCATTCGAGCCCGGCCACGCCGAGCCGCTTGCGGCCGGTCCGCGCCACACCCTGCACGTGCCGATCACCACATCGCTCGCCATCTCCGGGTCCAGCAGCAGCGGCGGATCGATCAGCGAAGCATCGCCGTCCACCTGTGCGTGGCCAATCGTCGGCGAGCCGGCAAAGTCCGCCGCCGCGCAGGCATTCCCGTTTCCGCAATAGCGAAGGTTCACGCCCACCGCAATCGACACGTACCAGTTCCCGGGAGTCGACTGGTCAATGGCCACCGTCCCACCCTCGCCCGCGGAGATCTGCGGCCACGCCGCGCCCGCGCTTGCGGCTGAGGTCGAGGCCGTCCCGTTGCCGCCCACCCCCACAACCAGCGTCGCCGGGTCGGTTGGATGCTGGGCGAAACTCACCACCTCCGCCAGCGATCCCAACCCCGCATTCAAATTCTCAAAATGGGTCGCGTCGTTGGGCGAGCACGGTGTCTGCTGCTGGTTCACCCCATCCGTCGACCGCCATAATCCGCCATCGTTGCCCACGTAGACCAGCGGCAGCGTACCGGGAGACCCTTCGCCCGCCAGCAATGCAACCGCATGCTGGGCCGGCGACACCTTCGCCGGCGCCGCGCATCCATTCACCGCATTGGTCGTATTCCGTAGCACGCACCCGGCGGCCAGCGAGCAGCGGTACAAGTCCACCGTCCCGACAAATAGCAGCGTGTCCGCACTGGCGCCCGCCCCGGTCGCCACGGCCGCCAGCGCCTGGTTGTAATCCGCCTGCACGATCGCGCTGCTGCCGCTGCCCACCTCGAGTGCCGCCGACGGCAGCTGCTTGCCAAACGCGATCGGACTGGTCGCGCAGCTCCCGCCGGTCAGTCCGCACACATCCTGCCACAGCCCCTGGTCCAGGTTGTTCGCGTCCACGGTCAGCGCGAACGTATCGCCGGTCGCCGCCTGCACCGCCAAAGACCCGCGAAAGATGGGACAGTTCGGGCTCCCCGTTGCTCCCGGATTCGCCGGGCATGCCGTCGCGGTCAGCCCGGTTCCCGGCTGCTGCGCCGTCCGCGTCCAACTCATCCCGTCCGCGGATTCGTAGTACCCATGGAACCGCACCGCCGCATAGAACCTCTGCCGCAGCGCATTCCACACCACCGCGGTCGCCGCGTTCCCGGGAGCCTGCACCGTCGCCGCCGACTGCACCACCTGGCTGCCGTCCGCAACCGTCGCCATCTGCCACGTCGCCCCCGCGTCGGTCGAGTAGTAGAGCCCCATCACGCTGTAGGTCGCCTCCGGCGCGTTCACCGTCACTGCTTCCGCCGACTGCGACAACGCCGCCACCACCAGCCCGGGCGTCGTGCTGCTCCATGCAAATCCCGCAACGCCCAGCCCCACAAACGAGTGGTGCCCGGCCACGCCGTCGTTTGACTCCTGCGACAGCGTCCAGGTCGCGCCCCCGTCCGTCGAGCGCAGAATCCCCTGGCCGTAGTAGGAGTCGGTCGCATCGTTCGCATCGCCCGTGCCCGCCAGCACCACACCATCGCCCACGCTTACCGCGCCAATGCTCAGCGACGGAATCGCCGTCCCGCCGGCGTTCGCGCTGAACACCGGAAGCGTGTCCGTCAGCGGCGTAAACGCAACGCTGCCCGCCGTGCCCGCGGCATTGGTCGACTTCCACACTCCGCCGCCCGTCGTGCCCAAGTAAACCGTGTTGCCGGTTGGGTCCGTCGCATCGATCGCCACCGACGTAACCCGTCCCGTCACATTGCCGTAGCTCTGGCTGGCAATCTGCATGGGCCCCACCGCCTGCCACGCCGCACTCAGCGGGTTGATCGGATTGCCCCGCGGCCTCGCGATCCCTGCCCCAGTTCGCGCCGTCTGCTCCTCCGCTTGGCCTGCACCGGTCGACGCGGCCTGCTCCATCGCCAGGTGCTGCCGCCGCGCTCGGTCCAGCGCCGCCGCCGAGCCGGCTCCGCCCGCCTGCACGCGTCCTGCAAGAAACCGCCGCGCCCGCAGCGCGGGAGACACTCCCGCGCCCGTTGTTGGCCCTGCGCCAGGTTGCTGAGCGAATCCACCCACCCATAGCGACAGGCCCAGCAGCGCACAACCCCACACCGCCCAGGGCATAGCCCCAGCCGTCCTCCGCCCTCCACTACCCCCAACCGGATTGTTCCTGCGCACGGCACGCTCCCGCCGCATCGTTCGAATGCGGAAGGACCCATGCAGAGCATGCTGCGCGAAATACTGAGCCGGCAGATAATCCGGCAGAAAAGTATGAGGGACTTCCAATGCGTGCTCTGCAGTTGCTTTTGGAAGCTCCCCGCACCTTCATCGGCGGCGAAAGCACTGCTGCATCATATAAAGCAGCGCTCCAGCCCGCAGCCAACCACCAACCAAACCGATTGCGCCGCGACCCCAATCTAACACCCGCAACACTAGGTCCTTAAGAGATTTCTAATTGTCGCGAAGGCTCCATTCCCTTAATGGAACTCGTCTCCACCACCCGCTGGACAAGTACCTGTTCGCCAAAGGCAACGCCATCAAGCCCAGCAAAGCCTGACCACCCTCAGCCGGGCGCACCCGTCTCCGCCCTCGCTTCCAGTGTGGTGCGGCGTAATTACCCATCGTTATTTCTTGGCCCCTCGACAAAAGCGAAGCACAGAGAACACGGAGGAACTGAGGGAACACAGAGAAGTCCACAAAGAAAATCGATCTCTGTATGCTCTCTTCTGCTCTGTGTTCTCTGTGATTCGCTTACGACTTCTGTCCCACCCCGAACAGCCGCAGCAGTTCTTCCGTCGCGTCGCCCGCGTCCCGCGATTCGAACTCCGCACCCAGCTCGAACACCCGCGCACCCGGCGACACCTGTTGCAGCGCCTTCGCCGCCGTTCCCTGCGTCAGTTCCACCGCGCCCGGCCCCACCAGGATGTACTCCGTCCCATCGACCTCCAGCCAGATCCGGGCATCGTAAAACAGGCAGGTCGAATGCACATCGAAGCCGTGTCCGCCCAGCACCGACCGCACAAAGATGCACAGGTCCGCGGACGGATCGAACACCAGCACTCGCGGGCCGCGCTTTCCCTGCCGCGCCTGTGCCGATCCCTGCCTCAGAAAAGACACAATCGCCTCTTCTTCCGTCGCATACTGCGGCAGGACTTCGGACAGCGTGGTCATCTCCAGCAACCTGGTTACGAATGCCGGCGGCACGGCCAGCCGGAGCCCGCCTCCGCGTCTGCCGAACCGGTCCACGTACCGTACCAGCAGTCCCACGCCGATGCTATCCAGCCGGGTCAATCCCTCCAGGTTCAGCACGTATCGGGAAAACTCCGGCGCCCGTTCCTCCAGCAGATTCCCCAGGGCCTTCGCCTCTTCGCCCAGAACCAGCGAGCCCGCGCAGCGGATGACATAGACATTGCCGACAAAACGCGACTTCAGAGTGAGAGGCACTTGGTTCCTCGCTTCCCGGCAGACTTCTCCGCTTGGAGATCACATCATCGCACCGAAACCCGCAAAGAAGGAAGTCCGCGAACTATCCCGCCTGATGCGCAATCACCCCGAGATCGGCCAGTCCGTTGACGAAGTACTGCGCCGCCAGCGCCACCAGCAGCAGTCCCATCACGCGCACCAGGATGCGAATCCCGGTCTCGCCCAGCACGCGCACCACCAGGCTCGAATGACCCAGAACCAGATAGCAGATCAACGCCGTCAGCGCGATCGAGATCAGGATGGCCGCCATCTGCCAGTGCGACTGCACCTGCCCCACCAGCACCATCACCGACGTGATGGCGCCCGGTCCGGCCAGCATGGGGACGCCCAGCGGCACAATGCCTGCGTCTTCTTTTTGCGCGGCGGCCACCGTGTCGCCCGCAGCCTCCTGCGTAGCCGAGCGCTTGGCCTGCAGCATATCCAGGCCGATCAGCAGCAGGATGATGCCGCCCGCCAGCTCGAACGCCGGCAGCGTGATGCCGAACAGCCTGAAGATCGCCTCGCCGGTGAAGGCAAAGGTGCCCAGCACGATCAGCGCGGTCAGCGCACCTTTGCCGGCGACCCTCCGGCGGCGCACCGGGTCGGCGCCCTCGGTGATCGCCAGAAACGTCGGCAGCGCGGCGAATGGGTCAACCAGGAAAAAGATGGAGCTCAGCGCCAGCAGCGAGAAGCGCACGTACACCGAGTGCTGTAGGCCGTAAAAGCTTGCGAAAGAAGGATCGAAGACCACGGGTTTATTGTTTCACTTTTTTCTCGCAAACGGGCGCGCCCCGGCGCAAGGATTGGCGACAGCACTGCTCGCGCAGCCGGGCGGCTACTTCAGGTAGGCCCGCACCAGGTCGATCAGGTCTTCCGCCAGTTCCTGAGGCTGAGCCACGTCCCGTTCCGGCGAGAGCAGGTGCAGCCGGATGTGGTCTTCCAGCACCTCGGCCATCAGGCTGTTCACCCCGCCGCGCACGTTGGCAAGCAGCATCAGCACGTCGGCGCAGTCATCGCCCGAAGTGAGCGATCGCTCGATGGAATCCACCTGTCCGCGGATGCGCTTGATGCGGGCAACCAGCTTCTGCTTTTCTTTGTCCAGATGTGACATATTCTCCTTGACTATATCCTAGGGGGATATGATACAACAGATCGAGCGGGGCACTTACGCCCGCCGGAGAAGCACAACTCTATGAGCCAAAAACCCGCACAAGAACCTCCAAGTATTGGGAGCTCTTACCTGTGTTGCGAGGAGCGCTCAGAAAACCGCCTCTAGCCCGCTAAAGACGATTCTCTCACCGCTCATCCAGCATACGACCTGTGATTTGAGCGCGTGGGCCAGAAGCACCAAAGTCAGACTCACCCCTCCCTAACCGACGATCCGTGGACATTCCTGATCTGCGCCTGGTGCGCTGGATTCGGTTGCGCCCGCACGGACCGCAAAGGAGGAACCATGTCCAACAAAGTCCTCGCCCTCAAGAATGCCGGCCGGCTCACCTGCGCCTGGTTGCCCACCGGCGATCCCCGTCACCCGCTCACCTGCGTCTGGACGGTCGATTCCCGCAGCGCCGCCAAGGCAGCATCCTCCACAAAAACTGATTCGGGGAGGATGCTGGCGTGCGCCTAGAGCACCGCAACCGGTATCACGTACTCCAGTCTCCCGGGGCGTTCACCAGGCGCACGGTCCAGGTTGCCCGAACGGTATAATCGAATTCCGGGGCTGCATCGACTGAATTCAGCATTGGCTGGAGCGAGGAGTTTGCCATGCCGTTAGAGACAACGAAAAATATCTGGCACAACGGACGCATGATTGCGTGGGAAGACGCGCAGATCCACGTGATGTCGCATGTCGTGCACTATGGGTCTTCGGTCTTCGAAGGGCTGCGCTGTTATGCGCGGCCGAATGGAGCCGGCATCTTCCGCCTGCCTGAACACATGCAGCGCTTGCTCGACTCGGCGAAGATCTACCGCATGCCGGTGGGCTATTCGCTGGAAGAGTTGTGTGCCGCCGCGGTGGAACTGGTCGAAGCCAATGGCGTGGCGCCGTGCTACATCCGGCCCATCGCGTTTCGCGGCTACGGCGAGATCGGCGTCAATCCGCTGAAGGCGCCGGTCGAGGTCTACATCGCCAACTTTCCCTGGGGCAAGTACATCCCCGGCAACGCGGGCGCGGACGTCTGCGTCTCCAGTTGGAATCGCCTGGCGCCGAACACCATGCCGTCGCTCGCCAAGGCCGGCGCAAATTACATGAACTCACAGCTCATCCGCATGGAGGCCGAGATCAACGGCTACGACGAAGGGATCGCGCTGGATGTAAACGGCTATCTCTCCGAAGGTTCGGGCGAAAACCTGTTCCTGGTGCGCGGCGGCATTCTCTACACCACGCCCATGGCCAACTCCGTGCTGAACGGGATCACGCGCACTTCGGTGCTCACCATCGCCAGGGACCTGGACATTCCCGTGGTCGAGCAGGCGCTGCCGCGCGAGATGCTCTACATCTGCGACGAAGCTTTCTTCAGCGGCACCGCCGCCGAAGTCACCCACCTGCACTCGGTCGACCGCGTGCTCGTGGCCGATGGCACCATGGGGCCAATCACGTCCGCCATCCGCGCCGAGTTCTTCGCGATCGTCAACGGAACCAAGCCCGATCGCTACGGCTGGCTCACCCCGGTCAAGGTCCCAGCCGCAGAGCCGGTCGGCGTCTAGAACCGGCCTAATAAACTCGCCTGGACGCTGGCCTGGCTTAGATGGAGAGGATGCTGAAAGAGCGCTCTTTCGTTAAGGGCACGGATTTATCCGTGCCCTTAACGCCGCATAATCATCGCGGCTTTACAGGCTGCGGCCGCAGACGGCTTTTCAGTCGCCTCTGGAACCCGCCACCGACGCGGGTTCCAGGTTACATGTGTACCGCAAATGCCAACGTTGCCGTCCTCCCTCGCCCCACCAAATCCCGTTGAACCTGGCGCCTGGGTAGTGTCTCAGTCTGACGTAAAGGGCCGAACTTGCCAAAAACCGACTTTGCAGGCAGTTCGCAAAGTCGCTCCTCGACGCTGAGTTTCTGAACGCGGAGAATCCACAACATGGAGGCAACATGGATCGTTTCAATCGCTGCTGTGCTTCTGGTTGGGCTGCCTCTGCATGCTCAGATTTCGCTTGCCGCGAGCGTCTCAACGCGGCCTCTCTCGCAAGACCAATTGTCTATCGGGATTGAGGAGTTGACGTCGGGGCGGAATAATCTCGCGCTTCGCAATAGTTCCTCTACGTCACCGTCTGCGCCGAATTGGAGTTGCCCTTGTCGGGCCGGATACCGGGGTCGCCGATTGGGTCTAAGGGATCGTCCGATAGGTAGTCACGGGCATGTTGAAGCATGTTTGCCCGGATGGGCACGACGTGACGATGGTGCCGGTGCCTGACTCGACGAGGCTCAGATCAGCCGCCAACTGCTGCACTTGCACCGGCTCGAACTGGCTGAAGGTCAGGCTCGTCAGGCAGGCCAGATCTGCATCGTTCCAGCGAGAGTCCGGAGTTCCAATCAACGCCGCCGCCGGGCCGTTGTCGGCCAGAATCATGCCGTAATCGCGGAGCCCCTGAATGATGACAGCTGTCTGCGGGCTGGTTGCGGCGCAGGCAGGGTTGGGCACGCTGGCTTTCAGGCGATAGATCTCTCCCATCGGATTGGATGGATCCGTGCAGGAGGTGGGCGGGTCAAGTTGAGAAATCAGCGTATTCTGGTCTTCATACCCCCCAGAGCAAAAACCCCCGCCAGCCTGCGCAGTGGCGGGCCACACGTAGTAGCCAAGCGTGCTGTCCAGGGTAAAGCGGACAGGATGCTGGACCACGCCGTTTGGAGCCGACGGCGTTCCCGTGCCGATTACTTCATCCGCAGTCAGGATCAGCGGAGCGATGGGAAGGCCCGCCGCGTCGGAAGAGCCGCCGGCCTGCGGAAGCATCGCGTACGCTCCGGCGCCTGTGCTCCCAATGTTAGCCCAGTGAGCATTGCTGCCATCTGTCCACAAAGGCGAACTGCCGCCACTGTAGACCGAGAGCCACATCTCCCACAGACTGGCGGGGTTTCCGCCGCCCGGCTGCTGCAGGATCAGAACGTGCATGTCGCCATCCTGCAGCGGACCGGCGATCGCATATCCCTCGATCGGAGCGTACGCAGGAATCGGTGCGGTCGCCGGGCATGGACTGATGCAAGTCCGGTAGTCGGTCGCGCTGTCAATGGTGCCGAAGTAGGCCTGGTACAACGTGGTGGTCACGGGCAGGGTCGATTGATTGTAGGGAACGACCAGGAACGGGATGCCATTGGGCTGATAGGCATTTGGCAGCGCCCCAAAGAACGGTTGGATGATTGCGTTTGCGAACTCGGTGGTCTGCGCAACGATTGAGGTGTCTACGGGCAGGGAGGTAACTTTGATGTGAAACGCGGAATCGGTCGGGAAGAGCGGAAAACTAGTCGTATTGTTGCCCGCGAGACTGAACGGAACGTCTACCGTGGCGATTGCACCTAAGCTGTCCGTAGCAATGAAGTGGGTGATGTAGGCACCTTGCCCGTAGTTTGTCCCTGTGATTGCACCGGTCGAGGGATTCAGCGTGAGCCCTGGAGGAACTGGGGCGTAGCCAGGCGAAGGCGATGTGTCGAAGGAATACGTGTAGGGAGGTGTACCGCCCGCAGCAGCGATGGTGCACCCACCATAGGTCACATACTGCGTCCCGGTCAGCGTGCAAGGCGATGCGGAAACGGAAAACCCCATCGCCGTAATGGTGAGATCCCAATTCGCGGGGAGAGTAAGAATTGTGGGCTCAAAGGGTCCATTGCCAGGAAGCAAGGCGAATATCGGGGCAACGTTGACCGTCGGCTGATGCAGGATGTTGACGATGGCTCCCACTGTATCGGTTGGGGCTGGACTGCCGGAGATTGTTGCCAGGGTGAAAAGTTGGCCGCAAGCACTGCCGTCTCCGGCCACGCCACCTGCTGAGTTGACGCATGCGGCAACGATGTCGCCAAGTGTCTGAAGAGTGAGGCTGGAAGCGGAGTACCCCGCGGGCAGCGCGGGACCGGGAACAGTTCCGTTGGCTGTATTGACATATTCGTTGACGACTGAGAATGCTGTTTGCAAGAGCGAAGAGTCGCTGGAGGCCGACCCCACGTTCGTGGACGACGTAATGAAGTTCGATAGGGCGGCAACCGTGCCGATGGTTGTCAACTCGTTCAGAACAACGAATGTCGACGAGGATAGGTTGCCGCACTCTCCCAGCGCGGTCATCAGCGTGAGGTTGGCATTCGTGCCGGAGCCCAGGCCGGGGTTTCCACCGGTGGCGACCAGGTAGACCTCGGAAGATCCTGAAGGGCAGGTGTAGTCGCCGGTGATCGTAAAGGAGCCAGTAGGCAGAGTGTTGTTGGCGTTCCCCGCATTGGCATTGCCATTCATAACCTCTGTGCCATCGCTGGTGGTCACGGTCGCGCCGATCAGGGGCGTCGCTGCGGACGCGTCTCCAGTCGATCCAACCGCATACAGTTGAATCAAACTGCCGCTCACTGGATTCTGTCCGCCGATGACTGAGCCGGTGCGACGCGCGCCCGCGACAGGATTGGAAGGACCGCTCGTCGCGCATCCAGCCAAGCCGACAAAAACCATAAGCAGAGGAAACGCGACCCAAGTCAGGTCAAGCGTGGAATAGACGCGGCGAATCATCTCAACGCAATCGTTGCCCTGTGCAGCGCGCATAGGTACCCTGCTCAAAACTGCCCTCGGTGTCGGCGGTTTCCATTGATCCCGTCAATTGTACAAGTGTCATAGTTCCCCTAAAACGGGGTTTCGGCAACTTCATTTGTCCCGGACCTCAAACTGAGACACCACCGGCGCCTGGCACCTCTCCCAAGCCCATCAAGTTCCTCCACGCCCCAGGCCGTCATTCTGCACGACGTGCAGAATCTCTGTAGTTGTCTTTCCGTGGGCGTCCCACTCCCCGAACCGCAGCCCTCGCGGCTTTTTTGCTTGACACGCCACGTATAATTAAAGATAGGTCGAGACAGAATCCACCAGCCTCAGGCTTGTGTCTCTCGCTAGTTGTGTCTCCTCAAATCGTATTAACCAGGAAGGGACTCCCCCTTAGCTAACTGTCTTCTTTGCAACAAAACATCAAGCCAATCCGGGGAAATTGTGGAGCCTAGAGCATTTTCACTTAAGATATATAGTTGATTCCGCTGTGACGGAACCAGGCTTGGGCGTTTTCGGGTGTGATCTGGGGTAAGAGTTCGGCGATAGC
>Ga0224555_1002989_pt1 | contig 18386 bp, 17 predicted proteins | sample 714S23034metaG_FD_180687 | JGI IMG/M metagenome (GOLD analysis project Ga0224555, IMG submission 180687) | Peat soil microbial communities from Stordalen Mire, Sweden - 717 S2 30-34 | ecosystem: Environmental > Terrestrial > Soil > Wetlands > Peat | place: Sweden: Norrbotten County, Stordalen...
TCATTGCCATAAAACTGCTTACTTGGATGTTTCTCGTCGGCCTGGTGGGATCCACCGTCGTCGTCCTCATCAGCTTCGTTGAGGATGGAAAAGAGCTGTTTGGTAAAGATGAGAAGTGAGTTGTCCGCTCCTGCCCTGGCGCTGCCCCTCCATTTTGTGTTGACTCTCGCTCGATTCGGACATAGACTCACCGCAGGGCGGGCGATTAATGCGCTCGTTCGACGCTAGCAACCCGGCGGTAGCGCCGGAACCCCGCGATGGCAACCACTCGAACGACCGTAGCCCCACCTTCAAACCGCGTCCGGCTCATTGTGGCATCTTCCGTGATGCTCACATTCATCTCCTTCTGGCGCGCCGCGGCTGTTGTTCTCTGCGATCTGGGATCTTCGGCCTTCTACGCGGGTGGCATCGCTGAACACGCGGTCGGCGCGGCCGCTCCCTGGTTCATTCTCGCCATCATGCTGTTCAGCTTTGCGGTGCGCGCCGTCTACGTCGAGAGCTGTTCCATGTTCACCCGCGGCGGCGTTTACCGCGTCGTTAAAGAGGCCCTCGGCGGCACATTTGCCAAGCTCAGCGTCTCGGCGCTGATGTTCGATTACATTCTTACCGGGCCCATCTCCGGTGTTTCGGCCGGACTATACATTACCGGCCTGATGAACGAGCTGATGACGGTCGCCAATCAGTGGCACTGGCTCCCGCCCGCTCTGATGGATGCGCAGTACAATCCACTCCAGTTCGATATGAACCATACCGCAGCGGTCTTCGCGGCGGTGGTCACAATCTATTACTGGTGGGCAAACATCAAGGGCATTGAAGAGTCCAGCGGCAAGGCTCTGCGCGTCATGCAGATCACAACCGTGATGGTGGTCATCCTTTTGGCGTGGGGCGTTTTCTCGGTGATCATGAAGGGCTCTCACCTGCCGCCGGCGCCGGTTCCCGCTAACCTCCACTTCAGTAACGAGGCGTTGGGCTTTCTGAAAGGCAGAGGCTTGCCGCTGCTGGGACTGTTCGGCATTCTCATGGCCTTCGGCCACTCCGTGCTGGCCATGAGCGGCGAGGAGAGCCTGGCCCAGGTCAATCGCGAGATCGAGCATCCCAAGCTCAAAAACCTGAAGCGCGCGGCCATCGTCATCGCCATCTATAGCCTGGTCTTTACCGGCGGCGCCACGCTGCTGGCTTCCATGCTCATTCCCACATGGCAGCGCACCCACATCTACCAGGACAACCTGATCGCCGGGCTCGCCATGTACATGGTAGGACCCATGTTCTGGCGCATCGTCTTCCGCGTCTTCGTGGTGCTCGTTGGATTTCTGATTCTCTCCGGCGCCATCAACACTTCCATGATCGGGTCGACCGGCGTGTTGATGCGCGTGGCCGAAGACGGCGTGCTGGCCGACTGGTTCCGCAAGCCGCATATCAAGTTCGGCACCAGCTACCGCATCATCAACCTGGTCTGCATCCTCCAGATGATCACCATCATCGCCAGCCGCGGCAATGTCATCACCCTGGGCGAGGCGTATGCCTTCGGCGTCATCTGGTCGTTCACCTTCAACAGCCTGGCCATGCTGGTGCTGCGCTGGAAATATCATGGCGAGCGCGGATGGAAAGTGCCTCCGAACATCCGAATCGGAAAAACCGAGTTTCCCATCGGACTTCTCTCGGTCTTTCTGGTCCTGCTTTCGGTGGCCATCGTCAACCTTTTCACCAAGTCGGTTGCTACGGTCAGCGGCATCGTGTTTGCCGCGGCTTTCTTCGTCATCTTCAGCATCTCGGAACGCCAGAACATGCGCAAGCATGCCATCACCGCGCGCCAGATGCGGGACCACTTCCAACTGGAGCACCAGGACACCATCAGCAGCGAGTCGGCGGCCATCCGCCCCGGCGGCGTCATGGTCACCATGCGCGACGCCACCAACCCCTTCGCGCTCAAGTGGATCCTCTCCCGCACCAGCACCGAAGAGCAGGACGTGGTCGTCATCAGCGTGCGCATGATGGGCGTGGGCGGACCGGAATATCTCAACGCCGAGGAACAGAGTTTCAGCGAACATGAGCAGATGCTCTTTACCAAGGCTGTTTCCGTTGCTGAAAGCTTCGGCAAGAAAGTCTCGCTCCTGGTGGTTCCCGCCGGCGACGTCTTCGCCGCATTGGCGCAAGGCGCAAACGCGCTGGAAATGGACTCCGTCGTCTCCGGAGTTTCAAACAAAATGACCGCTGAAGATCAGGCCTTTCACATGGGACAGGCATGGGAAGCGCTGCCCGAGCCAAAGCGCCAGTTCAATTTCTATGTCATCGATCCCGGCGGTGCGGTCAAGGTCTTTTACATCGGGCCGCACGCTCCCGCCCTAAGTCCTGACGACGTGCAGTTGGTTCACCGGTTATGGCTGAACATGCGCCGCGATCCCTCCGTGCCTGACCTGCACCACAGCGACATCATCACCTATGCACTGACTCGCCTGGCCGGCCAGTATGCGCGCGAGAAGGTGGAAATCCTCCGCGACCTGCGTAACTACCGCGCGGCCGACTCGCCCGCCACCTTGCGGATCGGCGGCCAGCCACTGTCGAGCGCACCAGCCCCCTCTCCCGCGCCCGCGCAAACCCCGCCACCACCCAAGAACCCGCGCTGAGTCGTCTCTTTAACTCGATGCGGCGAGCCATCCCTCAAGTCAATAAGAAGTACCCCGCTATCACGATGACTGCAGGCATGTGGTTCTTCCATCCCGGCACTTTGAAGCTACACCGATAGAGCGGCGTTTCTTTTCCGGCCACGATTCCGGCATTCAGCTTCCGCCCGGTACAAAGATGAGTCTCTGCGCACTATCCGGATTGGCGCGCATGCATTGCTGAGCCGCGCCGGTATTGCCTCAAACGCTATCTCTGCTTCCTTCAGTCTTGTGGCCGCCGCATAGCTTCTCCTGCGCTCATCCAACGGCGCCCCTGCTTCTCTTACTGGGATTTTCAATTGAATCCATGCCTCGTCAGTAACATTTCGCTTCTTTTTGTTTGTAAAAGAGTTTATAGTTGCGTATCGTGTTCCCTGGACAAGTGGTTAATTCCTGCGCAGTTGTCGACCTAGACACATGGGGATAGGCCACTCATGAGTACCTGATAGGAGGAAGTGTGGGAGTTTCGGAGATTCTGGCACAGATAGATCGGGAGATCGCTCAATTGCAACAAGCGCGTTCCCTGCTGAGCGGTGGATCCGCGAAGGCGCCCAAGAAGGCCGCGGCAGCGCCTGCCACCAGGAAGCCCATCAAGAAGAAGAGGAATCTGACTCCTGAAGGGCGCAAACGCATTGCCGAGGCCGTCAAGCGGCGCTGGGCAGAGCAGAAGAAAGCCGCTGCGAAGTAACTGGAACTACGGTACGGAAGATAGGCCCAGACCTATCTCAACCTATCTTCCGTACCGTTTCCCTTGCTCGGCCCAATGCTTATTCAACCGTTCCCCCCGGTACCCATTGCACAACCCTCACGCTGCCATCCACCAACGCAGCCAGTTCCTCAGGTGTGCCCTTCAGCGGTGGGAATGTACCAAAGTGCAGCGGTAGCACCATTTCTGGCTGCAGTAAGTGCGTGGCCCGCGCTGCTTCCTTCGGTCCCATCGTAAAATGGCCGCCGATCGGAAGCATTGCCACCTTGGGCCCGTATAGCTCGCCGATCAGCTTCATGTCTCCAAAGACAGCCGTATCCCCGGCATGATAGAGCACCGGGCCATCGGTAATCGTCAGCACATAGCCCGCAGCCACGCCCACATAGTGCGTTCCATGCTCATCCTGCGCGCCTGACGAATGCCTGGCATCCACCATCGTGGCTGCCACATCGTCCAGTTGCACGGTACCGCCCAGGTTCATGCCGATCGTGCGCTCCACTCCCTTGCCTGCGACATACGATGCCAGCTCATAGATCGCAACCACCGTTGAACCATGCTTTGCGGCAACCGGCGCTACGTCCGAAATATGGTCCCCATGGCCGTGAGTCAAAAGAATGGTATCGATCTTTTCCGGCAGCACATGGTCCTTCGGATAGCTTGGATTCTGCGCGATGAATGGATCGATCAGTATCCTGGTTCCTTTCGCGGTCTCAACCAACACGGTCGCGTGACCCAGCCAGGTGATCCGCGTTCCCTTCAATAAGCTCATGATTCCTCCCTTCGCTGTCTCCGCGTCGGCAAAACGCTACCGCGTCATGATGACTTCAGAGACGCTGTCCTTCGCCAGAAACTGGCGGTGACCTGGCCAGCCTGCAAAGAGCCGTTCAATGCTGCGGTTGGTAAATGCGCGCTGGATGGGAAACGGCTGCGCCAACTGCACATCCACATCGTCTCCCGGGGTCAGGTGAAAACGGCAGCGCACTGTCTCCTCGCCCTGCATCCTCGTGTGGAAAAACGCCAGCACCTGCCCGCCTGGATTCATCGAAGCAAACAGATGCGCGACCACAGGCGCAACCAGCGCTTCGGGCATAAAATCCAGGGCCGTCCATAACAGCGCCACATCGTACATGCGCCCTGAAAAGTTCAGGGACTGCCTAAGAAAGCCTTCGGCATCCCAGATCGGCTTCCCGTCTTCGTCCGTACCTCGCTGCCAGTCGCCGGTCCACGCATCGTAAACCAGATCGGCCTGGAAGAGGCTATGGCCCAGTCCGGTGAGGTAGTTGATGTTGGAGGGCGACGTATAGCCGGTATCGATCACGCGCAGGCCAGGCTCAGCCTCAAGCCGCTTGCGCAGCACCGCCCACCCGCCGGAGTGGCGCGGCACCCTGGGCCCCCAAAAGCCAGCGGTGGGTGCGGGCGGTCCGCTGTCCTGCTTCTTTTCAAACCAACGGCTCATCGACCGGAATTCCTCTTGCGGGCCTACCCGCTTGATTGCGGCGGACCGGAACTCGATCTTCCCAATCAGAAAATGCCGCCAGCCGGTGCCGGTGCAGGTCCGGCGCCATCGAGCGCCTTCGCTGCGCCCTGCGTCAGGTCCACTTTGCCTCGAAAAACCGCGTTGTCCTCCACCGCCAGCCGGAGCGCGCGAATATCCCCCTGCACGCTGCAGCCGGCACGCAGCTCCACCCGGCCGCTGGCCACCACGTTGCCCTGCACCTGTCCCAGAATCAGAACATCTCTGGCGGTCAGGTCGGCTTGAACGTTGGCGTTGGGCCCGATCGTCAGCCGGCTCTCTGAGAGCGTCACCGTTCCCTCGACCCGCCCATCCACAATCAGGTCTTCGCTGCCCTTCACTTCGCCGCAAATGATAACGCTCTTGCCAATGCGCGCGGGTATATTCTCCACTGCCATGATTTCAGTCCTTCCATGAGCCCAAACAAGGCCCTGCCCGAACTATACGCAACCCGGCTCCATGCTTCAATCCACCCCCGCTTCCACGCGCTTGCTTCCACCCGCTCGTCCGCTTCCACCCGGAGACCGAAGCCGCGCCAGGACGTCTAATGGGCAATGCCGTCCAAGCGCTGAACGCAACGCTGAATATCCGAACGAAAGCACAGACCTCGAATGCCCGTTAGACTGATTTATGTGCGCAGACTTTTCCCGCTCCTCCCCTTGCTGCTGTGGGCCAGCGCCTTTCCAGCCCATGGCCAGCCTGCACCCGCCGCGCTCTCGCCGGCGCAGGCCCAGGCGCTGGTAGAGCGCGCGCTCGCCACGGAATTGCACACTGCTCAGGATCCAGCGCACCCTATGCGCTACCGGCTACGCAAAATCAGCCCCCGCCTCACCTCGACCAAGGATATCCTCGAGACCAAAGACGGCGACGTTGCGCGCCTGGTGGCTCAATTTGATAAGCCGCTCTCGCCTGAGGACGAGCAGAAGGAACAGGCGCGCCTGGACGCGCTGCTCAGCGATCCCAGCCTGCAGAAGCACCGCAAACAGGGCGAGCAGGGAGACATGGGCATCGTCCTCAAGCTGTTGCGTATGCTGCCCAGCGCCTTCCTCTACCAGTACGCCGGCTCCGGTGCGGGCCCCGCGGGTCCGGTGGAGAAGTTCAGCTTCCGTCCCAACCCGAATTTCAGCCCGCCTGACTTTGAAACGCAGGCCCTTACGAACTTAACCGGAGAACTCTGGATCGACGCCGCACAGCAGCGTGTAACACGCCTGGAAGGCCACCTGCAGCAGGACACTGACTACGGCTGGGGCGTACTGGGCAAGCTCGACAAAGGCGGATCGGTGGTCATCGAGCAAGCCGACATCGGCGGCAGCCAATGGCGCATCGCGCGCTTCCAGATGAGGATGAACCTGCGCATCCTGTTCAAGACCAGGAATATCGATACTGCGGAAGAAATGACCGGGTACACCCCGGTTCCCACGGGCATCGAATACCGGAAAGCTATCGAGATGTTGCGGGCCGCGCCGGCTGGCCCCACGCAGCCCGGCCACTAGAAAACGCGGGGCACAATAAGAAAACGGCCACACCCATCAGGGCATGGCCGCTTTCCTGGTTCCAGATTCGCCTTACTTGATCTTGACGTAGATCATGGCGAAGGTGAATAGGGTGAGCGATTCGATGAAGGCCAGACCAAGGATCAGCAGGAACTGAATGCTGCCCGTGGCTCCTGGGTTGCGTGCGACCGACTCGGTGGCGGAAGCAATCGCCTTGCCCTGGCCGATGCCGCACAGTCCGGCTGCCAGCGCGATGCCGATGCCGATACCGATAGGCGCCAGATCGACGACCGCTGAACCGCTCTGGGCGAATGCCGGAACGGCGAAGCAGAGTACAGCCAGTACCATCAAAACGTTTTGCAGTTTACGCATGTTTCTCCAGCTTCCCTGAGATTGACCGCCAGTGGGTGGTTGAGGTTCACCGTGCTGACCCCCTCACGCTTGCGGCCGTCCGTTTACCCGGAGCGGAAGCTCTCCCCGGCGGAATCCTTTTAACAAAAGCCTGTCCTCCTGAGCGGAGTTTGGCGCGCACGCTGCGCCAAACGCAGCCGAAGGATCTGCTTCTTCTTTCCAGGCCTAGTGATCGTGCGCCACAGCCTGCCCCAGGTAGATCATGCTCAACAGCATGAACACAAAGGCCTGCACAATCGAAACACCCAGATGCAAGGCCAGAAAAATCACCGGAACGGCAACCGGCACCAGCGAGAAGAACACCATCGTCACCAGGTCGCCGGCAAACATGTTGGCCCAGAGACGAATGGTGAGAGACATCATGCGGGCCACGTGCGAGATCACTTCGATCGGGAACAGCAGCCAGGCAATCCACCACACGGGTCCGGCAAAATGCTTGAGATAGCCGATGATCCCCTGCTCGCGAATCCCGTGAAAGTTATAGTAAATGAACGTGGTAACGGCCAACCCGAAGGGCACCACCACCGACTGCGTGGGAGCTTCGAGCCCGGGTATCAACCCGAGCAGATTGCAAATCAGCACGAACAGGAAGATGCAGGTGACAAACGCCTGGAAGCGCTGATACCCGTGCCCGATGGCGATCTCCGCCTGTCCTCCGATAAACTCATGAATCAGCTCAGCGAACTGCTGCGGCGTGCCCGGCTTCTCAACCGACAGACTTGCCCGCACCACGGCAAAAAAGGCGATGAAACCCAGCACCACCAGTAATTCCAGCGCGAAGGTGTTGTTGATGGGCGCGGCGGCATTGGCGGGATGAATGCCCACTGCGTTCAGCAGCGCATTCAGGGGACCGGCAAAGAGATAGTTCAGCAACTGTGTAAAAGCCAGTTGATGCATGAAGGCAAATGTCTTTCTGATTCCAGAGCGGAACTATCCACACAAACCGGCCACAAGGCTCAACTCCGCAACATCCTGAGAGCTTCTCCCGTAAGCGTTACGACCGCCAGACTGAGGCCGCACACCAGCGCGATGACCGAACCCTGGAAACACTTAAGGCTACCATAAATGACCCCGGCAAAGATCAACAGGCGCACCAAAAAGAACCCAACCGCCAGCGCAGCCCCGCGCGGAGTCTGTTTACGCTTCATCCGGGCATTCATCAGCCGCGCCAGCCGCTGCCACTCCAGCAGGCTGGCTGCCGATATCAGCGCTCCAGTCAACAACATGGCCGCATTGCGCCAGCCTGAGGCGATCAGCAGCACCAATGCGGGAACCAGTCCCAAAATGACAGTGTTGCGCACCGAGCGCTTCAGCAAAGCGTCCAGATCTTCTTCTGTGAGGTTAGCGATGGAAGGAATCTCTTCTGTCATGGCTCGCTGCCGTCTCTCATGTCTCGCCGCCTTCTGTCATGACCCGCCACCGTCGCTTCCGCCACCGGACTTCATCCCGGCCCCACCGCCCGACCCCGTCCGACTCGTTCCTGCCATCACCAGCCGCACCACGTAGACCAGCCCGGAGATTCCGCCGAACAGTATCCCCACCAGGCCAATCCATGTCTGGTGCAGATGAAGGTCCAGCCAGGCCCCACCCAGCCATCCAATAAACGCCGACGAAGGCAGCAGAATCGCAATCTGCATCAGCTTCTCAGCGTCAGCCAGCGATTTCACGCCGCCTTGAGCTTTGTTCCGCTGCTTCGACTCCGGAATGGGACGATTGAAGGGCACCATCGTGGTTATACACGATGCCGCCGTCGAGCGCGACAGGCGCGAATTGGTCTACTTGGTCCTCCCTTTATTTCGTTTTCCAGGTCGAGAGCTTCCAGGCCTTCACCCGGTATTTGCCCTCATCCTCATTCAGCGGCGCAAGTCCGAACGCGATGTTGGCCCCGCCGCCCCCGCTCGTGACTCCCGGCCCCGTCGCGCCGGCCACGTTTGTGATGGTGATGTTGGCTGCGTAGTAGTAGACCTTGCCCGCCTCAGCGGTGAACGACGCCACATCGATGCTTTTCTTCAGCATCTTCAGCGCCGATTGCCAACTCACGCAAAGGTGATGCTCTCCGGGGTCCACATTCATGATGAAAAACGTGTTGCCGTTGTTGGCGCCGGCCCACGCGCCGTCCAGGCCATAGCGGATCGTGGCATGCATGCCGAATCCGAGCCCCTGGCTTTCGTCTTCAATGAAGACGATTTGCGCCTTACCGTCCGGCGGAGGAGCAGGCGCGGGCGCGTTCTTGAGCGCGGTTACCTCGAATTTGACTCCGTCATCGCCGCAGGCATCCGGCAGAATGGTCTTCGCCTGGGCCTGCGACGCAAACGCGAACAGGCCGCATACGAGCAATACTGCATGTGTTGATTTCATTGCGGACATTCTATCCACCATAATCCTCATTGGCAAATCGTTTAAGCAGCTCATCACAAGCGTTTGTTCATTGCCCTGTCGTGCCACTCCATCTCCACAGACAGAATGAACGATATACTGACTCTTGCACCCGTGAAGCAACTTACGCACAGAGGAATCATGGAGTTCGATTCGGAATTTGAGCGCAATCTCTTCGACTTGCGCAAAGCAAAACTTGAAGAAATCGAGAAGCTCGGCCAGGCCGCGTATCCCAACCGCTTCCCCGCTTCGATCGACGAGCACGCGGTCACCATCCCAGACGTGCGCACCAAGTGGGGCGAAGCGCAGGCCGAGGAGCTTGAGGCCACGCGCACCACCGTGGCCGTCGCCGGCCGCATCATGGCCATCAGGGCACAGGGAAAGGCCGGATTCGCCACGCTGCAACAGAACGGCCAGCGGCTGCAAATCTACGTCCGCCTCGACGCCGTCGGCGAGCAGGGCTTCGCGCTCTACAAGCTCCTCGACATGGGCGACCACATCGGCGTCACCGGCTACCTCTTCCGCACCCGCACCGGTGAGCTCACCATCCATGTAGAGACCCTGACGTTCCTCTCCAAGGCCATGCTGGCGCTGCCTGAAAAATTTCACGGCCTCGCCGATGTCGAGCTCCGCTACCGCCAGCGCTATGTCGATCTCTTCACCAACCTCGACGCCCGTGAAGTCTTCGTCAAGCGCGCCAAAGCCCTCAAGGCCCTGCGCAAATTTTTCGATGATCGCGGTTACATTGAAGTGGAAACGCCGATGATGCAGCAGATCGCCGGCGGAGCCGCCGCACGCCCCTTCAAAACGCACCACAACGCGCTCGACCAGGACCTCTTCCTGCGCATCGCGCCCGAGCTTTATTTGAAGCGGCTGGTAGTCGGCGGCTTCGACCGCGTCTACGAAATCAACCGCAACTTCCGCAACGAGGGCGTAAGCACGCAGCACAACCCCGAGTTCACCATGCTCGAGTTCTACCAGGCCTATGCAAACTACTGGGACCTGATGACGCTAACCGAGGAGCTGCTCGCATTCGTTGCCCAAGAGGTCAACGGAACCACGCTGACGACGTTCAATGGCGTTGAGATTGATCTTGGCAAGTGGACGAGATTGACAATGCGCGAAGCCATTATCAAGTTCTGGCCAGAAAAAGCCGGAATTGTGGTCACAATGGAAGATTTCGAAAACAGCGGCTCCCTTGGAACGGCGGTTGACACCGCGTCATACAACCTTTCACGAATTGGAAAGGATGGCGGCGAGGCAACAGGCCCGTTTGATTTGGAGAATCTCGGCTATCCCAATGAAATCAAGGTGCTCCACGAGGTTCATTACCTCCAGTCGAAAGGGGAACCGCTTGGCAAGGTGATCTATCGCCTTTTCGAGGAACTGGTCGAGCCAAACCTCATCCAGCCGACCATCATCTACGACTACCCAACCGCAGTCTCCCCGCTCTCCAAGCAGAAGCCCGACGACCCGGATCACGTCGAGCGCTTCGAGTTCTTCGCCGGCGGCTTCGAACTCGGCAACGCCTTCAGCGAGCTCAACGATCCCGTAGAACAGCACAAGCGTTTCGCCGACCAGCTAGCCGAGCGCGACCGCGGCGACGACGAAGCCCACCAGATGGACGAAGACTACGTCCGCGCCCTCGCCTACGGCCTGCCCCCCACCGGCGGCGAAGGCCTCGGCGTCGACCGCCTCGTCATGCTCCTAACCGGATCAAAGTCAATCCGCGATGTAATCCTGTTTCCGCTAATGAGAAACAAAGAACAGGGACAAGGGGCTTAGGGACTAAGGGACTGAGGGCCTGATCAATGGGACAATCGTTCAAAGATCTCGTAGTTTGGCAGCGGTCCATCGAATTGACAGTCGATGTTTATCGGTTCACCTCAAAGTTTCCGGATTCCGAACGCTTTGGCCTCACCAACCAAATGCGCAGAGCTTCCGTATCCATTGCGAGTAACATCGCAGAAGGGTATGGTCGCGCAACAAAGGGAGAATATGTTCAGTTTCCGGGGCACGCTCGAGGTTCATGTTCCGAGATCGAAACGCAAATTGTAATCGCCAAAAAGCTTGGATTCGGCGCACTTCCGGACCTTGATTCAACCGAGTCCCACTGCAATGACGTGAGCCGGCTCCTTGGGGCGCTGATGAAGTCGATTCGTTCGAAGCAGGCACAAAGCCCTTAGTCCCTCAGTCCCTTAGTCCCTTAGTCCCTTTTCGAGGAGCTTTCCACCACAATGAACCTTTTGTTCGTCGGCGACATCTTCGGCGGCGCGGGACGCAAGATCGTCCGCGAGCACATCGGCCATGTGCGCCAGGCCAACTCCGTCGACCTCACCATCATTAACGCCGAGAACGCCGCCGGCGGCTTCGGCGTCACTCCACAGATTGCCGAAGACCTCTTCGAGCTTGGCGCGGACGTGCTCACCACCGGCAACCACGTCTGGGACAAGCGCGAGATCCTCGACTACCTGAACTCCGTCCCCGCTGACAGTCAAGACCGCGCCCGCCGTGTGCTGCGCCCGGCCAATCTCGCGCCCGGCCTGCCCGGTTACGGCGTTTTTGAGGGCACTACCCAGGGGGGCGTCGACTACGCCGTCGTCAACCTGATGGGTCGCGTCTTCATGAGCGGCGCCAACGATCCCTTCCACGCCGCCAACGACATTCTGGCCGGCATCAAGGCCAAAGTCATCGTCGTCGATTTTCACGCCGAGGCCACCAGCGAGAAAGTCGCCATGGGCTGGCATCTCGATGGCCGTGTCACCGCCGTTCTCGGCACCCACACCCACGTTCCCACCGCCGACCAGCGCATACTTCCCAACGGAACGGCGTATCAAACCGACGTGGGCATGAGCGGCCCTTACGACAGCGTCATTGGCGTTGAAAAGGACCTTGTGCTGCACCGGTTTCTCACCGGCATGCCAGGCAAGTTTGAAGCTGCCAAGGGAAATCCCAAAATGTGCGCCGCGCTTGTCACATGCGATCCCCACACGGGCCGAGCCTCCGCCATTCAGCGCATCATGCTCGGCGAATAACCACCTGCGGTGGGGCCAATCGCTCGCTATTCGCTCGCACCGGCGCATTGCTCCGGGCCCTCGCGCCAAGGAAAAGCGCAGATACGGGGCGTCAGCCTGCAGACTGCTGACTAAGATCTCGTTGAGTTCGTACCTATAGAGAAAAAGGGCAGCCCGTTGCAGGCTGCCCTTTCCGATCCCCTTTTTATTCCCACAGATTAGTGAGCAGCAGGCCTGCGTCCCGCCGCCGGCTTGCGTGCCGGAGCGACGGCCTTCTTCTTTTCCGGCTGCAGAAGTCCCTCACGAAGCACAATCTGTGCGGAGGCCTCTGTGGCCGCGGTTGCCGGCGCAGTGGCCGTTGCAGGAGTGCCTGCGCTGGCAGGGACCTGGGTGTAGGAGTCGTAGGTTCCATCCAGCTCTGCCTGGCCTTTGGACTGCAGACCTAATTCAGTGCCTGGCGCTGGAATCTCCTTGTCCGCGAGAGGTGTCTTCAGATTCACGATGAAGTCAGGAATCTTCGCCATCTTTGCATCATCGGTCACGGCAACCTTAATCACCGAAGCCGTGGCCTCGATTACAGTTCCAGGAACCGGTGTCGGCTTATCCTTCATCACCGCCCAGATCTTGTCTGCGTCGTCCTTCGTGCCAAGAGCCAGAATGGTCTCCTTGTCAGAAAGGGCCAGCGACTCAGGTTTGGTGCTCGGGTCAGTCAACATGGTATGGATCTGTTCTTGCGGGGTCGGCGCAGGCGTAATCGTAAAGTCCGCCGGAGGGAACGTTGTGAGCGCGGCCTTCGCCTTCACGGCGTCCAGCCCATCCAGCTTGCCGTGGTACTTCTTGTACCAGTATTCCAGCTTCTTCTCAATCGGACCCTTGAAGCTGGGAGGCGCAAAGTCCCACGTGCGCGCGTAAAAATAGATTGCCTTCACCAGGTCCTGACCTGCGCCCGGCTGAACATAGGCCTCAGCCAGTTGGTAGGTGTCCGCCAATCCTGCCGACTTGGACTGGTCATCCGTATAGAGCATCAACTCCGCCTTGTACTCATCCTCGGCAGCCTTGAAGTCCTTCTTTGACAGCGCATCGTCCAGTGCAATCGCCGAGTGAAACAGCGGATAAGCCGTATCGGTCGCTTTTTTCCAGTCGGCGTCTGATGTAGCGGCCGGCTTGGTTACGGTAAGCCCCCTCGTCGCATCCACCTCGGCATCGTCGCAAGCCTGCGCGTCCGAAGTCTTGGCGCACTTACCCTTCTCGATGTACACCGACAGGAAGATGGCCTGCTCGTTGTTCGGATCGATCTGGAGCAACTTTTTGGTTACGATCAGCTCATCCGCGAAATCATTCAGGCCCTGGTAGGTATCCACCAGCATGTCCAGAACAGGCTTCTTCACGATGGTCTGCGGGTAGGTCTTCAAGAAATCTTCCAGCGCCGCGGCTTTGGCCTTCGGATCGGTTTGCGTGATTGCATTCTGATAGGCGTTGTACTCGGCCGCGTTCTGGATGGTCAAATCCTGGGCTCGAAGCGATGGCACGGTAACGAAGCTCATGCTCGTCAACACCATCAAAGACGCAAAGACTACCTTCTTCATTCAGTGCTCCTGGGAGTTGCAAAAATGGGGATCAATATCCATGCACTTGCTCACGAAACGGCCAACTATTCTCTTGGGCAGTTCAGTACTCGGGTGATGGGTAAACGATACCACGGCCAGCATTGAGGCGTTGGATGGATTATAGAAAGCCGTGCCCTCCCTGACAAGCAAACTTGTGCGGGAAAAACGGAAACCCAACGGGAAAAACATCCCGCGGCGGAATCCACCGGCACTCCACTGACACCCAATGATGGGATGCAAGACCCTCAAGAATCGCTGTATGCGACCGATCCGCCTGGTTGTCCGGCTTGTTGCCCGGATGGTTCTTGAGCGCCTGCGGCAACCCATCGCGCCTGCGTCGAACTCTTCTTGCATTCGGGCCCCGCATAAGGGCTTAGACACCGGAGCAGGAAAAACTGTTCCCGGCCAGGCCGGGTTTGAGTTTAAGCGTGTCTTTACGCGTTTGCCCCGGGAGTGGTCAGGTTGATTTATTGCAGCAGCCGAACCAGTTCCACCTGCTCGGCCAGGAACGCGTCGTGGCCATGGTCTGTTGTCATCTCCCGGTAGTCGGCATCCACTCCGGCCGCGCGAATCGTGTGCGCAAAATGCCGCACCGCCTCGGGCGGAAACAGCCAGTCAGAGCTGATGCCCACGAAGCTCAGCCGGGCTCGGATGCGGCTGAAGGCCTCGGTAGCCGACACATAGCCCCTCTGAGGGTCCCACGTATCCATGGTGCGCAGAATCGCCAGGTACGCATTGGCGTCGAATCGCTCGATGAAACGCTTTCCCTGGTAGTCCAGGTAGCCCGCAATGTCGAACCGCCCGCCGATCAGGCCCCCGCCCTGGTTGTCCAAGCCCCACGGATCCTCCCCGTTGCGATTAGGGTTGCGCCCAAACCGCTCCTCGAACAGCTCCGCCGACTTGTAGCTGAGCATGGCAATCTGCCGCGCCAGCGCCATCCCCCGCCGGGGAGGCCGCTGCGGCAAATAGCGTCCGCCCTGCCAATCCGGGTCGGTCTCAATCGCCTGCCGCTGCAGGTGGTTCAGCGCCAGTCCCATCGCCGGAACCGGCGCTACCCCGATAATCAGCGCCCGCTCCACGCGTTCGGGATTAAGGATCGACCAGTCCAGCGCCTGCATGCCGCCGATCGACCCGCCCAGCACCAGCCGCAGCCGCCGAATCCCCAGTGAATCCAGCAGCCGCGCCTGCGCTCGCACATTGTCGCGGATCGAGATCAGCGGGAAATCCGGGCCATAGACCTCGCCTGTCTCCCGGTCCACCGAGCCCGGCCCCGTCGAGCCGTAGCATGAACCCAGCAGGTTCACGCAGATCACGCAATCCTGCTCCAGCGAGAGCAATCCGCCCAGCGCAAACAGCTCCGGCCACCACGCCCCCACCAGCGCCGAACCTGACAGTGCGTGGCACACCAGCACCGCATTATCGCGCGCCGCATTCAGCCGCCCATACACTGCGTAATGCAGCGTGGGACCGGCCAGCGTCCGTCCGCACTCCAGCAACAAGTGCTCGTTGAGCACAAAGTCGCCCTCGTACGTGGGCGCCGGAATCTGCGTCACAGCAGGTCCGGCGCCGGTCTCGATCCGTGACTCGGTCATCACACTCATTGTGCAGCAAGACCCGCGGTTACTGCTGCACCCTGGTAGGAGTGCCCGTTGGCCGTCTCAATTGCCTGGTCCAGATCGGCAAGGATATCGCGAATGTCCTCAATCCCCACGCTCAGTCGCACCAGTTCGGGAGTAACCCCCGTGGTTGCCTGCTCCTCCACTGAAAGCTGCTGATGCGTCGTCGACGCCGGGTGAATCACCAGCGACTTCGCGTCGCCGATATTCGCCACCAGCGAAAACAGCTCCAGAGAATTGATCAGCTTCTTCCCCGCTTCATATCCGCCCTTAATCCCGAAAGTCACCAGCGCCCCGCGCCCGTTGGGCAAATACTTCTGTGCCCGTGCGTAGTAAGCGCTCGACTCGAGGCCCGGATAATTCACCCACTCCACCCCCGGGTGGCGCTCCAGGTAGCGAGCCACGGCCAGCGCATTTTCTGAGTGCCGCTCCAGGCGCAGATGCAGCGTCTCAATCCCCTGCAGCAGCAGGAACGAATTGAACGGCGAAAGCGCCGCGCCCGTATCGCGCAACCCCTGCACCCGCGCCTTCAAAATGAACGCCAGCGGCCCGAACGCCTCAGTGTACGAGAGCCCGTGATACGACGGGTCCGGCTCGGTGAATTCCTTGAACCGCCCCGAAGCCGCCCAGTCAAACTTGCCCGCATCCACAATCACGCCGCCGATCGTGGTCCCGTGCCCACCCAGAAACTTGGTGGCTGAATTCACCACAATGTCCGCACCCCACTCGATGGGCCGCACCAGCGCCGGCGACGCCGACGTATTGTCGATCACCAGCGGCAGCTTGTGCTCATGCGCAATCGCGGCAATCCTCTCAATGTCCACCACGTCCAGCTTGGGATTTCCCAGCGACTCAGTATAGATAGCCCGCGTCTTGTCGTTGATCGCGGCGCGCAACCCGGCAAAGTCGTCCGCATCCACAAACCGCACCGTGATGCCGAGCCGCGGAAACGTGTAGTGGAACAGGTTGTACGTGCCGCCGTAGAGCGAGGTCGTCGAAACAATCTCGTCCCCCGCCGAAGCCAGCGTGGTCAGCGTCAGCGTCTCCGCCGCCTGGCCGGAAGCTGTCGCCAGCCCCGCCGCTCCGCCTTCCAGAGCCGCCACACGCTTCTCAAGCACGTCGGTGGTCGGATTCATGATGCGCGTGTAGATGTTGCCGAACTCCTTCAAACCGAACAGCCGCCCCGCATGGTCGGCGTTCTGAAACAGGTACGAGGTGGTCTGGTAGATCGGCACCGCGCGCGATCCCGTCGCCGGATCGGGCGACTGGCCGGCGTGTACGGCGTTGGTAGCAAAGTGATGCTGCTTCGGCTCTGACATGAGGTTCTCTCCTTCAACTTCGTTTTCAAAAATCACTGAATAGCACTGGAAAGCGGGTGCCCCATCCTTGCGATTTACCGGGGTCCCCGCGGACAGGTCCTCGTCCGTGGGGTGGTCTTTCGCAAGGGTGGGAAAGCAGAAAACTGTGGGTGCCCCACCTGGGCGCCCTCTGGGCACGACGTTCTTGTTTTTGTCGCTAGGATGGGCGGCGATAAAACTGGTTCGTAAGAAACAAAACGACCCGAATCCTTTTAGGACCCGGGCCGCCTGATTTTCAAGATCGGTTGCGTCTAGCGCATTCGCGTCTCAAGAATCGCACGGACAGGTCCGCCGGCCCGACACATACACATAGCCATGACCGCAATTCCGTGATTCGTTGAGTTCCGCATTAACGGCAGTATCGACCGAAGGAGGCTCCAAAGTCAAATAACCAGCCATAAAAGCGTCAACAATTCTTCCAGATTCGTTTTCCGGAATCCCCATGCAGGCGTTGCCATCCAATGGAGATGCCCTTCACACCGGCCACAAAGCTCGGAAAGCACTTCGTGAACCCGGTGCCAACCAGCACAGGCGGGTTCTCGGTCATTATCAAAGTAGCTCCCCGCTTTATCTTTAAAGGCGCGGCACAATCTCCGAAATCCCCGCTCGGCCCGTTCCACACCGACCCGAAGATCTTTACCACCGCCCCTCGCTCCGGCCTGAGAATCACCTGGATGGGACACTCTACCTCGCTGATCGAAATCGACGGAATCCGCCTGCTCATCGATCCGGTCTGGGAGCAACGCGCGGGCCCGGTAAAGTGGGCCGGCCCAAAGCGTTTCTTCGCCCCGCCGATTGCACTTGAGGATCTGCCGCCCATCGATGCAGTTCTCATCTCGCACGATCACTACGACCATCTCGGCGCGGACACCGTCCGCAGCCTGGTTGCATTGCCGCAGCTTCAGAACGCTCGCTGGATCACCGCGCTCGGTGTCGAGAAGATTCTGCAAGGTCTTGGTGTCGAACCCGCACGCATCACTGCCCTCGACTGGACCGGCAACATCACCATCGGCGCAGTCACAATCACGGCCCTGCCCGCCCGCCATTTCTCTGGCCGCAGCCTCTTCAACCGCTTCGAGACCCTGTGGGCATCGTTCGCTCTCATCGGTCCGCATCACCGCGTCTACTACGGCGCCGACTCGGGAGAATGGAACGGCTTCACTGAGATCGGCAAAGAGTTTGGCCCCTTCGATCTCTCCTTGCTTGAAATTGGCGCTTCCGACCCTCTTTGGCCCGACGTCCACATGGGCCCCGATGGAGCCGTGCGCAGTTTTCGTGCGCTCGGCGGCCACGGCCTTCTGATGCCCATCCACTGGGGGCTGTTTGACCTCGCGTTCCACAGTTGGACCCAGCCAATTGAACGTGTCTTTGCCGTCAAAGACCTCAGCATCTGGTCTCCACCCCCCGGTATTCCGTCCGAAGTTGTCCCCGGGAATGAGTTGCGCTCGAATTGGTGGCGTTGAAGCGCGTGGCTTCTCTTCGCCTTCGGCCTGTGCAAAGACTCAGCGCTGTCTTGAAAACAATATGAAACGGTGGAACGGCATCGTTCGTCCTCGTCACGCCATCTAAATGCTCGTAGGCCCGATCAGCGCAGTGCGCGGTTTCACCAAGGGAGACATCCATGAACGGAAG
>Ga0224555_1002990_pt1 | contig 18385 bp, 18 predicted proteins | sample 714S23034metaG_FD_180687 | JGI IMG/M metagenome (GOLD analysis project Ga0224555, IMG submission 180687) | Peat soil microbial communities from Stordalen Mire, Sweden - 717 S2 30-34 | ecosystem: Environmental > Terrestrial > Soil > Wetlands > Peat | place: Sweden: Norrbotten County, Stordalen...
TACTGGTTATTGTCTGATGTTTATCACGGGAAAACATTTGTTGATGGAGTTATGAAACAAAAAAACAGAGGAATAGAAAGGTTGGCTGCCTGATGTCTATTTACACTCCTATTGACAAGACTCCTCGTTTCACTCATTTTCAGCGAGTGTCACTAACTTTCAATTTTGAATTAGTTGAAGAATGCCATTTGCAATCAGTTTTATAGCTCCCCCTGAATCAAGGGCAATATCGCTTGCCTTTAGCCATTTCAAACAATTTGCAGTCTCCCAATGCACAAGCTTTTTGCACATCCCGGCAGAAAAGCTTTTTGTTGCCCTGCATAAAATAAGCACCCGCCCGGTTGGTGTAAGACAAGGCATCATCCGGCTTCAGGCTGATGGCCTCGTTAAAATCCTCGATGGCCCGCTTCAGCTTGCCAAGGTTATCGTAAGCAATCCCCCTGTTGTAGTAGAGTTTGGCATCCTTCGGCTTCAGGCTGATGGCCTTATTGAAATCATCAATGGCATGCTGATACTGACCCAGATTATTGTAAGCATTTCCCTTATTGTTGTAGGCTTCGGCTAAATCCGGTTGCAGGCGTATGGCCTCGTTATAATCTTCAATGGCATGCTGATACTGGCCGAGTTTAGCGTAAGCAATCCCCCTGTTGCTGTAAATCTCAGCTAAATCCGGTTTTAGGCGGATGGCCTCGTTATATTCTTCAATGGCACGCTGATATTGGCCGCGATTAGCATAACCAATGCCCCTATTGCTGTGGGCAATGGCATCATTAGTTTTCAGCTTGATGGCATCATTCTGTTTCAGCTTAGCAGCATTGTGTAAATCCGAGCAGGAACAAAGAAACGTTAAAACAAGAAAGATCGTAACGATAATTTTGCGCATATCACCTCCGTTTATATGTTTACCTTGTTATCATAATTATTGAGGAAAGAACATCAATGATTGCGGATAGAAATTTACATTTGCGTAGAGGTTAACGATTTGCTGCTTTCAGTAAGAACTAGTAAATAAGTATTTTTAAGAAAACATGCGAAAGGGAAATAATTTGTATTTAACTGGCATTTTTTTAGAAAATGTTTGTCCTTAGCACATACTATTTTTCAGTGTTAAGCAGATGAATAGAGAATTACCATTTGTAAACATGATTTTTCTACGGGATTGTTTTCTCTATCTTATGTAAGCTGATACCCTCTTTCTCGAAATAGTTTCAGACAGGCATCTACGACAGTATTGTCGTACAGGATACCTCTATTCTTTTCGATTTCGGCCAGTGCCTCATCTATTCCCAAGCCGGGACGATAGGGACGATGGGAGGCCATGGCTTCCACCACGTCGGCCACAGCCATAATGCGGGCCTCTATAAGAATTTCATTCCCTTTCAGATTTCTTGGATAGCCGGATCCGTCCATCCGTTCATGGTGTTGGTAAACGATTTGTGCCAGCGGCCAGGGAGATTCCACATCCTTCAGCATCTCGTACCCTGTATGGGAGTGTTCTTTAATCAGGGAAAATTCAATGTATGTCAGCTTGGTAGGCTTAGACAAGATCTCCGCGGGGATTGATAATTTTCCGATGTCATGGATGGAACCTGCCATGAAGTACTTGCTGAGTTCACCCGCTATTGTTCAGTGGTGGAAATTTATTTAAACTGAAGATTACGAATCGAAAGAGAGTAATGCCAGGATTAGCCAGAGGCCGCTCTATGAAAAAATGTTCAAGAGCCTGGCCGTCCGGGAAGTGACGATATCGAAAATATGAAGTTAACTATTTTCCTCGGCCATTCTGAACTCTTAAAATAACATTGGCAGATTTACGTTTTTTATGTCAAGAAGATTTACAAATCATCAATAGTGGAGCACCCTCCGGCTGGAGCCGGAGGCTCCCTATGATAATAAGACCCGCTGAAAACGAACGAAGTGAAGTTTGAAGTGTTAGTCGAATTATCCCGCGAAGCAGAGGATAACGCGACCTCCCGCGAGTTATGGCGCATTCCTCCCCCGGCTGGAGCCAGGGGATTCCAAGTCGCGGGATTAAAGACAGCAATGAAAAACACATTGATGATTCAAAAGACATAAGAAGGACAATTCATGACATTTGAACGTCACAAAATGAATGAACGAGTTGTACAGGACCTGAAAGAACGTTCCACCATCGGCATTCCTTTCTATATTCTGTTATCATTGATTGTAGTCTTTGCCGCGAATCTTTATGAAAGATATCTGTTTTTTTCCATTTTTTTTCTTCTGTCGATGGGCGGCATTTGTTTGTTTCGACTGATTCATCTGGCGATCTCCCGAAAAATGGGGGAACGTTACGAAACATTAAATAAAAATATTTTTTTTGCAAGCGTCATTATCACTGGCCTGATCTGGGGGGTAACATATGCTCTTATCATGCCCCTGAAAGGAGAATATGTTGCACAATTTCTTATATCCTTATGTGTCTGCGGTCTTTGCGCGGGAGGCGTGGTTGCTTTTATTCCAAACAGGTGTCTTTCCATTTTTTACAATATATCAATGCTGATGCCGGCCACTATTATCATATTGATGAATGGATTAAATATATCTCTTGCCGTGATGATATTTTTATTTTCGGTTTACATGGTTCTTATCGCCTACAGAGGAAACCGGGAATACTGGAATGCTCTTGAAAATGAATATCTGCTGGAAATAAAATCCCAGGAAATGGAGCGTCTGAGTAACACAGATGTCTTGACCAGTCTTTATAACCGGCGGTATTTTGATGAAGCGTTTGACAGGGAATGGAAACGGTCAGGACGCAACAATAGTATGCTTTCCGTCATCCTCTTGGATATAGATCATTTTAAAATAATTAACGACACTTTTGGTCATCAGGTCGGGGATAAATATTTGAGGAAAACGGCGGCAATCCTGACCTCTGTTTTCAAAAGAGATTATGATATTGTGGCTAGGTACGGAGGGGAAGAGTTTATTGTGTTGCTCCCGGGTATTAATGCCGATCAGGCTAGCCAACTGGCCGAAAAGGTCAAGAAGAGGATCGAATCCATGACCATCGATCATCGAGGGAAGAAGGTCGGAACAACCATCAGTGCCGGTATCATGTGCTGCGTACCAAACTTCAATACAAGTTCTGATTACATTATTTCCTGCGCAGATCAAGCCCTCTACATAGCCAAAAAAGGAGGGAAAAACAGGGTTGCTGTTCACATCCGGCAGTAATGATACTTAATGAACGTCATGCGAAATGAAACTACGTTCATCAGTATTTTAAAGAAAATATTTGATCTCTTAAAAATACCCTTTTAAAAAAAATATTCGTCCATAACATCTATAAGTTAGAGAAACGAAGCACAGCATCCATGATATAAATTGAGGATTAGCGCCCCCGCGTCTTTCTTAAGTAGCTTTTCCCTGAACCGGTCGTCCTGCGGCAAGATATTACTCTTTATTACCCTGCTCCGAACGCTCGATTATTTCCTTCTGAACAGCTTCTTAATCACGACAACAACGACCACTAGTACGGCGAGTACCGCCCAAATCCACCTCTGTCCACCCATCCATGCGTATTAGGGTAATTACTTCTTTGAATTTTATCTGGCTCGCTACCCCATTATCCCTTCATCCGCAAAGCTAAAGTAATTACCATCGCCGATAATGATATGATCCAGAACCTTGATGTCCATGATCTTTCCGGCGGCGGATAGTTCCTGCGTGAATTTCTTATCTTCCGGGCTGGGCGCAATGTTCGCGCTGGGGTGATTGTGAACGCAGATAATCGCCGCCGCGAATTTTTGCAGGGCCGCATGGATGATTTCCCGCACAATCGGCAGGGCATGATTGACTGTGCCCGTGGCGGCGTCACTGATTTCGATGATTCGATTGTTGCTGTTGAGATAGGCAACTTTAAATACTTCTGTCTTAAGGTCGCGCATTTGCGGCATGATGATATTGACGATATCCTGAGAGGAGGATATCTTTTGCTTTGGTGGAAGAACTTCGACGTCACGGAAACGCCGTCCGATTTCGAGGGCGGCTTGGATTTGCGCGATTTTTGCCGGGCCCAGGCCTTTGAATTCTTTCCACGCACGCATATCGATATGGCTCATGTTGCGGAAGGTGCCGAATTTATCAATAATCTGGCGCGCCAGATCAATGGCACTCACGCCCTTCACGCCCGTGCGCAGAAGGATTGCCAGAAGCTCTGAATTGCTCAGCGTTCCCGCGCCCTTCTTGAGCAGCTTTTCTCTGGGCCGGTCATCCTGCGGCCAGCTCTTGATTCCGGATTTTTTAGTCTTCTCAGTCACGTCCTGTTATCCTTACTCATCGCACCATTGAAAAGAAGATTGGCTTCTTTGAGATTTGGTAGAAAGAAGTATAGGAATAACGTTCTTGTATGTCAAGGTCTTCATCCAGACATTTTTCCGACCATATCTATATCCAACGGCAATATTTTCCTCTCGCAATCAAGATAAATGTTCAGCGCTCCATTCGGGCAATGCTCGACGCACAGTTCACACCCGACGCATTCCTCACGGTCGTAGACAAGCATTCCCTCTCTTATTTCATTAGCCTCAAACTGGCATATTTTTACGCAATTACCGCAGAGATCGCATTTACTTTTATCAAGCATTACAGAGTAGCCCGAGGAGACCGTCTGGCTGAGATTTCTGTCCGCTTTTTTGGCCGCTTTTGTTCCCTTCAATGATGTACAGCATACCTTGCAGCAATTGCATATCGCATAGGTGTTGCCGCGACCTGATCTTTTCGAAAAAACCTGTTGGATGTGACCCGTTTCTCTGAGTTTCCTGACATGTTCCAACGCCTCGTTACTGGTCATTATTTTCGGATTATATTTCTGGCAGTGTTCGAGCCAGAAGCTGGCAATAGGATCGCCTATAGCCATGCATGCGTTTATCGGCCGGCATGGTGACTTGCTCACGATCTTGCATGGGCAGTCCATCACAACAATCAGTCCCGGATTCTCAAAAATTATTTTTGTGGAATTGGAAAAAGGGAAAATCATTTTATTTTCATCACCTGTAACGCTAAAATCGTGATCAAGAGTAATAATTTTTTTCATATCTTTCGGCGTAATAACTTTCCCGTGATACATATTGAATATAAAGTCAGCTGTAATCTTTACAAGGGGCTTGCACCATGATAAAAATCTGTAGACAAATCGTATAAGGTAAATCGCGGTCCTGACATACGGGACATAGAAGACAAAATAAATGTATTCATGGATGAATAGGTCAATCCGCCATCCGTACTTTTTCAGTATTTTGCGTGTTGATTCCTTCACAAAACCTCTTTCAACTTTCGCGCTTAAGTGATTTATCCATAAAGCGGGTCAGCAACAGCATGATAAGGTGGAACAACGTGAAAAAATGTCTCTTGAGAAAGTAGAGAAATTTGATGTCGAAGGAGGTGATTACCAGAAATTTGCGGGTGCGTATGGCATCCATAATGATGTCCGCCTGCTTTAGCCATAGCGACAGCTATTGATCTGCTTATTCCGCTTGCGGCTCCAGTGATAAATACTTTTTCCCCCGCTAATATATCCATGTTACATTCTCCAAAATTAATCGAATAGTCGTATGCCGCTATTACAGTTCTTTGCCCGATATAATTTTTATCCCGTCTTTGCGATACTTTTCAAAAATTCCCTCATTGTTATTTTTTGTCCATATGCAAACGGTGTCTCTCCATGAAAGAATAGCGTCAGTGATGACGTTCACCTTGTATCCGCGATTCATTGCCCCACGCGCCGTGGCATAAATGCAAAATTCCGGATCCAGTCCGGTAAGATAAAGCTCGTTCACCCTCTGTTCGGTTAAAAATTCATTGAGCTTCGGATTGGCAAATGAATCTCCCTGTGATTTGCTGAACTTGTAATTGGAAAGCATTGCTATTCTTTTATCGACTTTAGTACCGGGGTTCCCTTTAATATTCGATCCACCAAAAACCGTCCAGGACAAGGTTTTACCCCACAGGCCATCGAATTCCTGTTTGACATAGACTATAAGGATGTTTTTACTGTTCATGTATTCTATTACTTTATTCAGTCTGGTAATATATTCTGCGTTGCCTTTATACGGCGATAAGGGCGGAGCGGTTATACCGGTTGTGTCTTCCTGGACATCTATCACGAGTAATGCTTTTTGCGGGTTTTTATATTCCGCAATCCGTACGCCCTGTGTTGCTTGCGTCAGCATGATATACACTGAAGCAACAAACACCGCTTCAGCGCATAACGCAACTAATATGAAACCAATCAAAATATTTTTCATGGTTCTCTCCTGTTAATGATTCCTTTTATAATTTTGATAGGATATTGCTTCTGACGGAAGGGAGTATAAAAAGAACATTCTTCTATGTCAATAAAATATTGGGTGTGGTGTAGATGACGGATGCAGAGAGTTACAAAATCCGAACGGTTCGAATACTTTTTTGAGTCATTGGTGTACTAATCAGGGCGCTGTCTCTTCGCTAATCAGCAACATTCTTGCCCGTCAGGTAATCAATCATCGGCTGAGTCACCAAAGGCACACGATCACCGATCATGTGCGGCATAAGACTATCCATCACTTTGGGCATCAGCTCCGGCATCTGCTCGCGCATGTAATCGGGCATGGCAATCTGCGCGGCAACTCTGTCGAGCATCACCGGCATTACTTTTGGCATCATCATCGGCAGCAATAGGGGAAACAAAACGGGAAACATCGGTTTCATTAGATTGAGCGCGCCGGGAATCTTGCCCATAACCCGCATCATCGGCCCCATACCGAAGGGCATGGCATCGATCAACTGCGGCCACATCGTTCCCATTAAGTTGGCAAAGCCCTGTGGTGTCATCAGCGATATGAAGGCATCAAAAACATCCCACTGGCTGTGCACATCAGGATTGGGATCGGGAAAATCATACCCCAGAGCATTTCCGGCCAGATGCGCTAATTGAAGATAATGCTTTACTTGTCGAAGGCGAAACTAACTGGGTGTTCGTTGACGCCAAAACCGGCCGGTTGCGTTCAATACACAAAAATGTTATAATTTTTCTTGAAGTATTGCCCAAAGAGAGTTAATCGTAAACTCTCACTCTCATAAAATATTTTTAGAATTACTTGAAAAGAAGAAAACCGCACTTTTTATCGGGAGGAAGGAATGGCGGACACAAATTTACAATTAAAAGCGATTGACGCACTTGTTCATATACACACGGCTATAAAGAATGCGCAACTACATCAACCTGTCAATCCCACGATTACGAATTCCATTGAAATGCTTTATCTTCACCTTGTGGACATATTACGACAGGAGTCTCCTCTGGTCTTTGCGGAATTAGAAAAAAAAGCCCTACTCCGCGAAAAAATTTCAAATCAGCAAGAAGACGAAACGATACATATTTCAGCCCTGCTGGATATCCTTCTCGGTTTAGGCGTCAAGAACATTTCTTTTGATAAAGATTTGGAAAAGGAAGAAATGCATATTTTCATAAACCTTCTCGCCAAAAACCCGAAAACTGTACACTATGAAGATGGCATGCCCAAGCTCATGTTGGAAAATGAAACAGCGCATATTCATCCGGATAATAAAGTATATGTACGCATGGAGAAGGATCAGGAAATCGTTTCCGACCTTGATATTACGGCAGGTCAAATTTCTGAAGGTATTGCCGAAATGAAGAAAGTATTCACCCGTCTAAACGCGATGGACGGCGCCATTGAATCTCTTCCTTCCGCAGAGCAAAGGGATATGATCAAAAGATTATCAGTACGAACGGCAAAGTGGATAGAGATGGAAACAACCTTCACGCCTGCCTACAAAGAAATATGCCACAGTTTGCAAATACTTCTTCAAGACTTCATCAGCTATGAATTCTTTGCCGAAGCATATCCGATTATAGATGTTTTCAGTAAAATTAATATCGGCGCACTAAAAAAAGATGATAAAATGCGAGAGGTCTCTTTGGAAGTTATCCGAAATCTAGCATCAGAAAATAACATTTACATCCTGTTTAGAGAAATCAATATCAACGAGAAGAATAAAACAACTGAAGCCTCTCAGATACTTGCCAGATTTGGCGATATGGTAATAAACAAATTACTCAATATTGTCCGGGATTCCAGCGATAGCAAAGAACGTATACGCATTATCCATATTATTGAAGATATGGGACATGCGGCAATACCGGCCATTAAAGCAAGTATTGCTATCAATGCTCCATGGTATTACTTGCGTAACATGGCCTACATACTCGGTCGCATTGGCAATGAAACTAGCGCTGATGTACTTCGAGCTCTTTTGCTATATAAAGACAAACGGGTCCGCAAGGAGGCATTAAAAAGCATTAGCCAGACCGGAGGGAATAAGAGAGGACCATTACTCCTGTCTTTTCTGCCGCAGGCAGAAGATGAATTGAGAGTTAATGTAATTGAAATGCTCGGTAAAATCAGATACACCGAAGCGGTGCCTAATCTACTGGATATGCTCAAGAACAAGTCCTTGATAGCTAAGGATGAGCAGATATCCTTGCAGGAAAAAATTTGCAACGCTCTTGGAACTATTGGCTCGTCTGAGGCGATAAAAACTCTTTCAGAAATTGCCGAATCAAAATCTTTTTTAGGCATCCGCTCATATCCTGAAGAAGTCAAACATGCCGCTGAAAACGCATTGGCAGACATAAAAAGAAAACAGGAAGAAAATCAAAGTTGACAATAAGTCACGCGTGGTGTTGATGTTTGCCATCGGGTGTGAATTCTGTTTATTACGGTTGAAATCCTGCATTTCCGTTGACTTTGATTTTTTGTGGAGGAAGTTGTCAATAAAAAACCAAATGATCATAAACATTGACGGTACGTACAACTGTTTGTCAGTAAACATTCATCAGAATTGAAAATGACAGATTGAAAGAGAGTTTAGACTAAGAAACTAGCCGCAATTTAACACAGTGGTTTTTTGGTATTTAGGGCAAGCAATGTTTTTTTACTTAAAGCAGACTTGTAAATTAATACTTATGCACTGTGCTTATTGTGAAACTCCAATTCTAATGAAACTCAGATATTACTAGCGCAGCACAGTAATATCTATAAGTTGAATTATCCCACGTGCGAAGCTAAGTGTGACTATAACAAAGCGCACAGAAGCTTGCAGGTCGAATTATCCCGTAGCTTGCTGCGAAATGTTTACAAAGCTTGCGTTGGGGTTCATACCCGTGATTATGGGTACATAATTTCTCTATATATTTTCCATTCGTCGTTTATTTTTTTCAGCTCCAATGTTTTCTTGCCTTTATCTGTTAATATCGAAGAACTGTAAGATTGAGTAAATACTGCCACGGCAGTATTTACACCCACTGATATTTGCAAATTATCAATGCGAATATTTATATTTTTACTGTTCTGGCGCACAGCGGCTTTATGAGAAATCCAGGCATTTAAGTCCATTTCTTCTGAATGGAAATTTGAGGCATAACAACTGCGGTAAGTTTTTATATCGCCTGATTTCCAACTGGTTAACCATTTATTTACCAAATTTCGGACAGCTTCTTCATGGATATATTTTGTCTCATTTTGTTTATTGTTAACTTGAGCTAGATTATCGCCAGCAATGGGTGCGACTACAACAGCCTCCTTTGGAGTAGCAGGTTCCTTACAAACTATATTTTTTAATTTTTCACCAACCGAAATGGGTATATATTCTTTAACTTCCTTTATAAAAAAATATGATAAAATTTTTCCCTCTTTTGTCCGAATCTTTAACACATCATTATCATCAATACTTATTATTTGCCCCTCAATAACTTTCCCGTTCTTCAAAACAATTCCCTTTATTCCTTCATAATAGTGAGGACTGGCGACTACAACAGCCTCCTTGGGAGTTACAGGTTCCTCAACCTTGGGAGCAACAACAGCCTCCTTGGGAGCGACAGGTTCCTCAACCCTGGAAGTAACAACGGCCTCCTCCGAAGTAGCAGGTTCCTTACAAACTATATTTTTTAATCTTTCACCAACTGAAATGGGAATGATATCATTCCATTTACCAGACTCACCTTTCGGTGACGAATAAATAACGTCACCTTTTTCATCATAAATAGTCACAGAAGTATCTTTGATTTTTTCATTTACGCAGTCAATTTCCATCAACTTTGCATAATAACACAACATCGAAGGATCGTCGGGTGCTTTATGTATTTCTTTGAGAATTGAAAAATACTTTGTTTTTGCTTCTTCGCTTAATATATTTTTAGTCCATACAGAAATAATGCTTTCCTTTATTTTTTTAATGCTATTTTTATCATAATAACTATCCCCAAAATCAGCTGTATCATAGTATATCCAGTCTGCCGCCCATGCCTGATTAGCAAATAAGAAAAAAATTACTAAACAAATAATACTCTGAACATTCTTTGTTTTCATCATCCTTCCTCTCAATAATTAATATCCGAAGTTCGCTTTTTTCGATGAGTTGAATATCATAATAGCACTATTCATTATTTTTAAAAGAGGAAATTACACGGCATCAGTGGAGTCCACTCCGGCAGGAGCCGGAGGCACCCACAATAATGAGACCTCCCGCGTGTTATACATCGCATTCCTCCCCCGGTTGAAGCCGGGGGATCCCAAACCGCGGGATTGATAACGGATTGAATTGTGGTATCCGATTGGTATTGAAGATAAAGAGGTCAATGGTATGATTGATGAATAAGATATGATTTTCTCTGATTTTATGATTACTGGTTATTTACAGACTTCTTTTAGTAAAGAATTAAAAAATGAATTATTAGGTATCTTCACCCATTTGGGTTTATCAACGAAATGAGAATCCAATTTTTTACCCTCTGTATCAAAGTAGAAAACAGATATATTCATAATATTATTTTTTTTACAGTCTATTTCACTCAAAGACTGTATGTTAGATAGTTTTTCATATCCGTTAGTTGAGAGTCCTTTTTCTATCATGTCTTGAATATATTCTTCTCTACCTTTATCAGAAAAAAACTCTTTAACTACATATTTCTCTCGACCTTTTTCAATAGTTACCTTCTTATATGAAGTAACATTCCCCATCTTACCCGTATAAAATTTCACCCAATCAGATGAACCAAAAACAGGGGATACAAGTAGAAGGATAATCAGAGCTGGTAAAAAAATAACTGAACTAATCTTTTTCATATCTATCTCTTCCATCTTATATTTATTCTTCCATATAAGGTTTTATAACCTGGCCCGGATACTTTTACCACACGTTAAGTTAGATTTCAGTAGTTATTTGATTATTACAGCTTGCTATATTGTAATTCAGGATTGAAGAAGTATTAAAGTACAGATATCCTTTCGATGTAAATTGTTTATTTCGATCAAACAGCAAGGAGGGATATGGTTATGAGGCAAGCAGAGACAGGGAAAATAAAATTTGGAAAGGATGACACTTTGATCGTAGCATATGATGTAGGCATGGAGATGAATCGCAGATATTGCACCACCTTTTATACCGCTGCCAGTATCGCCGCGGCTGTTATGCCTGTCTTTTCACAACTTCTTTATCTCTTCAATTTTTTTGTCCATTATCCTTAAACGTCTGCTAATGATCTTTAACAAGCCCATCAGTATCTTTGCCGCTATGCGCGGGTCTGACTGCAGTATCTCATTGAATTTTTGTTTTGTTATCACCATCAGGACCGAATCAGCGCTTGTTCTGGCGGTTGCAGTACGTGGTTCCGAGTCTATCAGTGACATCTCTCCGACTATGTCATTGGCTCCCATCGTGGCCAGTACCATTTTTTCGTTGTCTTTTGTCTTTTTTATTATCTCGACGCTGCCCGACATTATTATATAGAGCAATTCTCCCGGCTCGCCTTCCACAAATAAAAGGGATCCTTTTTTAATGCTCTGTTCAAAGACGCGTTTGTAGACTATCTCAAACTCATTTTTATCAAGGTCACTGAAAATAGTTAGGGAGCGTAATCTGTTATAATCCAGCTGATCGGGCACGTGGCCTCCATCAAAAGTAAAAACCAAAAAGTACCGAACCTGTCATATGTCTATCTCTCAGCCTTTTTTCACATAGTACATCTTATTGTTCGGAACAACGTAATGTTTGTTTGATAATATATTACTTTCTATTCTGAGAAATATTATAGAAGTTCCGTTTTTATGTCAATTATTATTTAAAGCAAACATTACCATTTGAAATATAGCATGAGAGGGCAGAATCAGAAAAACAACACTACAAGAAGTGCTTGTTGAGTTTACCTGCAAAGTCTCAATCTGTTTGAGTTAGCAAGAGTGAGGATTACCATTTGACCCGACGTGTCCGACTCACTCCCTATGGCAATTCTCAAGACTGTCATTATGTGCCTACTCAAGATCGTGGACAAGAGATCATGAACTCGGCCATGAACGACCTCAAGAAGCACGTAGAGTTGCGGAAAATTGGCGAATTATATAAACACTATTTTTTGCAATTTCAATATGAAATACGGCAGACTCTCTTATATGTATGACAAAACACTTCTAAACTCGGCCGCACTGACAATTTTTCAAGTTTTCTCCGAGGTTGAATTTTCTCTTCCCGCAGTAAAGATATCTCCTCTTTCCCATTGACTTATCACACTCGTTTCTCTTATAATCCAATAATACAAAAATGGTGTAATACTTAATCTACGAGGAGAAATCTTTTAAGGATATCATGATTTCAAGACGTGATTTTTTAGTAACATTGGCAAGACTAGCCGCAACCATTGGTGGCACCGGCGTGATTCTGTCCGATCCTTTCTGGCAGAGGTTTTTGTTTGGCGGCAATTCGGATCTTGCCTTCGGAGAAACTTATTTAGATGAACTAATCCGGTCAGCTCCAAAGGCCCGTTACTGGACTCCGCTCACGATAAAAGGCGATGGCTATTCCCCTGAGGAAACCATTGTCAGATGTCTTCTTTGTGCCAACGGTTGCGCTATTGTTAGCGGTCAAAGGGGAAGATGCCGGACGCGCATGAATGTCAAAGGAGAGCTGAAGAGCCTCGTCTATGGCCGCCCCATATCCATCCATATTGATCCCATCGAAAAAAAACCGTTTTATAATTACCTGCCAGGGTCAGCGGCATTCTCTCTGGCCACCGCCGGATGTCCTCTGAAGTGCAAGTTCTGTCAAAACTGGGAAATCTCGCAATCATCACCGGAAGATCGTCAGGTTCCCTTTACACCACCTGTCAAGATCGTCGATGCCGCACACGCGCAAAAGTCGCCCGTTATCGCTTTTACTTACAATGAGCCGACGGTTTTCACGGAATACCTGACCGATATTTCGCGGGACGCGAAAAAGCATGGTATCCGTTCAGTATTAATAAGTTGCGGATTCATGAACGAGGCGCCTCTTGCGGAAATGTGCAGGACGCTTGACGCCATTAAGATCGACCTGAAAGGTTACAGCGATGATTTTTATCGCTCCGTATGCGGGGCAGAACTGCAGCCAGTACTCAGAAGCATCAAACAGATAGCGAAGAGCCGTGTCCATCTGGAAATTGTAAATCTGGTTGTGCCCACGTTAAACGATTCGGATAAAATGTTGAAAGAGTTGATAGACTGGACATTGGGAGAAGTCGGTCCCGATGTACCTGTTCACTTCACCCGCTTTCATCCCGATTACCAGTTGCTGAATCTCCCTCCCACACCTGTTGCCATACTGGAGCGCGCCTATTACATGGCCATGAGCAAAGGAATGCATTATCCGTATGTGGGGAATGTGCCAGACCATCCGGGAAATCACACCTACTGTCCGAACTGTAAAAAAGCTGTAATAAAGCGGCAGGGATTTTTTATTACAGAGATGAACATAAAGGATGGGTGCTGCAAATTTTGCAGACGGAAGATTGCCGGTGTGTGGGTATAAAAGGAGGTCATAAGAAAATGAAAATATTAGGATTGAATCTTGCATTGCTTGTCATCGTTTTTTGTTTTGCCACGGCTTGCCAGGCGAATAAAGGTTCGGACACTGATATTCGTGAACCCGCTGTCGCGGGAAAGTTCTATCCTGAATCCGCGGCCAAGCTGAGAGGCGCCATCGAAAAATTTCTTCAGGATGCTCTGCCTGTTAAAATTGAAAAACCAATTGCCATCATTGTTCCTCATGCCGGATATATATTCTCCGGCCAGATTTGCGCCGATGGGTTTAAGCAGGTCAGTAATCAGAAATATGATGTGATCGTCATTCTGGGAACAAACCATACAAGTTCTGATTTTCAGAAAATTTCGCTTTATCCGGGCGATGGTTTTCGCACTCCCCTCGGCACAGCGCCGGTGGAAAAAAATATTATCTCCTCACTTATAAAAGAAGACCCGACCGATTGCACTTTGGATAAATCACTTCATGAACGTGAGCATTCCGTCGAAGTAATGGTGCCCTTTATCCAGGTCATTTTTCCTAAAGCAAAGATTGTTCCCGTTGTTGTCGGTTCACCGGATATGGAAATGTGCGCCCGCTTCGGCCAGGCGCTGGCGAAGGTATTGAAAAACAAGAACGCATTGATTGTCGCGAGCTCCGATCTCTCCCACTACCCATCTGCGAAAGATGCAAACATCGTAGACAGGGAGACCCTCGCGTCCATTACTAAGTTAGATCCCGCAGCGTTTCGCGCGACTGTGCAGGCGCACAAGGACAAAGATATTCCCAACCTTTATACGAGCGCTTGCGGCGAGGCGCCGATTATGGCGGCAATGGCGGCAGCAAAATCTTTGGGCGCTACCAGCGGAGTGGTTGTCAGCTATGCCAATTCAGGGGATACATCTGTCGGTGAGAGCTCGCGTGTCGTGGGATATGGCGCAGTTGTATTAACCGCGGATGGAGGAGAGAAAAACAGCGGCATATCCGCTCAATCGATACCGGCTGCCGTTTCCTCTGCTGCGCTGACGTTATCCGATAAAAAGGCATTGCTTGCTTTTGCCAGAGAAACGTTGTCCCAGATTTTTTTGACAGATACAGTTCCGTTGGCAAGGGGTTTTAACACGAATCTTCAACAGCCGCGGGGTGCTTTTGTGACACTCAAGAAAAAGGGCGAGCTTCGCGGCTGTATCGGCCGGATGATCGGAGATGAGCCGCTGATAAAGCTTGTCGGCGTTATGGCGATTCAGGCGGCCTTTAGTGACAGACGGTTTAACCAGTTAACCGCTGATGAACTTAGCGATATAGAAATAGAAATATCCGTGCTGACACCGATGAAAAAAGTATCCGGAGCCGGAGATATCGTTGTTGGCAGGGACGGCGTCTTAATAAACAAAGATGGACATTCTGCCGTTTTCCTCCCCCAAGTGGCAACGGAACAAAAATGGAATCGTGAAGAAATGCTGGATAATCTTTGCCTGAAAGCCGGATTGACGGCGGGATGCTGGAAAGAAAAAACACAATTTTCAACCTTTCAGGCTGTAGTATTTAGCGAATCGCAATTCAGATAAAGTCATGACCATTTCTCTTCTCGCCATTGGATTGATTTCAATTCTGGGACAGGTTGTCTTGCTTCGGGAATTGAATGTTTCCTTTTACGGGATCGAATTGATTTATCTGCTGGCCCTGGGAATATGGTTATTCTGGACTGCTGTGGGCGCAGTTGTCGGACGCCGGAATCGTTTCCCGTCAATTAAACACATTGCGGCGCTTTTTATCATCTTCGGAATTGCCATTCCTCTGGATATTGTGTTCATCCGTTCCAACCGTCTGATCTTTGGCGGTATACCCGGCGCATATCTTACCTTTTTTCAGCAATTAATTATTGTAGTCATTTCCATTCTTCCCGCGGGGCTGTTGTCCGGCCTCTTATTCCAGTGGACCGCAAAAGCATACGTGACAACAGGCAGGACACTGGCCTCAGCCTATGCTATTGAAAGCGCGGGCGGATTAATTGGCGGATTGTTTTCCACCCTTTTTATCATGTGGGGATTACAGAATTGCTCTATAGCGTTTGTTTGTGCCCTTGCCTCAGTCATAACACCCATAATCGTTTTAAGGGGATTAAGGACATCGCTTCTCCGCTGGATGGCAACTGTCTTGGCTTGTATCTTTCTGGCACTCCTGTGGAAGATATCTTACCTTGATCGCCAGATGACCATATGGAATCACCCGAATCTTTTGGAAAGCAGTGATTCTCCGTATGGCAGAATAACCGCAACAAGGCTTTACAATCAGATATCCCTTTTTGAAAATGACGCCCTGTCATTTGAAACTGAAGGAACTGAAGCCGAGTACTTCTGCCACTTAGCAGCGCTCCAGCACCCGAATCCACAGGATGTGCTGATTCTGGGGGGCGGAATTGAAGGGATCGTCAGAGAAATAGCGAAGTACAAACCAAAGCGAATTGATTATGTCGAACTCAACCCTGTCATGCTTAACCTGGTGACACGATATCTTCCTGATGACATCAGGAAGTCGCTTGGAAAACCGAACGTCCATATTATATTTGCCGACCCCCGGCAATATCTTAAAAAGAGCGGCACGTACGATCTCATTTTGGTCGGCATGCCGGAACCGGCATCGGGACAGGCAAACCGCTTCTATACGCAGGAGTTTTTTGAACAATGTTCCGCAAAACTCAATCCCGAAGGAATTCTTGGCTTCAGGCTCCGCACGGCTGAAAATCTATGGACAATGCCGCTGACCCGCCGCAACACGAGTATCTATAGCGCTCTGCAATCTGTTTTCCCTGAGGTATTGTTTCTTCCGGGAACAGTGAACATTGTGACTGCCTCTCGCGCACCTCTTCCTCGTACGCCGGAAATCATGTCCCGCCGGTTACAGGACATGAAAATAGTGACAAGATTAATTTCACCGAATTACATCAAATATCTTTTTACAAACGACAGATTTTTAGAAATCAGGGCTTTGCTCAAGAGAGAAAAGGCACTGCCAAATACCGACATCAGACCGGTTTGCTATCAGTATGCCTTCATAATCTGGTTGTCGAAGTTTTTTCCACGCATCGCCCTTGTTGACCCAGCTTCAATCATGGATAATGATTTTTTAAAACCGCCTTTATCATTGTTGTTGTGGATCAGCCTGCCCATTATCTTTCTTTTAAGCCGTTTCCGGACTGCATTTCGTCGCACAATGCTGGTCGCCGCAGCAGGATTTATGGGAATGGTTCTGGAAACAATCCTCATCCTTTATTATCAGGTAAAACACGGGGTGCTCTATCAAGATATAGGACTGCTACTGATGGGTTTCATGGCTGGTCTTGCTCTGGGCGCAATGATTATCAACAGACAGATGATCCGGCAGGTCAACCATAAAAAACTCTCCCGATGGCACGGTATAAGCCTTATCATCGGATTTTGTTTTTTGTGCGCGTTTACAGGAATGAGATTAACAATGAGCGTCTTCGCCGGTTTGGTCGAGATTTCATGTCTCCTGGCGATAGCGGGTTTTTTAGTCGCCGGTATTTTTGCCTACGCCAGCCTTTATGAAAGTGGAGCCTCCTCTGGCAGGAGCCGGAGGCTCCCCTATAATAATGAGACCCAAGCTTCAGAAATAAAGTGTACTGAAGACTGCAGATCGAATTATCCCGCGAAGCATTGGATAACGCGACCTCCCGCGAGTTTGGAGGATTCCAAATCTCGCGGGATTGAAGACCAGAAAAACATAATTTCACCTCTGTACTCAGCAGACCTCATAGGTGGATGTCTTGGCTCTCTGCTTTGCAGTCTAATCTTAATCCCCTTAGCGGGCATGGATGTTACTATATGGGGAATGCTTCTGCTTGCCTCGTTTTCCATTATTTTAGTCTGAGTGGAGCCCCCTCCGGCAGGAGCCGGAGGCTCCCCACAATAATGAGACCCAAGCTTCAGAAACAAAGTGCACTGAAGCTTATCGGTCGAATTATCCCGCGAAGCAGAGGATAACGCGACCGCTCGCGGGTTACACCGCATTCCTCCCGCGGATGAAGCCGGGGATTCCAATCCCCCGTGTGCCCTGCCAAAACGTCTTTACAGCATTTAAGAAGGTGCTAATTATCTTAGTCGGTCAGTCTGGGCATTACGTGAAATGCTATGGGCGAGAAAAATGCCTTATGTAAAAGACGGAAAAAGAATTCTGTTAGACATTCAAGATATGAATGAATGGATAGACCGAAGCAAGACCCGGTCAATTTATTGATCTTTGAAATTTGATATTGGGTGCGATAACAACCAGCCTGAAGTCGGTTGTAAGTCACGAGAGAAAACAAATCCCGAAATGGAGGGATGAAACAGAGTGCCCGCTCAAGGGCGGTAGGGTGCCTAACCGGAAGATGGCGATTTTTTTGTTTGTCACACCTTGTGTTCTCAAAAATTATCAATTGGCATAAGACACCCTAAACGCGGAGGGTAAATGGGAGGAGTGAATCTGTGTTACACCTGATGCCAGAGAGCATGATTTGTAGAGTAGA
>Ga0224555_1002993_pt1 | contig 18369 bp, 22 predicted proteins | sample 714S23034metaG_FD_180687 | JGI IMG/M metagenome (GOLD analysis project Ga0224555, IMG submission 180687) | Peat soil microbial communities from Stordalen Mire, Sweden - 717 S2 30-34 | ecosystem: Environmental > Terrestrial > Soil > Wetlands > Peat | place: Sweden: Norrbotten County, Stordalen...
GGACAATCAGCCGATCAATAACTCGCAGTTTCGCAATAACTGGGAGCTGTCGACGGCGCGCGCCATGACGGTGCTGCTGCTGATGGTGAACGACGCCGGCTACGATCCGATGAAGATTTCGGTGGCCGGTTATGCGCAGTACCGGCCCATCGCGAACGACTCGACGTCCGACGGCCGGCGCATGAACCGCCGGGTGGATCTGGTGGTGGTGGGGACCGCTCCGTCAGGAGTGGCGCATACGAAACAACAGGAAGCAGGAAGCGAGCAGCAGGAAGCAGGAGCCGGAATTCCGAAACCTAGTTGAAGGGCGGCGGAGCGCCGGGCTGCCTGGCGAGGCGGGCTTCAGCGCAGTCGTGCGCGTGCAGCAACTGGTCGTGCTTTTGCGGACTGGCCGCCATGCCGAGGGTGCGATAGCAGTAGATGCAGACCACCTTGTCGCGGGCGAGCACGGCACAATGAGCCGGTTGCGGGGCGACATGCGTGGCGGGGTGAAGCATCGCATTGCTCCTCATGGAAATCCTCCGTGGCGGGGGCCTGGAAACCCCGGGGGGAAGGCACACGCAGAAACTCCAGGAGGGACTGCGCTTGAGGTTCGTGGAAGCATGGGCCGGAGGCGTGGGCTCTCCGGCCTGAGGCAACGGGCGACCCGGCTTTCAACAGCGAAAAGACCAGCCTAGAAACATCAGAGTGCATCGGGCGATTGCTGTCTGTGATGGCCATCACGGGCCAATTGAGATCGGTTGGGAAAACGGGACGCGCATGATTCGACCGCAGCCGTGCCCAACGCCCTCCTGGAGGACGCTGTGAAGGCGAAAAAGACAGCGAGATCGGTGACGATTTGGCCGCCTTTTAGATTCGCCGGCGCTTGATGAGCAGGCGCTACCAGCTGTAGATTGTCAGGCTGTCCAGCCAGGCCGTCGCGGAGCCACTGGCGCTATCGCCATCGACCTGGAAGTTGGTCAGGAGGGTCGGCCCCCATCCCAAAGCGAATGCCGATGGAACGGTGACATTGATCGTCCCGGTTACGCCGTCGAGGGAGACGGTCTTGTATGTAACGACGCCGTTGCTGTCGCGGGAGTACGCAATCTGGACGTTGTGCCAGGTATTGATGCTCCACGTACGCGGATTGCAGGGTTGAGGGGAGTGGGCCCACACGTCGACGTAGTTGGTGGGGGTGCCGGTATTGGCGGTGTAGTCCCAGGTGTTGGTCCAGCCGTCGCACTGGACGCCGAAGATCACGGTCTGGCCGTTGTCCATGACCTGATTGAGGTCGAACTCGAGGTTGGCGATCTGGGATGAGGAGTTGTCGAGGTAGACCCAGGCGTCGTAGACGAAATTGGTGGAGGTGGTGTCGTCGCCGAAGCTGGTATAGAAGCGCTCGCCGCCATAGTTCAGGAAATTGACATTGAACTGCCGGGTACTGCCGAAGAGCGAGGGCAAGCTGACGATGCTGGTGGTGCCGTCGGAAGAACCGGAGGCTTCGGTGTCACTTGCTCCGGCCCAGTTATCGAGGGCCTGAATGCTGCTGACGCTGGTGGCCCAGATGGGAATGGCAAGGCCCGTCATAAGGGTATTTTGCTGGACTTCGATAGAGACATCGGTGACGCAGGCTGCGCCCTTGATGCCCCAGGCTTTGACGTGCAGGGTGTGCCAGCCGACCGGGGCGCTGACCGGGCCATCGATGGAGGCGGCGTGGAAGCGGCGGTTGGAGGTACTGTTGTCGAAGGAATAGCCAATGGCCGCGATGGACTGCGAGGAGCAGTCGGCCGCCCAGGCCGAGAGCGTGAAGGGGGACGAGACGGTGGCGCCGTTACCTGGGCTGCTGACATGGACACCTGCGAATGCGGAACCAGCGCAGAGAGTGAGGATTGAGCCGCTCCAAAACAGTTTGCGAAAGACGCTCATAGGCAGGACACCTGTGCAGGAAAATGGCCGTACACCTGGACTGCATCCGAAATTACGGGGCAGCCGCGCAGAGGTATACGACAACCGTCCGCGGGTGGGGAGCCCGGCAGGAAACGGGGAGACGCCCGAGTTTTCCCGCGTCGCTTGAGCGAAGGCGACGGCGCGGTTCAGATTTCAGCCGGTTGTTATGCGCATTAATACACAGAAATTAAATGTAAGAAAGCTTTTTCTGCAGCGAGGGGCACGAAAGTTGAGGATTTCAGGCCGCGAAAAAGTCACAACGCAAATTGTTCTCTGCAATAAGGGAAGATTCGTAGTGTTGAGAGACGAAATTACCGGCGGGATTTCGCTCCTGGAGGCGAGGACGCCGCGAGTAGAGTGGAACCCTTGCGCTGGATGGCTGGAGCAGCGAAGGTGCAGTTGCTGGTGCTGCGACTCGAGGACGTCGCTGTGACTCCTGTGCAGATGGCTTGGGCCGCTGCTCAAGCTCGCGTTTGGCGGCCCTTTCGCAAAGAGCTAAGTCAGCGCACGATCCAGATGCGTATAGCCCCCGTCCACCACAATGTTCTGCCCTGTGGTGTGCCCGCTTTGCGTCGGCGACAGCAGAAACACCGTCATCGCCGCAATCTCCCGCGCCTCGGTAAAGCGATGCCCCAGCGGAATCCGCCGCGCGATCGTCTCCAGCGCCGCCTTCGGATCGGGCCGTGACGCAATCCAGCGCTCGTACAGCGGAGTCATCACCTCCGCCGGCAGCACGGAGTTGGCCCGAACCCCGTGCTCCGCCAGCTCCGCCGCCCACTCCCGCGTCAGCGCCAGCTGCGCGCCCTTCGCCGCCGCGTAGGCCGACGTTCCCCCCTGGCCGGTGAGCGCCACCTTCGAGCTGATGTTCACAATCGCCCCGCGCGAGGCCTTCAGCATCGGCAGCGCGTAATGCGCCATCGCGTAGTAGTGGACGAGGTTCTGCTGCAGGCTCTCTACAAATCGCTCCGGCGTGCCCGACTCGAGACCCACCCCATCGTTCGCCCCCGCGTTGTTCACAAGCCCCAGCAGCTTGCCGTAGCGCTCGCGCACGTAGTCCACCGCCCGCTTGCACTGCGCAATGTCCGCCAGATGCGCTTCCACAAAATCGCACTTGCGCCGTGTGTTCAGCATTTCGGCCAGGAAGTTTTTCACGTTGTCCGAAGCGCGGCTCACCACCACCACCGTCGCGCCCTCGTCCAGACAAGCGCGCGTGATCGCCTGCCCAATCCCCGCGCCCCCGCCGGTTACCACAATCACACTGTCATGCAATCCCAGATCCATGCAAAGAAGGATACTGCCGCCGCACTTCCTGGTCTCCCAGGCAGCGCCAATTCCGTCCCTGCATCCAATCAGGTAACGCCAGGAATCACTTTGATTGATCTCGCGGTTATATGCATCTACGCTGATGCTCTTTCTGCCGATATAGATCAGAATGAATTCCGTGTTGACTCGTGACATGCTTGCCAGCAACTGCGTCGGAAGCAGCATCGACGGAAAATTCACCCTCCTCCGCTGGCTAGGCCAGAGCGAGCGCAGCAGCGTCTTCCTCACCGAGCTCGAAGGCGATCCGCCCCGCAGAGCCGCCATCAAACTGATTCCGGCCAGCGCGGTGGATGCCAACGCCTGCCTCGATCAGTGGGCCGCGGCCAGGTCCCTCTCGCATCCTCACCTCGTGCGTCTCTTTGATTTCGGACACTGCGCAATCGACGGCGATGAGTATCTCTATGTTGTCACCGAGTACGCCGACGAAATCCTCTCCGACATCCTTGCCGCGCGTCCCTTGACCCCACCGGAGACCAGGGAGATGCTCGGCCCGGTTCTCGACGCGCTTTCCTGGCTGCACGCCCGCGATCTCGTTCACGCTCACCTCAAGCCATCCAACATTATGGTGGTCGATGACCGCCTGAAGCTTTCCGTCGACCGGCTGCGCTCCGATGGCGAGTTCGGCAGACCCTCCCTGTCCTCCGGCAAGGGGGACGCGCCGGAAATCGCCACGGGTATCCTCTCTCCGGCGGCCGACGCGTGGTCGCTCGGCGTCCTTGTGGTCGAAGCTCTCACGCTGCGCCCGCCCGTCTGGAACGCGTCGAGCGATGCGGAACTCATCCTGCCGGCACCTATGCCCCGGCCTTTCTCCTCCATCGCACGCGGATGTCTGCAGGTGGACCCCGCAATCCGCTGGATGCTGAGCGATATCCGAGCTTCGCTTGAGCCCACGAAGGCTGCGGAGCCCGCCCGCGACAGCACGCCAAACCCGTCTCGCAGAACTCGCGCCATGATCCTTGCCGGTGCCGTGCTGGTTCTGGGTGGGACCATCTCCGCCCTGGTCGTCGCTTCGCACCATGCCGAGCCCGCGCCGCCGCCCGTCACCCAGACCTCCGTTCCTGCCCCGGCCGTCACTGAGAATTCCGCTCCTCCACCGACCGCTTCGCAACCGCAGTCTTCCGCCGCACAGCAGACCGCTCCTGAGCCTCCCGCTCCGCAGCCGGTGTCGCCCGCAGCACCGCAACCCCTGGCTTCGGCACCGCCTCAAAGTGTGGAATCTCCAGGGCCCGCAGCGACTCCTCTCCAGGGCGCAGTCGTGAAAGGTGAAGTCGCTTCCCAGGCCACACCCAACGTGCCCCAGCCCATCCTCGACACCGTTCAGGGCCACGTCCGCGTGCGCATCCGTGTGCAGGTCGACTCGCAAGGTAAGGTCGCCGACGCGGCCATTGACGACCCGGGACCCAGCCGCTACTTCGCCGCCAAAGCTCTCGCATCCGCACGGGACTGGAAGTTCACCCCAGCCCAGATGAACGGCCACGCCGCCGCCAGCACCTGGATCCTGCATTTCCAGTTCGGTCCAACCGGAACCACCATCGCGCCCGAAGAAACCGCTCCGTAGCGCAGGTGATCGCCATCATCGGTCGGGCGGCACGAGGTAGATGTTCCTTGACGGATGGTGTCCAATGGAGTACAAAATAGAAAGTGCAGACCGTCGTCGAGACGCCTTCGTGGCTGAAAGCTGCCGCGAACCTTTTCAGGCCGGCCGAGCGGGACCGCATCGTGGCGATGGTTGCCGCCGATCCTGAATGCGGCGATCTCATCCCGGGCACCGGAGGATTCCGCAAAGTTCGTGTGGCTCGCAAGGGCATGGGGAAGCGTGGCGGTGCACGCGTGATCTACATTTTTCGCAACTAGAAGTTCCCGGTTTTCCTGATTACGGCGTACGCGAAGAATCAGAAAGACAATCTGACCCAGAAGGAACGGAATGAGCTGTCCCGGCGCGCAGATGAGATCTTTAGGCGATATGGAGAGACACGATGAACAGCATGTTTGACGACCTGATGACTGGCCTGGATGAGGTCGAGGCCTTTCTCGCCGGTCAGAAAACCGGCTATAAGGTGGTCCTTCCGGAAGAAGTCGATGTGAAGAGCATTCGCCAGAGGCTGAACATGACGCAGGCACGGTTCTCTGACACCTTCGGCTTCAGTCTCGATGCGGTCAAGCACTGGGAAGGCGGGCGGCGGACCCCGGAAGCAGCGGCCCGCGCATTCCTCATCGTCATTGCCCGCAACCCCGGGGCTGTTCTGTCGGCGTTACATCCTGGAGCCGCACCGGGGCAGGCAAAGCATTCTCGCAACCCACGCCGGGGGAAGCGGAAAGCGGCGGCCTTTGTGTCAGGGCATGACTTCAGTCGTGCCGCAAAGAGCCCAAATTAAGTGGGCTTCAGCCCCTGAGGGTTGTCCCTGGAACGCTTCGATTCGTTGAATTGTTCAATGGACTTCAGGCAGGACCCCATACCAGCGTTGGTGTCCAGGCCTGCAGGGAGTCCTGAACCTCGCATCCGACCGATGTAGCACAAATATCCATCGCCTGTGCTACGCTGCAAGCGGAGGCGTCCGCATGGCCCAGGCGAAAATACTCCCAACGAGCCGAAGCTCAAAGCGACGGAAGCCGGCCGTGAGGGGTCGCCGGCTGGGTGACGTTCTGTCCATCGCCAAACAGCAGGGATTGCTGAGTGGTGACCGGACCCTCATCGTGCGCGGTCGTATGCCGTCGCTTCTCGTTGAGCAGGCAAAAAAGAAGAGCGGCATCCAATCCGATTCCAGGCTCATCGAGGCCGCCCTTGCGAACCTTGTGGTCGCAGACGATTACGCCGACTGGCTTCTCGCCCAGCGCGCTACCGTAAGCAAAGATCTCGATCTTGAGTTCTAGCGCCTCTTTCCAGCAGTCGCTCCGCCGTCTCAAGCCGGAGAAATATCGAAGGCGGCTCGTCTGCCGCCATCGCTCCGAATTGCGGTTTCTGTCGAACCTCAGGCCTCCGTTTCCGAAACTGCTCCTCGATACCACCGTTTATATCGATGCCCTGCAGGGAAGGCTTCCCGACGATGCGGAGGTTGCTCTGCGCGCCGGGAGTCTCTGGCACTCGACGGTGACCGAAGCCGAGTTGGCGGCGCTCGCCGGTCTGCCGGATCCGAAACATCCGGATACAGCAGCCGTCATCGCCCAGGTCGGCGCGTCCATCGAGTTGCGGCCTGCTTATCGCATCCTCGCCCCCGATCGGGATACATGGCGCGAAGCCGGCATCCTCGCCGGCCTCCTGGCAAGGCTGCAGGGATACGGCCGCAAGGAGCAGCGCAAGGCGCTCAACGATGCATTGATTTTTCTCACGGCGGCTAAAAATGGCTGTGTGGTGCTCACGCGCAACCGGTCGGAATTCGATCTCCTGATGCAACTCGACCCGCGAGGCCAGGCCATCTTCTACGACTTCGTTTGAGCTCATTGGTGAGGGACGCCTTCCCATGTCAGGAATGAAGCCAAACGCGTGCGGTCGCTGACTGGATGCTCGTGTGCCTATTCAATAGGAACGACAGCGATGTTCAATTAGCGTCACTCGTGGGCTGCGGTTCTGCCGTTGCATCATTAACAGCGGCTTCAGCCGTTGCCTTGGCGGTGCGGGGAATGGCTTTCAGCACTTTTAGAGCGGTGGCAATCTCTTTGTCCTCTTTCATCGCAACTGCAGCACGATCCGCCAGTTCTGTGAGTATTGTTCGAATGCTCTGAGCCAGTTCGAGACAATGTTTATCAGTCATGTCGGGATCATGCAGCCCTTTGCTGAGTGCCGAGTGCAGAAGAATCAGCGGATTTTCGCCGTTGATCATCAGCGCTTGGGGAATAAGGTGCTCCACCATCTCAATTGACTTTGAAAATTGATATTGACGTTGTGCATCGTTGAACAGCGCGTCCATCTCCGGCGTACTCCCGAGAACCTTAGCCACTTTGGCGATTTGCGCAATAATGCGATTTCGCTGATTTTCGACGACCCGACGATAGTATGCAAAGGCTCCGATACCAAGCCCGCGATTTTCTGCACGCCGCCCCTGCAAAAACAACTCATGGTCGGATTGCACGAGTCTGAGAAGGCGAGCAGGAGTGTGGGAGCCAAACGCCGGAACTTGGCCGTATTTCATGACTGAACCTGAAGGCAGTGTTCCAATCTTGTACAGGAGAGCAAAACGGTAAAGTCGTCTGCCGCAGTTCCGGCAAACGTACTTCAAGAAAACATTGTTCCACTCCGTGGAGAAGTACATGCTGTCGGTGCAACGAAACACGCGGGGTCCATTGCATTCTTCGAATTCGCAACGAAGTAGCAATTCAGGCAAGGCCAGGGTCGCACCTGACGAAGTTTTAAAGTCGTTGATCGTCACCGTTACGTCAGGCGGCGTTCCTTCGAGGAAGCTCTTGAATGACACCTCGACGACTTCAACCTTATTTGCGGGCTGTGCTTCGGTCTGCTGATTCTTCCCAGCGTCGCCCTCGATCACGGATTCAGCCACGAGTATTCTCGCCTCCCTGTGGGGCCACGAATTTTACGCCGGGCTTGAATTGAACCGTAAAAGCCTTTCGTCCGCCATCGGAGAGATATTCGGGTAGATCGTACAAAGCCAGCGACTCAGGCAGATGCTTCGCCATGAGATTCGCAGTGAGCCATTCCGCCATCTGCCAACAGCTGTCGAAGTATGCTTGCGCCGTTGACGGTTTGTAAATCACTGGCACTTCTTCCGCAGGAATCCGCGCATGGATCACGACTTTGTTGCGGATGGTCGCAAGCTTGTTCTGCCACGCATCGCGTTCAAGTTTGATCTGGGCGATAACGTCGCTTGGGATTCCGTGCTGTTGCGCAAATTTCGCGCTATCTTCTTCAAATTTCTTGTCGTTTTCTGCAAACAGGAAACGTACCTTGTAACCCATTTCTTGCAGCAGGTCGGCAAAGCGATGCTCGTATGCAGTCCAGAGTTTCGAATAGAACGCGTCGTATTCAGTTCGTAGATTGAGAATTGGAGTCGTAGAGTCTTGGGACAGCTTGATCGCTTGGCGCAGATGCAGAAAAGCCGGTGTGAAACCTTCCAGCAACATGGAGAAAAACGCATCCATGATCAACTTTTCTTTTGCAGCCGTCTCCCACATCGCGCCTCGAAGCAGGTCGGCAAGGTTCAGAAACCGCGCCTGAAACAACTCGTTCGTGCCGACATTGACGAACGGCACTACCTTCCAATCGCGTGGTTCCTTGCCCGGCTCGTCTTTAACCGAGTAGATCATTCGTGCGATCCCCCGCAGCCGCTACCGGGAAACTGTACGGTGCACAAAAAGTGGCACACGTGCTAGCTCGATTTCAACCCGAGGCGCATAAGCGACTGATCTGGATGGTCGGGGCGGAGGGATTCGAACCCCCGACCCTCTGCTCCCAAAGCAGATGCGCTACCAGACTGCGCTACGCCCCGACTCGTCTGATTGTAGCCCAGCACCCCTCGCCATTCCGACCCCTCCCAGACCCCGCCGCCCACCCCGAAACCTCTTCACAAACCACTCCGCTGGCACCTCCAGCCCGTCCTCTCCGCCTTCCCGCTTCCACCTTCCCGCTTCCGGCTCGCAATGACCTTCGTACCGTATCTCCCTCCGATTCTTCTTGCTTTGCTGCTCCCAGCGACCGACACTAGAGACACTGGGGGAAGTGTTCCCCCAAACGAAGGGCTCGCCGCGGCGAGCCCTTTTCATTGCCCGCACAAGGAGAGAGAAACGGTGGCCGCCACGCCTGACCGAACGCGTCCCAGTACCCGCTACGGGCCACAGGCGACCGGCTGTACTCATGTTGTCAAGTTTGTAAACCGCGCTCCGCATTTCAAAACGAAACACTTACAACTTGTACCCCTCGAAACACGACAAATCTGATCGAAATCGACCCGGAAATCTTCTCCTCACAGAAGCCTTCGGCTGCCGGACAAAACGCCCGCCTCACCCAGCCCGCGACCCAGTTAACCAACTCGATAACACCAGGGGGTCGACCCCTCCGCATCCTCTTGATTCCACGTGCCAGCCACCCCCTCGACCCCCCCTCCAGCTGGAAATCGAGGGGTCAGCTCACAGCCGGTGCGCCACCCACACCAGCAGCACCAGCAGGACCACGAACGGCACCGCAAGGATGAACAGGATCCCTCCCACCAGGCTCGCCAGGAAGGCGTAGTCCTTCCAGGTATGCTGCTGCGGTTGCTGCAGGTGCCGCACCATCAGCTTGTAGTTCCGGCGGTTCGCCTTCCAGGCGATGTCGAAAGCGTCGCCCAGCACCGGGATCGACCCAACCACGACCTCGATGCCGACGTTCACCATCATGCGGACCAGAGTCACATACGGCACCCCCCGGATCCACGCCGCGACGATGATGACGAACGAGGCGATGCCGGCAAGGATGTCGCCCAGCCCCGGGATCAGCCCGATCAGTCCGTCCAGCCCGATCCGGATCGGCGTGAAGGGGATGTGGAACCAGTCGTCGAGCAGGTGCGCGAACAAGTCCATCCGCTCGTCCGAGAACCAGCTCTGCGCCCGCTGCCGCAACGTGAGCGCGACCGCCGAGCCACTGCTTTCGGGCGGCAAAATCTCGGGTTGAAAGGGCTCGGGCATGCGGTTCTGCGGGCGCCCAGCGTGCCAGACGCCTGTCGCGCCAATGCTACAATCAGGGTTGGCATGGCGGCTATAGTTCAGCGGCAGAACGCCTGACTGTGGCTCAGGATGTCGTGGGTTCGATCCCCACTAGCCGCCCCAGATGACCCCGGACTCAAGTGACCAGCCAGGCAACACCACCGACCGGCGGCCGTGTGTACGTCGGCTGCTCGGGTTGGGCTTACCCCACCTGGAAGCCCGCCTTCTACCCTGAGAAGCTGCCCTCGAAGAAGTTCCTCGAGTTCTACGCAACGCGCCTGAACTCCGTCGAGGTCAACTACACCTTCCGGAGCTTCCCCCGACGAACGGCCATCGACTCCTGGCTCGCACAGACCGCCGAGGACTTCCGCTTCTCCTTCAAGGCGCCGCAGCGGATCACGCACTTCCAGCGCCTCCAGGACTGCGGGCCCACCCTGGAAGCCTTTGCCGGAGCCATCGCGCCGGTCGCTGAAGCGGGACGCCTCGGACCGGTGCTCTTCCAACTGCCACCGAACTTCAAGGCCGACGAGGCGCGGCTCGCGCAGTTCCTCGCCGACGCGAAGTCCTGCCGCTTCCGGATCGCCTTCGAGTTTCGCCACGATTCGTGGTTCGATGCCGCCATCTACAAACTGCTGGAGCGGCACAACGCAGCGCTCTGTGTGGCCGAGAGCGACGACCTCGCGACACCGGACGTCGCGACGGCGGACTTCAGTTGCTATCGCCGTCGAAAGACCGAGTACAGCGACGCGGAGTTGGCCCTGATCACCGCGAACCTGCAGGAGCGCGCGCTGCGCGGCGACGTCTTCGCCTACTTCAAGCATGAAGAGGAGCCGACCGGCGCAGTCTGGGCGGCGAAGGTACTGGCCGCAGTACGGGGCCAGGCGTGACGGCGGCGCTCGCGTCCGGAATGGAGGAACCGGCGGAGTGGTGGACGCAGTTCGTTCCGCGCCGCTGGCTGCGCAGCGGACATCTGCAGACCCTGGCCGGGAACTACCTGCCGCGACGGCTCATCCTTCCTGAGCCGGAAGCGCTGTTGGTCGAAGTCGACGGCCCTGTGGCCGGCTACGGGCCGAGTCAGGTGCTGTGTCATTGCCACTGGCAGCCGAAAGACGTGCGGCGCCAGCGCCTCACTGTCGTGCTGGTGCACGGGCTTGAGGGCTCATCGAACTCGAAGTACATCGTGGGGAACACGGCGCGGGCTCTGGCCGCCGGACTCAATGTGGTCCGCATGAACATGCGCACCTGCGGCGGAACGGATGCCTTGTCACCGACGATCTATCATTCCGGCCGTTCCGGCGATATAGGCCGGGTGGTGGAGACGATCGTTCGCGAGCAGGGCCTCCAGGCCATCGCTCTGGTCGGCTACTCCATGGGAGGGAACCTGGTTTTGCGTTGGGCTGGAGAAGTCAGCGGCAATCCACCTGGTGAACTAAAGGCCGTGGTGGGCATCTCGCCGCTGATGGACCTGGCGGCGTCGTCGGCTGCGCTGCACCGGCCGGAGAATCGCCTCTACGAGCGGCACTTTCTGCGCTCGATGCTGGCGCGCGTGCGACGCCGGATGGCAATGTACCCGCGGATCTATGCCGACGCGCTGGTGGGGCGCATCCGCACGATGCGCGACTTCGACGAGTACATCGTCGCGCGCTACGGTGGCTTCGCGAGTGCCGACGACTACTACTACAGCGTCGCCAGTTCGAAATATGCCGGCACGCTGCGCGTCCCCACGCTGGTCGTCCACTCGGCCGACGATCCGTTCATCCGCTTTCTGCCGGAGACGAGCGCGGCGCTGATCGAGAACCCCTGGGTCACCTTCATCGAGACGCAGCATGGCGGGCACTGTGCCTTTCTCGCGCCCGCTACGGCGGCAGGAGATGACGGGCGATGGGCGGAAGCGACGCTGCTCCGCTTTCTGGTGCAGGATGCAGCCGGCGCGGGAGCCAGGCATGGAGGCTGACTGGTCGGTCGAGATCGGTGCAGGGCTACCGGTGATCGACGCGGATTGGCCGGGCTTTGTCGATCTGCGGCGTGACTTCCATTCCATCGACTCGATTCCTGAGGCCGCTGTAGAAGCGGCACTACGCGAGGCTCTCGTCACGCTCAATGGCGCTGCCTCGCCGGTCTTCACGAGCAAGTGTGATGTGTGGGCACTCGGCGCGGACGAGATCGACCCGGACGAGTTCGGCTGTGCGCCGCGGGACGCCTGCGCTGCAGGATGGGCAAGCTGGATCGACCTGCTGGTGCGCGAACCGCGGCGGTTCGCGTCGTTCGAAGCCCATGATGCATGGGTGCGACGAACCACCGCTCACTTACGGACAGACATGATTCCATGCGGCCGCGTCGATCTGGTCGTGCGCGCAGCCGTGGCGCACGCGAGCGAGGGGTTTGGCATCACCCTCTATTCCGCCGGTTGCGGAGTAGATACGCAGGCGGCCCGCGCTGCGTGGGAGCGGGTCCTCCGCGCCGCAGTCACCGCTACAATGAGAGAGGCACGGGCGAGTAGCTCAATCGGATAGAGCACCGGCCTTCTAAGCCGGGGGTTGTGGGTTCGATTCCCGCCTCGCCCACTATTTCAGCTTCCAGGCAAGTCCAAAGACGTCCACTAAGTTATTGTAAATGATGTAGTTGTAGGTAATAATCGTCCAATAAGGCTCAAGGCCGTCTCTTGACATCCGGGGCCGCTGGGGGCCACAATGGGGGCCACTGCACTTCATCGAAAAGGAGTGGCCCCCAAAATGTCCCTAACCGATACCGCAGTCAGAAAGGCCAAGCCCTCAGAGAAGGCCATTAAGCTATTCGATGACCGCGGACTGTACCTGTTAATCTCGCCGAGCGGTGGCAAATGGTGGCGGCTGAAATACCGATTCGATGGCAAGGAAAGGAAGATTGCCCTCGGCGTATATCCCGACGTGAGCCTGAAAGATGCTCGTGAACGTCGAGACGAGGCGCGCAAGCTCCTGGCCAACGGCATTGATCCCAGCGAGAACCGCAAGGCGCAAAAGGCAGCGCACGCTGACCGTGCGGCAAACAGTCTGGAGGTCATTGCGCGGGAGTGGTTTGACAAGTATTCCGAGACCTGGGTTGTGAGCCACAGAACCCGCATCATTCGGCTTTTCGAGCGCGACATCTTTCCGTGGATCGGCCAGCGACCGATAGCGGATATAACCGCACCCGAGGTACTTGCCGTCGTACGTCGAATCGAAAAGCGTGGCGCACTGGAGACGGCCCACCGCGCCATACGAAACTGCGGACAAGTATTCCGTTACGCCATTGCCACCGGACGCGCTAAGAATGACCCTACAGGTCCTCTTCGCGGCGCACTCCCTCCGTTTAGGGGCGAGCACCTTGCAGCAGCCACGGATCCGAAACAATTTGCTAAGGTTTTGCGCGCAATCGATGGCTATGAAGGCACTCCCGCGGTGACCTGTGCGCTGCGCCTTGCACCTTTGGTCTTCGTACGCCCCGGTGAACTGCGACATGCTGAATGGGAACACATCGACATGGACGGGGCGGAGTGGCGCTACACCGCGAGCAAAACCAAGACGGCGCACATCGTCCCTCTCTCGCGGCAGGCGATAGAAATCCTGCGTGAATTGCACCCCGTTACTGGCCGGGGTCGCTTTGTCTTTCCGAGCGCCAGGAGCAACGCGAGAGCGATGAGCGACAACGCGATTCTCGCCGCGATGCGCCGTATGGGTATCGACAAGGAGGAAATGAGCGGGCACGGCTTCCGGGCGGCGGCACGGACCATTCTTGACGAAGTGCTCGGCGTCCGGCCTGACTTCATAGAACACCAGCTCGCCCATGCTGTCCGAGACCCGAACGGGCGCGCCTACAACCGCACGGCGCATCTGCCCGAGCGCAAGAAAATGATGCAACAATGGGCGGATTATCTGGACGAGCTGAAGGATACGGCGGATGTCATTCCGATTCGTCAATGAGCCTAAGCTGTGGGAGTCGAAGTCCTCGTCCGAGTTGCGTCTGGTGATTCTAACGTTCATCGCATCCCCCTGAAGCTAGGCGATTCAATCTATGGGCGAGCCGGAAACCATGAGGATGAGACCAAGATTCTGGGCGCTCTCGATTTCGAACTCGGGCTCGTGCCAGTGAAGATAGGCCAGGGCCTGATCAAGATTCACGGCCGCGACTCGTACGATGTGCGGCTTAGGTATATGCTTTTCGCTGAACTCGAATAGGGACGCTTCGCATCCGCCGTGCGTTCCGATTTGAAATCGGTTGGGCGATTGTCTTCCCTTTTTATCCTGGCCCATCGCATCATCTCCTCAGTGGGCAATCATCCGCGGCCAACGCTTGAGCACCTTCCCGCTTTCCACATTCCAGTCGTTCAGCTCGGCTTTCAGCTCGACCATCGGGAAGAGTTCTACCGACAGTGAGGTTCCATCGACGAAGTCCACCTCAACGACGTTGTGATTGTCCGTGTAGCTGATGAAGACAGATCGCACACGCTTTCCCGCAATCTCCCTGGAAATGCGGATCTGGCCTGGACCGATCCGAGGCAGTTCCTCCGACTCAGCCGGCAATTCTTGCTCACGGCTGTCATCCATCGCGGACATGCCCTTTCTGCAATCGAGAGGTTCTCAGCAATACCACCCCAGTCTCCGGACGAGACTGATCAGACAGCCTTCCGGGTTTTGACTTTGTTCACTGCGGGTGTCTTTGCCGCCGGAGGTTCGTCCAGGAACTGGACCCGCGGCGGAAGTCTTTGACGGAGGCGCTCCGCTTCGCGCCGGCGGACAGAGATATAAACGTCATCCGGATCTCGGAGCTTGTTCTCTTCCAGGCGCTGCTGGCTCTGATGGAGCCAGGCGTCGGTCTGCTCCACTCCGTTCATCGATTCGACGATGCCCTGGCTGACGGAGGCCCGGACGAACTGAATCAGGGACTGGTGGTAGAGCATGGGCTCGCGGCCAATGGCGAATCTGCGGCTCAATTCGGCCAACAGCTCCACCATCTTCTGGGCATGCACATTGAGCAGGTACAGATGCTCGTAGACTGGAAATCGCAGCGGCGGATTTCCGGTCCCGGCGTGGCGCACTGTGTCATGCTAGGCGCGTTCTCGTTCCGGCGAGACAGAACTGTTCCGGAAGAGCTTAAGAGAGAAAGGGTTTGTCCCGGGTACAGCCTTGCGGCTATGTTTGGAGACAGCCATATCGCCGCCTTTCACGGAAGGTGGGGTGTGGTCAGGGGCGTGCCGGTGTTAGCGCACCGACGCGTCCCGTAGATCAGCAGCAACTACTCGAGCGGTATGATTATCCTCGAAAATTCATTTGTTCAGGACAATAGCACAAGTACTTGACCGAGACAAGCACAAATGGCAAGGATCTTGAGAATTATATTTCTCAAGTTGAAGCCGCCCGCATTCGTGGTGTGTCTAAGCAGGCCATTGCTGATTTGATCAGGCGTGGGCGACTGACAACTGTTAGCGTGGCGGGCAGGACACTCGTTTTGCGCTCAGAGGTTGAGGCGTTCGTTCCGCAGCCCAAGCTGGGTCGCCCGCCCAAGAAGGCCCCTAACAGGAAGGGAGCCAGTAAGAAGGCTTCGAAAAAGAAGCGGCCGGCAAATTAGGAGTTTCCTCCTTTCGGCAGCGTCGCTTGCAATGCAATTTCGAACAGCGTTAGCGTCGCCTCATGTGACGATCCGGGCCATGACGGGCGTCGCCGGCTACGCCCAGCGGCATCTGGAACACAACGATTATTACAATGAGCAGCGCCGTTTGCGGGCGAGTGCAGGAGGTATCCTCATCAACGGAGGGTTCATGAACAGAGAAGACATCGTTGTTGAGATCGATGCAGAGATAACACGACTCCAGCAGGCGAAGGCGCTCCTGACTGGCACTACAGCCATCGACGGCCGAAATCCGGCCCGGCCATCGGGCGCCCGCAATACCAGAAGATGGACGATGAGCGCCGAGGCGCGTGAGAAGATCGCCGCCGCGCAGAGAGCGCGTTGGGCAAAATCTAAAAGGGCCGCGAAGAAAGCGGCGCGTGAGATCACTGCAGAGCCAGCTACGAGGCAAGCCGGAACCGGCAAGCCTGTAAAGCGGGCGAAAAAGCGGACGCTGAGCGCCGGGGCACGCGCGAAGATCGCTGCTGCGCAACGGGCACGCTGGGCAAAGACGCGAAGAGGCAAGAAAGCCACTTCCGCAAAATCTGCGCGGACATCTCCACGGGCTCCGAAGGCTGTCCCCGCAAAGAAGGCCGGTGCGTCGAAGACTTCCGCTCCTGCCCCGCCAGCGGCAGCGGCCACGCCAGCGAGCACTTCTTCCTAAAGTCCGGAATGGCAAGGAAGCCGGACCGCATGCCTGGCGTTAACCGGCTCTTTGAAGGGGCAGCTCCTCCCGCCTGTTCACATAATTACCATGTTCACGAAACGTGAACACTGTGATATTGTGAACATGAGCTCGATCCCATGAAGACCCCTGCCCATACCGAAACCACCCTCGTCCGCGAAGCACTGCAGGCGCTTGAGACGGTCACTGGCGCAAGGGGGAGGATCCTTCTCGAGCCGGCGACGAAGAACCGCCATTTTCGGCCCGATGCAATCGTCGAAATCGTCCTCGAAGGACGGAAGCTCACCTTCCTTGCAGAGGTGAAACGAACCGACCGCCTTGAGATCCTCGGCCATGTCCGAGCCCAGTTGGAGACAGCAATCCAGACGGAATTTCCGAACCACCGTCCCCTGCTGATCACTCCCTTCATGACACGCGAGCTTGCCGAACGATGTCGAGCAATCGAACTCGCTTTCCTCGACACCGCAGGAAATGCCTACCTGCACGCAGACGGAATTTTCCTCTATGTGACCGGCCAGCCGAAACCGCGGCATCTTGAGAGAACTACGTTTCGGGCAGATACAGCCGCGGGGCTCCGCGTGGTCTTTGCCATCCTCTGCGAACCCACCCTTGCCGGCAAAGCTTATCGCGAAATCGCCGCTCTCACCGGCGTGGCTCTCGGCGCCATCGGGCCTGTCCTAAAGGATCTCGAACGCCGCGGCTTTCTGCAAAGAGGCCGGGAACCACAACTGAAGCTCAACAACGGTCAGCGGCTCTTCGATGAATGGCTGACGCACTATCCGGCTGTACTTCGGCCCAAGCTGCACCCCCGTCGTTACCAGGCGGAACCTCAGAGGGTGTTGCATGTGGACCCAGCGAAACACGATGCCTGCTGGGGAGGAGAGGTCGCCGCGGAACGACTGACCGGCCACCTGAAGCCGGAACGCTTTACTCTCTACACCAGAGGCGCGGTTCCACCGCTTCTTGCCGAAGCGCGCATGCGGCTTGATCCTAATGGCAACACGGAAGTGCTGGAGGCCTTCTGGCCTGAGGCCCTGAACAGAAAAGAGCCTGCGCTCGCGCCGCCGTTTCTCGTCTACGCGGATCTGATGAGCGCGAATGAGGCACGCAATCTGGAGACAGCGAAACTGATCTATGAACGATTCATCGAACCCGCTTTCGGTCAGCAATGATCGCCCGCTGGACCCGTTGACGACGGAGATTCTGACTGTCATCGATGAAACGCTTCGCAAACTCGAGTGCCCGTGGATGCTGGTAGGGGCCACCGCACGGGATCTCCTGCTGGTTCACGTCTTTGGGATGCACGTGACGCGCGCCACGCGCGATGTGGACTTTGGCATCGCCGTCGAATCATGGGAACAGTTCTCCGCTGTCCGGACCGCCATTCTCGCGGCCGGAAGATTTACGGAAGATTCCAGGACGACACACCGCCTCCTGTACCGGAGCCCGAACAGCGAACATCCCATCCCCGTGGATTTCATCCCTTTCGGTGGCATAGCCGATCCAGAGGGAAGGATCGCATGGCCTCCCGACGCCGACTTCGTGATGAACGTCTCGGGTTTTGCGGAGGCACTCGGCGACGCGCTTCGAGTCCGCGTGAATGAACGTCTCACGGTGCCAGTCGTATCTCTTGCGGGGCTGGCGATTCTAAAGCTCATCGCCTGGAATGAACGCCGGTCGGATAAAGATGCCACCGACTTCCACCGCATTCTCTCCAGCTATGGCGATGCCGGAAACGCGGATCGGCTTTATGACGAGGAAGTGGCGGTACTGGAACAGGAAGAATTTGATTTCGAAAGTGCCGGCGCCTTTCTTCTCGGGCGAGATGCCTCAGCTATCAGTACAAAAGCCACCCGAAGGCAGGTACTTGCCCTGCTTTCAGATAAATCCGTTCTGCAAGGTCTCACTTTCCAAATGTTGGGCCCTCGTGGCCATATGGAAGATGCCTTCGCTGGAGCAGCGGGGCTCCTCGACCGCTTCATTCGGGGACTTGTCGCTTAGGAACTTGTTGAAATTCAGTGCGGCGCGGCGAATTGACTGGGGATTTGCTTTCCTGCCGAGTTGAAATCTGTCTGTATCGCGCGTTTGGTCAGTGTTCATCGGGGTTTGCGGGCGCCCGTCAGAGGCTCTCGGCGCCCGCAACCACGGTTCAGGCACCCTGCTCCCGGAGCCTTGCCGATGGC
>Ga0224555_1002994_pt1 | contig 18348 bp, 13 predicted proteins | sample 714S23034metaG_FD_180687 | JGI IMG/M metagenome (GOLD analysis project Ga0224555, IMG submission 180687) | Peat soil microbial communities from Stordalen Mire, Sweden - 717 S2 30-34 | ecosystem: Environmental > Terrestrial > Soil > Wetlands > Peat | place: Sweden: Norrbotten County, Stordalen...
TGCGATGATCTGGAGTAGCACTGAGATAGAGAAGATTTTCATCTCATCCTTCAGATTTTCTGAACTAGAACAACTATCTGAAGTAATTAACTCCTATTTCTAGCTCCATGAGGCTTTCAAAGGATCGGTTGCAAGCCTCACAAACAACCGAAGATAGTCAAGATTGCCGCTTCGACAATTCTTCTGCCCGTTGCAGGCGAAGCGTGAGCTATTTCGGGCGTGTTCAGCCTAGAGCTATTGAGATATATTCTCGTCGCCTCGAGTCTTCGATGCTTCATTCCAGGCGAGTACCATTCAAGCAAGCAACCGGGCAACTGGAGCTGCTATGGACCTTCTCAAGATATGCGACACAAGAAATCTCCCATCGACTCGCCAGAAGAAGAGTGAACATTCTTTCAGGCAGATGGGCCAAGCCTATATAACTAACTCTTCCGGAATTAAGCAGGATGGAACACAGGCGGATCGACGTACTTTTGCAGAAGACTTCCTGAGGGAACATTCTAACTCCGGTCGGAGTATCGCTTTGATCGGGATTGCAGCCAGTTATGGAACCGCGCCCAAAAAACTGCAACCGTCCGCCCAATCTTTTGGATTTCCTTCTTGAAGCCGCATAACTTTAGCCGTCGCGTGCCTGACGGAAGGCCGGAGGATGAAGACATGGGTTGCTCGACCTGCAGGAATCTGGAACGAGCGTACGAGGCTGGGCTCAGCGAGTATGTCGAAGCTCGTGCCTCAGTGTGTTATCGGGTCAGCACGGTGCTTGCGGCCCAGAAGAATGTCGATATGGAGCGCGCCAGATACGAGTTGGAAGAGCACCGGATTGTATGCGCCTCAGCCGCCAGCGTCCCTGCACTCTTGCCTGAACCGGATGCTCCAAGGAGCTTGAGGCAACTCGCGGCATAGTTTAGAGGGTCGATTTTCTTCTGTCGCCAGCTCCGCGCCAACGATGGTAGAGGCGAGGAGAGCCAAATCTGGCTGTTGCGGCATGGGCAGCCATCAACCCCCGGCACACTCCCCAGCCGCCCGATGTATCGCCAGCAGCCTTTCCAGCAGCGGCTTTAGCAGCTTCAAGTCCAGCGCATTCGCGCCGTCGGACTTAGCGTTGGCCGGGTCGTCGTGGACCTCCAAAAACAGCCCATCAATTCCCGCGGCCACAGCGGCCCGCGCCAGCAGCGGAATAAACTCCGGCTGGCCGCCGCTTACACCATTCGCCGCTGAGGGCTGCTGCACCGAATGAGTCGCGTCGAAGACCACCGGCGCGAGATTGCGCATCACCGGCAGTGAGCGGTAATCCACTACCAGCGAGTTGTAGCCGAAGCTGGCTCCTCGCTCGGTGAGCAGGACGCGCTCATTGCCCGTGGAGCGAACCTTTTCGACCGGATGCGTCATGTCCCACGGCGCCACGAACTGGCCCTTCTTAATATTCACAGCCCGGCCCGTCTTGCCCGCAGCCACCAGCAGATCGGTCTGCCGGCAAAGGAAGGCCGGAATCTGCAGCACGTCCACGGCCTCGGCGGCCACTGCGCAGTGGGCCGGCTCATGCACGTCGGTTAAAACAGGCAGCCCCGTGTCCTTGGCCAGGCGGCTCAGGATGCGCGTGCCCTCGACGAGCCCCGGCCCGCGAAAGCTCTTCACGCTGGTGCGGTTGGCCTTGTCGTAGCTGGCCTTGAAGATGTACGGAATTCCGAGGTCCGCCGCAATGCGCTGAATCGCCTCGGCCATGCGCCGCGCGTGCGCCTCGGACTCGATGACGCACGGTCCGGCGATCAAAAACAACTGGCCGCCGCCCACATGGACCGGGCCGATTTCAAAGGAAGGTCTCACGGATTCGATTGTAATGGCTCGCTCAGCCAGCAGACAGGGAGTCTTGGTAATCTGTTTGAGCATCAAACGGCAAGAAGGCTTTGCTTCCGGCGAGTATTTTTACGCAGACCGGCGCTCTACCCTTATAGAGGAGAAAAATGCCCGAAGCGGCGGCACGCACCATCAGCATTGAAACCTGGAAGGATTGGCAGGCGTCAGGACGGCGGGCGCAACTGGTGGATGTTCGCTCGGCAACCGAGTTTGCCACGGCCCATCTGCCCGGCGCCATCAACATTCCGTTGGAGCAGGTAGAACTGCGGACAGCCGATCTGGAGACGAACGCGCCGGTGGTGCTGGTGTGCCAGGGGGGCACGCGTGCGCGCCTGGCGAGCGCCTTGCTTGCGGGCAGCGGCAAGGAACTTGTCGTGTTGGAGGGTGGAACCGGTGCCTGGCTCCAGGCAGGGTATCCGGCTGTGCGCTCGACTGCCGCGCGCTGGGCGCTGGAGCGGCAGGTGCGGCTGATCGCGGGCCTGCTTGGGTTTATGGGAGTTTTGCTGGCGGTGGCCGTGTCGCGCTGGTGGCTGCTCCTGTCGGGATTTGTGGGCTGCGGATTGGTCTTTGCCGGTTGCACGGGATTTTGCCCCATGGGCGAGGTGCTGGCCCGGCTGCCATGGAACCGTCCACGGCGCGGCGCTTGCGGTTCAACGCCCGCCGGCAGCTAGCGGCCTGGCGTGAACTGAAATTCGACCGATGTTGAAAGGACGAGACCATGGAAATCAATCTGAAGCTCCTGGGAGACGTAAAGTTTGAGGTTGCGGCACGGAAGCACTCCCTGGTCTGCGACCAGCCCACGGAAGCCGGCGGCAGCGATGAGGGCATGACGCCGCCTGAGCTTCTTCTGGCGTCTCTGGGCACCTGCGCGGCCTATTATGCCTCAGCCTACCTCAGGAAGAGGGGATTGCCGCGCGATGGAGTCGAGGTCCGTGTGACGGCAGGTAAGGCAGGGCCTCCGGCGCGTCTGGACAACTTCGTCATCGAGGTCAAAGTCCCGTTAGCGCTGAGTGAAGCGGACCGGGCCGGCATGGACCAGGCGGTCCACCATTGTCTGATTCACAACACGCTGCTCCATTCGCCCGCGATCCAAATCGAATTGCACTCGACCGCCACGGTCTGAGCCTTGTCGGGAGAGCCGCAACAGGGAACTGGCAGGGACGGTTTCAGCGCGAAACTTTACCGGAGCGGAGCGCAACGGTACAATCTGAAAAGGAAAGCCGAAGTAGCTCAGTTGGTAGAGCAGCTGATTCGTAATCAGCAGGTCGTCGGTTCGACTCCGATCTTCGGCTCCATATTAAGTGCAATAATAACAACAATTTGCAGGTAACAATAGGCCCTCGGAGACGAGAGGCTATTTCCATTTGGCATACTGTGGCAGATTCCGCGCTTACTCTGCTCTCGCCTTGCGAATGATCTCCACGTACTCTTTGGCGGTTTGCGTGACGATCTCCGGCCTCCCGTCGGCGATGGCTTTCGAATTGACTAGGTCGGAGCCCACGCCCAGGGCGAATGCGCCCGCCGACAGGAACTCCGCCGCCGTGGACAACGAGACTCCTCCTGTGGGAATCAGCTCGATTTGCGGCAGAGGCCCCTTCAACCCCTTCAGATACTTTGCCCCGCCCACAGCGCTGCATGGAAATACCTTCACCACATCCGCGCCGGCTTCCCACGCTGTGACGATTTCGGTCGGCGTGAGCGCGCCGGGAATCACAGCTACGCCATAGCGGTGGCAGATTTCAATGGTCTTCAGATTGAGAGCCGGGCTCACGATGAATTGTGCTCCGGCCAGTATGCAGGCGCGCGCGGTTTCAGGATCGAGAACCGTACCGGCTCCGATAAGAATGTGATCCCCTGCCTGGCGTATCAGCGAGCGCATTACCTCGACCGCATCGGGAACCGTCATCGTGACTTCCAGCGTCGCAATTCCGCCGGCCTCGACCGCCTTTGCCAGCGCCACTGCTTCTTCAACCGAAGCAGCCCGCAACACAGGCAGGATTCCGGTTGTCTTGATGCGCTTCAACACTTCCGCTTTGTTCATAGCTCTTCCTTCGCGAGTCTTACTTCTCTTTGACTTTGATGACGAAATAAATGAATGTGCTTCCATCCGGCACAAGCATTTGATGAGGCACGGTTGCGGGGATATGCACCACGTCTCCTGGATTCAAGTTCATTGAAGTTCCGTTCCGCACGAATGTACCTCGAACCTCTCCTGGGCTTACCTCTTTTCCATCTTCGACGCTGCCGCCGGTCAAAAGAGTCGCGTGCCCCTGCACCACCAGAAAGAAATCCGCAAAGTTCTCGTGAATTTCCGCTCCTCCATCCTTGTGGCGAAGCGCGATCATGGTGTAGTGGTTGGGATACTCGTTCAACTTGGCGCTCGCGGTTCCGCTCGGGCCTTGCGCCTTCGCGGATAACTGCTGTGCCTGCTCGACCAACTGGCTTTGCGTAATGCGGTCTGCCACCAGCGTCTGCGCGGCAGCCATCGGCGGCACGCACGTGGCCATGGCCATGATTGCAATTCCAATTCTCATCAAGCACCTCGGAATTCGATCTGTACACATCTGCGATCTTGCTTAGGTCTACCGGCTGAGCCATCCGCCATCGACAACCATCACGTGGCCATGAACGTAGTCGCTGGCGCTCGAGGCAAGAAAAACCGCCGCGCCCGCCATATCTTCAGGGCTACCCCAGCGCGCCGCCGGAATTCGCTCCAGTATCTGACGCGACCGTTCCGGGCTTGCCCGTAGCGCCTCCGTATTGTCTGTTGCCATGTATCCCGGCGCGATAGCATTCACGTTGATGCCTTTGGCGGCCCACTCATTGGCGAAAGCTTTCGTCAGTTGTCCCACTGCGCCTTTGGCCGCCGCGTAGGAGGGAACGAAGACTCCGCCCTGAAAGGTCAGCAGCGAAGCGACATTGATGATCTTCCCCGACCCTTGTGCAAGCATGTGTTTTCCTGCTTGCTTCGTGAGACGAAAGACGCTAGTGAGATCGGTATCGATCACCGCTTTCCAGTCTTCCTCGGAGTGTTCGATGGCAGGCGCGCGGCGGATGATCCCGGCATTGTTGACGAGAATGTCGATGCGGCCGAAGTGTGCGACGACCTCTTCCACGAGCGATATGCAAACCGGCGCATCGCTCACATCGCCCACCAGAGCGACGGATTCTCTTCCTGCCTTGCTCACGAGGTCCAGCGTCGCTTGCGGAACCGCGCGCGATCCGTGAACAGCCACGTTGGCTCCGGCCTCGGCCAGCGCCAGCGCGATTGCCGCGCCCAGCCCGCGCGACGATCCCGTTACCAGCGCCGTCTTTCCCTTCAGACTGAATCGTTCCAAGATCATGGCGCAATCCTTTCCGGCTACTTCATACCCGTAATGGCAACTGGATCCATATCACTGTAAACCTGGTTCTCTCCGCCCATGCCCCAGCAGAAGGAATAATTCATGGTTCCAACTCCCGCGTGAATGGACCATCCGGGAGAGACCACAACTTGCTTGTCCGCGATCACAAGATGGCGGGTCTCGTCGCCCGGACCCATGAGGTGAACGACGCGCTGGTCCGCCGCGATGTTGAAGTACAAATAAACCTCCGACCGCCTCATGTGCGTATGCGCCGGCATGGTGTTCCACACGCTTCCGGAGGCCAGTTGTGTAAAGCCCATTACCAACTGGCAACTGCGCGCTCCTTCAAGGTGAATGACCTTTGTGATATCGCGCAAGTTCGCGGTCTCCGCGGAGCCGAGGGTCGTCTTTGCTTCATCAACCGAGTGAACCAGTTTAGTAGGATGCACGGCATGAGCGGGATAACTCAACAGATAGAACTCCGCCGGAAGCTTCGGGTCGGCGCTGGAAAAAACAATCTTCTCGTTTCCCCGGCCCACGTACAGCGCGTCAAGTTGCTTCAGTTCATACGCGGCGCCATTCACAGTAACAGTTCCAGCGGCGCCAATATTTAGGATGCCCAGCTCGCGCCGCTCGGTAAAGTATGCAGCCTTGAGTGCGTCCTGAGTCATCAGCGGCAGCGCCTCGCCGGTCGGAACTGCGGAGCCTATCACCGTGCGGTCGAGATCGACATAAGTCAGGCAGACCTGCCCAGGCTGAAAGAGATCACTGAGCAGAAACGTCTCGCGCAATTCCTCCGTCGTCATCGTGCGGTAGCGAACGACGTCCGCCATTTGCAGCATTTTCACGGGGTCACACTCTTTCCGGATGTTGCACATCCTGTGTTGAGAAAACCGATTATCTCGATATGCGCGCCGCGCCTCCGCCCATTACGCGCAGCACCTCGGCCAGGCTCGCGGTGCTTGTGTCGCCGGGCGTCGTCATGGCTAGCGCGCCATGCGCCACGCCGCACTTTACGGCCCACTCCACATCCTTGCCGGCAAGCAAACCGTATATGAGGCCCGAAGCAAAAGAATCGCCGCCGCCCACACGGTCGAGTATGTCGATATTGCGTTGCGCGACATGAGCAATTCCGCCTTGATGCAGCGCAATCGCGCCCCATCCGTTTTCCGATGCAGTGTGCGCCGTGCGCAGCGTGGACGCAATGATCTTCAAGTTCGGGTAGGCGCTGGAGAGATCGCGGAGCATCTTGCCGTAACTCTCTACCGGCAACTCGTCGAAGCCCTGGCTCACGCCCGCAACCTCGACGCCCAGCATGGCGGAGAAGTCCTCTTCATTGCCAAACAGAACGTCCACCTTCCGCACCAGTTCGCGGTTTACCTCTTGCGCCCTCGGTTTGCCGCCGATAGATTTCCAGAGTGACTCGCGATAATTCAGATCGTAAGAGATTGCCGTGCCCGCGTTACGCGCGACGTCCATCGCCTCGCCCGCCACTGCGATCGTCGTATCGGAAAGCGCGGCGAAGATGCCGCCAGTGTGGAACCACCGCGCTCCGCGCTCCGCGCCGAAGATAGAGCCCCAATCGAAGTCTCCCGGCTTCAGTTGCGAGACCGCCGTATTTCCCCGGTCAGAGCAGCCCAGCCCAGCGCGGACGCCGTAACCGCGCTCGGTAAAATTCAAGCCATTGCGAACCGCGCGGCCAACCCCATCGAAGGGAACCCATCGCACCAACTCCTGATCCACGCCCCCCTGCAACATCAGATCTTCCACCAGCCGGCCGACCGCATTGTCCGCTAAAGCCGTGGCAATGGCAGTGCGCAGGCCAAAGCAGCGGCGCAATCCGCGAGCCACGTTGTACTCGCCGCCGCCTTCCCACACTCGAAAATTCCGTGCCGTGTGGATGCGATCTTCAACAGGATCGAGTCGCAGCATCACCTCGCCCAGGCTGATGCAATCCCATAGCGCATTGGCTGGAGGCTTTATCTGAGCGCGCAAATCATTCATCGCGATTCCTTTGCAGCAATAACGATACCAAAATTATACTGGAGAAGGCAATGCAGGCGATCACATGCGCATCAGCGGCCCGATTTCCGCAGGACGTGGAACAGGCGGCGATGGAATTACCCTGTCTCCCGATGCTGCCAACGGCGCTCACTGCAAGATAAACGGCAGGGTCCGCCAAGCAGTTGACATGCTGCGCTTTCCTGCTGTAATCTCCACCTTAATAGATAACGTTATCGCTGGAAGGGCATTGCATGATTATCGAGGAATGCGCGCAACAGTTGTCTGGCAGGGCTATTCACTGCGCCAGCGCAAATCAAGCGATTAGCGAACCCTCGTCTGTGCGCGAGCCGAAACATTTATGGCACGCCGTGGCAATAGCGACGCTGGCGCTGCTGTTGTGCTCTTCCGCTCTTTATGGACAATCAACGAAGCCCGCGGACAATCCCTGGGTCGGAGATGCGCCGTCTGCTTCACTTCCTCTCGCATCCAATCTCTCACCCGCGCTCAAACGCAAAGACGTCAGCCGCGCGATGCGGAAAGTCGCCAATTGGCAGTTGGCTCGAGCCTCTGATGGGTTCAACCGGGATTGGACATTTGCCGCGCTCTATGCAGGTTTCATGGCCGTTCCCGAAGCCGCAAACGGCAAAAAATATCAGGACGCGCTGCTGCTGGTGGGGAAGAAATTTGACTGGCAGCCCGGCCCGCGTCTCGCACATGCGGACGATCTGGCAGTCGGCCAAACCTATCTGGACCTGTATTCCCGCTACCGCGATCCCGCCATGATCGTTCCTATAAAGGAGCGCATGGACGCGGTGATGCAACTGCCCGACGATGCACAGAAACCGTTATGGTGGTGGTGCGATGCATTGTTCATGGCTCCGCCCGTGCTTGCCAAACTGAGCAAGGTGACCGGAGAGCGGAAGTACCTGGACTTCATGGATCACGAATGGTGGATTACCTCCGACCTGCTTTATAGCCCGGAAAATAGTTTGTTTTTCCGCGACAAGTCATACTTTGACGCACACGAAGCAAACGGCAACAGCGTCTTCTGGTCGCGCGGCAACGGCTGGGTCTTTGCCGGACTCGCGCGCGTGCTGGCGGAGATGCCGGCCGACTACCCTTCTCGCCCAAGGTATGTTGCACAGTTTCAGCAGATGGCGCAGAAAATTGCGTCTCTGCAAGGAGCGGACGGCCTTTGGAGAGCCGGCCTGCTGGATGAGGCGGACTATGAACTTCCGGAGATCTCCGGCTCCGCGTTCTTTACTTATGGCTTTGCTTACGGAATTAACTCGGGCATTCTCGATGGCAAGATATACAGACCGGTTGTTCGGCGCGCCTGGAAAGGCCTACTCGCCCATATTTATCAGGACGGCAGGCTGGGCAGCATGCAGGCTGTGGGCGCAGCGCCCGGTGCATTTACTCCAACCTCCAGCTATGTCTATGGCACCGGAGGATTCTTGCTGGCTGGCTCCGAGGTCTATCGCCTTGCTCACTGACGCGGTCGGATTGCAAAATCAGAATTATATCGAGCGCCCGAGTTAGCAGCTCAAATCGCTTTCTGAAAAGTAAGAGCTTATTAGTCGTCGTGCTATACGCCGGAACTCCACCGGTCCGTCTTATTTTGGGCATCCGCAGGATCTGCGCACAATCAATTCGACAGGAAATAGCACCTTGGCCGCTTTCTGTTCCGGCAGCCGTCCTTCTTTCACACTCGATATTTTCTTGAACAACAACTCGGCGGCAGTGTGCGCAACGTCGGTCGGAGATTGGCGGACAACGGTAAGCGGCGTGCCCAGAACCTCGGCAAGTTCAAAGTCGTCGAATCCCACCACCGCGATTTGTTCCGGCACGCGTATCTTGTGAAAATGCAGTGCCTGGATGAGCAGGACGGAAGAAATCCGCTTCACGGAGAATACCGCCGTCGGGCGATTCTTCCCGGTAGACCAGCGAAGCACAAGCGACTGCATGGCCTCGAGAGTGTTGACATTGTCGCAGAGAATAGGCTGCAGGCCTGCGCCGCGCATCGCCTGCTTGTAACCTTCGATGCGCTCACGCACCGTGTAGCTGCCGGAGTCGAAACCTACGCAGACAATCTTTTTGTGCCCGTGCTCAATCAGATGCCGGACTCCCAACTCCGCGCCCTCTCTGTTCTCCACCAGCACTGTGTCGGCTTGAATCCCCGCCGCAGGCCGGTCAAGGGCGACAATCGGAATGCCGCAATCCTGCAGCATCTTCAATCGTCTTCCGTTACTGCCTGAGGGAACGATCAGCAATCCCGCGATGCGATGATTCCGGAGAGATTCAAGCTGACGATCTTCCACTGCCGCGATTCTTCCCGTCGCAACCACGAGAGTCTGATAGTTATGCTGGATGGCAACCTTCTGGATTGCATGGAAGCAACTTGCAAAGTAATCCGAGAGATCGGGCACGACCAGGCCGATTGTCCGTCCGCTTCGCCCTTTGAGCATCCGCGCGGCGTCGTTGGGCGCATAGCCGATTTTGGCGATAGCCTTTATAACTCTGGCGCGGGTCTCTGCTTTGACGCTGGGATTGTCATTGATCACGCGCGACACAGACATTACGCCGACATCCGCTTCCCTGGCGACGTCGAGAATGGTTGGCGGTCGGTTGCGCCTTGTAGCTTTCGATCTTCTCACTTTAGTAACCGGTAGAGGATTTCTTGTTTCAATTTACCTCCAGGGTTGATCCTTGATAAGTTGGCTTGCAGTCCGCGGTTGAGTTCAGCTCCGTCGTCGATTTCGGAAGTTGCCGTCATCTCAGCTCATCGGGCAAAGCCGTGCGCCAGTTCACCAGGAATACACCGTCAGAATTGAGGGCGCGCCCGTCTTTCCGTCGATGACATCGACCTTCAAAATCGCCTCGATATTCTGGTTTGAAAAGTCTCTTCCAATCTTGTCTCGAAGCAATTGCATGTAGTGGGGGCTGGTGGCGAATTGCGCGGCAGCCTCGGTGCCGTTGCGGCCAAGTCCAGCGAGCACCACCACCCAACTATCGGTCGTAGCGTCACGAAATCGCGCCAGCAATGCATAATCGTCGGCGCTCGAATACGGCTGAGAATGGTCTCGCTCCCAATGCACCTGCGGCTGCGTCCGATCGACGATCGATTCAACCGGCTCGGGCGTGAATTGATATCTCTGCGGCTGCAACAAGCGCATAGTCCATTGGTTGTTGTAACCGCCGAGCAACACCGCAGTGTGCTCGCGGAGCACAGTCAGAGGAGTTGACGGAGAGGAATGCAACTCCGTTGTCACACCGTAATGCTCCATAACGCCGCTGATCTGCGTAATCGCCGAGGCAATCTGCATGGAGACAAATGGGTACTCGATGTCTTTGCCGGCCGTAATCACGCCTGAAAAATTGTTCTGCTGCTGAAAGACGACGCCCCCGGCGCAAATCAGCACCGTGTGCTGCCCCTGCAAGACCGGTCCCCAGAAATCATCGACGGCTGCTTGCGGCCGAACAGCGCTGGATCGCCACTGAATCCCCGCGACCACTAAAGCCACCAGTATCACGGCCACGGCCAGCCAGGTGCGCCGCTTCGCTGCCAATCCTCTGAATCGAGAAAACGGGCGGGGAACGATGCCAGCAATATCCGTCAGGGAATTTGTGTTCGACGATGCGACAGAGGATTCCGGCTCCGGCGCCTCGCCATCCGTCTGTAAAAGTCCGTCAACTGCACGGGTATGCGCGGATTGAGAGCTGGCGCCGTTTCCGGCTTCTTCGTGATGGTCGTGGCCGTGCAGAAATTCAGGAATATAAGAGCCCGCCGGCAGCGAGATCCGGATGCTCGAATTCCGGCCGAAATCGGAATAGTAGAGCAGGAGCCGCTTGCGTACCTCACCAGCGGTGTATCGCACAACCGTATCTGCGCTGGTGTCGTAAGTAGGAGGCCGATCGAAGACTTCCACTCCGATGGTCCGTTCTTTCAACAGTTCGGACTTGCCGGCAAGTGTGTTCTCCACAATGTATTGCAGCAGCGCAGGGTAGCGTTTGCTGTTGCAGAAATGGGGGCTGGCCAGAACCTCGTGCAACTCGCGCAGTATCGCATCGCAGTCTTGCCGGTTCCGCGGATGCCAGGCTTCCCGAGATTCGCCGCTGCTATTCATTTGATTCTTTGGATGATACTCGCCGCTCTTGAGGCGTGCAAGCATGTTTGTCACAACCAAAAAGAATAACGTTAACACGCTCATTCTGCGCGAGTTCCCACCCCCACCTGAGCCAAACGGTTAGTCACTTGCCAGAGGCATACATCGAAGCGGAGTATCGGCCAGTTTGGTGAAAGGTTCTATGCCGCGCAGTGAAAACTGCCGGCATTGCAGCGGCTGGAAGAATCAACCGGGAGCTGAATTAACAACGGCATCCTGGGGCGGCGGCAAAACTTCGCTTTTCGGAAAGAGGCCCCCTTGCTTCACTTGTCGCGACGGCAATTCATGCTGACCGCGTCTCTCTCAACCGCAGGGAGCCTGCTCTCTGCTCCGCTTCGCGCCATCGCCATGAAATCGATCTCTCCATTGGACGGGACGGTTCTCCACTCTAGCCGGCTGGACGCAGGTTGGCAGTTTCATCGCGGCGCCATCAGCGCCAAGGGAGTTTGGGGTTCCGCGCAGAGTGGCCCATGGGAGGCGGTGGAGCTGCCTCACTGTTTTAACGCGCTCAACGAGTGCGATCCTGCCCAGCCCTACTTCCGCGGCCAGGGGTGGTACCGCACGCGGCTGCTCCTGACGAATCCCTTTGCCGATGGACGGACGATACTGCACTTTCAGGGCGCGGGGCAGACGACCGCGCTGTGGGTCGGCTCGACGCTTATCGCAACGCACGTTGGCGGTTATGACGAGTTTGCTTTCGACATCACCGAAGCGGTCAAGCGACTTTCGCCAGCGGAGATAAAGGATGGCGTGCCGATCGCGGTCTGCTGCGACAACACTCCAGATCATGAACGGATTCCGTCCGAACTCAGCGACTTTTGCCTCTATGGAGGCCTCTACCGGCATGTAAACCTAGTCTATCTTCCCGCTGTGGCGCTGGATGCGGTTCACATCCTGATTACTATTGCGACGGATGGATCGGCGCAGGTGACGGTTCAGTCCAGGCTCTACAATCCATCCGGCCAAAGCGCGCTCTGCGAGATTTCAATTGAGGTCTGGGATGCGCTGGACCACTCCGTTCATCGGTCGTCCAGGACAATCGCCGCCTGGAACGATTTTGCGCAACTTGCCGAATTTCGCATCCCATCGCCGCAACTCTGGTCGCCGGAATCCCCTCGCCTCTATCGCTGCCGGGTTACGCTCTCCAGTCCCGCCGGACAGACGCATCTGGACGAGCGCTTTGGCATACGCCAGATCGAATTCCTCGAGCACGGGCCGTTTCAGTTGAACGGCAAGCGAGTACTGTTGCGCGGAACGCATCGTCACGCGGACCACGCAGGAGTGGCTGCCGCGATGAGCGACGACCTGGTGCGCGAAGAGATGCGGATGATCCGCGAGATGGGCGCAAACTTCATCCGGCTCGCGCACTACCAACAGGATAGGCTGGTGCTCGACCAGTGCGACGAGTTGGGCCTGATGGTTTGGGAAGAGGCGCCATGGTGCCGCGCCGGAGTCGGCGACGAGGCACTGAAGCAGAATGCCAAGGCCATGCTTGCCAACATGATCGATCAGCATTACAACCACCCCTCCGTCATTCTTTGGGGCCTGGGCAACGAGGACGATTGGCCCGATGAGTATCCGACCCTCGATCAAAAGGAAATACGCGCTTTCATGACTGAGATGCGCGATCTTGCGCATAGGCTCGACAGTTCCCGGCTGACAGCGTTTCGCCGCTGCGACTTCGCGAGCGATATTCCCGATGTCTACGCGCCTTCGATTTGGGCAGGTTGGTACGGAGGCAACTACCACGAGTACGAGCAGAGCCTGGCTGCCTGGCGCGGACGCGTCAAGCGGTTCATCCATATCGAATGGGGCGCTGACAGCCATGCCGGACGCCACTCGGAAGACCCTGAGGCTGTGCTGCGCAAAGTTGCCACCGGTGCTGGAACCGAAGAGCGCGGCCTGGATTACCGCATGAGCGGTGGCAAGATCCGCGTCTCCAAAGACGGCGACTGGTCAGAGACCTACGCTTGCAATCTCTTCGATTGGCATCTCAAAACCCAGGAGAAGCTCGATTGGCTCACTGGGTCGGCGCAGTGGATCTTCAAGGACTTTGCCTCTCCCTTGCGCGGCGAGAATCCCATTCCGCTCGTCAATCAGAAGGGCGTCACCGAGCGCGATCTGACCAGGAAGGAATCTTATTACGTCTTTCAGTCCTACTGGGCTGAAAAGCCAATGGTCCACATCTACGGCCATAGCTGGCCTGTCCGCTGGGGCAAGGCGGGCAAGGAGCGCGATGTGTATGTGTATTCCAACTGCAATCAAGCCGAACTCTTTCTGAATGGCGTCTCCCAGGGAGCCATGCGTCGCGACAGCCAGAACTTTCCCGCAGCGGGGCTGCGATGGAAGGTTGCATTTGCCGACGGACTAAACCACCTGCGCGCCATCGCGGTCAAGCAGGGAGTAACTCTTACCGACGAGTTAGCTCTCACTTATCAAACTGAGCCCTGGGGAGATCCCGTCGAACTCCGGCTCTCTGAAACAGCTCGCAAAGACAAGCTGATTACTGTCGAAGCAAAAATCTTTGACGCGAAGGGAGTGCTTTGCCTCGATGCCGCCAGGTTAGTTCGATTCTCGCTCACTGGCGAGGGAAGCCTCATTGACAATCTCGGGACCACGCGCGCCTCACGCCAATTGCAACTGGCGAATGGGCGCGCGGAAATCTCACTGCTTCACAACGGAACTTGCAGAATCGAGGCCGCAATCGATGGGCTTCCTGCTGCAAAGCTCAATCTGTAACCGCCGGCGCGCGTCCGTACTCGTTATGAGAACGAATGCATAGCCCAAAACACTAAGGAGTATGGCCATGACGCTGCACACACCATCTGAAACCACACACTCAGAACAAAAGAGCGATACGCTCGGCAAGACTAAAATCGAGGAGAGCCAATCCATGAATGTCGCACGATGCACATGCTGGGCGCTGTTCGCCCTGCTGCTGGCGGTATGTTTGTTGCCGGGCAGGATGATGGCGCAGAGGACAACCGCCACCCTGATCGGCAACGTGACTGACACAACCGGCGCGCTGGTTGTGCACGCCACAGTTACGATCACCAATGTCGAGACGAATATCTCTAGCATTGGGATGACCAACGATGCCGGTGAATACCGCTTCGATCTGGTCCCGGTGGGCACCTATTCGGTGGCAGTGACGGCTAAAGGCTTCAGAAAGTATATGCGGCCTGCGGTTCCACTCACCGTCAACCAGACGCAGAGCCTCGACGTTCAATTGACCACTGGCACAGCCGACGAATCCATCATTGTCACGGCGGAAGCGCCGCAACTCGACCTCGAAACCGCAACCGTCGAGCGGACGATAGAGTCGAGGGAGGTGGACAACCTGCCGATCCTGGACCGGAACATCTATAACCTTCTCACCCTGATTCCCGGCGTACAGAGCAATCAGGTCGGAGGCAATACCCTGGGCTTCAACCAGCAGGTGCTGCAGATGAATGGCGGCACCACCGGAGATAACACCGGCACGGTGAGCTATTACCTCGACGGCGGCCTGAACATGACAGCATTGCGCATGACGGGCAACGACATGCCCAGCCCCGAGGCCATCGCGGAATTCAACGTGCAAGCCAGCAACTACGATGCCTCGTATGGAAGAATGTCGAGCGGCGTGGTTACCGCGCTGACAAAATCCGGCACCAACAAGTTTCACGGTTCTACGTATGAGTTCAACCGCAACACGGACTTCGACGCGGGCAATCCGGCCAACGTGAATGGCACTTCCACCCCCAGCACTCCTATCGTGCACCGCAACATGTTCGGCGCGACCATTGGCGGACCCATCCGCCGCGACAAGACCTTCTTCTTTGGCGAGTGGGGCGAAATCAAGCAGATCTCGCCGCACGTCTTTTCGGGAGCCGTCTTGCCGACATTTACCGGCGGGACGACCAACGCCGGACAAGCGGGCGGTGACTTCAGCGCATTTCTGCCCGCAGGCGCTCTCGCCACGGCAAAATGCGGCGGCAGCGCGACCGCCTTTGTCGTTTGCAATCCGACGACCGGTAAGCCGTATACAGCGGACGGTGTCCATGCAAGCAACATCATTACTTCTACACTTGATCCGACGGCAGCCAGCGTTCTGGGGTACATAAAAGGATTTGAGAACGCCACAACCTCCACCGGCCTTCCTTCCTACACTGGACAAGAGGCGCAGCCGTACGACACTTGGGAATATCTGATCAAGGTCGAACACCAACTCAGCGCCAAGCAGCGGCTGACAGGCTCGTATTTCCACAGCACGGGCTCCCGGCAGATTCCCGCCGGAAGCACCGTCAGCCTTCCCTGGGTCGCGCAGAATCAGAACTGGACACAGAATCTTGCCAACCTAAGTGACACCGTCACCTTCAGCAACAGCGTCATCAACCAAACCTATTTCAACTTTTCGCGGCTCCTGGGCGGACGCGCGAATACCTGGAACGCGGGCAAGTCTGGCCGAGAGTCGCTGGCCGCCTTCGGCTCCAACATTGCCGTGCAGGGTCCGGCCAGCCTTCCGCAACTCGCGGTCTCGGGCTACTTCACGCTGGGCAATGCGATCGACGGTCCGGAAGCGGGAACAGACTTTTACGCATTGCGCAATCTGCTCATCCTGAACAAAGGCAACCACTCGCTGACATTAGGCGGAGAGGCCTCTCTTAACAAAGACCAGCAAGTCACCGACCTGAATAACTATGGCGTTTTCACCTTCAGCTCGAGCACCAGCGCGCGAAGCGGCAACGCGTTGTCGGACTTCGTTCTTGGCCTGCCCGGCACGCAAACTCAGGATCAGCCGGTTGACGCCATCGACAACTCGTTCTTCTACGCGCTCTTTGCTCAGGACAACTGGCGCATCCGCCCGAATCTGACCATTAATCTCGGTGTGCGCTGGGATCTGCAAACTGCGCCTACCGACCCGCAGAACAAGGAGTCAACGTTTGTTCCCGGACTGCAGTCGACGGTCAACCCGCTTATGCCCGCTGGAGAGCTGGTCCCCGGCGACAAAGGCGTGACTCGCGGCACAATTGCCAACTCTTATACTCATTTCTCCCCGCGCGTGGGCCTTGCCTGGGATCCATTCGGCAAGGGGAAGACATCGGTCCGCGCATCGGGAGGCATCTTCTGGGGTGGCGTATCCGGCAACGAGTGGAATGCGTCGTCGAACTACTATCCGTTCTCTCTGCGCTACACATTCCCCAAGCAGGGTTCGCTCACCAACCCATACTGCGCCGGCGGAATCACGACCGGATGTACATTAGACTCGCCGTTCCCGTTCACTTACACCTCCGGCGCGGTCAATCCGATCCCTGCAGCCGGCACCATCGAAGGCGTCGTACCCAACTTCGTTTGGCCGGAAACCTACCAGTTGACCGCCTCCGTGCAACAGCAGGTGACCAAGACCGCCGCAGTTTCCGTGGCGTACGTCGGATCGCTGTCGCGTCATCTGCCGATGTCGGTTGACGAGAACTACCCCGTCTTCAATACGACGACTCCCTCAGCCAACACAACCGCCAATGCCAATACGCGCCGCCCGTACTACAGTACGGTTCCGACTACAATCGTCAACGGCGTGGTTACTCCGACGCAGGAACTCGGCATCGTATATGGGGTAACTTCCAGTCAGACCTCCAATTACAACGCGATGCAGATTACCTTCTCGCAGCAAGTCACCAAAGGCATCAGCTTCAACGGGTTTTACACTTGGAGCAAGAACCTGGATAGCGGTGTACTGAATTCCAGCACCCCATCTTCCACTTCCACCGTTGAGGACCACGACGACCTGAAGATCGAAAAAGGCCCGGATGATTTCGATATGCGCCAGGCTTTTGGCATGTCCATTGTTTGGGTGCCGAATTACTTCCACAGTGCGAACCGTGCGGTGGCAAGCGTCCTGGACGGTTGGCACATCTCCTCGGTCATCAATCTTCATAGCGGAACACCATTCAATATCACCACGGGTTCCGACAACAATCAAGATGGGAACACAACCGACCGGCCGACGCTGAATGCCGGCGCCAACCCACTTGCCACGAATCCAGTTCTTAGCCGCGGCAGCCGCGTGAATCTGGTGAAGGAGTACTTCGTTCCCAGCTTCTGGACAGCCAGCACGACAGTCGCCGAGCCGGCTGGCACGGTCTTCTGCGGCTACAGTACTTCGGATCCGACCGGTTGCCCCGGTGTAGGCCCAGGCGGATCGGACGGCGCACTGAGGCGCAACAATTACTATGCCCCAGGGTACCGGGATGTCGACGCATCGCTCTTTCGCGACTTTACCATCTGGCAAGGGATGAAGCTTCAGGCCCGCGCCGAGGCATCGAATGCCTTCAATCTTGTCAGTCTCGGCGCTCCGAATGCGACTCTCAGTTCATCTTCGGCCGGCACCATTACCAGCGCTAGCCCCATGCGCGAGATTCAGCTAGGTGTGCGCCTGACATTCTAAGTGTTGTTGAAGTACCTCCATAGCGCCTGCTCTCGCACGAGCAGGCGCCTTTTTTCGCGCATACAGTCAACACATGGCCGGGCTTCTGAGGCGCACTTTGGCAGACGCGCCATCAAACACTGGCGCGCCTGCATCGCATGCGACAACTGCGTTCAGGATGACAGAACGTTGGTCAGAGTTGTGGCTCCGTTGGCCTCGGAAGCCAGCCGCGTCTGCCGGTTCTTGTAACTTGCAGTTATAAACTCGCGGAAAAGCGGATGCGGCTCCAATGGCTTGGACTTGAACTCCGGATGAAACTGGCAGCCTAAAAAGAACGGGTGGCCGGGAAGCTCGGCAATTTCAACATAAGTGGAGTCAGGAGTAGTGCCGCTCAGTCGCAATCCACCGCCGGTCAGCAGCGCTTCGTACTCGCGGTTGAACTCATAGCGATGCCGGTGGCGCTCGCTGATCTCTGTCGTTCCGTAAGCGCGCGCGGCCAGCGAGTCCTCTTGCAACACGCAGGTCCATGCGCCCAGTCTCATCGTCCCGCCCATCTCTTCCACGCCCAGCAATT
>Ga0224555_1002995_pt1 | contig 18347 bp, 8 predicted proteins | sample 714S23034metaG_FD_180687 | JGI IMG/M metagenome (GOLD analysis project Ga0224555, IMG submission 180687) | Peat soil microbial communities from Stordalen Mire, Sweden - 717 S2 30-34 | ecosystem: Environmental > Terrestrial > Soil > Wetlands > Peat | place: Sweden: Norrbotten County, Stordalen...
GACGCGCTTGCACATGGGCACGCGCCAAACACTCAACGCAGCGTTATATCTATGGAGAAAAGAACATGAACAAGCCAATAGTACGGTTTGACCCCTATGTATGTTGGAGTGAAAGGATCGGGCGGTTCATAGGGCAGTCGGGCTTTCGATAAAAGTCAATTCGGATTCAAATATTCACGGATGCCACTGTGCCTCGTTAATAAGGCCGCACCAACCGGAAGAATACCGAGCCGTTCGTTGAGTTCAGCGGCACCGTCATCTGGTTGGTCTGCATCGAGGCGGGCACGTTGACCCAGTTCGTGCCGAGGTTGTTCGTTTGCGATTGCAACTGCCAGCCGGTGTGATCCGCCGACCAGGAAATTTGCAATTGCCCGGCGGCGTTGGCTGCATTCATGGCGACTGACGCGGACGAGGTCGGCCGCGCGCTGACCGGCGTGGAGTTGGTGCTTTCGCCAAAGCTGTTCGTCGCGCTCACGACGAAATAATACAACGTGCCGTTGGCCAAGCCGTTGTTGGTGAATGTGAGGCTTGCGTTGGCAACGATGTTTACATAACCGCTGCCGCTGGTCAGCGAGCGTTTGATTTTGTAGCCGGTCGCGGTGCTTGCGGCGTTCCAGTTCAACGCCACTTGCGCGTCGCCGGCGACGGCGGCGAGACCGGCTGGGGCGGGCGGAACGGGGTTTGCCAGCGACGCCACTTCCGCCGCGTTCAAGGCGCGGCTGTAAATGCGGAAGTCATCCACGCTGCCGGTGAGATTCGGATCGGCCCACTGCGATTTGCCAATATAGTTTTGCGTCGTGCTGCCGAGGCTCGACGGATTGAGCGTCATGCTGAGGTTCGTGTTCGCCGGCACGCCGTCCACATAGAGCACGCCCGTGCTGCCGGACAACGTGACCGCGAGGTGATGCCACGCGCCCGTCGAAAGATTGCCGGCGCGATTCAACTGCTGCTCGCCGCCGCTGCTGCCGGTGGTGATGGCGTAACGCACTGAAGTGCCGCCGCTCGCAGGCGCGAGGAACATATAAGTGCCCGTGCCGGAACCAAAGTCGAACACGCGCGCCCACGTCGCGTTGGCGTCCACCTTCACCCAGGTCGAAATGGTGAAGTCGTTCAACGCGCTGATCAGTCCCGCTGGAAGACTGACGTAGCCGTTGGCCGTCCCGTCCAGATGCACAGCGTTGCTGATTGCGCCGACAACCCAAGTGGCGCCGCTCTGCAACGTGCCGGGGTTGCCGCCGGAGCCGGAGTCTGCGGCGGTCGTGCCGCTTGTAGCGTCAAATTTCCACCAGCCGAACATTTCCGCTGGCGTGGCGCTCACTTCAATGGAGTCGGAGCTGACGCCGGCAACATTGGTTGCAGCGACGACGTAGTAGTAAGTCGTCCCGTTGACAAGGCCAGTGTCAAGATAACTGGCCGCGGTCACGCCGGTCGCGATGTGGGTGTAGCCGCTGCCGCTGGTGGTGCCACGTTTGACGATGTAGCTGTCCGCGCCGGCAGATCCATTCCAACTCAATGACACCACGGCATTGGACGGAGTCGCCACCAAGCTTGTGGGCGTGACCGGCGGCTGGTTGGCAGAAATCATCACCATCACTGTGGCGGAGAACGGAGCGAACGTGGCGGAAAAGGTGGTTGCGGCTCCGATGAAATTGGTTTGCGCAATATCCGGCGAACCCACCCCGGTCCGCGCCGCTTCGTCCTGCGGAATGCCATAACTGTAAAGGGCGGCATTGCCATAAGGAACGTAGCCCGACAGATTGAAATTGGCCGTGAGATTGGACGATGCACTTTTGTTGATCACCAGCAGCGTCAGCGTCCCGTTGGTTCGCATGACTGAATACGTGGCCAGCAGCGGATAATCGCTCGTGGCGCGCACCACCGTGTCGCCATCCGCCGCAAACTTTGGCATCAGCTTCGCGCAATAATAAGTCGGATAGAGGTTGCCCACGCCGCCGAGGCCATAAACAATTCCTCCGTCGCTAAGAACGCCACCGTTGGCGTTCATGCGCCAGCCGTAAAACGCCGGGTCGGGATTGGCAACCGTGCCTTGACCGTTTCGCAAATCCCACCAGACGCGCGAATTGAATTCCGTCTGCAAAATTTGTCCAATGCTGTCGGCGTAAAATAATCCGCCCGGCAGGCTCACGTTCTGACGATCACCTCCCGTGCCGTTCTCGGTCACTTCCAAGGTCACGTTCGTGGCCGCGCTGCCGAGATAATCATTCAGAATCTGGCGCAAGTTCGCCGCGTCGGACGCCCAGCCTTTGGAATAAAGCAAATCCTGCGTGTCGCCCGCCGCCGGGCCGTAATTGTGTTCGATTACGAAATCCGGGGTGCAATTGTTGCTGCGCATATATGTCAGCATCACCGGCGTCCAACCGTAATGCGTCACGCCGGTGCGCGGATTGACCACGGGATGGTTCGAGTAATTTATGTAGCCGTCCTCGGTGGGATCGATGACCGCGCCGATCTTGATCGTCGGATCGACGGCTTTCATCTGCGCATAATAGTTCGTGAAGCGCATGGCGTAGGTCCAGGGATCGTGCGCCATGTAGGGCGCGTTGGTGTTGTAGTCGGTTTCCCAAGTGCCGAAGATTTCGTTTCCGATCTCCCAGTATTTAAAATTGCTGTGATTGGTGACATTGAACATCCGCACGCCGTAGGCGGCTTCATTGGCATCGCTGCTGCCGTAGTTCACGATGATGAAAGCCTGGGAATGCGCATTGGTGGCCAGTGCGATGAAATCGGTGGAATGAGAACCCCCACTTGGTTCATTGGTCCAGTGGTAGTCGTCACCATAGGAGCCGCCCGGCCAACGCAGACAGGTGTTGCGGATGTCATTCAAAATCGCCTTCGTCGCGGGCGTGTTCAGATCCGTGTCCCCGGCACCCGTATTAACCGCAAAGACTCTGCCGCTGACAGTTCGAACAGTCTGGTTCGCATTGACGCTTACATGAACTGCCGCCGGCTTGGGTGCGGCGATCAATCGCATATCATCAATGAAGAAGGGGTTTGTCGAAGCGCCGTTGTTAAATCCAATACCGGTCAGGTTGGTCTTGTTGACGCCCAGCGAAGCAAGAGAAATGATGACCTGCTTCCACGAGTTCGTCGGCGCCGTCACTGAAACCGAAGGAAGTCCCGAACTTGAGCCGTTCAACTCGCCATAGACCGAGATATTTTGTCCACCAGTCGCCCCGCCATTGATCCAGAAAGTCAGATTCGTATAGAGGGTCGCGTCCACGGTGGTGTAGGGCTTCAGCAACCATACCACATACGGGGCGCCGGGAACCAGGGCCACCGAGTTGCTGGCGACAAAGACTAAATTGCTCGTATAGACCGGATTATTCGTGGGGTAATGCGTCATCCATGACCAACCGTCACCCCAGCCGTTGTCAAACCTGCCGGAATAAATCTGCATGTCGTCCGACGGTTGAATCAACGTAAGCAGCCCCGGCCGCCAGGGGATCTGCGTGTAATTGGTAAGACCTGACGTGGGAGTCTGCCCCTGGTAAAGAAATTGCAAATTGCTTGGGTCAATCGTCTGCGTCTGGTCGGGGTTGTTGCGAACTGCATCACCGTGGCTGATGTCGGACGTCCAAATGTTGCCGTCGGGGAACGTGACGTTGTTCTTGCCGGCGAAGGGATTGCTCTCGGTCGCTGCCAGCGGAGTCCACGCCCCCCCGAGACTGGTCGCGGTAAAGGATCGGAAGTATCTTCCCGCGGCGCCTATCGCCTCGACGATCATCAGGTATTGGGGGGTCGCCCCCTGAATCGTGTAGACCTGCGGGGACTCGAACAGGTTGTCCGTCGTGTCAGTCATGATGATCGACGAGTTGGTGAAGGTTCCCGGGAAGCTGCCAATGGGCATGGACGCCCGGTGGATGGTGCCGTCGTCATACGCGTAAAACAAATAGGCGTTCGTGCTGTCGCAGATTACCGTAGTGTCGAGAGAGTTTCCCTGGTAAAGAGGTTGTGGCGCCGACCAGCCATTCGGATTGGTGGGATCGGTCGAGGTCAGATACTGGGCACCCCACTGGAATGTTAGAACCCAGATATTCTTCGGGGCGAAATAGAACAGCGTAGGCGCAACGGTGCCTATAGGCATCTGATACTGTTGGGCAGTGGCCATGTCGGACCATGTGTTAAAGGTCATCATGCCCCCGCCCCAACTCCCTGCGCTGTCGACCGTCGTAAAGTAGACGATGTATTTGCCGTTGTAGTGGACGCAAGTAAAGTCCTTCATGGCGAGCGACCCGTTCTGTGGCGAAGCGAGCGGATCCGTCGACATCCATCTGAATGTCGTGGGCAGCGCGCCATTCTGCGCGAAACAGACGGGTGATGAACACCAGAAAAGCCATAGGAGTGAAGCGACTGTAAAAACGCCTTTTTCCCGCGTTTTTGCAAATGAACAGCGCAACGTCAATGAGGTCAATTTAATTTGATTCATAGTTTTAATTCGATTCACTCATGTTGTTAAGCCGGTCCGAATAGACTTGCCTGGCATTGCTCAAAAAATGAGATGTGCCCGCCTTTCGCCGGCGGTTTCTCCCGTAAATCAAGTACAGGTCCGCGCCCTGGCGGCTCATCGAAACCAGCCGAAGGCGCGCGGCTTCCTCCAGCTTTTTGACTCCGAGGCCGTCGGCCAGCGTCGGCGCGGCGCGTCCGCCGAAGATCACCGGGCTGATCGTCAAATGGACCTCATCGACCAACCCGGCGGCGAACAGCGCCCCGTTCAATTCGCCGCCCCCTTCACACAACAGACTCTTCACCTTCCATTTTGCCCGCAGCCAGCGCAGCGCGGCGGTGAAATCGATCTCCGTCCGGCCAACGACCTTCACCTCGTCGGCCAGCCCTTGCAGGCGGCGCAGCTTGGGCTTCGACACCCGTTCTGTTGTAATCACAATTATAGGCGACATGTGGTGTCGAAATATCTCCGCCTCAGGGTCGATGGTGCCCGCGCCGCTGACGATGATCCGCAAGTTGTTCTCCGCCAGTCCCCTTTGCCGCCGCAGTCGCCGGAACCGCGCCGGGCCGGGGCCTAAGTTGACGCTGTCCAAGTCCACCGTTCGCGCCCCGGCCATGACGGCGTCGGCGCGGGCGCGCAACTCCAGCATGTGCTGGCGGTCGCGCGGCCCGGCAAACGGCTCGAAATGCCGGCTGGCCGGCGCGATCTTGCCGTCGGCGGTCAGCGCCGCGTTGAGGAAGACAAATGGCAGGCCGGGCCGCTTCATGCCATTGGCGCCTCAGCGCCGCCGGCCCAGGCCGGGGGGCTTTTCAACTGGTAAAGCATCTCGCCGGCTCTGGGCACCAGCAAAACGCCCTCCGCCTCGCGGTTGGCAAAATCCTCCTTCCGAATGGAGCTGGGATCGCGGTAGCCAAGATTGATCCGGCGGCAGACCGCCTGGGGAATCCCCGTGGCCAGGGTGACACGGGCGCGGGGGGTTTCCACGCCGTGGTCGAAGGAGCCGACGCCATAGACATGAGTGCTGTGGGCCAGCACACCCCAGGGAAACTGTTTGAAGCGGTCCCATTGCTTGAGGTAATAGTCCCGGCAATGGTAGCCGATTTCCAGGAGAGTCCTGCCGTGGGTGACGCAAATCTCCTTGATGTGCGGCGCGTAAATAATCAATTCGCCGCCGTCGGCCAGGACAGGTTCGAGTTTGTACATGCACTTGCCGCCGGTCCAAAGTTCGTCGTACATCGCCGGCGCGCAGGAGAGGATCGAATGGAACGGCGCGTCCTTGCGGGTGATGTGCAGTTGGCGCGACAGCTCGCTGGCCGCGTCCCACGCTCCTTCCGGCGTGCCCGCGTAAAGCCCGGCCAGGCCGTTTTCCCCCACCACCAGGCAAAAGCAAAGCTTGGGAACGGACACCATTGCCCCCGCCCGGTCCACGATGCGCCTGACCGGAGTCCATTTGCTGCCGTTTATCATCGGATTGGTCACAACCGCTCCCAGCCAATGGAAAAAATTCAAGAGCCGCGGCCCCGCCACTCCGGGAAAGAGGTATTTGTTCCCCCCGGAAAAACCGACCACTTCATGCGGAAAAACAGGCCCAATAATGATGACCTGATCATATTCAAAAAGAAGCCTGTTGACCTCCACAGCCATTTGCATCGAAAACAGCCCGCCTGTCAACCGGCTGATTTCGTCCGCCGTCAACGTGCCGATTTCCCGCAACGCGGCGGGATCGTTCCAGGCATGATTGTGGAAGGCGACGTTGCGGTAGGCGGCCCGCCGTTCCTCCAGCGAGATTTCCAGTCGCCGGCAGATGGCCGCTTCGTTCATGGGCTGATGCGTGCCCAGGGCGATCAGCACATCAAATCTGTCCGTCACGCCGCCGATTTGGGAAAAAAGCGCCTTGAACATCAGCCCGATTGGCGCCGTGCGAGTGCCATCGGGAACGATGAGCAGCACGCGTTTGTGGCGATAGGCCTCCGCCGGGCAGGATGCCGCGACGACTTCCGCAGCCTGCCCGGCGGAGACCCGGCGGCTGCCTGGCTCGCACTTGGCCAGCACCGAAGTGGGATTGTTAGCGTTCACGCAGTGCCGGAGCATAGCACCACCGCGCCCGTGGGCAAGGCCGGGAAGAACCCCCATTTTCCCTTGACCATTCTCTGACGGGGTTTTATGACATGGGGGAGGTTTGGGACGGCATGCTGAAGCATCGTCCGTTGAGAATAATCGAAAGAAGAGAGGTCGCAAACAATCAAAAGAAGTCGGACCACCACCGTATGCAACGCATGGGCATCCCAACCATTACCTCTATGACGCCGTCAAATCTGAGCCGGTCAATCGTCCGCGGCATTGCCGCATGTTGCAAGCCAACCCTCCTTGGCGCCCTGGCGTTGGTCTGCTTTGGCCAAATCAGCCAGGCCCAGCCAACCGGCGTTTACACCGTCAGTTCGGAAATCGCGCCGAATGCCGACTGGTCCACCACGGCGGAGGTGGCATGGACAACCAATAACGGCAACAACTGCCCCCCGACAATTTATCCGTCAGCCCCGGCGTCGTTAGTGTCAAACATCGCCTTTGAACTGGCCACCAACGCAAATAGTGCCTTGGACGCCGGCACTTTAACAACCAATGCGGACTCCACTCAAGTCAGCGTCCCGACTGCGTTCACATGGGCTTTTAACGCGTATTCGCTCACCGTCGATTCGGGCACGATACTGAACCTCGGAGCCACAACACCCGCCCAGATTTTGAATTGGGGAGGGACGCCGGACGCGGCGCCGTTGACGGGTCTTATACTGAGCAACGGCGCCGTGATTGATGCCGTATCCACGGCGGCGCTTACCAACACAGGGGTCATTACCTGGGGTCCTGATTCCGGGGGCGGCACGGTCTTCCAAACTTCCGCCGCTTTTGGCAGCACGAGTATGGCTAATTACGTTTGGATGCCCACGCAGCTTTCGGGTTACGCCGACCTGGCGATCATTAACAATCCCACCAACGCCGCCGCTCCCTGCATCCTCTTCGGCACCAATGGGAACAACGCCTGGGCAGGCACCGTCCAGGTGCGGTCCGGCTATTTTCAGGCGGCCGGATATTACCCGCTGGGTTTGGGCGGTGTCACCGTTGATCCGCAATACTCTCCCTCTGTCAACCCGCCTGTCTGGATGTCGTCCGCTCCGGCGGGACCCGCCATCTTTGAACCTTTGACGGACATCACGATCCCCGGCAGCCTGGTCGCCCAGAACGGCGGCGTGATCGTTTTGCATCAGGATGTTGCCGTCGGCTCGGCCACCATCGACGGAAATCCTCTGCCGCCGGGAGCCTATTATTGGGCCAATCTGAACATTGCTTACCCCGACGTTTTCGCCGCGCCTGGCTCCGGGAGCCTGATTGTTGGCACTGTTGACGCCAACGCGACGCCTGCCACCCCGGTCAACGTCGGCGCGTTTAGCGGCAGCGGATTTGTGACGATTTCATGGGAGGGCGCGGGAAACGCGGAGAATTACATCGTCGAACGCTCCACTACCCTGAACGGAACCAACACGACCATTGCCACGCTTGCCAACGATGCGCATAGTTACACGGACACCGCGGTGACCAATGGCGACACCTATTATTACGAGATTGCGGCGTCCAATCCAAACGGGCTGAGCGCGGCTTCCTCACCGGCGGTGGTGGGGGCGCCGAATCCGCCCGTGGGTGGCATCGCGGCGGTCGATTCCTGGTGGGACACGGTGACATTGTCATGGACGGCTTATCCCGGCGCGAAGAGTTACGACATCTATGCCGGCGGCGCCGCGACCGGGCCGTTCTCGCTCATTGCAGCGGGCATCACGAATAACACCTATGATTACGTGGTGGATACTGGAATGCCCGCCGCGTCCAACTATTTTTCTGTTCAGGCTGTCACCAGCAACAGCATCAGCGGCAACTCCGCGATTGTCGGCGCTCTTGAAGGATTAACCCTGGTCGAGGAGTGGAATGGTATGGGATTGACAAGTGGCAGTCCGACCAACGGCGCGGCGGTCTCTGAGTGGGATGGCAACTTCCAGGGCACCGCGGCGACAGCCGACCTCGCCAACAGCCCGCTCTTGTTGTTGAACGCCACTCCGGCTGGCGCTCCGGCGGTCCACTTTAATCAAGCCGCTCAAGCGGAACTGTACGTCGATGGCGCCGACAGCCCCGTCACCGGCTTGTCCAGTTTCAGCGAATTGCTGGTGTTCAGAGCGACTTTGCCCGGGACAGGCGCGGGCCTTTGGACCGGCATGACCGGACTGACCAGCGCGGAGATCGGCGGCACGGCCAACGATTGGGGCGCGGGGTGGAATGCCAACGATCATATTTGCTTCGGCATTGGCGATCCGGAGACGACCGATGAATGCGCTCTCACCAATTTGCTGGGCGGCTTTCATGCCGCTGTCATGGTCTGGGACCCGGTCAACAGCCAGATACGAATGACTGTGGACAATCTTGGAACGCAGATTTTCACCAACGCGCCTCCGGCCAATCCGCGTTCCGCGAGCGCCGGCATACATATCGGAAACTGGTCCGGAGGCGCCTCTGGCGGCTATTTCTTTCAGGGTGACATTGCGGAAATCGGGATCGTCAACGGCCCGATGCCGGCGTCCATGGCCAGCAATGTGATCGGTCAGTATTTGATTCCCGCTTATGGATATGAATTCAACGTCAGCGCTCGCAATCCCTCGCGCGGCGTCTTCGCGCTTGACTGGCCCGCCTACTCCGGCGCGATCTACAAGGTTCTCTCCACGACCAACCTGTCCGTGCCGCGGACCAATTGGACCGTGGTTGCCACGATCACCAACTCCCTGGATGCGGCAACCTTGAGCTTCACCAACGCCAACGCCACGAACCAAGACAGGTTCTATCAGATCATTGGGCCATGAGCCAGCATCTTGCCGATTTGGAAATCGGCGGCACCGCAGGTTTGGAAACCTGCGCTACGAGCGCAAACCAGCCCTATTGAGTTGTCACACGGAAAAACTGCGCCGCGGGGCGGTTGTCCGGGACTTCGACTGTTTTCAGTGTGCCATCGCCGGCGATATTGGTGTAGAAGAGCCAATTGGTGCCCGCAAGGTTCGTGCTGTATTGAACGTCGTGGGTGTGGTTGGCCATCGAAACAAAGGAGAATTCAAAGTCGGCGCCCAGCCGCGATGGATTCAGCAGCGTTACGGGCGAAGCCGGCTCCGTCAGGGCGACCATTCCCAACATGCCGCTGTTGAACTCCTCAAATATAAGATTATAGCCGTTAAAGGTAATTTCTTCGGAGGAATTGACCAGATTTGTCCCGAAATACACGGCTCCGCTGCCGAACCCGCACACCCAAACACCGCCGGGGGCAAGCGCGATGTCATAGAAATTGACCATGTCAGTGACTTGAATGGTCAAATTCGTCGATTCCGCCATCCGTGCCCATTGGGGCGTCCCGGTGTTATCAAACATCGCCGCGAAGGCCTGGCTAAAATAGCCCGCGCGTCCAGAATAGGAGTTTGTGAGCGTATTCAAGCGCGGCGCGGCCAGGATGTCATTGCCAAAAATGGCATACGTATCAAAGTTGCCGGCGACATAAACATTCACCGCCCCATCGGCCACCGCAGCCTCGGGTTGCGTCGTAGCGCTGCCGAAGCCGGTGGCAATCTGGGCGTTGCCGTTGGTGTCGTAACGGGCGAAGTACTGTCCCCTGCCATCGGCAATGGGAACCGTCAAGGAGCCGAAGACGGCGTTGGAGCCGTAAGCTGTGCCGACCAGGAACAGGTTTGTGCCGGAGACGGCAATTTCCGGATAATCGTCGATAAGGCCATTGGGGTCGGACACTCCAAGCGGTTCGCCGACGCCGCGCGACCAGATTCCGCGCCCGTTTGTGGCGTTGATGGCGGCAAGGGTCCAATTGCGCTCCGTGTCATTGGTCAGCCCGCCAATGGTGTAATTCGTGTTGACGCTCAACGCGTCTGACAAACTGGCATAGACGATTCCCCCGCTGTAATGAAGGTAAAAGATGGGGCTTGGGACAGGCTCCGCCCAGTTCAGCGCTCCGGTGTCGTTGAATTGCGCCAGACAACTCCCGCTGCCGGTCAAGTTGCTCGCTCCGATGGTGGTCGAGCTGTTGAACATGAAGGCAAACGTGACATTACCAGATGAATCGGACACGAGGTCGTTCAGAAGCGGGGCTGCGTTGCTGACCGTCTGGATCCATACCGTGTTCCCATCGGCGTCGAATCTGGCCAGGAAATAAGTCCCCGCGCCGGAATCACTCAGCGGAGTGTTGCCGAGCCAGTTTGTTCCCGAGAAATAGCCGGCCGCATAGACGCCGCCACCCGGCGCGGGAGCGACTTCCTCCGCGTAGGCGCTGCCGTTTCCGTTATTGGTCACCGCCGCAACCCAAAGGCCGGCTTTCGCGGCGGATTGTTTCACGATAACAGCCGCGAATCGGCCTTTGACGTTGATGATTTCATTTGTCCCGAAGAAATTGGTTCCTTCCGAGTAACCAGCCGAGAAGAGGTTCGTGCCGGTGGAATCCACCGTGCAGGCGTAAAAAACGTCATTCGCCACGTAAGTGCCGTAGTCGTCATAGTTGACAAAGGGCGATTTGAACGCTTCCGACCAATCCGGCGGCAATGGAGCGCTGACATACGTGACCAGCGCCGTCGTGGTGGTTTGCGACCCGGCCAGATTGCCGGCCACCGCGTAATAACTCCCCGCCACGTTGCTGGAGCCTGCGTTGGCGGGAATGAAAAGCGCGCTGGTGGCTCCCGCGATGGGATTGGCGTTGCCAACTTCGTACCATTGCCATGTTGGGTCAGGGGTGCCCGTGACACCGGCCACCAAGGCCACGCTGTAACCGGGATAATTCGTTTGATTGAACGGATTCAACGTGATGACAGGCGCCACGGCGGGCGTGAAGACCACCAGGTCCACGAAGCCCGCGTCCGTGGGCGAGGAGCCGCTGTTCGCAAGGGTATTGGCATTCCAAACCAGTGTATGGGCGCCAGCGCCTATTACGGGAAATGTGTCCTGCGTCCAGGAAGTCTGACCCCCTATATTGTCCTGGTAAATGCCGTCGATATCGAATTCGAGTTCGAAGTCGTCGGCACTATTGGCAGTGGTTTCCCAATAGAAACTGATCGTGCCCGGACCCGTGACGCTCGCTTGCAGGAGGGAAGATTGGTTGTCCTGGAGACTGCCGCTCTGGGCGGCGGCGGCATTGGTCGAGTAGGTGTTGGTGCTTTCCGCAAACCAGTCCGCGTCCCCGGCGCTGCTCCAGACCAGATTGGTCGCACCCAAAGCCGTCCCCAATCCGTTGGTCGTGCTGACCTGAATTGTCGAGCCGGGATTGTTGAAAAGGAAAGCCACCTCGTTTGACGAGATGACACGGGAGTAAATCTGGACGTTGTCCAACTGTCCCACATAGCCATTGTACCCGGTATAACTGGGACTAGTCGGGTTCGAGTTGCCCGCGTCGGCCAGGGCGCCAAAGACCAGGATTTGCGGATTGCTCAACAGAGAGGTGTCCGCGAAAACATTGGTGTTGAACACCCCGTCGATATAAATCCGTTTCTCACCCGTTCCCTGGTTTCGCGTCACCACCACATGATGGTAACTCCCATCATTGACGGCCGTTTTTGAGGTCAGCGTGTCGGCACTCAATCCGTCAGTCCCGAAGGCGACGCGGCCTCCTGTCAACGCCAGCGGGACCAAGTCGAAGGTCTGTCCCGCCACTTCTGCCGTCACCACTCCCGCGCCCTCAGTGGCCGCATCGCCGCCATTGCCGAGGGATTGGGTCGTTTGCAGCCATGCGGAAAGCGAGAAGCTGCCCGCAAAGTCCGTGACCAGCCTGCCCTCCGGCGCCAAGAAGGTGCTGCCATTAAAGGTCAAAGCTCCCGGTCCGCTTTCCGCGTCGTTGGTCACAGCCGGCCCTGGGCCACCCTGGCAAGCTCCCGCAAAGAGCATGTCGTTGGCGTTGGTGGAGACATCCGCCGCCAGGACCGTGCCTTCGTCAAAATCATAATGGGCGACAAGGCCGTTGGTGGCGTTTGAACCGGGTTTGGCGTGAAGGGTGGCTACCTCGCCGGATGCCAGGACCCGCGAATAAACCTGGATGTCATCGATCAATCCCACAAATCCATTGTGGCCGGAAACTTCCGGGCTTGCCGGGTCTGGATTGGACGCATCAGCCAGCGCCCCGATCGTAATGAGTTTCGGCGCGTTCAACAAACCGGGCGTGGCAAAATCATTGGTGCTCAGCACCCCGTCGATATAAATCTGTTTCTCACCCGTCGCCTGATTCCGCGTCACCACGACATGATGGTAAAGGCCGTCATTGATGTTTGTCACTGAATTCAGCGTGTCATCGTTGGTTCCCCCGGAGTTAAAGCCGATGCCGCCGCCGGTCAACGCCATGGGAATCAAATCGTTTGTCAGCCCCGGCATATCCGCCGACACGATCCCCGCGCCATAGTAGGCCGGCGCTGTAGGCCAGGCGAAATTCTGCGTCGTATTGACCCAAAGCGAAAGCGAGAAGTCCCCCGCCAGCGTCGAAAGCAGGTTGCTCGATGCGGTCAGAAAACTGGCTCCATTAAAATAGTCCGCTCCGCCCCCGCTGACGGCATTTGTGCTGAGGACCGGGCCGCTGAAACTGCCGGCATAAATCAGGTTGTTGCCGTTGGCGGAAAGGTCCGCCGCCAAGTCCGTGTTCTCGTCAAAATCATAATACGCTGCCAAGCCGCTGGAAGGGCCGGTGACGTTGGGCACGGATGTGCCGGGGTTGGCGTAAAGGAAAGCCACCTCGGTTGCTTCCAAGACCCCAGCGTAGAATTGCACGTCGTCCAACAGGCCCGTGTAACTTGACGAATAGACGCCGCCAATCGAATAGTAATAGTCGTTCCCATCCAAATTGTTCGTGCTCCCGTAATCTGAGGAGTCGGGCAGGCCGTTGATGTAGATGGATTTCTGGCCGGTGGATTGATCGCGGGTGACGACGATATGGACGTAGCTTCCCGTGGTGACGCTGGCTGTCGAATGCAGGGTGTCGCCGTTGTTGCCGGTGGGATCGCCAGTGAAAAAGGCCACTTTGCTTCCTGTCAGCGCGATGGGGATCACGCCGTTGATCCCGTTATTCTGATCGTCATAGGCCCATATAATCGTCGCTCCGGTGTTGCCGTCGAGGTTATCCCCGTCCAGCCCCACCGTGTTGGTTGTATTGACCCAGAGCGACACGGAAAAACTTCCGTGAAACATCGCCAGCCAATTGTCGAAAGTCTGGTCTGGCGGCGGCGAGTATTCGGCCAGACTTTCCCCGCCGTCGAACAGCAGCGCCTCCCCGCCCGCAATGGCATTGGTGCTGAACTGAGTCTGTCCCGAAGCCCCCCAACTGCTGCCGCAGCAGATTTGATTGTTGGTGCCCGACGAGTCCTGCCCTGTATTGCCGGTGTTGTCAAAACTGTAGTGGGCGATGAGCGAATGCGCTTGCTGCGCCAGGGCGCAAGGGCCGCCGCAAAAGAGAATCGCGCACGACGCGGCGATGGCATGGAGCGACAATACCCGGCGGGATTTGACGAATATTTTCATAGCGAAACGGAGCTTGGTTTTCTCGCATTGTATCTAACACACACGGCCGGATTGTCCAGCAATTTTGCCTAACTCCCCAACCGGCGGCAGGCGGATTGGACGTTCCATTTGGATTTCTCCAAGGCGGAGCGGGCGGCGGGCGCGGCGGCCCCCGTCAGGGCTTGCACTATGCGCACCGCCCGGTCGCGCAATTTGACGTTTGAGGGGTTCAGATCCACCATCAAATTACCCTGGACTTTTCCCAATCGCACCATCGCCAGCGTGGTCAGGGTGTTCAGAATGATCTTCGTCGCCGTGCCGGATTTCAGGCGGGTGGAGCCTGTCAATACTTCCGGTCCCACGTCCGCCGCGATCACCAAACCCGGACGGCCGGAGCGGGGGATTCTCAGGCTGGGATTGAAGCAGAGCAAAATGGTTTGCGCCCCTCGCGCTTTGGCCGCCGCCAACGCCCCCCATACAAAAGGTGTCCGCCCGCTGGCCGCTATGCCCAGGACCACGTCGCGCCGGCTCACACCGCGATGCTGGATGGCCGCCGCGCCGTCCACGGAACTGTCTTCGGCCCCTTCGACGGAACTCCAGATGGCTTTCTGGCCGCCGGCAATGATGCCTTGCACCTGTTCGGGCGGCACACGGAAAGTGGGGGGACATTCCGCCGCGTCAAGAATCCCCAGCCGGCCGCTGGTGCCCGCGCCGACATAGAAGAGCCTGCCGCCGCGTTGAAAGGCGGACGCGACCATTCGCACCGCCCGTTCGACGGGCCGGCGCACACGGAGCAGAGCACGGCCGGCGCGCGATTCCTCCCGGAGCATGAGCAGAACGGCTTCGGACAATGGCATCCGATCCAGGTTGCGGGAGCGGGGATTGCGCTCTTCGGTGGGGGAGAGCGCGTGCGATGCCGGGAGCGGGACGGCTGCAACGGTTGAAACGCTCTCACGCCCGCCTGCGCGGCCGCGCTCAAAATGTTCGCGCGCCAATTCCAGGGCGCCCCAGGCGCTTTCGCGGCGCAACGGCGCGACTGTCGCCCCGGGCCAGGCCCGCAAGAGGAGCGAGCGCACGCGCCGCGCGAAAGCGGGCTGGCGCAGGAGAACGCTTCCGGCAAGCACAAACCGCATCGGCGCGCCTTTTCTGGCCAACTTGCGCGCGCAATCGGCCGCGTCCCCGGCCAGGGTCTCGGCCCCGGCCGCCAGAACCCCGGCGGCGAGCTTGTCCCCGCGGGCCGCGGCGTTGAATACTTCCACGGCGAGGGCGGCGATTTCAGATTTGGAGGCGCCCGCGGCCCAGCCGACCAAATCTTCCGGGGCGTTGAGTTGCAGCGCGCGGAGAATGCCTTGTCCGAGCTTTGGCCACCGCCCGTCGCGGTCCAGACCGCGCAGGGCCGCCTTGACACCGCAAAGGCCGATTTCGTAGCCGCTGCCCCTGTCGCCCAGAATATGGCCCCAGCCGCCCACGCGGGCGGTGCGATTGCCCGGCGCGCGGCCAAAGCAGCATGAGCCGGTGCCGCTTAGAACGAGAACGCGCGCCGCCGACCGCGTCCGGTCACCGGAGGCGTCCGCCGCAAGGGCGGTTTCCAAATCGTCGGTGGCATGGCAAGGGACGCCGGGCCACACTTTGGCGGCGGCGGCGCGGATGCGCCGGCGGTCGGGGCCGGTCAGGGCGCCAGCCATGCCGATGGCCACGCCGGCCAGAGGCACGGCAGCCTGGCGGGAGAGGGCCAGCACGGAGTCGAAGTGGGCGAGCAAAGCGGCGTCATCGAGCAGGCGGAGGTTGGCGGGGCCGAACTCGGCGCGGAGGCAGGGGCGGCCACGGCCGGGGGCGAGCAGCGCGATGGACCGGGTGGCGCCGCATTCAATTCCCAAAAAAGCGGAGGCACGATTGGAGCGGTATGTATGCAATGCGTTGTTGCGGTTTGAATTGCCGCGCTTTCTTTAAATGGTTTGGGGAGTTTTTACCATGATTTTCGGTCCGAGCCGGGCTATTGTTTTAAAAGAGAACGTTGTATGAACCAAATCGAACAGGAATTACTGGAAGCGCTGCTGGAATTGGAGGCGTCCGCGGCGGCGATGCCGCGGGCGAATCCGAAGCCGGACTTGCGGCCGCTCTTCGCGCGGCTGGAGTCGCTGGAAGCGCGGTTGCCGCCCGGCACAGACCCCGATTTGGTCCACTATTTGCGCCGGAAAAGCTACCAGAAAGCCCGTGCCTTCCTCCAGCAACGATAGCAAAGGCCTCCCAGCCGACACCATCGCCGCCATCGCCACGCCGCTGGGCGAGGGGGGCATTGCGATGGTCCGGCTGTCCGGCCCGCGGGCGCTGGCCATTGCCGCGGCGGTGTTTCAGCCGGTGGGCGCGTCCTCGCTTTCGCCGGAGGCCGCGCCGACCCACACGATTCATTTCGGACGGATCACCAGGGCCGGGCGGGTGGTCGATGAAGTTCTGCTCGGCGTGATGCGCGCGCCGCGGACCTTCACCCGCGAGGACGTCGTCGAGATCACCTGCCACGGCGGGTTGCTGCCAGCCAAGCTGGTGCTCGACGCCGTCCTGGAAAATGGCGCGCGCCTGGCCGCTCCGGGCGAATTCACCCGGCGCGCCTTTCTCAACGGCCGGATCGACCTGGCGCAAGCCGAAGCGGTGGCGGATTTGATCCACGCCCGCACCGAGTTGGCGGCGGCCGCGGCGCGGGAGCAACTGGCCGGCCAGCTTTCCCGTCGCATCAACCAATTGCGCGACGACCTGATGAGGATACTGGCGCACGTCGAAGCGCACATTGATTTTCCCGACGAGGACATCGCGCCCGACACGCGGGAGCAGTTGACCGGGCGCTTGCGCTCGGCGATGTCGTTCATGGACGAGTTGCTGCGCACGGCGGGCGAAGGCAGGCTGTTGCGGCGGGGCATCCGCGCGGCGATCGTGGGGCGCCCGAACGTGGGCAAATCCAGCCTGCTCAACCAGCTACTGGGCCATGATCGCGCCATCGTTTCGCCCCGCCCGGGCACGACGCGCGACACGATCGAGGAAACCGCCAGCGTGCGCGGCATTCCGGTGGTTTTTATTGACACGGCCGGGCTGCGGGAGGCCTCGGATGAAATCGAGATGGAGGGCGTGCGCCGCAGCCGCGACGTGCTGGCGGCGGCGGAGCTGGTGTTGCACGTCCTGGACGGCTCCGAACCACTGTCCGCCGCGGACGAGAAGCTCTGGGTGGAGTTCGCCGGGAAGAAACGGCTGCTGGTGCGCAACAAGGCCGATTTGCCCAACCGCCTGGAACTCCCCGCCGGGCAGGCCGCCTTGAGCGTCAGTTGCCGCACCGGCGCGGGCCTCGAAGAACTCAAGGACGCCATCCAGGAAACCTTGTGGGCCGGCGGCATTCACGCCGAGATGCTGCAAGTCATGATCAACTCGCGGCACGAGGACGCGCTGCGGCGGGCGCGGACGGCGGCGGAGCGGGCGGAAGGGGCGTTGCGGGCCGATCTGGGCCTGGAACTGGCGGCCCTGGACCTCCGGCTGGCCGCCAACGCCGTCGGCGAGATCGTCGGGAAAACGACCACGGAAGATTTGCTGGACTCCATCTTCAGCCAGTTTTGCCTGGGGAAGTAGGGAGTCGAGATGGACGAATTTCTTGCCGCCGCCAGGAAGGGCTTACGCCATAACGCTCGGCCGTTTTGCTCGCCGCCGATACAACACGAACAACACGAAACCGATTAGCAACAGACATACTGCCAAATCCGTTGCATAGACTACATGTAAGGCCAGAGGAATAGCCGCGAAAAAGCGCAAAAGACGCAAAAACAAACAAACTTTTGCGCTTCTTGAGCATTTTCGCGGCAATTTCTTTGTATTCCACCCTGCGGACTCCTCAGTATCTTGATGCCACGCTCCCGCCCGCCCGATTCGAGGAATCCGCGCCATCTCCAGCCACCTTAAGCCCGCCCCGGAACCCGCGTCAGCCGAAATGTTAAATGTGTAAGTACGACCCCAATGTCTTTCACTTGCCTTTGGCCGCCGCCCTGGATTTGCAAGCGGGCGAACGGGTGCGCTGGCAACTGCTGGCTCGTTCCGAACTGCGCCTGATCCGTCTGGAGCCGCCCCCAACCAAAAAACGCTTAAAAAAGTAGTCCGAGGTTTTTCAGCAGAAAGCTATGGTCTGACCCCTTTGATGAACAAGCCAATAGTACGGTTTGACCCCTATGATTCGTCCTCCCGCTCAGCGGGCAGGAAAAGACGGTGCTGGCGGTGCCGGTCAGCGACATGACGTTCCGCCAATTGCGGGCGAAACTGGCTGAATTACAAGATTCCCTGACCCCTCCCGCGCCGCTGC
>Ga0224555_1002998_pt1 | contig 18329 bp, 19 predicted proteins | sample 714S23034metaG_FD_180687 | JGI IMG/M metagenome (GOLD analysis project Ga0224555, IMG submission 180687) | Peat soil microbial communities from Stordalen Mire, Sweden - 717 S2 30-34 | ecosystem: Environmental > Terrestrial > Soil > Wetlands > Peat | place: Sweden: Norrbotten County, Stordalen...
TGACAAATACCCCACACTGAACGAGTCGCGTGCGTTCGACCAGATCGACAACGCGCCCGAAGAGCGTCAGCGCGGTATCACCATCAACATCTCCCACGTGGAGTACCAGACCGAGAAGCGTCACTACGCGCACGTCGACGCCCCCGGCCACGCCGACTACATCAAGAACATGATCACCGGCGCCGCCCAGATGGACGGCGCGATCCTGGTGGTCGCTGCCACCGACGGCCCGATGCCGCAGACCCGCGAGCACGTGCTGCTGGCCCGTCAGGTCGGCGTGCCCTACATCCTCGTTGCGCTGAACAAGGCCGACATGGTCGACGACGAGGAGCTGCTGGAGCTCGTCGAGCTGGAGGTTCGCGAGCTGCTGGCTGCCCAGGAGTTCGACGAGGACGCCCCGGTGATCAAGGTATCGGCGCTGAAGGCCCTCGAGGGCGACCCGAAGTGGGTTGAGTCCGTCGAGGAGCTGATGAACGCCGTCGACGAGTCGATTCCGGACCCGGAACGCGACACCGAGAAGCCGTTCCTGATGCCCGTCGAGGACGTCTTCACCATCACCGGCCGCGGCACCGTGGTCACCGGTCGTGTGGAGCGCGGCGTGATCAACGTCAACGAGGAAGTCGAGATCGTCGGCATCAAGCCGACCAGCACCAAGACCACCGTCACCGGTGTCGAGATGTTCCGCAAGCTGCTCGACCAGGGGCAGGCCGGCGACAACGTCGGGCTGCTGCTGCGTGGTATCAAGCGTGAGGACGTCGAGCGCGGTCAGGTCGTTGTGAAGCCCGGCACCACCACGCCGCACACCGACTTCGAGGGCAGCGTCTACATCCTGTCCAAGGACGAGGGCGGCCGGCACACGCCGTTCTTCAACAACTACCGTCCGCAGTTCTACTTCCGCACCACCGACGTGACCGGTGTGGTGACGTTGCCGGAGGGCACCGAGATGGTGATGCCCGGCGACAACACCGAAATCTCGGTGAAGCTGATCCAGCCCGTCGCCATGGACGAGGGGCTGCGGTTCGCGATCCGCGAGGGTGGCCGTACCGTCGGCGCCGGCCGGGTCGTCAAGATCAACAAGTAGTTCGACAGCAAAGCGGCGCTCACCTGAAAGGGTGGGCGCCGTTTTATGCGTGGCGCCGCGGTTGCCAGCAAACGACGATTCCGCGCAGAGCAGCGCATTTTCATCCGCGCAGCGATACGCTGACCCGCGTCATCTTTCGGCAGACGACGGGAGCACCCATGCTTGCGCGCTATATCAAGGCTCAGATCATCGTGCTGCTGTGCGGCGGGGCGGTCGGGCCGATCTTTCTTATCGGGTACTTCGTGCTTCCCGGCCTGATTAATTCTCAGTTCAGTTCTTTCGGCTCCTCTGTCTACTCGACGCAGCAGCTCATTCAGTGGATGCTCTGGGCGGGACTGCTGATCACGGTCGTCGACGTGCTCGTCGCGCTGTGGCTGGCCAACCGCGGTGCCAGGTCTTCGGTGAAGAGCGCGGCCCTGCACCAGACCGGGGTGCTGACGATGGCGCAGATCCAGGGTCTGCAGGAAACCGGCATGCGCATCAACGAACGTCCGGTGGTCAATCTGGACCTGCACATCGCCGGACCCGGGTTCGAATTCGGCAGCCGCAAGCGGGTGACCGTCGATATCTCCAAGCAGGCCATCGTCACGGCGCGCAAGCTCGTCGTGCTGGTAGACCCGAACACGCGCGAATACGAGATCGATTGGCAAGCAAGCGGATTGATCGCAGGCGTGGTGCCTGCACAGTTCGCCATCGCCGAGGACAACAAGACCTATGACCTGAGCGGACAGGCCGGCCCGCTCATGGAGATCATGCAGATCTATAAAGCCAACAACCTGCCGTTCGGCGGCACAGTCGACCTGCGCTCCTATCCTGGTGTGCGCCAGCAGGTCTTGGCCGTGGTCCGACGAGCCGCAGCTCAGGAGCAGCCCGCACCGGCCGCGACCGGTGGGGTGGCCGCGCCACCGCAGCCGTCTGTTGCTCAGCGGCTCGAGGAATTGGAGAAATTGCGTGCCGGCGGGGCGCTCTCGGACGCCGAGTACACCGCGGCACGGCAAAAAATCATCGCCGAACTCTGACCACCGGCCGATTAGAACACGTTTCAGTTTCGCTGCTAGCCTGATCGGCAGTCGGCGAAAGGAGCTAGTGTGACCGGTCCGTCTGGAACCCTGCAGGGGCGGGTGGCGTTCATCACCGGTGCCGCGCGCGGCCAGGGACGAGCCCACGCGGCTCGGCTGGCCCGCGAGGGTGCTGACATCATCGCCCTGGACATCTGCGCGCCGGTGTCCGACAGCATCAGCTATCCCGCGGCCACCCCTGCGGATCTGGCGGAGACCGTCCGGGCGGTGGAAGCCGAAGGACGCAAGGTGTTGGCCCGCGAGGTCGACATTCGTGACGACGTTGCGTTGCGGCAACTCGTTGCCGACGGCGTCGAGCAGTTCGGGCGCCTCGACATCGTGGTCGCCAACGCGGGTGTGCTCAGTTGGGGACGGGTGTGGGAGCTCACCGACGAACAGTGGGACGCCGTGGTCGGGGTGAACCTGACGGGCACGTTCCGCACCCTGCGCGCCGTGCTGCCGGCGATGATCGAGGCCGGCAACGGCGGATCGGTCGTCGTGGTCAGCTCGTCGGCCGGGCTGAAGGCAACGCCGGGCAACGGGCACTACTCGGTGTCCAAGCACGGACTCGTTGCGCTGACCAATACGTTGGCAATCGAGCTCAGCGAATTCGGTATCCGCGTCAACTCCATCCACCCCTACTCGGTCGACACGCCGATGATCGAGCCGGATTTGATGATGCAGGTGTTCGCCGAGCATCCCCATTATGTGCACAGTTTCGGGCCAATGCCACTGCAGCCCAATGGATTTATGGCCGCCGCCGAAGTATCCGATGTCGTGGCCTGGCTCGCCGGGGACGGATCGGGCACGTTAACGGGGGCGCAGATCCCGGTCGACAAGGGCGTGTTGAAGTACTAGCCCGCCATCTCTGCCAAGGTATCGGCGAAACGGTCGACGGCCCAATCGATTTCCGTCGCGGTGATCACCAGCGGGGGTGCGAAGCGCAGCGTTGATCCTTGCGTGTCTTTGACCAGAACACCACGCTCGGCGAGTCGCAGGCTCAGCTGTTTGGCGCTGCCCAGTGCCGGGTCGATGTCGACGCCCGCCCACAATCCGCGACCGCGCACCGCAAGCACTCCGCGGCCGATCAATGTTCTCAGCCGCCAATGCAGGCGTGCGCCCAGGCGTGTGGCGCGGTCCTGGAATTCACCGCGAGCCAGCATCGACACCACGGTGCTACCGATCGCTGCCGCAAATGGGTTGCCGCCGAACGTCGACCCGTGCTCACCGGGGCGCAGTACCCCAAGGATGTCGCGATCGGCCACCACCGCGGACAGCGGTACCACGCCGCCGCCCAATGCCTTGCCGAGTAGGTAGATGTCGGGCACTACATCCCAGTGGTCGCAGGCGAACGTGCGGCCGGTGCGGGCCAAGCCCGACTGGATCTCGTCGACGACCATCAGAACGTCTCGGGCTGTGCAGATTTCGCGCACTGCAGGCAGATAATGGTCTGGTGGCACGATCACGCCGGCCTCACCTTGTATCGGCTCCAGCAGCACCGCGACGGTGTGCTCGTCGATCGCGTCGGCCAGCGCGTCGGGGTCACCGAACGGGACCGAACGGAAGCCCGGCGTGAACGGGCCGAAGCCGCTGCGCGCCGTCTCGTCAGACGAGAAGCTGACGATACTGATGGTCCGGCCGTGAAAGTTGTTGTCGGCCACGACAATATTCGCCCGCCCCGCGGGAACGCCCTTGACATCGGATCCCCATTTGCGTGCGACCTTGATAGCGCTTTCGACCGCCTCGGCGCCGCTGTTCATCGGCAGCACCATGTTCTTGTCGCACAGCGTCGCCAGCGCCGCGCAAAACCGCCCCAGTGCTTCGGCGTGAAATGCGCGGCTGACCAAGGTGACCGTGTCGAGTTGGGCGTGTGCGGTCGCGGTGATCTCGGGGTTGCGATGCCCGAAGTTCACTGCCGAATACGCGGCCAGGCAGTCCAGGTAGCGGCGTCCTTCGACGTCGGTGATCCATGATCCCTCGGCGCTGGCGGCCACCACCGGCAGCGGCGAATAGTTGTGTGCTGTGTAGCGCTCATCGATCGCGATCGCTGACGCGGTCAGCTCGCCGCGGCCGGCGGTCACGGTGTCCAGGACGGTCACGAATACACCTCCAATGTGCAGCATTTGACGGATCCGCCGCCCTTCAGCAGCTCGGACATCTCGACACCGACCGGTTCGAAACCGGCGTCGGACAACTGCCTGGCAAATCCGACCGCAGCGGCCGGGTGCACAACGTGGCGCCCGTCCGAAACGGCATTCAGGCCGAACACGTAAGCGTCGGCACTTTCCACCACGATCGCGTCGGGAAACAGTGTTTCCAGTTGCGCCCGTGAGGAGTCGGTGAAGGCCGGGGGATAGTAGGCGATGGTCGTATCGTCGAGGACAGCGATCGCGGTGTCGAGATGGTAGAAGCGCGGATCAACCAGTTGCAGGCTGACGACCGGGCGGCTGTAGATCTCAGCGATCTCGGCGTGCGCCCGCGGGTTGGTCCGAAAACCCGTTCCGGCCAGGATCATGTCGCCAACCGGTAGCAGGTCGCCTTGGCCTTCGTTGACGTGCTGAGTGTGCACGGGGTGGTATCCACGCGATCTCAGCCAGTCTGCATAGGCGACCGACTCCGGTTGGCGTTGAGCGTATTTGAAATGGGCGACAACCGCCGTGCCGTTGAGTATCAACCCGCCGTTGGCGGCGTAGACCATATCGGGCAGGCCGGGCACCGGATCGACCAGGTCGACCATGTGTCCCAACCGCAGGTAGATGTCGCGAAGATGCTGCCACTGAGCTACCGCAACAGTCGTGTCGACCGGGTTGGCGGTGTCCATCCACGGGTTGATCGCGTAGTCGACCGCGAAAAACTGCGGAGGCGTCATGACGTAGTGCCGAATTCGCGCCTGGCGTTCGGTCGGGGTTGCGGCCTTCGGCGTGGCCGCCCCGACGGCTGGTTCCGCGAAAAGCGTCATAATTCGACGGTATGAGAGAATCCTGACGCAATCAATCAACGTCTGTTGCTTATATAGGCCGAATTTATTGCGCTAAACGCAATAATGCGGCAGTCTGTTGTGGCAGGAGGGGTGATGGACCGGTTGGATGGCGTCGACGAGCAGATTCTCGCCGAGCTGGCCCAGCATGCCCGGGCGACGTTCGCCGAGATCGGCGAGCGGGTGAACTTGTCGGCTCCGGCGGTCAAGCGCCGCGTCGACCGGATGCTCGATGGCGGCGTGATCCGGGGGTTCACCACCGTCATCGACCGCAATGCGGTGGGCTGGAACACCGAGGCCTACGTACAGGTCTTCTGCCATGGCAGGATCTCGCCCGACGAGTTGCGGCGGGCCTGGACCGACATTCCCGAAGTGGTCAGTGCCGCAACGGCTACCGGAACCGCCGATGCGATCCTGCATGTGTTGGCGCACGACATGCGGCATCTGGAAGACGCCCTGGAGCGGATCCGCACCGCCGCCGACATCGACCGCACCGAGAGCATCGTCGTGTTGTCGAACCTCATCGACCGGTCACGGGCCGAAGACACTGCTGCGCTGCAACGGCATCCGCGCCCATAAGACAAGGCCATAAGACAAGGCCATAAGACAAGGGGTGAGCAACCATTCGCCACCGTGATCGTGTATGAACGCCAGGTGACCAGTAACGCAGACAGCAAGCGAATTCTGATCGTCGGCGGAGGGCTCGCCGCGACCCGGACCGCCGAGCAATTGCGTCGCGCGAGCTTCACCGGTTCCGTCACCATCGTCAGCGACGAGGTCCATTTGCCGTACGACCGGCCCCCGCTGTCCAAGGAGGTGCTGCGCAGCGAAGTCGACGATGTGACGCTCAAGCCGCGCGAGTTCTACGACGAACAGAACATCACGTTGCGGCTGGGGTCGGCGGCGACCAGCCTCGACACCGCGGCGCAGACGGTGACGCTCGACGACGGATCAACACTCGGCTACGACGAACTCGTCATCGCGACAGGCTTGGTGCCGCGGCGCATTCCGGCGTTCCCCGACCTGGACGGCATCCGGGTACTGCGTTCGTTCGATGAAAGCTTGGCCCTGCGTCGACACGCATCCGAAGCGCAGCACGCTGTGGTGGTCGGCGCCGGATTCATCGGCTGTGAGGTGGCGGCCAGTCTGCGCGGACTGGGAGTTGACGTCGTGCTGGTCGAGCCGCAGCCCGCACCGCTGGCAGCGGTTCTCGGCGAGCAGATCGGCGGGCTGGTGGCCCGGCTGCATCGTGCCGAAGGTGTCGATGTGCGCACCGACGTTGGGGTGGCCGATGTCCGAGGCGGCGATCATGTCGAGACCGTGCAGCTGACCGACGGCACCGAGGTCAGCGCCGACCTGGTGGTCGTGGGCATCGGCTCGCGGCCCGCGACCGAGTGGCTCGACGGCAGCGGCGTCGAGGTCGACAACGGCGTGATCTGCGATGCGGCCGGCCGGACCAGCGCGCCGAACGTGTGGGCGCTCGGCGATGTCGCGTCCTGGCGGGACCCGAAGGGACATCAAGTGCGGGTTGAACATTGGAGCAACGTCGCCGAACAGGCGCGGGTCGTCGTGCCCGCGATGCTCGGGCAGGACGCGCCGTCCAACGTCGTTGTCCCGTATTTCTGGAGCGATCAATATGACGTCAAGATTCAATGCCTGGGTGAGCCAATCGCCACTGACACCGTGCACCTCGTCGAGGACGACGGCCGCAAGTTCCTCGCCTACTACGAGCGTGACGGCGTGGTCGCCGGTGTTGTCGGCGGCGGTATGCCCGGCAAGGTCATGAAGGCGCGCTCCAAGATCGCCGCTGCGGCAGCGATTTCCGACGTTCTGGGGTAGGGCGCAGCGACGAGGTCAACTCAAGAACTGCTGAACGGCCTCGCGGAGGGCGGGAAGTGCTTTCGCGGCTTGGTGTTCGATGAGCGCGGCCTCTGCGACCATGCCAACCCACAACTGCGCGCTTTCATAGGGGTGCGGGCTTCGGAGTGCGGCGAAGTCGGATCGGCACAGCTCTGCGCTCGCGTCGTTGCGGCGAGTGATTTCGCCGGTGACCGCGGGCTCGGCACGCGCCTCCAGCAGCAGGGCCCGCACGCCGCGGTCGCGTAGGCAACCGTCGAGGTAGGTGTTGGCGACGGTGATCAGGCGATCACGTCCCGGCGGCATGCCGACGATGGCGGCTTGAATCTGAGTGGCCAAACGTTCATGGAATTCACGGTGCAGCGCAAGCAGATACGAGGCGCGGTCGCCGAAATGATGAAAGAACGTGCCTTTTGCCACCCCGGCGTCCTCGACGATGAGATTGACACTCAAGCCGGTGAGGCCGGTCCGCTCGGCCAGCCGCAGGCCCGCGTCGATGAGCGCTTCTCGGGTTTTTGCCATCGCCTCCTTGCGCCCGCGCTTCGGCGTGGCGGGCGGGGTCGAGGTCATGCAGGCACTCTAACCGCCGGTCTGCGTGCGGCTTTGCGCTGACTGCGTCGTGCGAGCAGCTCGCCGTACTGTTCGCACACGTGAATCACCCCGGTGAGCTGATAGGTGATCCAGCCTTTGTGCGTCGAGGGCATGTTGTCCTCGAAAAATCGGTGCCCCGCGATTTGCAAGAGCCACCCCCCGACGAACATTGGCGCTCCGACTCTGGGTTTGGCCAACAGCAGCGGGATTCCGGCTGCGATCACCGGCGTGCCGACCATATGCGTGAATCGCACGCCGCGGCTGGTGTGTTGGGTTCGGTAGTAGGCCATCTTGGCGGAAAACGGGGCATCGGCTGCGGGAGCAGTCATCAGTCACTCCTTGAGATCGGGATCCTTGCGATGTTATCGTTGACTGACTGGTCGGTCAATGAAAGGAAGCGAGATGGTCAACGCGATCGAGACGCGGGTGGGAAAGGTTGCCTACAGCGACGGCGGGGAAGGCCCCGCGGTGGTGTTGCTCCATGCCGCGCTGCATGACCGCCGGGATTTCGACCCAATCGCATCACGCCTTCGCCGCGACCACCGCGTGATCGCCCTGGACTGGCCGGGCCACGGTGAGTCACCGGCGCCGGCGCCGAATTATCGGCCCACTGCGGCCTCTTTCGCCGATGTTCTTACCGATGTCGTTGCCGCACTTGATCTGCCGAGTGCCGCGTTCATCGGTAACTCCGTCGGTGGCTTTGCTGCGGCACGTTTGGCGATCACTGACCCGCGACGGGTTTCACGACTGGTGTTGGTCAACTCCGGCGGATTCATCGCCGGGCCGGTCACCAATCTCTACTGCCGAATACTCGGAACGCCGGCGGTGATGAAGCGCGTTCTGCCGTGGTCGATCCGCAGCTATATGAAGGCGACCAGCGACAGCGACTACGCCGTTCAGGAACGCGCGCTGGCACGGGCGAGGACCCGCGACGGCGTCGTTCTCACGGCGGCATTGTGGCGTAGTTTCGCTGAGCCTGACTATGACCTGCGCCCACACGCCGACCGCATCACGGCCCCGTGCCTCGTGATCTGGGGCTCGAAAGATACTGCAATCCCGATGCGATTGGGCCGGTCCACCGCAGCCGCGATACCAGGATCGCGGCTGGAAGTGCTGCCAACGGGCCACGTGCCGTTCTCCTCGGACCCGGCCGGATTCCTGGCCATCGCCGCGCCGTTCTTGGCCACCGCACGCGGTAGCGTGCAGTGACCCGCCGATCGGGAACCGGTCGATCTAGAACTCGCACAGTGCCGCCGGCTTCACGGACTCGGGAAAAATTTCTGCTCGCGCTATTCCCAGGTGACCGGCGGACCATGCGGCGAGCACACGGCCAGCAGCCGGTCCTCCCCACCCGGCCAGCAGCGGGTGCGGACCGCGAACTCGACCGGGGACTCGGGTGTTCGCCGATGCGGTTCCAGCGTCAGATGGGCGAACGGTGCATCGGATCGGGCTCGTGCACCCAGTGCGTCGATCTCGGCCACGACGGTCTCCTGCTCGGTCGTGGAGAGGTACTGCCACATGATGGAATGCCACAGCACGGTGAGCGTGCCGGCAGCGACATCCAGGCCGGCGACGGCGTCGATGGCATTGCGGCGGTGCAGCGGAGCCGGCACTCGCCGGGCGATGCTGATCGCGCCGCGCAATCGATCCAGGCGTGGCTGCTGGTCGGGCCAGACGTAGCTCAGCAGCGTCAGTTCGCCATCGGAGCCGGTGGCGTCCAGCGGTGCGATGTCGTAGCCGTGACGTTCGACGATCTGCAGGGCAGCGGCGGGAGGCAGTTGGCCCCGCCAAGCGTCGTCGATCGTCACCGGTGAGTCGGCCGGACCCCACCGGCCACCCGGATAGCGGTAACGGTAATATTCGGCACGCAGGTTTAGTCCGGCACTACATCCGATCTCGAAAAGCCTTATTGGCCAAGAGAATTGGCCAGCGAGATTCAGTAGACCGCCGATCAGTGCGGCGGACCGGCCCACCTCGTTGGTCTGCGGTGGCGAATCGAGGGCGGCACGTAGATAGTCGGTGTGCCCGGCGGCGGCTTGCGTGATATCGGGCCATGCGGCCTCGGCATCCCATCGCCCGCCGGTGCTCGGATACCAGCGGCGCAACGCCGGCGCGCGGCCGTCGAGCACCACCCGGTGCAACCCGCCGAGCAGTCTCAACGGCAACGCCATGCGGCCAGAATCGTTTTCGTGTCCGGACAGGATTGCAGCGAAGACACCGCCGGCTTCGACGTCTGCGGCCACCCGTTGCAGCACGTCGCCGTACATCGCCGAGCCCATGCCCGCACAGACCTCACCCTGCACCCGAATGGACCGCAGCAGGCGGCTCACCGTTCCAGGCCTTCCAGTCCGGCGCGGACGACGTCGAAAGCATCCCCGAGAGCCTCTGGCAACGAGACGGATTCGTCGTCCAGCCAGTGCTCGTAGGCGCTCAACGCAACGCCGAGCATCATCCATGCGACAGTCTGAGGTTGCAGGTCGCGGGTCTTCACGCCGGTTCGGCGTGCAACGAAACCCGCGATGACGTCACGCCAGCCCGCGTACATCGTCATCGAATATGCCTGCAGCTCGGCGGTTTGCAGGATCACCCGCATCCGCTGCCGATGCCGGACGGTCTCAGATTCGTCAAACGTGTTGAAGGACAGCAGCGCGGCCTGCAGCGCTTCACCAAGCGGCATGTCTGGATCGACATCGTCCAGCAGCTCACGCAGGTGGTGTAGATGGGCGTCGAAGTCTCCCCAGGGAATTGCGTTTTTCGACGCGTAGTAGCGAAACACGGTCCGACGGGCGATGCCTGCGGCTCGCGCGACGTCGTCGACGCTCACGTCCGAGAATCCACGGTCGGCGAACAGCCCCAGGGCGACGTCTGTGATGTGCTGCGGGGTGGTGGAACGGCGGCGGCCGACCCGTGGCTGCTGCGCCATGCGACCCGCCCTTCCATTCCGGCACTCGATGCCATATTCTGACCGGACCGACGCGACTTGTCGAGCCCCAACAGAACGAAAGGCAACGTTATGGAGCCGAACCAAAAGATAGATGGCGACGCCGGAGCCGCCTTGCCGGCGACATCTAACACCGAGCTCGTTACCGAGACCTTGGTGGAAGAGGTGTCCATCGACGGGATGTGCGGGGTCTACTGATCGTGAGCGCTCCCGCGCAGGAGCGGGGCGCGGGCGAGTTCGATCCCGATCACGCGTGGCGGTTACACCCGCAGGTGGCCGTGCGACCCGAACCCTTTGGCGCGCTGCTGTATCACTTCGGCACCCGCAAACTGTCGTTCCTGAAGAACCGCACCATTCTTGCGGTGGTGCAATCGTTGGCCGATCACCCAGACGTTCGAGCCGCCTGCCGCGCCGCCGGAGTTGAGGACTCCCGGCAGGGCCCCTACTTGCATGCGCTTGGCGTGCTGGCCGGGTCCAACATGCTGGTACCGGCCCACGCGAAGGAGGCAGCATGACATCAGCGGTGCCACGGCTGGTCGAGCAGTTCGAACATGGGTTGGATGCACCCATCTGCCTGACCTGGGAGCTGACATACGCGTGCAATCTGGCGTGCGTGCACTGCTTGTCCTCGTCGGGCAAACGCGATCCGCGTGAACTGTCCACGCAGGATTGCAAAGACATCATCGACGAGCTCGAGCGCATGCAGGTTTTCTATGTCAACATCGGTGGCGGGGAACCGACTGTGCGGCCCGACTTTTGGGAGTTGGTGGACTACGCCACGGCCCACCACGTCGGTGTGAAGTTCTCGACCAACGGCGTGCGGATCACTCCCGAGGTCGCTACCCGGCTGGCTGCCAGCGACTACGTCGACGTCCAGATCTCGCTGGACGGCGCGACCGCTGAGGTCAACGACGCCGTCCGGGGCCCCGGGTCCTACGCGATGGCCATCCGTGCCTTGGAGAACCTGGCTGCCGCCGGATTCTCCGATGCCAAGATCTCCGTGGTCGCGACACGCCAGAACGTCGACCAACTCGACGAATTCGCTTCGTTGGCAAGCCGATACGGCGCCACACTGCGCATCACCCGGCTACGGCCTTCTGGTCGCGGCGCCGACGTCTGGGATGACCTGCATCCGACCGCCGACCAGCAGGTCCAGCTCTACCAATGGCTGGTCGCCAAAGGAGAACGGGTGCTGACCGGCGATTCCTTCTTCCACTTGTCCGGGCTGGGCGAACCGGGCGCGCTGGCCGGCCTGAACATGTGCGGCGCCGGGCGGGTGGTGTGCCTGATCGACCCGGTCGGCGACGTGTACGCCTGCCCGTTCGCCATCCACGATCGCTTTCTCGCTGGAAACATCTTGTCCGACGGCGATTTTGACAAGATCTGGAAGGATGCTCCGCTGTTTCGGGAATTGCGCGAGCCGCAGTCGGCGGGGGCCTGCGGAAGCTGCGGGCACTACGACAGCTGCCGCGGCGGATGCATGGCAGCCAAGTTTTTCACCGGCCTGCCGCTCGACGGTCCCGACCCGGAATGCGTTCAGGGTTACGGCGCGCCGGGCCTGGCCCAAGAGCGCGACAAACCCCGTCCCGCCGGTGATCACTCGCACGGACGCCGAAGCAGCGGACCCGTGCCGCTGAAACTGTCCATGCACCCACCGGTGGCGCCGCAGCGGTTGTGCAACGAGAGTCCGGTCTAGCCGTGGCCCGTGACGTCTGGTTCGAGACGGTCGCCGTTGCACAGCAACGCGCGAAGCGGCGATTGCCGAAATCGGTTTATGCCGCGCTGGTGGCCGCCAGCGAAAAGGGGCTGACCGTCTCCGACAATGTCGAGGCGTTCAGCGAGCTCGGTTTCGCGCCCCACGTGATCGGCGCGATCGAAAAGCGCGACTTGTCGACAACTGTTATGGGGCAGGATATTTCCTTGCCGGTGATCATCTCGCCGACGGGTGTTCAGGGGGTCGACCCGGACGGTGAAGTGGCCGTTGCGCGCGCCGCTGCGGCGCGCGGCACGGCGATGGGATTGTCCTCGTTCGCCAGCAAGCCAATCGAAGACGTTATCGCCGCCAACGAGAAGTTGTTCTTCCAGGTCTACTGGTCGGGCGGGCGCGACGCGATCGCGGAGCGCGTCGAACGGGCTCGGCAAGCCGGCGCAGTCGGCGTGATCGTGACCACCGACTGGACGTTCTCGCATGGCCGGGACTGGGGCAGCCCCAAGATCCCCGAGCAGATGAACCTGCGGACCTTTCTGCGGCTGTCGCCGGAGGCGATCACGCGCCCGGGTTGGCTGTGGAAATACGGTAAGACGCTGCGCCCGCCGAACCTGCGGGTGCCCAATCAGGGCCGCAGCGGCGAGGCCGGTCCGCCGTTCTTCGCCGCCTATGGGGAGTGGATGACGACGCCACCGCCGACCTGGGCGGACATCGCCTGGTTGCGCGAGCTATGGGGCGGCCCGTTCATGCTCAAGGGCGTAATGCGGATCGATGACGCCAAAAGGGCTGTGGATGTTGGTGCTTCGGCAATCTCGGTGTCCAATCACGGCGGCAATAATCTGGACGGTACCCCGGCGGCCATCCGGGCACTGCCGGCTGTGGTTGACGCGGTCGGCGACCAGATCGAGGTTTTGCTGGACGGTGGTATCCGGCGCGGCGGCGACGTCGTCAAGGCGCTGGCGCTGGGCGCGCGTGCGGTCATGATCGGCCGCGCATACCTGTGGGGTCTGGCGGCTGCCGGGCAACCGGGCGTCGAGAACGTGCTCGACATTCTTCGCGGTGGTATCGACTCCGCCTTGATGGGCCTCGGGCGAGCCTCGGTTCACGACCTCAACCCAGACGACGTTTTAGTACCGCCCGGCTTTGCTCGCGTGCTCGGGAATTCCGTCGCCGACAATGTCACCGACAATGAGGAGTCGCCGCCGCGGGTGGGACGGTAGGGCCGGCCGCTCTCGCGAGACCAGCGAGCATCCTGATGCTGACGGGGCGGACGTGGCGCCGGTGACGGCCGTTAGTGAACGTTCGGCGGCAATAATTTTTTCCGGAGCGCCAACAATCAGTGCACGCCAGGTGAATTCGGCTTACCATCACCGAGTGGCTGTCCATGCCGAACTTGGGGACTCGACTTCGAGCCAGCTGCAGGGCATCCCGTCAGGCCTGACGATACCGGTCGGATCCACCGAGCAGCATGGTCCCCACCTGCCACTGGACACCGACACGCGGATCGCCACCGCCGTCGCCCGTGCGGTGACGGCCCGGCTGAGCGATGTCCCCCAGCTGCACTGGATGGTGGCGCCGGCGGTCGCGTACGGCGCCAGCGGTGAGCACCAGAGCTTTCCCGGAACAATCTCCATCGGCGCCGACGCGCTGGCCACGCTGCTGCTGGAGTACGGCAGGTCGGCCTCCTGCTGGGCGCAGCGCCTGCTCTTCGTCAACGGCCATGGCGGCAACATCGCGGCGCTGAGCCGGGCTGTGGGCCGACTGCGATTCGAAGGACGCGACGTCGCGTGGTGTCCCTGCGTGGTGGCGGGCGGCGATGCCCACGCCGGCCACACAGAAACTTCAGTATTGCTGCATATTTCGCCCGCCGAGGTGCTCACCGACCAGTGGCGCGCCGGCAACGGTGCGCCGCTGCCGGATCTGTTGCCGTCGATGCGGCGCGGGGGAGTCGCGGCGGTCAGCGAGGTCGGGGTACTGGGCGACCCGACCACGGCAACCGCTGCCGAGGGCGAGCGGATGCTGGCCGAAATGGTCGACGACTGCCTGCGCCGGATCGGACGCTGGGCGCCCGCGGCGGACGGGATGCTCACATGACCCGCGCCGACGACGACTGCTGCCGGCGCAGCCGGCACTGAGGAGTGGCGCTTATGACCCAGGCGCGGTTGCCGGACGGATTTGCTGTGCAAGTCGACCGGCGGGTCAGGGTGCTGGGCCAGGGCGCCGCTTTGCTGGGTGGGTCTCCCACCCGGCTACTGCGGTTGGCGCCGGCTGCTCAGGACATGCTTGCCGACGGCCGGCTCAAAGTCAGCGACGCAGTGAGCGCCGAGCTGGCCCGAACCCTGCTGGACGCGACGGTGGCTCACCCGCGCCCCGCGGGCGGCCCGTCACATCGCGACGTGACCGTCGTAATTCCGGTGCGAGACAACGCGTATGGCTTGCGGCGCCTGGTTGCCGCGTTGCGCGACTTGCGGATCGTCGTCGTGGACGACGGCTCATCGACGCCGATCGAGCAAGAAGACTTCGCCGGGGCGCATCCCGACATCGAGGTGCTTCGGCACGCGCAGAGCCAAGGTCCTGCCGCAGCGCGTAATACCGGCCTGGCCGCGTGTAAGACGGGCTTCGTCGCGTTCCTGGACTCCGACGTCGTGCCGCGCCGCGGTTGGCTGGAAGCGCTGCTGGGTCACTTCTGCGACCCGACCGTGGCACTGGTTGCCCCGCGAATCGTCGGCCTGGCGCAGACCGACCACATAGTGGCTCGCTACGAGGCACTGCGCTCGTCGTTGGACCTTGGGCAGCGGGAGGCTCCGGTGATTCCTTACACCAGCGTCTCCTATGTACCCAGCGCGGCAATCGTTTGTCGCACTTCGACATTGCGTGACATTGGCGGGTTCGACGAAACCCTGCGCTCTGGTGAGGATGTCGATCTGTGCTGGCGACTCGTTGAAGCCGGTGCCCGGTTGCGCTACGAGCCGATCGCCCAAGTGGCGCATGATCATCGGACCGAATTGCGGGATTGGGTTGCGCGTAAAGCCTTTTACGGCGGTTCGGCTGCCCCGTTGTCGGTTCGACACCCGGACAAGATCGCGCCAGTGATGATATCCGGCTGGGCACTGACGGCATGGATCTTGATGGCCATCGGTTCGAGTTTCGGTTATCTGGCGTCGCTGTTCGTCGCGGCGCTTACCGGTCGTCGGATCGCGAAAACCATGCAGGGTGCCGACACCCAGATCTGGGATGTCCTAGCGATAGCTGCCCGCGGCCTTTGGTCGGCGGCGCTACAGCTGGCGTCGGCGATTTGCCGGCACTATTGGCCGGTCGCATTGTTGGCGGCCGTCGCGTGCCGACCCTGCCGCCGGGTCGTGCTGATTGCTGCTGTCGTCGACGGGGTGGTGGACTGGGCCAGCCGCAGGCAATTTGCCGACGACGATGCCCGGCCGATTGGGCTGGTGAGCTACTTGCTGCTCAAGCGTGTCGATGACTTGGCCTACGGTCTCGGGCTGTGGTACGGCGTGGTGCGGGAACGCAATATCGGTCCGCTCAAGCCGCAGATTCGAGTCTGACTCCTGACGGCAGCGGCTCTGCACAGCGATGTGCTGATCATCGGTGCAGGAAGCGCTGGATCCGTTGTCGCAAATCGTCTTTCGGCGGACCCAAGCTGCCTGGTGACAGTACTGGAGGCCGGAATCGGCCTGGCCGATCCGGCGCTGCGTGCCGAGACAGCCAACGGGCTGCGGCTGCCTATCGGTGCTGCCAGCCCGCTGGTGCAGCGGTATCAGACGCAACTCACCGATCGTCCGGCCCGCCAGGTCGCGATCGTGCGTGGTGCAACGGTCGGTGGTTCCGGCGCCGTCAACGGCGGGTACTTCTGCCGGGGTCTGCGTCGCGACTTCGACGGCTACGCGGTACCCGGCTGGGCGTGGTCAGACGTCGTCGATCACTTTCGCGCGATCGAGACCGATCTGGATTTCACCGGGCCCGCCCACGGTGACTCAGGACCGATCCCAGTCCGTCGGACACATGACTTCAGCGGGGGCACAGCGATGTTCGTCGGCGCCGCGCAGCAGAATGGGTTCGACTGGATTTCCGATCTCAATGACGTGGGCAGTGCCGCCGGGCTGCCGTCGGGAGTGGGGGCCGTCCCGCTCAACATCGTCGACGGTGTGCGCGTCGGCCCCGGCGCCGCGCATCTACTGCCCGCATTGGAACGCGCGAACCTCTCACTGCTGACCCAGACACGCGCACTACGACTGCGCTTCTCGGGCGACCGCGTCATCGGCGTCGATGCCATCGGCCCGGGCGGGCCGATCACGGTGACAGCTGATCGCATTGTGCTTTCCGCCGGCGCGATCGAATCGGCCCACTTACTCATGCTTTCCGGCGTCGGGGACGAGGCCATGTTGCGCGCGACCGGGGTGGACGTGGTGGCCAGGTTGCCGGTCGGAACGGCGTGTAGCGATCATCCTGAATGGGTGCTGCCGACGACCTGGCAGGTCGCCACCGACCGACCGGTGCTCGAAGTGCTGCTCAGCACGCCCGACGACCTGGAAATCCGGCCCTACACCGGAGGGTTCGTGGCGATGATCGGCGACGGAACGGCGGGCCACCCGGACTGGCCACACATCGGGGTGGCGCTCATGCGGCCCCTGGCCCGCGGGCGGATCACACTGGTCTCATCCGATCCTCTGGTGCCGCCGCGGATCGAACACCGCTACGACAGCGAACCCGGCGATGTGGCCGCGTTACAGAGGGGCATCGAGCTGGCTCGCGAATTAGCCAGTCCTACAACTCAAATCGGTGATCCCGCATGGTCGACGTCGCAGCATCTGTGCGGCAGTGCTCCGATGGGCCGCGCCCAGGATCCGATGGCAGTCGTCGATCACCGGTGCCGGGTGCACGGGATCGACGGCCTGTGGGTGATCGACGGGTCGGTGCTGCCGACGGTACCCAGCCGCGGCCCGCACGCCAGCATTGCGATGCTCGGGCATCGGGCGGCGGAGTTCGTCAGCTGACGCCGGCACGGTCGCGCTCAGCCACGCCGCCGCGGCGTGCGGTGAGCCGTCGCACCAGTCGCAGCTGTTGTCCGTCGCGGCCGGGCGCCCAGGCGCCGATCACCAGCGCCGTGACGGCGATGATCAGGCCGAGCACCAGCAATGACGAGTCCATCGCTTGAAGGAATGCGGTTTGGCTGAGCTCGGCGAGCGGCCGACCTTGCGGCCCAAGCGTTTTGGAAATCTCCAACGCCTGAGCCAGCGAGTGGGAGGCCGGGGCCCGCAGCGGAACGGGGAAGGCTGCCAGATGGGGCGTGATGACGTGGGCATACTTCGCCGCCAGGATGGACCCCGCCAGAGCGATGCCAAGAGCCGCGCCGACCTCGCGGGTGGTGTCGTTCACCGCGGAGGCAACACCCTGCTTCTCATCGGGCACTGCGACCATGATCGCGGACGTGCTTGGCGCCGTGCAGAATCCGATGCCGGTACTCATCACGAGCAGCGGCCACATCATGTCCCAGTACGGCGAGTCGATCCGCAGGACACGCATCCACAAGAACCCGGCGGAGATGAGCAGCAAGCCGACGAACATCACCAGCCGCAGGCCCATTCGGGGCAGATACCACTGGGCCAGTCCGGACAACGTCAGCATCGGCACCATCAGCGGGGTCAACGCGAATGCGGTCTGGATCGGGCTGTAGCCCATGACCAGTTGGATGTATTGCATGATGACGAAGAAGAAGCCGAACAGCGCCAGGAAAAATACTGTGATCGTGGCTGATCCGGTGGCGAAGTCCGGTCGGCGGAATAACCGAACGTCGAGCAGGGGATGGCGCCGTCGCATCTCGACGAATCCGAAGGCCACCGCCAGTATCACCCCGGCGCTCATCGACCCGCAGACCAGCGGGTGACTCCTAGCCGCGCGCGGGTGCTTCGAGCACGCCGAACACGAAAACCGCTACAGCGCCTGCGATTAACCCGGCGCCCGGCCAGTCCAGGGGCGTGGCCTCGTCATCGCGTGAGGACGACACCGTGCACGCCAGTACGAAGATCAGCGCCGCAAATATCGCGAACGCCCAGAAGATTGATCGCCACGACCAGAAATGCAGCAGCGTTCCGGATCCGAGC
>Ga0224555_1002999_pt1 | contig 18328 bp, 16 predicted proteins | sample 714S23034metaG_FD_180687 | JGI IMG/M metagenome (GOLD analysis project Ga0224555, IMG submission 180687) | Peat soil microbial communities from Stordalen Mire, Sweden - 717 S2 30-34 | ecosystem: Environmental > Terrestrial > Soil > Wetlands > Peat | place: Sweden: Norrbotten County, Stordalen...
ACAAGCCGTCGCCTATTTCGCCCTGCAGTTTGGTCGCTGTCTCCACGAGGCGGCCGTCCCGCTCCCAGGTGGATGCGTCCAGGAGCTTCTTCTTCTTTTTCTCGGGCACGGCGGGCTTAGCGGCGCCTGCCTCTACTTCCTCGTCGAGGCCGTTGTCATCCGGTTTGCCCCACTCCAAAAGCCACTTTTCGAGCTTGCCCCGCACCGAGCCGAAATCGTCGAACAGCGCGTCGCCAAACTGATCGTGGATCTCGCTGCGAATGGCCTCGTCACCGGAGGCGAAACGTAGCGATTCGATAGCCTTGCGCGTGATCTGGCTGTGAAGACGGAGCGGGCGGTCCACCACGATCTTCCAGTAACCGAAGGCCTGGTTTGGAAACTTCTTCGACTGGGGCGTCTCCGCGAATTGCAGGAAGGCATCGCAGATCAGTTGAATATCGCCTTCCGAGAATTCGCAGTTTTTCTTGCCCAGATTCTTGCGCAGAGGCTTGAACCATTGTGTGGCATCGATCAGTTGCACATGGCCGCAGCGGCGTTCCGGTTTGCGGTTGGTGAGCACCCATATATAGGTTGCGATGCCAGTGTTGTAGAACATGTTTAGCGGCAGCGCAACGATGGCCTCCAGCCAGTCGTTTTCGATGAGCCAGCGGCGGATATTGCTTTCGCCTTGGCCGGCGTCGCCGGTGAACAGCGAGGAGCCGTTGTGGACCTCCGCGATGCGGCTCCCCAGCGGCGTATCATGGCACATCTTGCTGGCCATGTTCGCGAGGAAAAGCATCTGGCCGTCACTGGAGCGAGTGATGAGGGAATACTCGCTGTCGTCGCCGTGGGTGATCTTGAAGCGCGGGTCCCGCATTCCATCCTTTCCGCCCATCGCTTCGAGGTCCATTTTCCAGCTCTTGCCGTACGGTGGATTGGAGAGCATGAACTCGAACTCTCCGGCGGGAAAAGCGTCGTGCGAGAGGGTGGAGTGTTCGGCGCCGCCGATGATGTTCTCGGCGTGGCCGCCCTCGCCCTTCAGCAACATATCTGCCTTGCAGATGGCGTAGGTTTCGGGGTTGATCTCCTGGCCGAATAGGAGAGTTGACGCCTGTTTGTCCCGCTCTCTGGCGAGGTCGCGTAGCGTCTCTTCCGCCACCGTCAACATGCCGCCCGTGCCGCAGGCGCCGTCGTAAAGCCGATAGGTGCCCGACCGAATGGAGTCCGCCACCGGCAGGAAAACGAGGTTGGCCATAAGCCTGACTGCGTCGCGCGGGGTCCAGTGTTGGCCGGCCTCCTCGTTGTTGTCCTCGTTGAACTTTCGCACCAACTCCTCGAACACCGTGCCCATAGCGTGGTTATCCATCGCGGGTTGTTTCACCGAGCCATCGCCATTGAGTACGGGATCGGGGCTGAGGTTGATCTCCGGATCGAGGAACTTCTCAATCAGAGTGCCGAGAGCGTCCGCCTTCGAGAGCGTGGGGATCTGGTTCCGAAACTTGAAGTTGTCGAGGATGTCCTGGACGTTCGGCGAAAAGCCGTCGAGGTAGGCCTCGAAATCCTGCCGAAGCTGCTGCTGGCTGGCGCGGGCTTTCAAGTCCCGAAGCGTGAATTTGGAGGCATTGTAAAACGCCTGTCCGGCCGCCTCACAGAGTGCAGCCCTTTGCTCCGTGATTCCGGCGGTATCCAACACCTTCTTCATATCGAGGACAGCGCTCTTCGTAGGTTCCAGCACGGCGTCCAAACGGCGCAGGACGCACATGGGAAGGATGACGTCGGGGTACTTGCCGCGCTTGAACAGGTCGCGGAGGACGTCGTCTGCAATGCCCCAGATGAAGGATACGATTTTGCTGTGTGTAGCTTGGTCCATTGGGCTGATCGTTTCGGCCGCGTGCAGCCACCACGGAGGCCAGGATGTTGTCGAACATACCATCGTATCGGAGCGCGGTACCCAATGGTGTGGAGTCGCACCGCGACGAGCCGCTTAACGTCGTCTCTTCTTCTATTCCTATCCGCCCGACCGCGGATTTGTCGCCACCCTGTCAATCTGTCGGGCTAAAAGATTTCCACAACACCACTGATTGTGGTCTGATTGCCTATTCGTTATAATAGACTACAGCCATGGTTTCTAATCACGCCGATCCGTAAGGCTGACCGCTAGCTGGCGTCAAGTCCAACCCTGGGGCGGATCTTCTGTGCACCGGCGTATTGGTGCCGGGTGAGTATTGCTACAGGGGGGCTGATATGCCTCGAGCGTTCTTCGTCGCTTCGCCACCGGAGAGACTTTGCGGAGTTTCTCGGTATCCCGTCTTCTCTCATTCCTTTCGAACGATACTAACCGGCGTGGGCCATCCCGGCGAATATGTTTCCAGGGGGAAGCAGCGACGCTTCACTAGGCACTGTGACGGGAGGGGCTATGGCGTCAATCAAACTGCTTGATCCGCCCAACTACAGCGGCGATGAACGCCAGGCGCTGATCGATTTCGTGCTTGCCCTCAAGAAGTCGCACATTCAGGATTTTCTAAAGCAGGTCGAGCTAGCGAGGTCAGGTACGAAGCAGGACCTGCGGGAGCGATTTCAGGAGGCCATCGACGAAGGTAACCTCGCATACGAGCAGCTAGTGGATTTCCTCGACTCCGTGGCTCCTTGGGGGAAACAACATGTTTTTCTCTACAGCGGACCTCGGAACGATGTGCAAGCGTGGAAAGACCCCGATCACGTACACCGTCTTTTGAAGCAACACCGTCTCGGAAAGCTCTTCAACGCCAGGCTCCCCCTAATCCTCCCGGAGAAGCTCACGCTGTCGGCCGTCACACATGCGAACGGAAGGTTGCGCGTCACGGCCGTTGAGAAGCGGGAATACACCGAGCGAACGCCTGAGCACGACGAAGAAAAGGAAACAGACAGCGGCGAGAGGATTACCCTCAAGGCCTACATGCACCACCTCACGCGCACGCTCGCGGCCTTCGATTGGGACCTGAACGCTAACGTCGCGATGCTCCAGATTACCCAGCTACAAGAGGACGGCGATTACGAGAAGGTCGCTGAGCAATTCTCTCAGCTCGTCAAGCCATGGCTCGACATCCAGCAATTCGGTGCGGTCGATCTCCGTCCTGTGATCCGCAGGCTTCACGAGATCGAGAAGGATGGTCCGGTCGAGGCACGTTCTCACGGAATCGACTATCGCTCGCTGCGAGGCAGGCGGGTCTCGGCGCGCAGCCCGAGCCCACGGGACTCGGTGCTCGGAGAGGCGTTCATAGATGATGCGATGGATAGCGTGCGGAAGAACAGTGTCGGCCACCTAGGCAACTTTTACTGGCTGGCGGACGGTAATTCGGGGCACGCGGTCAACCCCCTGACGGGCGAGGTCCACGTGATAATCGTGGGAGCGAAGTCGCGGGTCAACTTTCCAACGCCGAACACCGAGGATGTGGTGAGGTATGTTCTTCACAGAGTGCGCGCGCATAGCTGAACAACACCCGGACCTCGCGAGTGTTTTCGAGCAACTCGATTCCCAATTGAGGGCGATGGGAAACGCGGAGGTCATCCGATCTGGTGACCTGGCCAGCTTCCTGAACGTCGATCCGAATCAAATGCGCTCGGTCCTCGATATGTTCGCTCAGGAGGGAGTGCTTAGCAGCGTCGAAATGATCGAGTGCCAGTACTGTCAAATGGCGGCGCTTCGGTCAGAATACCAGGAAGCGCTGGATGAATACGACGAATACCGATGCACGAGTTGTGATCGTCCGCTCACGGATAGGACGATCCAGATCATTACGGCCTACCGGCGCGGCGAGAAATGGCAGGAGGCCTCGAATACAAGCGATGGTTCAGTAGATGCCGGCCTCCGCGATGCCTCTGCATCGAGCGCGTCGATTGTTACGCTCGACGAGCAAGGGTGGTACACCCATGTCCGCCTTGCTGAATCCTTCAGCGTCGGCAGGGAGGCGCTGCGTAAGAGACTGGACAGGTATCGGGAGCACAAACTGGACGGCTGGAAGAAGCAGGATGATCGCCGTCCCAGGGAGCCAAAGTACCTGTATAGGCTCCAGGACGTGAAGGGCGTCATACAGGAACTTGCGTCCAGCGAACGTCCAGCGAAATAAATCTCCTCGCCAGTTGGCTCGATTCAGCCACGCTTAGTAAGCCCATCCAGCGTCCAGCCGCCGTCCGCTGGCAACACACTCTTCGCATAACAGCCTAATCTGCAATCGTGGAACGGGAACGGCGCTACAAGAAAAACAACACGCTTCCGGGCGTCGAACGCGGATCGCGGCTGCGCCCGTGTTACAAGCGGGCGCAGGACGCCCAGGGGCGTTGCGACCTCGTCGCCTGGTTTGCCGAGAACAAGGCTCTCAGTCCGGCTCCGCAAGAGGTGGTGCGATGAACAGACCTACTTCGACGCACGACCTGTCAGCGTCGGAACGCCGGTTCCTGCACGAGATGAATGATGTTGGTTTTGGCCGGTTTGAGTCTCTGCGGATCGAACGCGGTGAGCTGGTACTTGATCCCTGGCCCACAACAGTGCGCGGCGTCAAGTTCGGTTCCGTGGACACGGCGGCGAACACGCCTCCTCTCGGGGACTTCGAGTTGAAAACCCAGATGGCGGAGTTCTTCGAGTACGTGCGCGCCGTAGACGCGGGCGAGATTCGCTGTCTCGAATTGCGACACGGCCTCCCGTTTTCCATGGAAATCGAGCACCGCCCAAACGCCAACGGAGGCCGCTGTGGTTGAGACCGTTTTCGAGCGATCCTATTCCGCATCGAGTCGTCTTGCCGCAGTGAGGGCGGCGACGATTGTGACCTTGCATGGACTGCCGACCGACTCCCGCCGCGACCTGGAACAGGAAGCCCTCCTTGAACTGTGGCGGAAACACCAAGCATATGATCCGCGGCGCGGGAGTTGGCGGACGTTCTCGGAGCGAGTTGTCGCCAACAGGATGACATCGCTGGTACGTGCGATGCGCTCGGAGAGGTCCGGCCAGTTCCGGGAAGAGCCGATTGAGAATCTCCTCGGGCTGGCAGCGCCGAACATCCGCACCGACCTACGGGCGGATGTCTCTCGGGTCTTGGCAGGCCTGTCCCCGTTCGACCGGAACGTGGCGCTTTGCTTGATCGGACACTCGGCCATAGAGACCACCCAATGCCTCGGTGTTTCCCGCGCGACCGTTTATCGAGCCATCGGACGGCTCCGGACAGCGTTCACAGAGGCTGGCTTATCCCCGTGGGGGCGTGAATATGCATGCGACAGCGAACGGGCCTCCACCGGTGAATGAGGGAACCGGACCGGCACTCACGGATGCGGACTACGCGAGTCTCGCGGGGCGATGGATTGACCGCGAACTTGCCGCAGCAGCCAAAATCCGGCGCGTCGATTCCGGCACGGGGCGTTCCCTCGTTGGCCGGCAGGATCATGCTTCGTATGAGGGGCTGGCGATCCCATACTTCCTGCCGGGTGAATCCCGCATTCGTGAGTGGCGCCTGCGCCGCGACCACCCCGAAATAGAGTACAGGGACGGCAAACCAAGGGAGCGCGGGAAGTACTTGTCGCCGCCTGGCCGAAAGAACATGATCTACTTCGTGCCAGGCATTTCCCTGGACTTGGTGAAGGCAGTCGCCACCCCGGTGATCGTGACCGAGGGCGAATTCAAGACCCTCGCGCTGTGGCGTCTCGCCAATCACGAGTCAATCGCACCCCGATTCTTGCCGATCGGGTTGGGAGGCGTTTGGAACTGGCGTGGCACGGTGGGCAAGACGACCGGGCCGAACGGCGACCGGCGCGACGTCAAAGGCGTGATCCCAGACATCGACATCGTCACTTGGGAAAGTCGCCGCGTGATCATTGCCTTTGATGCTGATGCGGAAAAAAACGAGCAGGTTGAAGTCGCGAGAAGCCTCTTGGCGAGAGAGTTGCGAACCCGCGGCGCAGAGGTTGCGTTCATCACCTGGGACATCGCTCAGGGAAAAGGAATCGACGATCTGCTGGCGAAGGTGGGCCCGGAGAAAGTCTGGGATTTGGTGGAAGCCGCCGACTTCGAGAAACCAGCAGACGATGACGAGATCAGCGTTCATCAGATTGCGGAAGCAATCACTGGCCGCCACCGATTCGCCCAGGAGGTCGGCGGGCGGCTGTACATCTTCCGCGGCGGCAACTACCACTCGGACGGCGCCTCCTTTGTCCGACAGCAAGTTAAGCAGCTTCTGGAACGTATGCGGCTGTCCTCAAAATGGAGCAGCCACAAGGCCGAGGAGGTCGTGAAGTACATCGAGGTCGACGCTCCCCTGCTGTGGGACCGGCCAAAGATTGATGTCGTCAATGTGCTGAATGGCCTGTTGGACATCAACACGCGTGCGCTATCACCTCACTCGGCTGACTTTCTGTCCCCCGTGCAGTTACCCGTGAACTTCGACCCGAGCGCCCGGTGTCCGATGTGGGACAAGTTCATCGGTGAGGTATTCCCCGGCGATTCGGAGGCCATCGCCTGGGAGATCCCGGCCTGGCTTGCGACGCCGGATACGTCGATTCAGAAGGCTGTCCTGTTGACGGGCGATGGCGCGAATGGGAAATCCACCTACCTGCGGGCCGTGCTGGCGTTCATTGGCCGGCAGAATGTGGCGGCCATCAGTCTTCACCGGTTGGAGAACGACCGCTTCTCGGTCGCGCGCCTTGTCGGCAGGCTCGCGAACATCTGTCCCGACTTGCCCAGCGAGGACCTGTCCAGCACCTCGATGTTCAAATCGATTACGGGCGGCGATGCCCTGCTGGCCGAGCGGAAGTTCGAGGAGTCCTTCGAATCCTCCGCGTGGAGCACGACCGTCTGCCGCACTCGCCAAGATCCTCGGGCGTCCAAATGGAACCGGGAAAAAAGTGTCGCACAGCCGTCCCGACGCGCTCCAGGGTTAACAGCTTGGCCGAAATCAAAGGCAACGCTTGCGGTCCTGCTAACGCAGGCTGTGGCCACCATCAACCACGACGACCTGGCCTGTGATAAAGCGCGCCTTGGATGACAAGAGAAAGACAACCGCATCTGCGATGTCTTCAGGCGTCCCCAGCCTCTTGAGCAGGGTGGCTTCTATTTGAGCCTTCACAAACTCCTCTGATGATCCCGCAGTCATCTCAGTGTCGACCACTCCCGGGGCCACGCAATTCACCCTAATCTGCGGAGCCAGTGCCTTTGCGAAGGCGCGAGTCATTGCAACAACGCCGGCCTTTGCCGATGAGTATGCAATCACTGCCGGCGAGCCAATGATTGGGCCAAAAGTAGACGCAAGGTTGACCACCGAGGCGTTCTCGGACCCCTTCATGTATTGGATAGCGGACCGGATACAATGAAATGGCCCTCTCAAGTTAACATCCAATGAACGCTCCCAACCGGCCTCTGTGATGTCCTGCCATGCAGCAGGCTTGACAATCTCTCCCGCATTGTTGACCAGCAGGTCGATTCTCCCAAACCGCTCGACCACCTTCTCGTACATCTGTTCCACCTGCCGCCGCGAGGCAACGTCTGCCTGGACCACTATCGCGGTCCCACCGACAGCCGAGATCCGAGAAGCTACCTCTTGGGCCTGCTGGGCTCGCAGGTGGTAGTTCACCACCACCTGCGCTCCGTTCCTAGCCAACGCGAGCGCGATTGCACTTCCGATTCCTCGACTGCCTCCTGTTACCACAGCTACACTCTTGCCAAATATCGTGTCTTCGCCCATATGGTTGGTCGGCTCGCCTCCTCACCTTAAAGATCGAACGACAAAGTACGGTTTTCCGCTCGGCTGATAATCCGCCATCCAAGTAAGATGGCTTTCATCGTGCCTCCTTGTGTGCGCCCATATACCTCCAGAGCGGCGATCAACCACAAAAAGGTTGTAACCCATTGGAGCTGCAGGTGGCCGATCCGTATATGGCGCGGCAAGTGAACCAGCACCAACCACCGGCAAGATTTTGGCCTGGGCCGGATCAAACACGTCATGGCTCGCGACGTGAACGTGTCCGTGTAGGCAGACATCAAAGCGATGAAGCTTCAGGATGTCCAAATATTTCGGGTCCAAGAAATCCTCGGCGTGTCCCACAGATCGGATGTTGTGATGAAAAACAGCAAGGCGGAGAATGGAGTCATCCCCACCATGAAAGTCAGGCATTTTCACGGCACCGTAAATCGCATCCGTGTTGATGAATGCTCTTCTGTCCAGGCTAGCTGGCCGACCATTATCGGGATACGCATCGATCTCGTCGCACGAATTGAAGCCAGCTACGACGACGCCGATGGTTTTGCTGTAGTCGTAGACCGTATACATCATGCCCCGCTCAAGCGAATAGGAACTCGCCCCGCCATAAAAGGTATCGAACAATATCTTGAAGTTTCGGAATCGCTGAGTGTAGGACGCCTCCGACTTTTTCCAATATGTTCCGTCGTACGCTCGCTTGACCGACTGGCGATAGGGTTCGCCAGGAGGACTTTGTTTCTCGTATTCTTCCTTGGTCGCGGGCGAATAGGATTTGGAGGACTCTGCCCAGTTGACGTCGTGGTTTCCGGGTACGAGCACCACTCGACGCCGCTCGCCGTTTACAAGCGGCAGCAAAGACTCGATGAACCTCAACGAACATTCATACTCTTGTTCGCTGGCCGTTTGAGTTAGATCACCCGAAACCACAATAAGATCCGGCTGGCCCAGATGCGGGTCGCCTTCAGCCAGGCGCCTGTTGTCCGCCGCGTACGTGTGATTTATGTCATCCAATAGCTTGTTGCTCAGGGTGAAGTCACTCGTAGGAGCGTTTGGGCCTCTATGGATGTCCGAGATGTGGAGAATTCGACAAAGCGCTGGCATTTCTTGGATCATCCGGACTTTTCCGGCACCCTCTCCCGCCGGTGTGGCCTGGACTCCGGCCACCAAGCGCTCGTGTTTGGTCGCCGAGCGTGGGCGGGAACTTGCTCGGGGCTCCTTTGAGTCTAGCGGCAGCCGACGGCAACCGGCAGTACCCAACCTGCACCCGATGCTCGTAAGTGCCAATAGATAGTCGCGGGTGGGCCAGGAGAGCATGTCGGTATCGCGGTAACGGAAGCGTCGCTCGTCAAAGGCACCAAGTAGCGCACGGAAGCCGGCAATGGCTTCTGGAGAATCGAGCGGGTGACCACAGTTCGCGAGTGCGCGCATGCAGTTTGCGACACCAATTCGCGTGACGGTGTGGCCTGTTGGACGGTCGACAGTGTCCGCCCATTGCCCGTCTGGCTGTTGCGCGCGAATGATGAAGCTGATTGCGGCCCTGTTGTCTACTTTCGGATTGATTTCCGCCAAAGTGCTGACGACAAGCCCTGTAATTGCTGGCCGTGAACGATCTCCAACGTAGGCTCCCCATCCTCCATCAGGGTTCTGTACCTGCATGAGCCAGCCAATTGCGTCGATTATGCACTTGGTGATATCGGTTCGGAGCGCAGGAAAGGCCGCGCTTGCCAACGAAAGTCCCAAGATCGCAAAAGCCGTACTTGCTACCCAGGCCGGTTCGTCCGATTGGCGCCAGTTCCATCCTGCCCCCCGCAATCGATGAAAGAGCAACCACTTCACACAGCCTTCGATTCCTGCCCGAATACGGGAATCGTTGACCGAGATAAGTGCTAAAGAACCAGCGATGGCGGTCTGGGCAGTCGCATCTGCTACACTGTAATCGCCTCGCACGACGAGAGGAATTCCATAATCGCCATTTACGTTGTCCAAGACCCAGGTCAGTGCCTTTTGCATGTCAAAGGCGGTGAAACCCTCGCCTGCGGTCCAGCACGCCCACAGCAATCCAGACGTTGTCCATGTACAACTAGTCGAACCCTCTTTGTCCGACGGCAAACCGCCGTCGCTGTTCTGGCACTCCCAGATCCATGATACGCAGGAGCGAATCATTTCCGTCACTTGTATTGCGGATGGCATTCGCTTCTCGGCGGCCGAAAACGCCACGGAACGGGTCCTGAAACCGGCGGGCCCGCTTGAACAGTACTCTCAGAGCGCCATCTCGTTTGATGGGTCGAAGGGCGGCGAGTTCACGATTACGTATCGTACCTTGCCAGTAATCGAATGCGGAGTCCCTTTCGGAATGTAGACGGCATCTCCCGCCTGCACGTGGCTCATCTTCGACCCGACTTCAACTTCCGCCTCTCCTTCCACGATGAGATATGCACGGTCGCTGCTTTTGGTCATGGTGCGCGGATGTGGACCGTTCAAAGAGACGACAGCCAAACTAAAACTGTCGCAGATCGACTTCGTGATGTAGTTCCGGATTTCAACGTTGTCTCCGCCTCGTGCTGAGGCGTCCTGATAGCGAATGAACATCTACGACCTCCTGAGCGGCGTTCATCGGTTGCAGCACAATGCGGCAATCGGCCCGTCGGGGAGAATTATACCTCATTCCCCGTATCTGCGATCTAGAACCGAGGTCCCATCGGTCCCATCCAGCGGCCGATCATGCCCCTTTTCTCGCAAGCGCGCGATCCGTCCTGGCCGCGAACCGACGACCAGGGCTCTGTGGTAGGACCCTGGGACCTTGCGGGATTCTCTCCCCAGCAGCGGCCCTCGGCGGGGCATGCGGATGGCCGTCTCGTTCAAGTCGCCAGAGATCCACTACTATGAATCCAATGATGGTTTCGCAACATTCAGCATCTGGCGGCCGACCAGATGTCGCGAAAACGCTTGTCGTTGCAGTCGGGCCGAACGGGTTTCCCGGTGCCGGGCAGATAATGGCACAGACGCTCAGGCATTTATCGAAGCACGGTTTCTGTGTGGCCTACGTGGGAGAGAAGTTGCCATTTCTCTTCAGCTTCACGGATCAGCTCGGCGTTCGCTTCGTTCAGCCGCCGCTCGTCCGGAGCGGCGCGATTGGCCCAGGCGCGGCTGTTCCGAGTGTTGACGTGCTGCAAGTCTTCTCGTTGGCCAACGCCATTGTAAGCGTCATACTGGATTCCACGACTCCGGAGGATAGAGTTGTGATATGGGGAACTTATCTGTTTCCCTACGGGTACGCCGCTCTCCTGGCGTCACAGACGATCCGGGCATATCGCCGGTCGGCAGCGCTATGGCTGACGCCCACCGGCTCCGACGTGTGGGAACTGGGCCCCCAACTGCACCACGTCGCTACGATGCTCCTCAGGTCAGTTCATGTATCTCGCTTGATAACATACACAGCGGCCTTTGCACATGAGATCAACGAAGCATTTGAGGTCAACCGACCGTTCAGCAGTGTTTATCCAATTCTTGACTTCAGTCGCTTCAGCCCACCCTGTGTTGACGCCAGGACCTCGATGCGTCACCGGCTTGGCATCGCACGATCTGCATTCGTCATCACGTCCCACTCGAACATGAGACCCGTCAAGCAGCCCCAAGCTGTTCTTCAATTGGCCCGTTGCCTCGCGCTGTCTGTTCCCCGCGACATCGTACTGCTGATGATCGGCCCCGAAATCGAGGCTCTTCGTTCTTCTATCGAATGTCCTTCAAACTTGCGGGTGATCTGGGCCGGCATTCAGCAACACGTCGAGCACTGGCTCCATACCTCAGACGTCGAGTTGAACTGCAGCATGCACGATTCATTCAACCTGAGCTTGGCAGAGGCGATGGCCTGCGGGCTGCCTTGCGTGTCAACTGATGTTGTGGGAATTGGACCGGAGATCCTGAAATGCCATGGCGGATTCTTGTTTCCGCGCCGTCTCCTAGACGATGATGCACTCGAGCGGACGTCCAACATTTCGACGAATCCAGCCCTACGATACCTTGTCAGCTTGGTGCTCGATGAGACACTGAGGAGCCAGGTCGGAGCCAGAGCTTGCGCCCACGCGCGTTGCATTTTCGAGCCTCAACGAGCCATCGAAGAGTATGTGAAGTTCATTGACTCCGATACCTAGTCAGCCGATGGGTAACTCATTGCAGCGCACCGGGCCTACGCCATTCGTATCTAGTGAGGGGTCGTCCGCAACGTCATCTGGGAGCAGAAGTGACATCCGTGGGGATCTCACACGCTGCCCAGATGTTGTGCTTTATTATTTCTGCAGCCTCAAATTGACTCGAGTCGTATATGCCGTGAGCAAGAGCGTAATCGCGTGACTGCGAAGAAAAGGTCGTTATGCAATGTGCCAATGCCGTCGTGACCGACTCCCGTGCATATGTACACAGCGTATCAGCCAACTCAGCGACACTCGCGGGCCCTAAGTGCTTTTCGATATCCTTTGAAGGCAGGTTTACGTTGATGCCTGCAGGCAGACTGCGTGAAGAGAGGCGTTTCAACAGGAGGATTTGGTCGCGAAGATCTGACATATACCGGATTGCCAACCACAAGTTGGATCGGCCAATAGCCCTGGCCACGCTGATGGCCCGGAACCAGAAGAAAGTAAACGCATTACTAAACATGCTGCCAGCGTCCAAGTGAAGATCCTTGCAGTCGTCTAGGAACTTACTGTATAGCCCGCTCTTGTCGAACAGCATTAGACGACTCTGGTTACGCATCGGATCTCGTGATAGTAATGCCACGGTGTTCACGTTGAACTGACACACGATGAAGCCTTCGTAAAGAGCGCTGAAAGAGTAACCAAATCCCGGCACGAATGTCGGTCCTCTATACATAAGGGGGCTGCCCAGTGTTGCGATCAGCGCTGGCATTCTCGTTTGAAGGAAGGCTGATGTGTCGCAGTCCGATAACAGTATGAAGAGGTCCAGGTCGGAAGAGCGGTCATCTTCTTGCCGGCCGACTGATCCCCCAACCATTAGAGCATCGACCTCCGGGAATGCGAGGAGGGTACGCTCTTCTTGGCAGCGCCTCACGAAGGAAGAGAATCGATCATTCATTTCCACGACTTACCTCCTGGCCTTGCGTCATTGCGGTGATCATCTATCGAGATCCGTGTTCAGGGAAGGTGGGCGTAGGACAAGCTCGACAAGGCTCGGGCATCTCTCCAGGAGGTGTTTCCGAACGAGCGTCTGGCTCTGAAGTCGAAGGTCGTCAAACGGCTCCTCGACCAACTGGCAGGTGCGTGCTTGAAGGTAGGGAGAGCCGAAATTGTACGATCGGGTTCCGCCTGCCCAGTAATCGTTGGCCGCCCATACAGTGCGAAGGACTCGACTGATAATGGCGGCGCCTAGGCACATGACACAGGGCTCAAGAGAGGAGTATAGAGTGACCTGCCACTGATGGTCACGCAAGTATTCATGGGCAGAAAGTAAGAGTGATACTTCCGCGTGAAAGCCGAGGCCGGCCCCAGTTCTTCTTGTATTGCGGGAGCGTCCCAGTACGCTGCCGTGCGCATCGACTAATAGCGCCCCCACGGGGAAATCCCCTTCAGTGGATGCCGAATGCGCTTCCAGCAGCGCTTCCGTCAGGTACTTGCGGTGGTCTAGCACGGGAGTCTGTGGATCTGCGGCGTCTGCGGAAACCGTTCGATGCACCATTCCCTGTTTAGCCTGCTTCCATTCCATGGTGATTAGACAGCCTCAAGCGGTCGGCGCCGCGAACGATTCCAATTCTTGGAGCAGGACGTGCTCCTCAGGTGCCTTCATCTGAGCGCGGAGATGCTGGAGAAGCTCAGTCGCAAGATGAAGCCGGCTTTGAGAGAAAGCAGGGGGCAGCACTACGTTGCGAGCGTGTCCCGGCTGGGCATCTGACAGAAGCCATCCCAGCACGTCGAGATCGAGCTGACGAAAGTCAAGGAGGGCTCGGTGGATGGTTGGGCGATGTTGTTTGGTTCGCTCAAGGTTTCTGAGAAGACGAAGAACGGGGTGAAAAGATGCATGCCATGCGGCGCACACGCCCGCAAGGGCAGCGACGTCAGCGTGCTGGTATGACCACTTGTAGGACAGCATGTTCGCGTCAAACTCTCCCAACAGTCCACGGTTCTTCAGCATCAATTCATAGGGGCTATCCTTCTGGACCCGCATTTCTGAGAAGGGGTTGCTGAGATAGCGCCACGCACCCGACGCGCTGACTGAAGCCAGGTTCTCCCTAAGCTCGGGGACCGTGACAAATGGGTCAAACAGCATGAAACCGAGTTCCATCGGAATACCAAGAGACTCGATAGAGTTGACTGCTTGCAGCATCTTCGAGGCGCGGGAGCCTTTGCCAAAGCGAACTAACTGGGAGTCAGAGAAGGATTCCGCCCCGACATAGACAAAGCACAACCCAGCCTCGGCCAAGTCTGCCAGTATCGAGAGGCTGTTCTCTTGGTGACTGTCGACATCCGGCGTACTGCAAATGCTATCCGCACGAACTGAGATAGAGAACTGCATGCCGGCCACGGCGCGTAAGCCCCTCGCAATCTCGATGGCTCCATGAGGGTCTGTTCCGATAAAGTCCTCGTCGGTGAAAGTAAAACGCGTTACGTGTAGATTTTTTAGGTCCTCGCAGGCTGCTAGTACATCGTCAGCCTCTATTCGCGACCAGTAGTCCTTTGGACCGGGCGGGCGGGTACAGAATGTGCAACTCCCGTAGTGGCAACCCCTGCTAGCTTCCACACGAGCGAAGTAGCGCCCTGGGTCGATGCGTGGGGTGCGGAATGGATGAATTCGGTAAGTCGGCGGGTTCGTCACCATCTTGTCGGCGACCCTGTACGCGATGCCCGGAACAGTTTCCAGAGTTGCGGGGCCTTCGTCCATGTGCCCGAGTAGAGCGACAACAGCGTCCTCCCCCCAGCCTTGGACGGCAATAGCGGAGGGATAGGAGTTCAGGAATACATCGGGTGCATGAGTGGGCAGGGCATGGCCGAGGACGACGAGGGGAGCGTTCTGAGTGTTGTCGTTTGGCTTCAGTTCACCCAATATTTCGAGGGCAAGGCCAAGAGTGCCTTGCGGTATCGAGAGCCCTAGGACCGAGCAGTCGGTTTGACGTGCGCGCTGAATCAATTGTTCAGTGGAATCAAGCTCAGTAGCGGGATTCACCACGGCCAGTTCGATTCGCCAATCGGGCAGGTGAGGCTGCAGAGCACCGGCCAGCACCTCGATGGCGAAGGGCTCAGCATTTGGTGGTTGGAGTTCGCTGTAGAGCTGTGCCAATATGATCTTGCGCATCAGACAGTTAGGTCGCTTGATTGTACTCACACACACCCGTTCTGGTCAAACTCGCGCGGCGGAATCTGGCGGGATTTCTCAAACTGCCCTTCCTGGTTGCTTCAAGTCCGAAACTGCGTCATATCCTGCAAGGGTGTCCGAGGAGGATTCGACCCGTTCAGTTCGTTCTGTTTGACGGAACCGGCGAGACGTCCTGTGACTCGTAGCAGGCGCGTGGAGCCCCCGAGAAACCCTTAGCGTCGAGTTGTCCCGCCCGGTCGAACCGATTGTGGAATTCAAAACCGACAACGCGAGACGCCCTCCGAACCAGGGAAGAGGCCTGAATCTTTGCCGAACTACGTCTATCATCAGCGGGTTACGTGCGCCCCGGTCGAACCGGCGAGGTTTCATTTATTGTAATGTCGTGCTCGGGGAGCCAAACTCCAAACACGTCAATAACTTATACCCGGTGGTTGACGGTTTTCCTGCGTTTCTTCACGGCTCCGAAATCGACGAAAAGGCCACTGTTTCGCAACGACTTCGCGCCCCTGCGGCTCTCAGCGCCATTCTCAGGTTCGGAGACGACGGTTCCGGGGACCGAGCGAAATCCTCGGGGTTCCACTCGTACCCCGCGTTTTCTCCCTCCGGATTCTCACATTCTCAGGTGAACAGGGGTGTTTGGTTAACAGGGTGTTGCGGTTGGACGCCGTGTGAAACGCCGAATCCCAATATGCCAGTCCGGGCCGGCCGCTCTGGCAAGTCGGGCAGCGCCTCTAGAAAATGTGCGAGCCGTTCGCGCCGTACTCGCAACTTGTTGTTTCAGTCCCCTTCGCGAGGGGGACACCTCCGTGGCTGCCTCCATGTCTTGTGATTCAAAATGTCCCCTACTGGTTTCAGTCCCCTTCGCGAGGGGGACACCTCCGTGGCAACGCCGGCCAAGCCGTCACTAAGTGGGTGGACTAGTTTCAGTCCCCTTCGCGAGGGGGACACCTCCGTGGCCGAAGCCGTACCACGTGATAGTGGACAACGGAAAACGTTTCAGTCCCCTTCGCGAGGGGGACACCTCCGTGGCAACGGATTCGCGGAGTCCTTCGCCGCGTTCTCGATTGTTTCAGTCCCCTTCGCGAGGGGGACACCTCCGTGGCAAGGGCGAGGTCCTGGGTCGCAACAAACGGTCTAGAAAGTTTCAGTCCCCTTCGCGAGGGGGACACCTCCGTGGCATCCGAACCCGCTGCCCTGTACTTTGCCGGTCACAAAGTTTCAGTCCCCTTCGCGAGGGGGACACCTCCGTGGCTTGACGCCTCCGTACGACATCCTCATCGATTCGATGTTTCAGTCCCCTTCGCGAGGGGGACACCTCCGTGGCTGCTCCATAAATCATACTCCCATATAGAGTTATGTGGGCTCCAATTCGCGAATTCGGCGCAGATTGCATTTCTGCTGGGAATCCCCGCCAATCCGCGAGGTTTTGTTTACCACACGTCGGCGCAGTAGTTTGCGAACTCGCACTCCACGCAGCGCCCGCGGACCTCGGTCGGTTCGGGGCAAAGCTGCGAATCGCCCGTCCTCCGGATATCCACCACCGCCGTCTTCACCGCCTGCCGCAACTCCTCCGTCACCGGCTCCGCAAAAATGCGGTTGTCCGGTATCCGGTACAAAAATGCCCGCCGCGCCGGCAGCCCAAACGCAGCCTCCGCAAGTAACGAGTACCCTGCCAACTGAACGCGGTGGTTCTCCCCCGGCTCGCCCGACGTAAGCTTGAAATCCACCACCGCGATCTCATCCTTCGCTTCCAGCAGCAAGTCTATCTTACCCGCCAGCCCCAGTTCCTTGTTGTCCAGCCAAAGACCGAAACGCCGGCGCGCGCTGTCGAGGTCGTACTCCCGCAGCTTTCGCCGCGTTTCCAGACTCTCGATCAAGTCCTGGGCCGCCAGCCCCTCCTTCATCTTGTACGTCGGCCGCGGCGGCGCGGGCATCACTCGATGGTAGTACACCACCCTCGGACAGTACGCCCATTGCTTGAGGTCCGTCACCGGAATGAGGTCCATCTCAATCCTCCTCCGCCGCCAGGACCCGTAATTTCGGCTTCTCCCGGTCCGCCTCCGCCTTTAATTCATCGGCATCGCGCCGGTATTGGTCCAGCACCCACATGTCCTTCAAGTCCTGCTCGCAGACCGGAATGATCCGCACCCGCCCGTTCTCGGCACCGAGTTCGTTTTGCACGTGCAGCGCCAGTTCCTGCCGCCGATTCCGGTTCAGCTTTCCGAAGAATGCGCTGAACTGTATCCGCTCCAGCCCGTAGTTTAGGCAAACGTCCGCCACCCGCGTGCGCAGCCGGTCGTTCTCGATGTCGTAGATCAGCACCAGCGACACTTCCGGACTCCCCTTGCCAAGGGGCAGGGGCTTCAACACGCCGGTGTAGCGGTTCTTATGCGCCATGCTTCACCACTTGAAGGAGAACGAGCGGTACGGCCGCAGTCCCCGCACTGCGCTGGCCGCCAGACGCGCCTGCATCTGCACAATGGAACGCACCTGGTGCGCCTTTCCCCGGTGCTGTTCCGCCGCCACCAGCCGCATGAGTACGCGCGATGCCACGTTCTCCTTTGACGCCGCGTCGAGCATTCCCTTTTGCAGCGTCAAGACGCCGCCTTTGTTGAGCCACGAAAAGATCGGACGGTCCACCACCGGCTGGCGGAACTCCTCCATCAGGTCCAGCACCAACGACGGCTTGCCGCTCCGGTCCACATGCAGGAAGCCGGCGAAAGGCTCGAGGCCGGCGTTCATCACCGCGCCCCACACGTGCGCAGTCAGGATGCCATATCCGTAGTTGAGCGCCGCGTTTACGCCATCAGTCGCGCCCTGGTGGCTGCGCCCCTCGAAACCGAGGGCACCCGGCAGCATATTGCCGATCTGTTGCCAGTAAAGGCGCCCGCCCGTGCCTTCCAGCCCCATGACTTGCGCACGGACTTCGTCGGGCGTGTTCCCCTCCGCCGCCAAGGCCGCTCGCCGCAGCCGTCGCAGCGCGGTCGCGCCCTTCTCCAGCGCGTTCTTCCTCTCGCCCTCGCGGCTCTTGGCGAAATACCGCAGCAGTTTCTCCTGGTTATGGAGCTTGCCGGCGACGATCCAGCGGCAGAGTTCGGCCCCGCGTTCATTCTGGTAAGCGGCGAACTGCGCGCGGCGCGTCTCCACCGTCGCCGTCAGCATGGGCGACGTGATCAGAGCGAACGGCTTCCCGGCGGATGTCAGGCAGGCGATCCGGATGCCGCGTTCGCACAGCTCTTGGATTAGGTCCGACGAGAAGCTGATGCCGCGCGACGCCACGATGATCTCCTGCAGCCGCATCATCGGGACCT
>Ga0224555_1003001_pt1 | contig 18319 bp, 12 predicted proteins | sample 714S23034metaG_FD_180687 | JGI IMG/M metagenome (GOLD analysis project Ga0224555, IMG submission 180687) | Peat soil microbial communities from Stordalen Mire, Sweden - 717 S2 30-34 | ecosystem: Environmental > Terrestrial > Soil > Wetlands > Peat | place: Sweden: Norrbotten County, Stordalen...
CTGGCGAAACGTTTTTGGATCGCATGATCGCGCTGGTAGAAGGCGCCGAGCGGCAGAAGACGCCCAACGAGATCGCCCTGAACATCGTCATCGCGGGCTTGACTTTCATCTTTTTGCTGGCCGTGGTGAGCTTGTATCCGTTCGCGCAGTACAGCGTGCAATCGGCCGGCAGCGGCCAGGCGCCCAGCGTGACGGTGCTGATTGCGCTGCTGGTCTGCCTGATCCCGACCACTATCGGCGGGCTGCTTTCGGCGATCGGCATCGCCGGCATGGATCGCGTGATGCAGCACAACGTGCTGGCCATGAGCGGCAAAGCCGTGGAAGCGGCCGGCGACGTGAATACGCTGCTGCTGGATAAGACCGGCACCATCACGCTGGGCAACCGGCAGGCGGTGGAGTTCATTCCCATCGGCGATGCTTCGGAAGGCGAACTGGCCGACGCCGCGCAGCTTTCGAGCCTGGCGGATGAGACGCCGGAAGGCCGCTCCATCGTGGTGCTGGCCAAGGAAAAGTACGCTTATCGGGGGCGCGAGGTGGCGGAGCACGAGGCGCACTTCATCCCGTTCACGGCCCAAACGCGCATGAGCGGCGTGGATCTGGACGGCCGCCGTATTCGTAAGGGCGCTACCGAATCCGTAGTGGAATTTGTGCAGGAGCAGGGCGGCACGATTCCGCCGGAACTGACCGAAACCACGCAGCGCATTTCGCGCTCTGGCGGCACGCCCCTGGTGGTTGCGGACCGCGACCGCGTGCTGGGCGTCATCCATTTGAAGGACGTGGTCAAGGGCGGCATGCGCGAGCGCTTCGAGCAATTGCGCCGCATCGGTATCCGGACGGTCATGATCACGGGCGACAATCCGCTGACCGCGGCGGCCATCGCGGCGGAAGCGGGCGTGGACGACTTTCTGGCGCAGGCCACGCCCAAAGACAAGATGGACCTGATCAAGAAGGAGCAGGCCGGGGGCCGCCTGGTGGCTATGACTGGCGACGGCACCAACGACGCGCCTGCCCTGGCGCAGGCCGACGTGGGCCTGGCCATGAATACGGGCACCATGGCCGCCAAAGAAGCCGGCAACATGGTGGATCTGGACAGCAATCCGACCAAGCTCATCGAAGTGGTGGCCATCGGCAAGCAGTTGCTCATGACGCGCGGATCGCTGACTACGTTCTCCATCGCCAACGACGTGGCCAAATACTTCGCGATTCTGCCGGCCATGTTCATGGCCACTTATCCCTCCTTGTCGAAACTGAATATCATGTTTCTGCGGAACCCGCAAAGCGCCGTGCTGGCCGCGGTGATTTTCAATGCGCTGATCATCATCGCGCTGATTCCGCTAGCGCTGCGTGGCGTTGCCTATAAGCCCCTGGGCGCGGCCGCGCTGCTGCGCCGCAACCTGCTGATCTACGGCGTAGGTGGAGTGATTGCGCCGTTCCCCGGCATCTGGGTGATCGACCGATTGTTGGGACTGTTGCATTTGGCCTGAGGAGTGACTCATGAAGCAAATACTGATTCCCGCTGTAATGGTGACGCTGGTACTCACGATTCTTACCGGGCTGGTCTACCCGCTGGTGATGACCGGACTATCGCAGGTAATCTTCCCTCACCAGGCGAACGGAAGCCTGATCGAGCGAAATGGCAAGGTCGTCGGCTCGGAGCTGATCGGACAGAAATTCACCAAGCCGGAGTATTTCCACGGCCGTCCGTCGGGGGCGGGCGATGGCTACGACGCCGCTAACTCCGGGGCGACTAACTTAGGACCTACCAATCAGGCTTTGATTAACCGGGTAAGAGACGATATCAAGAAGTTTCGCCAGGAGAATCCCACTTACACCGGTCCCATACCCGCCGACATGCTGACCATGTCCGCGAGCGGGCTGGACCCGCACATCAGCCCGGCATCGGCGTTCGCCCAGGTGGACCGCGTGGCGAAAGCCCGTGGCGTGTCTCCGGACACTGTTCGCCAAGCCGTGGAACGTCACCTGGAAGGCCGCCAGTTCGGCATCTTCGGCGAGCCGCGCGTCAACGTGTTGGCGTTAAACCTCGACTTAGACAAAACGCTCGCCGTATCCGGCCATAAGTAAGTCACTACACAGCTACAGTTTTACAACCTTACGAGTTTATTGTATGGTAGTGCCGGAGGAATACCACGATGCTATTCAAGACAGTCTGCCTTGTGGGTACACTCGCCTTAGCCGTGGCAGCCGCAGGGGACGCCGCCGCCGAACGCGAGAGAGCTTTGCTCGATCGGATCGAGCAACTCGAGAAACGCGTGGGCGAACTCGAAGCCAGGGCCGCAGTCACGGCGCCACAGCCCGTTGCGGTTCAGGCCGCTCAAACGGCGCCCCCTCCGGCGGAAACCCCGGCAAAGACCGCGACGGCCGAGATCGCCCAAACGGCATCCGCTCCTCAGGTTGTGGCGCCGGCACACAGCGTGCCTGATTTTCTGCGCGGCACAACCGTCAATTTTCAAATCGATGGGTACTACAGCTACAACTTCAACGCTCCCATTGGACGGGCCAACCTGTTGCGTGCCTACGATGTGCTCAGCAACGCGTTTAGCTTGAATCAGGCGAACCTGGTGATCGAGAACGCGCCCGACCCTGCGAATGGCAAGCGCTTCGGCGCACGTCTGGATCTGCAATGGGGACAGGCGACAGAGACTCTCCAGGCGAATGCCGCGAATGAGCTGCGGCCGGAGATCTATCGCGCTATTTTCCAAGCGTACGGCACCTATGTTATTCCGCTTGGCACGGGTGTCACGGTCGATTTCGGGAAGTGGGCCAGCTCCTTGGGAATCGAAGGCAATTACACGAAGGATCAGATCAACTACTCGCGGTCGTTCTGGTTTAACTATCTGCCCTTCTACCACATGGGTGTGCGCGCCAGCTACAAGGTGAATGACGTACTTGGTCTCAACTACTGGGTGACCAACGGCACCGAACAGACGGAGCCGTTTAACGGCTACAAGGACGAGTTGTTCGGATTCACTCTTCAGCCTCGCAAAAGCGTCAACTGGACTGTGAACTATTACCTGGGCCAGGAGCATCCGGATGTGATCTTCTATCCCAATGCCACTCCGGGTAGCCTTCCCGCGCTTCCCACCCTGCAGGGTGTTCCGTTTGACCCGATTCAGAACCCGCCAAAGGGGCACCTGAATGTCATCGACACCTACGCCACACTCCAGGTATCTCCCAAGCTCGAACTTGCATTCGAGGGCGATTATGTCAACCAGCGCTTATATACTAATTCGCTTCCGGGCTATACCTATGGCGGAGCCTGGTATGCACGGTACCAGATATTGCCGAAGCTCGCGATTGCCGGCAGGGGCGAGTATATGGCCGACCATGCAGGCCTGTTTAGCGGTACCTCGCAGGTTCTCAGGGAAGCCACGTTGACGACGGAATACAAGTTTGGAGAGGGATTTCTGACGCGTTTGGAATGGCGGCGCGACTTCTCGAACCAACCGTATTTCCTGACCGATACGCTCGGGCTGTTAAGGAAGGAACAGAGTACGGCCGAAATCGGGCTGGTGTGGTGGTTTGGAGCAAAGCAAGGGGCTTGGTGAGCCGTGGGGCAGCCCCACAATACCTTGCTCCGCAGTAATCACGGCGTCCTCCGGGTAAGCGTGCATGCCTGTTGACGCTGGTGATCAAAGTTCTCATCGGGCTGGTGTATCCGCTGGTAGTGACCGGACTGGCGCAGGTGCTTTTTCCACACCAGGCTAACGGCAGCCTGATCGAGCGAAATGGCAAGATCGTCGGCTCGCAGGCTGATCGGGCAGAAATTCACCAAGCCGGAGTGTGGTGCGGGGCCATACGGGAGGGAAAAAAACCGGACCACGAAACTCCCGTGGTCCGGCGGGTAAGCGGGCAAAGTGGCTGGCTAATTCGTTCCGAAGTCGAACAAGTCGAAGAGATCGCCGATGGCGGGGCTGTTCCCCGGCACATACGGTGTCGGTCCCGTCGTGGGATTTGGCAGGTTGTCGCGGCTGCGTCCCGTGATCGGGCTGAGCTTCCAGTTGTGCTCAATGAACTTCACCACCGAGACGTGATCCGAGTATACGTGTGAGATATGGCCCGGCTTGGTGTAAGTGGATACAACGATCAGCGGGATGCGGGTGCCATCGCCGAAAAAGTCCAGCGGCTGCACATAGCCGGAATCATAGTAGCCGCCGCCTTCATCCATGGTGATGAAAATCGCGGTGTTACCCCGAAGGGTGGGATTGCTTTCCACGGCGTCCACGAGTTTTTGCACGAAGCCTTCAAATAGGTCGATCTTTGAGGATGCCGGGTGCCCGTCTACCCACCCGCTCGGCTTGACATACGAAACTGATGGCAAGGTGCCGGCTGCGATCGCGGCGTAGAGATTCACCGTATCCTGCAAATGCGCGCGCAACACCGGATCGGTCATCACCGAGGTCGAATATTGAAACGGGTTGCAAATGTTGCAATACTGGTCGCTGGCTGGGCCCACGACGCCGTAGTTGAGCTGGTAGGGGTCGGTCAAGTATGCGTTCCACTGATCGCCATAGTAAGCCCAGGAAACATTATGCTCGGCGAGGAGGTTGGCGAGACTGCGCTGGTTTGTCGGCGGAATCGTAAACGGAGTGTTGGCCGAGTTCGTGTTGGTGTACGCGTTCGTGCCATCGCCAAAGTAGCCGGGATTGTAATTGTTGAGAATGTAGTAGTGATTCGCCTCGCAGTTGGTCTTGATCGGAGGGGTCAGCTTAGCCAGGTAACTGGCGATTGGACCAACTCCAGGCTGGGTTGTATCGGCGCAGTTGCTATAAGAACCACCGCCGTATACACCCGTGGACGCGCCACTGGAGCCGAAGCCGCCGTAGCCATCTTCCGTGTACCAGTTGTTGGTGCCAGGCGCCGGGTTCGGATTCTCAATTTCGTTCAACGGTCCGCCGGCCCAGACAGTTGTGTTCTCCGGCGGCGGGGCCGGATTTCCAGCGGAATCGCTGTATGAGATGGCGTCCGCAAAGCCCAGCATGATGTGGTTGGCGCCGGTACCACCCATGGCCGCTTGATGGTAGTTGTCGCTCATGGCGTAATGGTCGGCGAGATACTTAAGATAAGGCGCGTCGCCCTTGAGCACATTATAGAACCCCATCGACGTGGATCCCTCGCCCGTAGTTGTGGCCGTGGGCGAATAGTCCGTGGAGAAGTTGCTTGCTTGCGGCGCGCCGTTTGCGCCGGCGCCCACCGTCGTTTCGACCCAGGGGAATAGATCGGCCAGGCACCCGCTGGGGTTGCGGGCGGTGGCATGGGCGGAACTGCAATCCTCTTGTTGCCACATCTGATAGAAGCGGTGCACCGGGCTGGCCGCGTAGGAGTCATAGGGGAACAGATCGGTACTGTAGGTATTGGTAAGCTGGAAGGGGCCTGGCATTAGCGCGGAGTAGGGAGCGGCCTGGCTGACACCCGTGATTCGCGAGTCCGGCGTTTTGCTGGTCAGCCCCGTACCTCCCGTCAACATAAACGAATAGTATTGGCTGCTCAAGCCGTCCTCGGAGGTTTCGGCATCGCTTAGCGTGCAGATTCCATTGCCGGTGCATACATTCGAGGGACCTCCCGCCAGCGGCGCGGGCAAAGTTGAATACAGGCTCTTATTTGTGGGACTTGGGTCGTAGTTCGGGTTGCTGGTAACGTCGGCGGAATACTGCGCCGCCAGAGAGTAGCTCGGACCCGGTCTGCCCTCCGGGGTGACGATTCGCTTGGATAGAAGGTTGGAGACGGTCTCACCACTCTTGGGCGTATAAGTGGCGAAAATGTGGTCGAAAGTACGATTTTCTCCGATTATCAGGATCACGTGCTGGATTGGCGACGCCGTTCCGGGCGTATTGGGAGTCGCGTCCTGTGCAAGCAGAGCGCCTCCAACGCTCATCTGCCAAACCGCCAGAAGGACGGTGCCTGTGCGCAGGCCATCGACTGCCTGGTCTTTGAATTGCTTCAACGTCATGGTAGAGCCTCCTTTTCCGTTCATAGATGGTGTCACTGGATACTGCTTGGACAAGTGTACTTGGCCAGTTTTACTAAAAGGTTACTGTTAGGAAAATGTTCGGTATCAGTTTGGGGCGCCGAGGTTGGAGAACGTGCGGCGGATTACATCTTCGGATGAGCGAAATGTCAGGATGATGCAACGCCTTGGGACGTGCGTGCGTCGCCCGAGCAGGAGGGGAGACGGGAGAGTCTGGCGCCACTACCTATCGCGTGCGCCATATTTGCGCGACTTGGCCTCTACCTGAGCCGAAAGGAGAAACAGGTATGTCCAAGCCAACGAAGCATTCCAAAAAGCCCGGCGCGGAGAAGAACGCAAGGCTCATCTTCGACACCATGATCTCGTAAAGGTTTCAGGTTCAGTGGTTTGCAATTCTTGAAACGGCCTAGTGACACGCTTTTTCCTCCGGCGCGATCGGCGGTGCCGCAGCCGAGGATGGACGCATCAAAGGAGGCAACGCGACGCCTCGCGGCGCTCTTCTTCATCGTAACGTTCTCCTCAGTTGAGTGAACCAAAGGGCGCGCAAGGGGTCAAGACGAAATCTCTTTTGCACCCGATAAGCTTTTTTGTGGTGGCGGCGCGTGGCAGAATAGATGACTGAGGAGGATCGCGCAGCTTGCCCGCGAGCATCGACAAACGCCCCAGCCCCGAGGAGTTGCTGCGCCGCGTGCAGGCGGAAGAACGCCGTGCCCGGCGCGGCCGGCTGAAGGTCTTTCTGGGCTACGCCTCGCGCGTGGGCAAGTCGTTCCGCATGCTGGATGAAGGGCGGCGGCGCAAGGAACGCGGCGAAGATGTGGTGGTGGCCGGCATCCAGTTTCCGCTCACGCCCGACCTGGAGGCGTTGATGGCCACCCTGGAGTACATCCCGGTGCTCAAGGAAACATACGCCGGAAACGAGTACGAAGTGCTCAACGTCGCGGCGATTTTCCGCCGTCATCCGCGCGTATGCCTGGTGGACGAATTGGCCTACGATAATCCGCCGGGCACGCGCAATCCCAAGCGGTGGCAGGATGTGGACAACATCCTCGATCAGGGCGTTTCGGTGATCACCGCCGTCAATCTGCAGCACATCGAAGAGCACCAGGACGCCGTCGAGCGCATTACCGGCAAGCGCGCGCGGCAGACCGTGCCGGAGCGATTCCTGCGCTCCGCCGACGAGATCGTGCTGGTGGATGCGGCCGTGGACGACATGATGAAGCGCGCCAGCGACAGCGAACCGGCGGATCTGCGCCGCCGGCTTTCCGAACTGCGGGAACTCGCCTTGCTGCTGGCGGCCGATGTGATCGACGGACAACTGGAGAACTATCTGCGCTCCAACGGCGTGGTCTTGCGCTGGGGTTCGCAAGAGCGCATTCTGGTCTGTATGACGCCGCGCAGCGATGCGGGCGCCATGCTGCGCAGCGGACGGCGGAACGCGGACCGCTTCCACGGCAATCTGCTGGTCTGCTACGTCCGGCAAAGCGGGCTGAGCGCCAAGGACCAGGCGACCATGGATGCGAACCTGGCGCTGGCCATGGAACTGGAAGCCGATGTCCACGTGTTGGAAGGCTCGGACCCGATTGCGGCGATTATCCGGTTTGCGCGCGACGAGCGGGTAACCCAGATTTTCGTGGGCCACAGCGCTCCGGACCGCTGGAAGGAGATGTGGTCGCGCAGCCCAGTGGACCGGTTGATCCGGGCGGCTACGGATATCGACGTGCGCATCTTTCCACATCCGCATCCGCATCCGCAAACCACATGAGCGGCCCAGTCGAAGCAGTCGCTCCCGATACCGCGCCCGCGCCGCCCAAGGGCCGGCTCAAGGTATTCCTGGGCTATGCGGCGGGCGTAGGCAAGACTTATCAGATGCTCGACGAAGCGCAGGAACTGCGGCGCAAGGGAGCGGACGTGGTGGTTGGGTATTTCGAACCTCACGGCCGCCAGGACACTATCGCCAAGACCGCGGACCTGGAAATTATTCCGCGCCGGAAGGTCGAATACCGCGGCGCTGTCTTCGAAGAAATGGATGTGGATGCCATCCTGCGGCGCAAGCCGGCGGTTTGCCTGGTGGATGAATTCGCGCATACCAACGTGCCCGGCTCGCTGCGGCTGAAGCGGTGGGAAGATGTGCAGGTGTTGCTCCAGGCGGGCATCGACGTTCTCACCACGCTCAATGTGCAGCATCTGGAAAGCCTCAACGACGAGGTGTGGCATATCACCGGCGTGCGCGTGCGCGAAACCGTGCCGGATTGGGTGGTGGACGCGGCGGACGAAGTGGTGCTGGTGGATCTGACGGCGGAGGCTTTGCAGAATCGCTTGCACCGCGGCGTGGTGTATGCGGCCGACAAGGCCAAGAAGGCCATGGAAAACTTCTTCACCGAGGCGAACCTGACGGCCCTGCGGGAGATGGCGCTCCGCCACACGGCGCACGAAGTGGAAGGGCGGCTTTCGGACCTGGACGCTCCGGCGCCCGGCCGGACGCAAACGGCGCGGCCCGCGGCCCAAGCCCCAGCGCGGCACGAACGCATTCTCATCTGCCTGACGGAGCGGCCGTCGACCGCCGTGCTCATCCGCCGCGGAAAACGTGTCGCGGATTATCTGCATGCCGACTGCCTGGCGGTGCATGTGCAGCGCAACTCCGTGCGCGGCGGGCCAGAAGCCCGCAACGAAGCGCTCGAAAAGCACTTGAGCTTCGCCCGCAACTTGCATATCGAAACGCACGTCTTGAAAGGCAAGGACGTGGCCCGCAGCATCGTGGATTTTGCGCGCGAGCAGAATATCACCCAGATTTTCCTGGGGCGCGCGGGCGCCAAGGCCCTGTGGGGCGGGGTGGGGAGTACGGTTCACAAAGTGGTGCGGCAGGCGCGGGACCGCGAGATCACGGTTGTGGCGGAGCGCTTGCGGTAACTGGAGGGCGGGCTTCAGCCCGCGCGGGGCTTTAGCCCCGCCGTCCGCTCATAATGCCTGCTAGGATAAGGTGAGCAATGTTCCGATTCTGGGTATTAGGATTCCTCATCTGTGCGCCCATCCTGGCGGCGCCGGCGGCGGGCGAAAGCGCCTGTGGCGCTGGGTCGCCCGAGATCGCGTCGGCTTTCGATCACCTCTACAATTTCAATTTTCCGGCGGCCCACGGGGACATCAACCAGTACATCGCCTCGCATCCAAAGGAACCGTTGGGGTATGCGATTCGCTCCGCGGCGTACCTTTTCTATGAATTAGACCGGCTGGGTATCCTGGAAACCGAGTTCTTAATCAGCGACAAGCACATCGCCGAGAAGAAGGCGCTGCGGCCGGATCCCCAGGTGCGTGCGCTGCTTCTGAAGTCGCTCGAAGATGCGCAGTCGCGCGCGGATGTGGCGCTGGCGGCCAACCCGCGCGACCGTCAGGCATTATTCGCCATGTCCATCGTCGAGGGGGTGACCACCGACTACATGGCGTTTGTGGAGAAGCACCAGATCGCCAGCCTGTCGCCCGCCAAGCGGTCCAACAGTTACGCGCAGCAACTCTTAAAGCTGAATCCGCCCTGCGTGGACGCCTACATCACCGCCGGAATATCGGAATACATGGTGGGCAGCCTGCCGTTCTTCATCCGCTGGTTCGTGCGCTTCGACAACGTGCAGGGCAGCAAGGAGCAGGGCGTCAAGAACCTGGAACTCGTCGTGCGAGAGGGACATTACTTCAAGCCGTTCGCCATGATCCTGCTGGGCATCATCGACCTGCGCGAGAAGCGCCCGCGCGAAACCGAGAAGCTGCTGGAGAGCCTGGCGCGCGATTATCCTTCCAATCCACTGTTCCGCAAAGAACTCGCCAGGATGAACGCCGCGCCGAATGCCGCGGGACAGAATTAAGTGGGGCAGGCTGAGCGGGGCCTAAGCCCCGCGCGGGCTCAAGCCCGCCCTCCATTTGGCCTACAACTTACTAATCAGATCCTTGATTTTGGTCTCTTCATCCTTGCCGGGGTTGCTGCGCAGTGCCCGCTGCAGCTCTCGCAGCGCCTTCGGCTTGTCGCCCTTCTGCGCCAGCGCCATGCCCAAGTGAAACCGGTATGTCGGGTTTTCCGGCTTCTGGTTCACCAGCCCCTGGAAGATGTCCATAGCGTTGTCGCTCATATTCTTCTTCAAGTAAATCCAGCCCAGCGTGTCGGACACCTCGGTTAAGTTCGGCAGCGCCTGCTTGGCGCGCTGCGCGTAGGTAAGGGCCTGGTCGAGATCCCCGGAGCCGCTCTGCGCGATCAGAAAGGCCAGGTTGTTCAGGGCCACGCCATCTTGCGGGTCCAGCTTAATGGACTGCTCGTAAGCCTCCTTGGCCTCCGGTTTCCGGCCCGCGGCCGACAGGGCCAGCGCCAGTTCGACGCCCACCGTCGAATTGACCGGCAGCGCCTCTCTGGCTTTGAAGAGAAACTGTATCGAGCCGTTTAAGTCTCCCTTCTGGCGCAACGCGATGCCCATCCGGAAGTAAACGTCGCCGCGCGCTTTGGAGTTCTTGTCCAGTTCGTTGAGCACGGTCTGAAACTGGCCGATCGCCAGATCGTAATTCTTGGCCCGCGCCGCGATATTGCCCAGCGCCATCTGCAGGTCGATGCGCGAGGGGTTCTTGGCCATCTCCGCTTCGAGGAACTGAATGGCTTGATCGTAATGGCCGCCGCCGGCCAGCGTTTCCACCAGCCCCACCAGGTTCCGCGTATCCTTCGGATTCGCCGCGTAGGCTTTCCGGAAAACCGACTCCGCCTCTTTCAGGTTGTTTTCTCTCACGGCCAGCATGCCCAGCGAGAAATCGACATCCGGCGTGTTGGGATTGGCTTGCCGCAGCGCTTCCAGCAATCGCCGCGCGTCGGCGAACTTGTGCTGGCCCATCAAGGCCGCGGCTTGAATCATGCGCGCCGGGCCGTTCTTCTTGTCGACCTGCAGGATTTCGTCGGCGGATTTGAGCGCCTGCTCGAATTGAGACTGCATCACCTCGAGTTGCGCCAGCGCCAGCCGCGCCGGCAGATAATCGGGCCTCAGCCGGATGGCCTCGGCGAACTGCTGGCGGGCCTGCTCCCACTCTCCGCGCGCCACGTGCGACCGCCCCAGGTTGTAGCGCGCCACGAAGTTGTCCGGGGCCGCGTTCACCACCGACTGCAGCTCGGAGATGGCCTTCTGCACCTCGCCGCGGTCGAGCAGCAGGGATGCCTGCAATCCCCGCGCATCGGTATCCTTGGGATTATCCTTCAGAATGGCGGCGGCGATATCGGATGCCTCCGCCCGCTTGTTCTGGCGCATCAGCACTTCGATCATGCGCTTCCGATAGGTGGCCTTCTGCTTGGGGTCCGCGGCCATGCCCTCCTGGTATTGCTTGAGCGCCTCCGCCAGGTCCCCGTTGCGCAAATAGAAATCGCCCACCATCACATAGGCGCGCTCGAAATCCTTGGCGCGGGCTTTGATCTGGTTGAGCGTCGCCACCATCTCGTCGTGACGTTGCAGCCTGGAGTAAAAGCTCGCCAGCGACACCAGAAAGCCGATTTGCTTGGGATTGTTGGCGGCGCCCGTCTTGAGGATCTGCTCGGCATCGGCCGTTTTGTTCTGGACCAGGTAAACGCCGTACAACTCGTTATAGACGCCGATGTTGGTCTTATCGGAATCGATGATCTGCTTGTAGATCTGCTCGGCTTCCGCGAACTGGCGGCTGGCGGCCAGCGCCCGCGCCAGTTGCACTTTGAGGGCCGGCCCCGGCGTCTTGATGGAGATGGCTTTGCGGTACTCCGCGATGGCCGCGGCCAGCAGCGTTCCAGTCTGCTCCTTGGGGCCTCCGCGGGAATTGATCTGCGCCCGCACGAAGTCCAGGTCCGCGGTCAGCCGGTGGCCGTCGTAGGAGTTGGGGTCGCGCTGCAAAAGCTCTTTGGTAATGCCATCCACTTCCGTCAGGAACTGGGGGTCCCGGCTGAACGCGAGGTAGATTTCGGCCAACCGGACTTCCGAGTCGATGTGCTCCGGCTGATCCTTGGGGATCAGTTCGATGGCGCGCCGCAATTCGCCCAGGGCGTTGGAGATGCGGCCAAGCTTCAGATCGGTCTGCGCCAGGTGGTAATAGGCGGAGCCGTATCGCTGGTCCTTCTGCAGGGCGTTGCGATACATGATGGAAGCTTCTTTGAACTTACCTTTCGCGAAGTACTTATTTCCGTTTTCCAAGTAACGCTTCTTGGCGGCATTGGGGTCCCGGCTACACGAAACCAAGGTTAGCGCAGCCAGGATGACTACCAGGGATCTCATGCAAGTCCTCACGCTGATTCTAATATAGATTGCAGCGTGCGGCGATGATTTTTTGGGCCAGGCCAGGCCGCGCCGTGTGGCGGGCGAGAAATCCTGAGATTTTCCCGCATCCGGGGCACTACAACTGCTGAAAACCAACAAATGGCCTCACCCGCTCTATCGGAAAGAATCGCGATGGACTCGCACATACACGTGGCGGCGACCGCGGAAGGCGCCATCTCCATCCTGGTCGTCTGCCCCCTGGATTCCCGCCGTAACGAGCTGCGCAACATACTCACGCCTCCGCAATGGGAGATCCGCGAAGCGGCCACCTATGGGGAAGCCGTGGGAATCCTCGACAACCGGCGAATCGCGGTGACCATCTGCGATACCGAAATCGCGGATGGTAACTGGCAGGTGTTGCTCGCCAACCTGCAAAACCGCTCCCATCCGCCGAACCTCATCGTTTCCTCCCGGTTGGCGGACGAGCGGCTCTGGGCCGAGGTCCTGAATCTGGGCGGGTACGACGTTCTGGTGCAGCCCTTTGACCGGGGCGAGGTCCTGCGGGTGGCCCGCATGGCCTGGATGGCCTGGCGCCAGGAACGCCAAAGCCGGACTGCGGCAGCCTCCTGCTAGTAGGGGGGCAGGCTCTCAGCCTGCGGCGGCCTCTCAGGCCGCCTCTCTTGGGCGAAAAAATCCCGTAATGTATTGTTAGTAAGGACGCCTGCCCCGCATAGCGGCAAGCCGCAACCAAAAGAAGCGGCCTGAGAGGCGGCCGCAGGCCGAGGGCCTGCCCCACGAGAAATCGGCGAGCAGTTGTAGTACAAGGATGCTTACGAGATGGCGGGGAGGTAGAGTTTGACGGCTCCCTCTTCGACCGAGAAACGGATTTCTCCTTCCGACTGGCGGACGATTTCGTCGAGGGCCAGATCGGCGGACGCGGCCCTCCCTGCCGCGGGCGGGGTTACGGTGAGGATGGCGTAGCCGTCGCCGCTGTCCTCGCTGAAGACGGCGGAAGTCTCGATGGAGAACTGGCCGGAGAAGGCGGCATCGCGGGCGGAAAGGGCCAGGTGCATCAAGATCAACTCGATGCGGCCGGGATCGGCCTTGGCGCCGGCGGCGCCGGGCGCCAGCACCAGTTGCAGCGCGATGTCGTCGCCCAACGCGCATTCGAGCAAATCGTCCAAACCGGCGATCAGGCCGTTGAGATCCAGATTGGAAGGCGGGGCGGGCTGGCGCTGGCCAAATTCGAGCAGACGGTCGGCCAGGCGCGCGGCGTGAGCCCGTCCGCGGCCGATTTCCAGCAGGCTGGTGAACTTCTGGGCGACGGTGGCGGTGAGGCGGCCGAGGATCTGGAGGCGGTTCGCGGAACCGTGATTCGTCGCGCCCCAAGGCTCGTCGGCGGCGCGCTGGCTCGCGGCGCGAAACAGGAGGCATACGCCCACGGCTTGCGTTTCGCCATCGCGCACCGGTGTGGCGCTGCCTTGGATGGGCTCGCGGGCGCCGTGCCGTCCCAGCAGCAAGACGTCGTCCCCCAAGCCGATGGCGGCGCCTTCCCGAAACACTCTGCCAACGGGGGACGCCTGCGGGGCTCCGGTGCGGGCATTGAGAATCGTGAAAACTTCATCGACTGGTTTGCCCAGAGCCTCCGCCTGAGTCCAGCCGGTGAGGGCTTCGGCAACGCGGTTCATCAGGGCCACCTGGCCGCTTTCCCCGGCGACGATTACAGCTTCGTCGATACTGCCGATGGCGGTGGCCAGCCGCTGTCCGCCTTCGATCAGATGGCGCTCGCGGTGGTGGCGGTCGAAGGCGAGTTCGATGGCCGTGCGGAGGGTGCGGTCGTCAAACGGTTTCAAGACGTAGCCGGAGGGCGCGGTCAGCTTGGCGCGCTCCAGGATTTCCGCATCGGCGTGGGCGGTGAGGTAAACCACCGGGATTTTGAGCTGGTCATACAGCGCGCCGGCCACATCGATACCATCCAGAACGCCCCGCAGCTTGATATCCATCAAGACCAGATCCGGCATGGTCTTGACCGCCAGCCGGAGAGCTTCCGTGCCGGTGGCGGCGGCTCCCACTACTTCGTATCCCAGGCTCTTGACACACTCTTCTATGTCGGCCGCGACAACCTTCTCATCCTCGACTAACATGATGCGACGCTTGTTCATTCGATTTCTCCTTTGACTTAGCTAGTGTACTGTCCGCGAATTAACTGGACAGTTCCTTTGCCCGGCGTGGCGCTGACGATCGTTTTTTGTCGTCTGCGCACCGCCCTCGAACTCGGCAGGCCACGAAAAACGATGGCCTGCCCCACGGCTAAATTTGCTGCCCAGTTACTTCCTGGACACCGCACTAGTTGGCTCTTGAAATACAAGCCGGTACCGGGTGCCGGCGCTGCTGGAACACTCCACGGCCGCGCCGATCTGGTCGGCCAGCAGATCCACCAGCCACAGTCCCAGCGACCGGGTTGGAGTGGCCTGCGCGCTTTCCTGGAATCCCTGACCGTCGTCGGCGGTGGTGAGCTCGACGGAGCCGCCGGCGAGCGCGTGCAGACCCAGCGAGACACGGCCTTTGCGGCCCTCCGGAAAGGCATGCCGGAGGGAGTTGGAAATCAGCTCGTTGACCAGCAGGCCGCAAGGGATGGCGGTATCGACGGCCACCGGGATATCCTCGATATCCAGGCGCAGGTCTATGTCCGCCGAATTCACGCCATAGGAACAGAAGAGGCTGGCGGCCAGATTGCGAATGTACTCGCCCAGATTGATCTTCGAAAAATCCTTGGCGCGATGCAATTGATCGTGCAGCATGGCCATGGCCAGGACGCGCTCGCGGCACTCTTTGAGGACCTGCAGCAGCGTCTCGTCGTGGAGATTGCGCTCCTGCAGGCGGAGCATGCTGCAAATCACCTGCAGATTGTTTTTGACGCGGTGATGGACTTCGCGCAGGAGCACTTCCTTCTCCTGCAAGGTCCGCGTAATTTTTTCGTCGGCGTGCCGGCGGCCGGTCACATCGCGGAAGTAGACCGCCAGTCCTTCCGGCGTGGCGTAGGCGTGGACCTCGAACCACCGGTTGCAGGGTGCGTGCGGATAGAATTCTTCCAGATGCGCGGGCGCGCGGGTGTGCATCACCTGTTCGTACATCCGCTGAAAGGGACCGCCGGCGGCTTCGGGGAACACTTCCCAAAGATTGCGGCCCAGGATGTCTTCGCGCTGGCGCATCCACAGGCGCTCGGCCTGGCGGTTCACGCGCACCAAACGCCACTCACGGTCCACCGCGAAGAAGGCGTCGGTGGTGCTTTCGAGCGCGGAAACGCAGCGGGCTTCGGCTTGGCGCAACGCTTCCTGGTCCAGTTGCCGCCTGGTCAAGTCGTGGGCGACGGTATAGGCCAACCCCTCTGCCGGGAAGGGCGTGCCGCTCCATGCCAGCCACTTGTAGGATCCGCAGGCGCAGCGGAAGCGGCTCTCCAGGCCGGCGATGGGATTCCCGCGGACGAGACCGGCGATGGCGGCGGCGGCGGCCGGGCGGTCCTCGGGATGCAGCAGGTCGAGGATGTTGGTGGACAGCAGGTCCGGTTCGGGATGGCCCAGGGCGGCGATGAATGCGGGATTGACGCGGCGGAAACGGCCATCGAGGGTGGTGATCCAGAAAAGGTCCAGGGAGAGCGCGAAGAAAGGGTCCAGCGGCTCGCGTTTCCGTTCGGTGGGGAGGGAGCTGGTCGGGCGCGCCATGGTGTCTCGATGCTCATTGTACGCGCCAGGCGCCAAGCGGCGAGGCCACCAAACGGACGTTTGGCTTTTGAATCAGTGGTTTACAGGGGAAGTGAAGCTTGTGACCGCAAATTCAGCCGTGGGGCAGGCCATCGTTTTTCGTGGCCTGCCGAGTTCGAGAGCGGATCGCAGACGACAAACAACGATCGTCTGCGCCACGCTTAAGAATCGCGGGCGGGGGATAGCGGCGCCAGCGCCACAATCCTGGTCCCGCCGCCCGGCTGCGAGCGGATGGATAGCGACCCGTTTACTGTGCGCAGCCGTTCCCGCATGGCGAGGATTCCCAAGCCCGATCCAGGCTCCAGGGCCACGGGATGGAAACCGGCGCCGTCGTCGCGGATGGCCAGCCTGGTACCCTGCGCGGTCCGGCTCAGCGTGACCCAAACGCGATTCGCGTGCGCGTGTTGGACGACGTTAGCCAGGGCATCCTCGGCGACGCGATACAAAGTGGAAGCGGCGGAGACGGGGAGACGGGCGGAGATGCCGCGGTGGACGTAATTGACCGGAATGCCATGTTTGCGGGTGAATTCCGCGCAGTAGTCGCGCAGGGCCACGGCCAGACCAAAGTGCTCCAGCATGGCCGGATACAAATCGCCGGATAGATGCCGGAGGTCGCGGCCCAGGCTGGCCACGGCCGCCTGAAACGCATCCGACTGCCCAGGTGCGCCCGCGTAGGCGGCCAGGTGCGCCGCCTGCAGGGTCAAGCCGGCCAGCCGTTGGCTCAGCTCGCCATTCAGTTCCGCGGCCAGCCGCCGGCGTTCCTCTTCCCGCTCGCGGAACAGGCGGGCCGCCAGGGCCTCCAATTCCTCGTGGTTGCGGATTAGGGCATTCTGCTTCGCCAGCACGGCCCTCTCGGCCATGCGCCGATGGGTGATGTCGCGGGTGTTCAGAATGATGCCTTCCTCGGGATCGGAACGCAGTTTGCGGGCGATGCTTTCCACCAGCCGCCAGGAGCCGCTCTTATCGCGGAAACGGTATTCGGCGGCGTGCTTGCCGGCCGGATAGCTCAGGCAGTCGCGCAGCAGCTTGCGCACGGCCTCCACGTCTTCCGCATGCACGAATTCGAAGATGGCATGGCCGGCCAGTTCCTCGGCCCGCATCCCCAGAACGGCCTCCGATGCGGGACTCTGGTACCGAATGTTCCCGCCGGCCGCCAGCACCGTGGCTACATCCACCGGATTCTCCCAAAGGGCGCCGTAGTATGCTTGGGTGTGGCGGAGTTTCTCGGCCAGCAGTACCTGGCTGGTAATTTCAGAATGCAAGAGCACGGCGCCGCTGTGGGGAAGGCGCGCCGGCCGGGCGATGAGCCGGAACCATGCTTTCCGGGAAGGAGAAGGGCAGGGATAATCCAAAATGAACTGGGACACCGCGCCGCGCAACACGGTGTCGATGCCGAGGGCCGCATCCAGAGCGTGTTCGGAGAACGGTCCCTTGGCGCTGCGGCAGATTTCCAGATAGTCGACGCCTAACCCGCAACGGCTGAGGCTGGCGCCGTTTTCATGGGCGAACCGGTCCCACGCCTCGTTGGTCAGGACGATCCGCCCGCCACCATCCAGCAGGCAGATCCGCTCCCGAAGCGAGTCGAAGGCAATCCGGACTAGTTCATCGCGCTGCCCGCGACCTGAAGAGGGATGTTGGGACGAGCCGGCGTCAATTGACGGCTCCTTTCGCGAAGCGCACATGAGCCACCAACCAGTCCGAAGCGCAGGATAAGCAGGGGTTCTCCCGGTTCTCCCCCTGATGGATACAGCAGGAACGGGGGACCGCCATCCCCACTTTGTCGGCCAGCGCCACCAGCAGAATCTTCGATTCGATCAAGCGGCAGAGTTCTTCCTCAAGGTCTATTAAGGTCACGCTTGACTGGCGAGCCTCGCAATGGTCCGCGTTATGTGCCATTAAGCTCCCTTACCACCGATAGTACTAGTGGTGTCTTGATTTGTAACGTTTTGGGATGCCTGGGCGCAATAGACTGAAGTCCCATTCGCCCGTCGTATTTTGTACTACACGGAGAACAAATCTGACAGTGCCTGCGGTGGGGTGGCACAGGCTTTAGCCTGTGAGAGATTTCCACGCTCGAAACCACTACAATCACGTGGAATACCGCCGTAACCTTCCCCATTTTCAGCCCGAGGGAGCAGCACTCTTCATTACCTTTCGACTCCATGGCACGCTGCCACTGCGCTCTGTCCGCGACGGACGCGCCTTCGTTGAAGCCGACCGCGAGCTCGCACAGGCTACGCTGGGTCCCGTCTGGCTCAGACAACCGCAAGTCGCCGGATGCGTCGCCGGGACCATTCTGGATGGCGACCGGGTCTGCGCACTTTACAGTCTTATCGCCTTCG
>Ga0224555_1003002_pt1 | contig 18317 bp, 16 predicted proteins | sample 714S23034metaG_FD_180687 | JGI IMG/M metagenome (GOLD analysis project Ga0224555, IMG submission 180687) | Peat soil microbial communities from Stordalen Mire, Sweden - 717 S2 30-34 | ecosystem: Environmental > Terrestrial > Soil > Wetlands > Peat | place: Sweden: Norrbotten County, Stordalen...
GAGATTGACTCCCGCTCGCCGAGCGGCGAACTGGTGTGATCGACGAAGATCGCATTGCCGCCCATGGTGTTGATGCCGGTTTCAAAAGCCAGGCGCGTGCGCAGGCTGGCCTTCTCAAACATCAGCACCATCTGTTTTGCGTCGAGGGCATGGCGATACGCGCGCGGATTGCGCTTGACGTCATGACCCAGCTTGAGAATGGCGCGCACTTCGCCGCTGGAGAGATCGGCGATGGAACAAAGATCTTCGCCCGCCAGCCGCGCCGCTGCCGCCACGATGTCGGGATCCTGCTGCACGGGAACATTCATCTCCCTGCTCTCCACGATTGCTCTAGCCATGTTGATGTCCTCCTGCGGATGGGGCCGCTGCGTGCGCGGCGTGCTCGGTTAGAATCTCGTCCAGCGCCGCGATGGCCGTGTCCACGTGCTCGCGCTTCAAAATGTAGGGCGGCAGGAAACGCAGCACCGTGTCGCTGGTGCAGTTGATCAGGATGCGGCGCTTCAGCATCTCCGCCACGGCCAGCTTGGCCAGGTCCGCGGAGTCGAGCTCGGCGGCAATCATCAGGCCCTTGCCGCGCACATCGGTAATGGCCTCGTGGCGCTTCGCCAACCAGCGCAACTGCGCCTGAAAATAATCGCCCACTGCGGTGGCGTTGGCCAGCAAGCCATCCTTTTCCATCGCGTCAATTACCGCGATCGCCACGGCGCAGGCCAAAGGCCCTCCGCCGAATGTCGTCCCGTGCATCCCGGCGTGCATCGCCCGCGCAACCTCTTCGGTGCACAACATCGCTCCAAGAGGAAGGCCTCCCGCAAGGGGTTTGGCCAGCGTGGTGATGTCGGGCTCAATCCACCCCACGGACGAAGACCTATCCCCCACCCCAGCGACCAAGGAACGCTCGCTGGGGACCCCGGTGTCCGCGGGGGCCCCGGGAATCCCGTAATGCTGGTACGCGCACCATTTGCCAGTGCGGCCCATCCCGGATTGAATCTCGTCCACGATCAACAGCGCTCCAGTCGAAGTGGCCAGCGCGCGCGCCTCGGCGAAGAACTCCGGCGTCAGCGGCCGGATGCCGCCCTCGCCCTGAATTGCCTCAACCAGGATCGCGCACACCTCGCCGGAAAACTTCGCGCGCAGATCGTCGATGTCGTTGAAGCGCACAAACTCCACGCCGGGAACCACGGGGCCGAACGGATCGCGATATTTCGCTTTGTAGGTCGTCGACATGGAGCCGAACGTGCGCCCGTGAAAGCTTTGTTCGAGAGCGAGGAACTTCGTTCCGATATTCACGCCTTCGCTGCGCTTCAGCCCGGCGTATGCGCGCGCCAGCTTCAACGCGCACTCCCAGGCCTCGGTGCCGGTGTTGGCGAAGAAGGCGCGGTCAAGGCCGGTGCGCTCGGTGAGGCGCAGCGCCAGTTCCGCCTGGCCTTCGTGGTAATAGAGGTTCGAGGTGTGAATCAGCGCGCGGCTCTGGCGCGCAATCGCCTCTTCGATCACCGGGTTGCCGTAGCCGAGGGCGTTCACGCCGATCCCGCTCAGCAGGTCGAGGTACTTCGTACCGTTCTCGTCCATAATGTGAACGCCTTGGCCACCAACAAAGAGGATGGGGGACCTCTCGTAGGTCGTCAGCAGCAGCCGCGATTCCGCGGCGCGAATTTCGTCGAGTTTCGTCATCTGTTGAACCAACTTCCTGATCGGCAGATCTCTCAGGGGCTAAAGCCCCGTTGAATTGAATCGATCGATCGGCACGGCTAAAGCCGTGCCCTTTCAAACCTGCGCCGCCCCTACGGGGCTTCGCGCGTCTACCTTGCACCCTACCCCACGCTGAAGCGCGGGGCTAACAACCGTTGCGCCTCCGGCGCGCTTGGCGGCGCTGAAGCGGCGCCTTTTGCACCCTACCCCACGCTGAAGCGCGGGGCTAACAACCGTTGCGCCTCCGGCGCGCTTGGCGGCGCTGAAGCGGCGCCTTTTGCACCCTACCCCACGCTGAAGCGCGGGGCTAACAATCGTTGCGCCTCCGGCGCCTTTTCACAGAACATTGCTGCAAACGAGTTGTTCTGTAACCGAGAATTCGTGTCTCTTCAAAAACAGCATTCGTTCCAATCAAAGGTCAGGCCACCATCACTTCGGTGCCGTAAGCCACGCGCGAGCTGCACAGGTCGGGTAACGATCCGGCAGCCTCGGCGGGCAGAATTCGCACGCGCTTCACGCCGTTCAGCAGCGCCTCGCGGCAGGCCCCCAGTTTGGGCAGCATGCCGCCGGAAATGACCGCGCTCTTGGTCATCTGGGCAATCTGATCGATCGACAGCCATCGCAACACTTCCCCGTCCGCTCCCTTCACGCCGGGAACGTCGGTAAGAAAGACCAGCGCGTCCGCGCGGCAGGCAATGGCGCAGGCCGCCGCCATCTCGTCCGCGTTCACGTTGTAGTATTGGCCGTCAAACCCCAGCGCCATGGATGACAGCACCGGCACGCCGTTCAACTGCCAGATGGCCTCAATCCAGCGCGGATCGCTCGAGGCAATCTCGCCCACAAATCCCAGATCGGGCGCCGTCCTCTTCTTGCGCGCGCGGAACAGCAATCCATCGCCGCCCGAAAGCCCCATCGCCGGCTGGCCCAGCGCGCCCAGGGCCGCCACCAATCCTTTGTTTACGCGGCCCGCGAGCACCATCAGCGCCACGTCGCGCGTCTCCGCGTCGGTGACTCGCAGCCCGTCGATAAACTCGCTCTGCTTGCCCAGCACCTTGAGCATGCGCGTCAACTGCAGGCCTCCGCCATGCACCACGGCCACCTGGTTGCCGTCCCGCGCCAACTCGACAATCGCGCGCATGCAACCATCGAGCAGCGACGGCGTCTCCAGTCCCGCTCCGCCCAGCTTGACCACGTACCTCATTCGAGACCCTCCGCCTCGCCCCATCCCAGCGCCACGTTCAGGTTCTGCACGGCCTGGCCGGCTGCCCCTTTGAGCAGGTTGTCAAGGCAACTGACGATCACTGCGCGGCGGCCGCTCGAGTCCAGTTGAAATCCGATATCCGCATAGTTGGTCCGCACCACGTATTGAATCTGCGGCAATGTCCGGCCGTAAAAACGCACCATCGGGCTGGCGGCAAAAAATTTGCGATACACCTCTGTCACCGCGGCCCTGGTCTGCGCCGCCTTGAAGCGCACATACATGGTGGCGAGGATCCCGCGCGGAATCGGCAGCAGGTGCGGCGCAAAAACGATCTCGCCCGAGCCGATCCCCAACTGCTCAAGCAACTCGCCCGTATGCCGGTGCGTGAACACTCCGTAGGCCGACAGGTTGTCAGCAGCGTACATGAAATGCGTCTTCGCCGTCGGCGCTTTTCCCGCCCCGCTCACCCCGCTTTTGGCGTCGGCCACAATTCCGCGATCGAGATCGAGCAAGCCCGCGGCCACGAGCGGCTTCAGCGCCAGGATCACCGCGGTCGCGTAGCAGCCGGGGTTCGAAATCAGCCGCGCGCCCGCAATTTCACTGCGATGCAACTCCGGCATGCCGTACACCGCCTGCGCCTGCGTGGCTGCCGCCTGCTCCGTTCCCTCATCCTCGAATCCATAGATGGCGCGATTGGACGGCTCGCTGAGCCGCCACGCGCCGCTCAGGTCGATCACCCTCATGCCGCGCCGCAGCGCCTCAGGAACCCACTCCCGCGACTGCTCGTGCGGCGTGGCCAGAAACAGAACGTCAACCCCGCGCGCGGCGAGCAGTTTCCACGAAAAAGCCTCCAGCCGCAGATTGCCGCTCCCGCTGCTGCCGGCCAACTGCGGATGTATCTCGATAAGCGGAATGCCTCCGCGCGCCCGGTCACCCTCCTCCATGCGCCCCGCGAATACCGGCGGCGCGCCCTTGAGGCGCGGGTGCCGCAGCAGCAGCCTCGCCAGTTCCGCGCCGGCGTATCCCGTCACTCCCGCAACTGCCGTTTGTACTTTCCTGGTCATGACTCGAGCAGCGTCCTTATCCGCGCTTCCACTTCGGCTGCCCGGCGCAGGTCCGGACAGATCACCAGCACCGTATCGTCGCCGGCGATGGTGCCCACAACCTCCGGCCATCCGGCGCGATCGAGGGCCGCGGCCACCGGCTGAGCGCTGCCCATCGCCGTGCTCACCACCACCTGGTTCATCGCCTGCCGCACCCGCAAGCCAAAACTTTCAAGCATCTGCTCCACCGGCGGTGGTCCATCGTCTTGCTCCGCCGTCCCGTTCATCCCGTGCCCATTGGGCAGCGCATAGCCGCCGGGGCCCTTTGAAAGCCGCAGTTCGTGGATGTCCCGCGATAGAGTTGCTTGGGTCACCTGAATGCCGCGCCGGCGCAGCTTGCGCCGCAACTCGTCCTGGTTGGCAACCAGCGAGCGAGAAAGTACTTCCCGAATTACGTCCTGCCGCTGTGTCTTCATGGCCGGTTTCCAGGTTTTCTTCCCGTGAACAAATCGAAAGCGCGGGCCGCCGGGCGGAGAAACCGCGCTCGAATAAATATACACCAGAATTGAATAAGTATGCAAGCTGCATTCTTTTTCCGGCGGCCGTCCGGGTCCGGCCTGCAAAGGTCCTAGTGTCCAGACCGTATGATTTGGTAATTGCCGTTGGGCCAGCGCGGGCGGGGACGCCCGCACTACAGCCGGCCAGGAGGCCGGCGCCACATTCCGGCCAGGAGGCCGGCGCTACATTCCGGCCAGGAGGGCGGCGCTACATTCCGGTCAGGAGGGCGGCGCTACATTCCGGCCAGGAGGCCGGCGCTACATTGCGGCGATACCACAATTGTTCGGTCACGGTACTAATTCATCAGCATCTTCTTGCGCCGCTTTTCGGCGTACATCGCTTCGTCCGCCTTGGCCAGCATCTCCACCAGCGACTCGTGGCGCGCCGCTTCCGAGGTCACGCAGCCCACGCTGAAACTCAGCGGTACCCAGCGGCCGTTCTCCGCGTTGCGGCCCGCGGCCGTCTCCTCAAGTTGGCGCGCCGCCAGCGAGATTGCGGAGGAGGTGAATTGGCCGGCCACCGCGAATTCGTCGCCGCCGATGCGCCCCAGCACGTCGGTCTCGCGAAACGAGTTCTTCAGGATCTGTGCCATCTCCATCAGAATCTCCGATCCCGCCTGGTGTCCCAGCGTATCGTTGGTCCGCTTCAGATCGTCCAAATCGATATACAACACAGAAAATGGCAGGTCCGACCGCTGCGCCAGGCGCAGGGCCTGTTCGGCGAGCAGATGAAATCCGCGCAGATTGTAGAGGCCGGTCAAGGCGTCGCGCAGCGACAGGTCGTGAATCTCCGCCTCCATGCCGTTGATGCGCCAGGCAAGATACAGCATCAGGGCGAAGGACGCCATCACCACCAGGGATGCGAGGATGGCCGTGGTGTAATGAGCCGGCATCCGCACGGTGTTGAAGACGTGGGCCCGCGCGGCTTCGCGCACAAATGGCATCCCCAGCAGCAGGGGCGAGATTGCCCGCGCGATCCTGCTGCCGATTCCGCTTCCCAGCAGTATCGAAAATACCCCGTTCTCGGCGCGGCGAAAGAAGGCCGCCATGGTCAGCAGCAGCAGGCAAAGCATGGTTGAGGTCGAGGTTGTCACCGAAGCCGGCGAGTCAATGATGCGCAACACCGCAAACATGTGTCCCGACACCAGCACCAGGACCACCAGCACCAGGCAGAATGTCAACAGGTCGGCAGCCAGGCTGGCCAGGTGCTTTCGCGCCCGAATGAAGATCAGCATGATTCCCAAAAGCGCAAACGCGCCTGCCGACTGCGCGGACATTGTTCCCGGAAACCCCGACGCGAACCCCGGCGCGAACTTCGACGCCAACCCGTCGCCGGGCGCAACGCCGGCATTCAGGCCCAGCCAGGCAGGAAAGACATGCGCCAAAAAGATGGCCGCGCACATCAGGGTCAACAGGCCGGCGACGAGCACGCTGAGCCTGTGCTTCAGTTCGGATTGCTGCGCGTCCGAAAGCCACAGGCTAAACGCGCCGAGCAGCACGGCAATCCCGGATCCCGCCTTCATCCATTGCCAGCCGGCGGGAAGGTTCCGAGCCGCCAAGGGCAGCAGCGATCCCACCAGGTTCACGAGCGCTATGGCCGCCACCAGGATCAGCGTGACGCGCTCCACCGCGGCCAGCTTTACAAGCACGGCTGCGTCAGGTTCGCTCGGAGGCAGAGCCGGGATCTTATCAGGCATAATCTGTGAGCCGGAACAGCAATGACGATCGTAAAAACGATGATCGTAAAGGGAATTGTTTTTGAGTTCTCCGGAAACATTTTAACCCGCGCGGAGGTCTTGCTGAAATTCGAATTGAATCGATTCCCGAAGTTTGGGCTCCGACCCCTTTTTCTGCCCGACACCGCTCTGCGCTGATACACTCTCGATTGGCCGCGTTTTCCTGGTTCCCCGCGCCCTCAACTTCAATACCATGACGACGATTCCTCTCATCTCTACCATCAATGACCTGTTTCTACGGGTTTCGGCGGCTGCCAACCCGCGCGCCGTGCTCTGGCAGGACGAGTTTGGCAATTGGCAGCCGATCTCCTCTGAGCAGATCTATCAACGGGTCAGGGCGCTGGCCAGGGCTTTTCTCGACTGGGGCGCGCAAAAGGGCGACCGCATCGCCCTGATCGGCGAAAACCGCTGGGAATGGGCGGTCGCCGATTTCGCCTCGCTGGCCATCGGCGCCGCGAATGTGCCCATCTATCCCACGCTTACAGGCGAGCAGGTGGCCGTTTTGATCCGCGACGCCGGCTGCCGCATTGCCGTGGTTTCCACCCGCCAGCAGTTCGACAAGCTCAACTCCGTCCGCGCGCAAACCCAGTTGGAGCGCATCGTCATGATGGATTCGCACGCTCCCGAAGGCGCCATCGCCATGAGCGAACTGCTGGCCGGAGCCGATGCCGCCGCCAGTGAGCGCGACCCGCTCTTCGACGCGCTGGTCCGCGCCGTGGAACCGGGCGATGTGGCCACCCTCATCTACACCTCCGGCACCACCGGCGAGCCCAAAGGCGTCGTCCTCACCCATGGCAACATCGCGGCCAACCAGAATGTCGCCGCCCTCGATTTCAACTTCGCCACCACTGACGCCTGCATCTCCTTCCTGCCGCTTTCTCACATCACCGCCCGCGCCCTGGACTACGTGATGTATAACTCCGGCGCCCAGGTCGCTTATTGCTCGCAGTTCGATAAGCTCCCCCTGGCGATGCGCCAGATCCGGCCCACCGTCATCGTCGGCGTCCCGCGGGTATTCGAGAAGATCCGCCAGGCGGTGGAGCAGAAATCAGCGGCTTCGCCCGTAAAAAAGCGCATGCTCGCCTGGGCCCTCCGGGTGGGCGCGCGCCACAGCGCCGAAGTCTACGCCGGAAGGCGGCCCTCGGCCCTGCGATGGAAGCTGGCCTCAAAGCTGGTCTATTCCAAGGTCCAGGAGGCCTTCGGAGGCCAGGTAAGAATCTTCGTCAGCGGAGGAGCCCCGCTGGGCATTGATACCGCGCAGTGGTTTGCCTCAGTCGGCATCGCCCTGTGGGAGGGTTACGGCCTGACCGAAACCTCGCCGGTGATCGCCCTCAACACCCCGCTCAAACAGCGCATGGGCGCGGCCGGCATGCCTCTCGCCAATGTCGAACTCAAGTTGGCCGAGGACGGCGAATTGCTGGTCCGCGGGCCCTCGGTCTTTGCCGGTTACTGGCATAAACCCGAAGCCAGCGCCGAGTGCTTTGACGCCGAAGGGTGGTTTCGCACCGGCGACATCGGCCACCTTGACGGCGATGGGTTTCTGTTCATCACCGACCGCAAAAAGGAACTGCTCAAGACCTCCGGCGGCAAGCTGGTAGCGCCGCAGCCGATTGAGAACAAGCTCAAAAACTCGATGCTGGTGGCACAGGCGGCCCTGGTGGGCGATAAACACAAGTTCATCGCCGTGCTTCTCTCGCCCAATTTCGCCGCCCTCGAAGAATGGGCGCGCCATCATGGCGTCCACGCCGATTCCCGCGCCGCGCTGGTTGCCGAACCCCGTGTCGTATCTCTTTATGGCGAACTCGTGGCCGGGGTCAACCGCAGCCTGGCCAACTTCGAAACTCTGAAGCGCTTCCGCGTGGTTGCCGAGGAGTGGTCGCAGGAATCCGGAGAGCTTACGCCCTCGATGAAGCTGAAGCGCCGCGTCCTTACGGAGCGTTACGCGGGGGTGGTCGCCGAACTTTACGCGGACGAAGCAACCTCGCGCGGCGAATAGGAATATCCCGCTCGACCCGGTTCTCAAACAGCAGGCGCTTGTCCCACAATCGCTTGATCCCGCGGAAAAACGGCGCGCCCCACGTGCCGACTGCCAGCAGGCTGCCAAACAGAATGATGGCATCGATGCTGATGCGGCCCGAGCTTTGCCAGTAGGCATCCGGCTCCAGGTTCAGCCACAGCGCAAACTCGTCCAGCGTGAGCGCCGCGCCCACGCCGTAGCTTACCGACATCAGCCGGCTCAAGAAAATGGAAAGCCGGGAGTGCGACCGCCCCAGGTCCAGCAGCCAGCCGTAACCCACCAGCAGCAGGATCAGGATGCCCCACACCAGGTGGTGAATATGCATCCCCCGCACCACGACCCACTGGAAATGCCCTTCATGGTTCACGATGCGGTGAACCAGGATCCGAACCCCCACGAAGGTGATCAGAAACGAAACCGAGGCAATAAACATGCGCTGCCGCGGCCGGTCGGGGATGGTGGTGCGAATCAGGAATCCCAGCCGCGTCAACTGCAGCAGCACCAGCAACACCACGACAACCAGGCTGGCAAAGGCCAGCAACAACAGTGCGCCATTTCCCGGCATACCCTTATTGAAACACCTTGGGCCGCGCTCCCCAACAGGGAAATGCCGGGGCGTTGTATCTTTCCTCGGTGAGCGCGGTCACGATTTTCCTTTACAGGGGCAGAGTACACTGGTTAAGGCGTCGAGACCGGCGGTTCCTCCCTCTTTGGCGCACGATTCAGTCGCTTGCGGTCCGGCTCGGCTCACTTGGCCGCCGAGCGAATTTTATTCAGGAGATTTCACCATGCGAGTTGCTTTATTGACCGGCGGAGGAGATTGCCCCGGGTTGAATGCCGTGATCTATGCGGCCGTCAAAAAAGGCATCAATCACTATGGCGATGAGTTCATCGGCTTTCTCAACGGCTGGCGCGGCGTACTCGACAACAACTTCATCCCACTCACTCTTGAAAACATCGACGGCATCCAGTTGAAGGGCGGCACCATCCTCCACTCTTCGCGGACCAACATCAAAAAAATTCCCGGAGGCATCGAGAAGGTCCAGGAAGTTCTCAAGACCAATAAAATCGACGCACTCATTGCGCTGGGCGGCGACGATACCCAGTCCGTTACACTTTTTCTGAGCGAAAACGGCGTGCCCAGCGTGGGCGTTCCCAAGACCATCGACAACGACATCACCGGCACCGATCAAACCTTCGGTTACGACACGGCCGTCATGATCGCCACTGAGGCCGTCGACCGCATCCACACCACAGCCGACTCGCACAACCGCGTCATCGTGATTGAGGTGATGGGCCGCGATGCGGGCTGGATCGCCTACGCCGCGGGCATTGCCGGCGGCGCCCATGTCGTCCTGGTTCCCGAAAAGGAAATCGACATCGACCATGTCTGCGCCCTGCTCAAGTACAACTACGACCACGGCAAGCACTACGGGGTGGTAGTGGTGGCGGAGGGCTGCCACCTGCCCGAGGTGGGCCAGGTGATCGGGTCCTCGCAGGTGGACTCGTTCGGACATGCGCGTCTCTCCGGAATCGGCGAGGCGCTGGCCGACCTGATCCAAGAGAAGACCGGCTTTGAAACCCGCTCAGTCAACCTGGGACACACCCAGCGCGGCGGCGTTCCCACCGCGTACGACCGCGTCCTCGGCCAGCGTTACGGCCTGCACGCCATCGACATGGTGCACGACAAGAAGTGGGGCCGGATCGCCGTTCTCCACGGCACCGACATCACCGACATCACGATCAAGGAAGCCATCGCGCACAACCGGCGGCTGGACCAGCGCTTCTTCGACGTGATCGCGGACCTCGAAGCCAAGGTGTAGCGCCATCGGCTTCTGCTCAGCCGCATTTGCCTGATCCTTGTCGCAGCTTCCTGGCGATTGGGATCGGGCATTCGTTATTGTGGGGTGTAGTATTTCACTGTGCTCCGCGGGGTGATCCATGAAATCGATTTCCAGACGCGGGCTGATTGGAGTCATTGCCGGAACGCTAGGTGCGCTGTTGCTTGGGCCCGGCGCTTCGGCTGGAGGTCATCCGGCGCAGCAGATGCAGAACAGCAAGCGTTGCTATTCGGTTGACGAGACCTTTTACAAAATCCATGATCTCAAAGTGACCAAGGAGATCAGGCCGATCGAGCATTGTTATTTTGATAAAGATCATCCATATCGATACTCTGTCGTGGATATCCCGGTGTCGCTCGCGGTGGGCACTGTCCGAACGCCCGAGTTCGCTCCCCCCTCGCACTGGTACTGGATCCTGCTTCAGGTGGAGAAGCCACTCCCGACCGAGCAAATGGCATGCATGATGGCGGTTGCTGATGATTCGCCCGACTCTTGGAAGGACTGCCCTCTCAGCGATCGGCTGCTTCGAGCGGACTGGACCGTATGGAGCGAGGGCCAAGTTGTATCGAGTGGATCGAGCACAACTAAGGCCGACGCTAAGTATACAAAGGACAACATCTTCAAGTTCCTTGGGAGCTTCCCGACACTACCGGGAAAGAGGTACGTGGTGGAAATGAAGTTCACCAAGGATGGGACGCCGCTGAATGTCGCCAATCCGCACCTGATCGTTACCAAGATGGGCGACGAATAGCGCCTGTTTAGATGCGTCAGGTCCCTTGTTCCCTTGGTCCCTGTTTTTATGCTCTACCGCCTCTACAAGCCGGAAGACTTTGCCGCGCTCTACGCGATCGAAGAGCTCTGCTTCCAGCCTCCCTTTCGCTTCGGCCGCGGCTACATGCGGCAACTCGTTCTGGACCCCGAAACGGCCACCTGGATCGCCGAAGATAACGCCGCAATGGCCGGTTTCGCCATCGTGGAATGGGGGGAAGGCAAGCAGGGACCGATAGCCTATATCGAGACCCTTGAAGTGCTTCCAGGCCGCCGCGGCCAGGGCATCGGCGGCCAACTGCTGGGCCGCATCGAGGCCTCGGCCCGCGCGGCGGGCGTACGGGTCATCTGGCTACATGTGGACGAGGAAAACGCCGCCGCAATCCGCCTCTACGAGGCCAACGGCTATCGCCGCCAGGGCAGGGAAGAGAACTACTATCCGCGCGGGCGCGCAGCGTTGATTTACACAAAGACAATTGAGAATCAGGCGCTGAATCTTGAAAGCGCAGGCTGATTTATAACCAGGGGTGCAATAGGGGGGGAGGGGGTGCAGATCCTATGCATTTTTCTTCCGGCCGTTGCCGGTACTTACGCGAGCGTAACGCTGATGGTACTGAAAACCGAGTTGACTGCCGTGGCGACATGTCTCACGCCGGTGACCGCCGACAATGCAATCAGTGTGATGATGAGCGCATACTCAACCAGATCCTGACCCTCCTCGCGATCGAGCAGGTCGTGAATCTTCACATAGAACCTCAAAAACAAGGGATTCATTTGTGTTCTCTCCGATTTTGAATTTTCGGCCGGAGCCGGGGAAGCACTTTCTCGTGCAGTTTGGAAGGTCTCTCAGCTATGACGTGCAATTTCTTACCCTGGTTTAAATCAAGGATAAAATCGGGAGGGGAATCTCCGTACGCGCTATTTGCCCGCGATCACAGACTACACCGGCGCGGTCGTCTCATAAATCCCTCGACCGTGTATTTCCGGTAACGTTTCTTGGCTATTCTGGTTCTATACGTGCGTCGAATGGCAGTCCGGTTGCCCGTTGATTGGCCGGAAATGTCTTTGCCCTACTGCCCGCCGCCCGATGCGCTTTTGATGAACGCCGCGACGCGGTCGTGGAGTTGCTTGCGGCAACTGTCGCGCACATAAACCATGTGCCCCGACTCGTACCAGTCGTATTCGATGTTTTTAGCCAGGGATTCCGGAATGGGCAGATGCTTTTCCTCGTATTCCGCGCCAAAAAACGGCGTGGCCAGGTCGTAATACCCGCCGTTCAACATCACTTTCAGCCTGGGATTGGTCTTCATCGCGTCGGCCAGGTCGCTCGAAACATTCAACCCCAAAGGAGCGCCATGATGCTGGAAATTCCATCGGCCGCCTCCGCCCCACACCTGAACCTCGGGCAGGTAGGTTTGCCCATCGCCGTATTTCAAGCCGCGGCGCACGTAGTCGTTCATCAGAGAAACGTAGGCTGACGAAATGGCCGCGCTCTGCGGATCGTAATCCGCCTCCTTGCTCATCGGGTCGACGGTCGGGCCGGTGAAGCGAGTGTCGTAGCGCCCGGTGGTCAGGTCCGCGTCGTCGGCGAAGTTCTTCTCAAACTCGCCGCCGGTCACGCGCAGATTGGCCTTGAGCAGATAGGCCACCGTCAGCCCTGTGTAGTCGTGCAGCTTCTGGGCCACGGCCTGCTTTTCGGCGCCGGTCAAGTCAGTGCCCTGGGCGAGCGCGCGGGAATACGGGCCCATGGAATACTCTTCCACGTCTTTGAGAAACGGCTCCAGCGCCGCCGGCTGCGGCGACAGTTTCTTGTGATACCAGGCGGTCGCGGCATAGGTGGGCAAAGCCAGAATGTAGGGCAGATCCACGCCGGGGTTGTTGTCGGCGTTGTCGAGGAAGGCGCTGAAATTGAAGATCTGCGAGAGCAGGATGACGCCGTTCAGGTCGATGGACTTGTCGTCTTCGAGCATTTTGGAGATTACCGCGGAACGCGTGGTGCCGTAGCTCTCGCCAAACACAAACTTGGGCGAATTCCAGCGGTTGTACTTGGTGATGAAGCGGGCGATGAAGCGGGTAAATGCACCGCCGTCCTGATCGACGCCCCAAAAGGCTTTCTCCGCATCCTTGCCGATGAGCCGGCCAAAACCGGTGCCCGGCGCGTCGATGAATACCAGGTCGCTCACGTCGAGCAGGCTGTCGGGATTGTCGAGCAGCTTGTACGGCGCCGCGGTCTGGTGCTGGTCGCCGTCCGTCTCCACAAACTTCGGACCCAGCGATCCCATGTGCAGCCATACGGTCGAGCTGCCCGGGCCGCCGTTGTAAAAGAACGTAATCGGCCGGTTCTCGGCCTTGGCGTCCTTTTTGAAGTAGGCCACGTAGAACATGCGCGCCACGGGAGGCGCGTCGGCCGGATCCTTGGGCGCGGAGAGCGCCAGTTGGCTGCCGGGCTGCGGTTTCCCGTCGGCGCCGAGCTGGCCGTCCTGCTCGTCGGTTGCGCCCACGGTCAGCGTGCCGGCAATGGCGGTGTAGGCAATGTGCTGCCCGCCCGCATCCACTGAGCCGTCGGTGGTTGAGTCCGCGGCCGCCTCTGGAGTTTTCTCGGCCGCAGCGGGCTTTTGAGCCGATTTTTCATCCTGGGCGCGGAGCGTAACCGGCAAAGCCATCAAAGCCACCGCAAAACCGGCAGCCACAATTCGACATGCTGAGTTCATCTGAGAATCTCCGGAAGGGGAATGGGGTCAAGAGCCAGTATAGACGCTAAGCGCAAGGTGAGTTGAATTTTAGAAGGTTGGCTAGGGTCCAGACCGTATGATTTGGGAATTACCTTGGGCTAGCGCGGGCGGGGACGCCCGCACTACAGCCGGTCAGGAGACCGGCGTTACATTCCGGCGATTGCACAATACCCCTGATCCCTGACCCCTGCCCCCTGACCCCTGACCCCTGATCACTGATCACTGATCACTGCTTCTTCTCGAACGGCTGCTTCACCGTGATCCGCGGACGGTTCTCAGCCTGCAGTTGCTTTGAGACCGCCTCCACCGCGCGGAACACCCGCATCAGATTTCCGCCCAGAATCTTCCGGCAATCCTCGGCCGAGTAGCCTCGCGCCATCAGGGCCGCCGTAATCTTGGGCAGATCGGCGGGCGAGTCGATGCCTTCGGGCAATTGCCCTGAAACTCCGTCGAAGTCCGACCCCAGCCCCACGTGATCGATGCCCGCAACCTTGGCAACGTGGTCGATCTGGTCGATGAGCGCCGAGAGCGGCGGGCGGGGAATCCGGTCTGCCGCGGCGCTCTGCACCTTCGATATCTCCTCGTACGTTATTTCGCGCCCTTCGGCCCTGGCCTTGTCTTTCAGGGCCTGAATTTCCTTTTGCGTCTCCGGCTCGATGGCCTTCAGCGCGTCCCGGTACTGCTGCGAAACAAAGCCGGAGTAGAAGTTCACCTGCACCACGCCGTCATTGTTCGCGATCGCCCGCAGCATGTCGTCGGTCATGTTGCGCGGCGCATCGCACAGCGCCCGCGCGCCGGAATGCGACGCGATGATCGGCGCGCGCGAGATGATCAGGGTCCGGTAAAACGTGCGGTCCGAGACGTGCGACACATCCACCATCATCCCCAGGCGGTTCATCTCGTACACCACATCCTTGCCGAACTCGCTCAGGCCCTCCTTGGTGTGCGGCACGTTGGCATTATCAATGTCGCCCGAGCTGTCGGCCCAGCCATTGGAGTTGTTCCACGTCAGCGTCATGTACCGCACGCCCAGCGCGTAATACTGCCGCAGCAGGCCCAGCGAGTCTTCGATCGAGTGGCCGCCTTCGATTCCCATCAGCGCGGCGAGCTTGTGGTCCCGGTGCGCCCGCTCAATCCCCTCCGTCGACGTTACCAGCTCCATCTGGTCTGGGTGCTTCGCCCCCTGCTGCTTCACGGCATCGATCAGCACCAGCGTCCGGCGCGCGTACTGGCCCTTGTAGAGCGTCGGTTCCGCCCAGATCGAGAAGAACACTGCACCCAGGTTTCCCTTGCGCGCCGATTCCAGGTTGAAATTGCCGCCACCCAGCGGATCGCCCAGGTCGAAATTCTCATCCACGAAGCGCAGCGGCGTGTCGACGTGGGTATCGATCACCAGTGCGGACTGGTGAACCCCTTCGGGGTTTTGCGTTTTGGAGGTCATAGATGCCGGATGGGGGCTGGCTCCAGTCTGGGCCCCAAGCAGGGCCGGAAGGCCCAGGATTAGCAGAACGAGTGAAAATTTCGTGCGCATAGGCTTGCGATGAGTGTATACCGCCTTATTCGAGGGGAAAACTCGCCCTCAAATCGCTTCGTCCAGCCGAGGCTCGTCCATCCCCGAGCTCGTCCGGTCCAGGCAACCCTGGAACCCGCGCTTTTGCTATACTTGTTAGGTTCACCTCGTGCGGAGGTGGCGAAATTGGCAGACGCACCAGCTTGAGGTGCTGGCGCTCAAAAGGCGTAGGGGTTCAAGTCCCCTCCTCCGCACCAAAAGTCCAGAAAAAAAGCAATAAAGTCAATAAAATGAAGCCCTGCAACCACTTGCAGGGCTTTGTTGTCTTCGGGTTCTGTCTCTCCAGTCTCACTGGGGGACATTTTGGGTTTCTGGACGGTGCAAAAATCGAGCTAAGGTATCTGCGGCAACCACAAGGGTTAGGTAAATTATTTCCCAAAATTGGGTCGAAAAGTGTGGTCAGGCTGAAACAAGCCCCCGTAAAAAACATTACAAAAACATAACTAAATTTCGTGCACCTCTCCGTATGCCTGAGCCGATTTTTGTGGGTTCGTGGTCACCTGCAAACGCTGCCGCCGCGACGTACCTTCCGGTCGGGATGAATTCCCCTTCCAGTCGGTCGCAGTCGAGTGCCCCCTGTGCGGCGAACTGCGCCGGTACCTGCCATCGGAGGTCTTCATTGGGCGACCTGACCAACTCGTCACCCGGCAGCAGCGGGCCGGAGGCCGGTGATGTTCGACCCGGACGCCGGTATGCCGAGAATCAACCGTGGCATGGTCTACCTCGGCGCGTGCCTCATCGCCGCGATTCGGCTGGCTCGGGAGCGGCAGGTAAATGTCCGCGTGGTGCCCACCGGCAACGCCATGGAGGAGTCGGTAGACCTCGCCTACGAGATTTTCAACCGGGTGTTTCGACGGGTGCCGGAGCGGATGCCTGAAGACCGAGGATGATGAAGGGCAACTTCCCTCTTCGACGTTCACGGTTCGGTCGCCAAATCGACCTGAGGCGTTAACAGCTTGATAAAATTAGTCCTAACCTCAATCCACTCCTTGCGGACACTGGAGGACTCATGGCCGGTACTGCTCTAGTTGTTGAACGGTTGCCCAAACTCCAAAGCACGTTCGATACTCGCACTGTCAATGAACTCGTTCTGATGTTCAAAGCAGGGCAGCTTAACCTTGAGCCCGGATTTCAAAGGAAATCTGTATGGGGGTGGACTGATAGGAGGCGTTTAGTCCAAACGCTTGTAGAGCACTGCCCAGTGCCGAGCATATTCCTCTACGAGAGACATGAAGATGGCTCGGTAATCTATGACGTAATTGACGGCAAACAGCGCATTGAAACCATCTTGATGTTTTTGGCGGAGGGGCGATTCAAACAGCATTGGTTCAACGCCAAGATTGACCTCGGCGACGGACTGAAGTGGTGGAGTTGGAAAGACTTTTCAAAAAGCAGACCCGAGATATGCTCGGCTCTGATGACTTACAAGCTTCCCGTGGTGCAGGTAACAGGTGAACTGTCGGAGATTATCGACTTGTTCGTAAAGATAAACTCGACAGGCAAATCGCTGACATCCGGCGAGAAGCGGAACGCGAAATACAACACGAGCACCTTATTAAAGAAGGCAGAAATCCTCGTGAGGAAGTACCAGCCGTATTTGCTCGGGCAGAAGATACTGTCTCGTTCTCAGTTGGAGAGGATGAAGGGAACGGAACTTTTCTCCGAACTTCTGCTCTCGATTGAGAGTGCCGGGGTAATAAACAAGAAAATTGCAATCGACAAGGCAATAGGGGGCGAGAAAATCAACGGGAATACACTGACGAGAATTTCGAAGGAGTTCATATCTACGTTCAATGCGACGAAGAAGATGTTTGGCAAGGACAAGAAGGGCGACTTTTTCAAGACGACTCGATTCCACAACACTGCCGAGTTTTACAGCCTGTTCATGATTGTTTGGAACATGAGGAAAGAAAAGCTGGTACTCGGAGACCGTAAACGCAATGAGGCTGCAATGGCGATGCTTAGAAAACTCGGAGCCGGTGTGGATGAACTTCGTGACCAGCTTCGCAAGGCACAGCCAGCTAAAGCGAATCAGAGAATGTTCGCTGACTATCTGTTGACAGTGCAAGGCGACACCGATAGTGCTGCAACCAGAAAGCGCCGGGCAGAAGTCCTTGAGCCGATGCTGTTTCCGTTGTTTGAGAGGAAAGACACCAAGCGGCTCTTTTCATCGGAACAGCGTCGGATTATCTGGAACCGGGAAGAGCAGCACTTTTGCGCTGGCAAGAATTGCCCAACCCCGAAGAAAGCCCTTGGGTGGGAAGATGTCACAATCGACCATGTTTTGGCATGGATTAAGGGAGGGCAGACCGCACTCAAGAACGCACAAATCCTTTGCCGACACTGCAATTCTAAGAAGGGCGGCAGATGATGTCTGAAGGGAGTCTCGCATCAACATGAGCATTCAGCGCAAGCAGCAGGCTGTTTCGGCACAGAACCAAGTCGAGGATGTCACCAGCTTTCTCGGACAGGTGAAAGCCATTAACGAGAAATGGCTCCCCGCGGATGAGAATGTTGTTGGTCCTTGGTTTCGTGGACAAGGAAATGCAGAGTGGTCTCTTGTTCCGAAGTTCTATCGCGAGTGTGACCAGACCAGAGATACCGAGGACGAGATTCGGGAAGAATTTGCTCAACGCGGCCCTGCCTTTTGCGAGAGTGTGCCGAGCGGCGACTGGGATTGGTATTTTTTAATGCAACACCACGGGGCTCCAACTCGTCTGCTGGACTGGACGGATGGTGCGCTTATCGCGTTGTTCTTCGCTGTGCGTGACTCTACTGGGCTCACTGATGCAGCAGTGTGGATGCTCGATCCGTTCTGGCTGAATAGAAGGACATTGAAAAAGGATGTGGTAATCTCTCCAAGCGCATCTGGAGCACTCGCTGATGACAAGAGAAGACTCAGAACTTGGCTTCACCCTCGTTTCAAACCGAAGTCGAGACTTTCGCAGAATCCAATAGCAATTTATCCGGGACACATAGCCCAGCGCATCAGCACTCAACGTTCATGTTTCACAATTCACGGAGCGAACCCGGCTGGTCTCGAAGAGCAGGCTGTATGGCCTCGGAGCCGATTGGTAAAGTTCACCATACCTAGTTCTTACACTCTTAGGCTCAGAAAGGAACTTCAGATTTGTGGCGTTGATGAAGCTACGGCCTTTCCCGA